>Ga0209056_10003945_pt1 | contig 15676 bp, 17 predicted proteins | sample GraSoiAngelo_114_FD_185876 | JGI IMG/M metagenome (GOLD analysis project Ga0209056, IMG submission 185876) | Grasslands soil microbial communities from the Angelo Coastal Reserve, California, USA - 14_0903_13_40cm (SPAdes) (version 2) | ecosystem: Environmental > Terrestrial > Soil > Grasslands... | reverse complement strand
GCCGGCGGATCGGTCACCTGCTCCGTGGTGAGCACCACGCTGAGCTTCAACGCCTACGACCCGATTTCCGGGACCGCGGATACCCTTCCTACCGGCACCATTAACGTGCAGTGCACCAGCACGTCGAGCAGCGTGATCTCAGTTACGTACAACCTTACGCTCGCGACGTCTCCGGCCCGCGCCATGGCAGCCGGCGCGAACAACGTGACCTACGATCTGTACACGGATTCCGCCCGCACCATCCAGTGGAATACCATCAACCAGGTGAGCTGCACATTCAATCTTGCGGCCAAAGCAACCACGCCAAGCTCTTGCTCGTTTTACGGAAAGATTCCGGGAAGCCAGGACGTGCCCGCAGGAACGTACACGCAGACGGGGCTCGCCGTGGGCGGGACGTGGAGCTGCAATCCGGTGCCAAGCGGCGGCTGCTGATCTAGAGCGTGATGTTGACGGTCAGCGGCACCGAATAATTTCCGGGCCTGGCCTGGTCGGTAAAGTGGATGCGATAGCTGAGCACGGCTTCAGATGCGCCGCTGCCTGGCATAGCCGTAGGCTTGTCCGGCCCGAGGGCACGCAGCCGCGCCCTGAGAAAGTCCAGGTCCTCGCTGGTCGGCTCGCCGGCGCCGGGTGCCGGCAGGCGATCGAGCAGATCGGTGACTGCGAGCTTGGCTTCTTTGCTCCTGATTTCGACGTGCTTGAGGTGTCCCTCGACCGGCACGAAATCCACCACGATGAGTGGCGCGAGCTTGCCTGCATTCACGCTCAAGAGCGCCGACGCAGGCAGATCGATATACCCGCGCGCGATATCTTCGGCGGTCACGCTGCGCTGCAGCCCCTTGAACTCGTACTTGACAACGACGCTCGGCTGCACGTTCGCCATCACAGTAATGACGCCAAACGCTTTTTTGCCGCTCTCTGCCGCCGCCGCGGGAGAAGCGGCGAGGGCCAGGCAAAGGGCGAAGGCGAGCAGTCTCATGAGGACCTATTCTAGCCCTCGGCCTCCGAAAGCCGCAGGAGATCTAACCAAAGCTTGCAGGCCAGCGGCCCAGTTCTGTCAGCACTGCCAACAATTCCTCGTTTTCAACCGAGGTGCTTACCTGCGCTAGCGTCCGGCGTGGTCGAGGCTCCAGGGCCCGCCGCCGGCTGCGGCGAGATAGAGGAACACGAAGCAGTAAAGCGCGGCCAGCTCCCCGCGGTTGAGCAGGGGCCAGAAGCCCTGTCCGGCGTGCGCCATGAAATAGGCGAATGCCATCTCGCCGCACAGAATGAAAGCGACCGGCCGCGTGAACAGCCCGACGAGCAGCAGCGCGCCGCCGGCCAGCTCGAGCGCTCCCGCCAGGCCGATCAGCGAGAACAGCGCCGGCGGGCTGGTCATCGGCGCGGGAAAGCCGAGCAGCTTCTGCGCGCCGTGCGCCATGAAGAGAAACGCGGTGACGATGCGCAGCACGCTTAACAGGCGCGGCGCCCAGCGCTGGGAGATAAACTCGATCATGTCGGTCCTTTCGCGATGAAACGGATTCTTTTCCTGTTCCTGTCGGCGGTGCTGTCAATCCCGCAGGCGAGGAGCGCGCCCGCGTTCCGGTCCGAGGAACACGCCTTCCACGTGACGACCATCGTACAGGGCCTGGAGCATCCGTGGTCGCTCGCCTTCCTGCCCGACGGCCGCATGCTGGTCACCGAGCGGCCCGGGCGGCTGCGTGTCATTGCGCAGGGAAAGCTCGATCCCCAGCCGATTGCCGGGCTGCCGCAAGTCGCTGCTGGAGGGCAGGGTGGGCTGTTTGATGTCGTTTTGCATCCTGATTACGAACGAAATGGCCTGCTCTACCTTGCGTATTCCGCTCGTGGAGAGGGTGGAGTCGGAACCGAGCTCGCCCGCGCAAAGCTGAATGGCAGGCAGCTGGAGGAAGTGCAGGTGCTGTTCCGGCAGAGCCCGAAAGGCACGAGCAGCATCCACTTCGGCGGCCGCATCGTCTTCGACCGCGACGGCTATCTGTATCTCACGCTCGGCGAGCGCGGGCAGATGGAGCGCGCGCAGCGACCGGATGACCACGCCGGCTCGGTAATCCGGCTGCACGACGATGGCCGCGTCCCGCAGGACAACCCGTTCGCCGGCAAGCCCGGCTGGAAGCCCGAGAAATTCGACCTCGGGCACCGCAACATGCAGGGCGCGGCGCTGCATCCGCAGACGGGAATGCTCTGGGCCCACGAGCACGGGCCGCAGGGCGGCGACGAGGTGAACGTCATCCGTCCCGGCGTCAATTACGGCTGGCCGGTCATCACCTACGGCGTCAATTACGGCAGCGGCACCAAGATCGGCGAGGGCACGCACAAGGCGGGCATGGCGCAGCCGGTCTACTACTGGGTGCCGTCGATCGCGCCTTCGGGCATGGCGTTCTACACCGGCGAGCGGTTTCCGCGCTGGAAGGGCGATCTCTTCGTCGGCGCGCTGCGCGACGAGATGCTCGTGCGCTTGAAGCTCGAGGGCGAACGAATCATAAAAGAAGAACGTTTGCTGAAGGGCGTGCTGGGACGCATCCGCGACGTGAGAAGCGGCCCGGATGGTTACCTCTACCTGTTGACCGATGAGACTGATGGAAAGCTGGTGAGGCTGGAGCCCTAGACCTTGTAGGTCTGCAGCGTTTCGCGCGCGAAGATCTCCTCGGGCGCGAAGCGGCGCTTCGACAGCCCCTGCTCGTGGTGATAGCGCAGGAACGTGTCGAGCACGCGGCGGTTGGCCTCCAGGCCGTAGGGCCACCAGTCCTCGCCCATCTCGCGCCGCGCCTCCTCGACGTGCGCGACGCACCACGGCAGCATCGCTGGCATTGCAGCAGTCTGGTTGTAAAGTTCAAAGGCCACTGCCTTGGATGCAACCAGGGCCTTGTACAACGACTGCGCGACCCAGGGATTGGCTTCGTACACATCGCGCCGGATCACGACAGTGTGCATGATCGGGAAGATCCTGGTGCGCCGGTAATAGTCCTTCTCCAGTTCGACGTAATTGTCGAACAGCCGCCGTACTCTTTCAGGATATTTGTAAAACGTAGAAGGCGCGCGCGCGGTCACCAACGCATCGAGCTCGCCCTCGGCGATCATTCGCGACAGCGTCTGGGTCGGCCCGATGGGACGAAGACGAATCGTTGAAGGAAGATCGAGCTTGATTTTCTCGTCGCGCCCGGGCTCCTCCTCGCCGCCGGAGAGATGCTCGACGTCGGTGACCCGCACGCCGTAGTCGTCGGACAGGATGCCGCGGATCCACACCGGCGCGGTCATCTGGTACTCCGGCACGCCGATGCGCCGGCCTTTCAGGTCCTCGGCGCGGCGAATGCCGCTCTGCGCCGAGACGAAGATGCACGAATGCCTGAAGAAGCGCGAGGGGAACGCGGGGATGGCGACGAAAGGGGCCTCTTTTGCGTTCAAGGATGCTACATACGAGGACAGCGACATCTCCGAGCAGTCGAACTCGCGGTTGCGCAGCATGCGAAAGAAGGTTTCTTCCACCGGCTGCATCAGGTAGTTGAGGTCGATGCCGTCGGGTCGCATGCGGCCGTCGGCGAGCGCGCGCGTGCGGTCGTAGTCCCAGCAGGCGAACGTGAGGCGTAGGCGCTTCATCCGGGCAGTATACTTTCTGAAATTCGCAGGAGGACCGATCGATGCGGCGGCTCGCGTTTCTTCTTGTCGGCTTGCTGGCTGTTACGGCGCAGGCGCAGGAGTTTCCCACCAGGCCGATCAGGATGATCGTGCCGTACGCGCCGGGCGGCCTGCCCGACACGATGACGCGCATCATCGGCCCGAAGATGTCCGAGGCGCTCGGGCAGCAGATCGTGGTCGAGAACCGGCCCGGCGCCGGCGGCATCTCGGGCACCGAGGTCGTCGCGAGATCGACGGCCGACGGCTACACGCTGCTGATCGCCGACGTCGGCCAGCTGGCGATCAACCCGCACCTGTTCAAGGCGCTGCCCTATGACCCGCTGAAGGACCTGGCGCCGGTGAGCCTGATAGGCAGCACCGCGCTCTTCCTGGTCCTGCAAGCGTCGATCCCGGCGAACGACTTCAGGGAGCTGGTGGCGCTGGCGAAGGCCAAGCCGGGCTCCATGAACTACGGCTCCTCGGGGCTCGGCAGCATCCACCATCTCACCACCGAGGCGATGAAGGCCGCGTTCGGCCTGGACATCGTGCACGTGCCGTTCAAAGGCATGGGGCAGGCGGTGCCGGCGCTCCTCGGCGGCCAGGTGTCGATGCTGTTCTCGGCGCTGCCGGCGATCGAGGCGCACGTCAAGGCCGGCAAGGTGAAGCTGCTCGCGATCAGCGTTCCGCAGCGCTCGCCGCAGGCGCCCGAGGTGCCGACCATCGCCGAGCTCGGCGTGCCGGGCTTCGACTTTGCGCCGGAGATCGGCCTGCTCGCGCCGGCCGGCACGCCATCCGCGATCGTGTCGCGGCTCGCGGCCGAAGTGGCGAAGGCGGTAAGAAACCCGGACGTCGCGCAGCGCTTCCAGAGCCTCGGCATCGACCCGGTCGGGAATACACCAGAAGCCTACGGCGCGCAGATCCGCAGCGACTACGAGCGCTACGGCAGGGTGGTCAGGGTTTCCGGGGCGAAGATCGACTGAGGTTGTCGATCACCGCGAGCAGCGTGCGGCGCGTCGCGGCGACGTCCGCGGCGCTTGCGCCGCGTACTGCGATCCGGTTCACCTCCTCCGCCAGCGGCACGAGCTTCGCCTCGAGCGCGCGTCCCTTGCGGGTGAGGTAGACATACACATTCTTCCGGTTCGCGGCGGTCTGCTTGCGCACGATATAGCCGAGCTCCTCCATCGCCCTGAGCGCCGCGAACGTGGTCGGCTCCATCACGCCGGCGTCGTCGCTCAGCTCGCGCTGCGTCAGCCCGTCGCGCTCCCAGAGGATGCGCAGGAAGGTCCAATGCCCGAACGGCACGCCGTGCCCGGCGAGCCGACCTTGCAGCGCGCGCATGAAGCCGCGCCATGCCTCCTTCGTCAGGTGGGCAAGGCGATCTGATTTTGTAATGCGACCTCCTTCTGCTCGCGCGCCGAGCCCAGGATCGCAAGACACACCTCCATCGTCGCCAGCGCCCATTCGCCGCTGTGCAGCGGCGCGCGGCCCTCGACGATGGCGCCGTACAGCTCGTCGATCACCTCGGCGCGCGGCACCTCGGGCGGAGGCAGCGGATCGAGCCGCTGCTCGGCATCGCCGTAGATCATCACGCCCGAGGGCAGGGGGCGCAGGTCGGCCTTGTCGCACGAGACGATCAGCGTACCGAAGTGCGAATGCATCACCGGGCCCGCGTCCGTTTTGAGCTCGCTGGGGCCGTACTTCAGCGCAAGCTCATGCCGGGTGCTGCGCAGGAGCCGCCTTGCGAGGCCGTATTGCGCGGGGTCCTTCCTCTGCCCCGACTCGCCGATCCAGCCGCTGAACTCGTCCGAGTCGAAATGCGCATATCCGCTGTAGATCATGGACGCAAACGCGCCGTCCTCGAAGCTCAGGAGACAGGAGTAGGCACCTTCGGTGTGGCGCGCCGCGTCCCAGGCGCCGGTCGCCGCGCGCACGCTCTTCACGCGGCCGCCGCCGAGCAGCCGCACGATATCGACGTGGTGCGCGGCCTGGTTGAACACCACGCCACCGCCGCGTTTGGTATCAAGCTCCTCGGGCCGCCGCGGCCGGTACAGGAAGTCCGTGAAGTTGAACGCCGTGATCATTCGCACTTTGCCCACCAGGCCCTGCTCGATGATCTTCCTGGCTTGAAGGATCGGCCGGTCGAAGCTGTGGCTGTGGCCGACGACCAGCGCTACGCGCGCCTTGCGGGCGGCGTCGATCATCGACCGGCAGTCCTCCAGCGTGAGCGCCATCGGCTTCTCGACCAGCAGATGCTTGCCGTGCGACGCGGCAAGGCGCGCCTGCTCCGCATGGAACTGATGCGGCGTCGCGACGTACACGACCTCGACCGCCGGGTCCTTGCAGAGCTCTTCTACGGACGAATAGCTCTTTCCCTGGAAGTCTAGGCGTGCTTCTGGCCGTGGATCGGCGACGGCGACCAGTTCGACCCGAGCGTCCGCCGCGAACGTCGGCGCCATCAGCGTGAACGCGCGCCCGAGCCCGGCTACCCCGATGCGGAGTTTTTTCATGCTATTCTGAATACTTAGGCGCCTAAGGATATCTTATGCTGACCCGCGAGCAAAATGAGCTGCTGTGCCGCGTCGAGGGCGGCGCCACGATGGGGCAGATCATGCGGCGGCACTGGCTGCCGCTGTGCATGGCCGAGGAGGCGGCGGCCAGAGACGGGGCGCCAGTACGGGCGCGCCTGCTCGGCGAAGACCTGGTGGCCTTCAGGGACTCGCAGGGCCGGCTCGGAGTGCTCGGCGAGCACTGCCTGCACCGCGGCGCCTCGCTCGCCTTCGGCCGCAACGAGCAGTGCGGGCTGCGCTGCCTGTATCACGGCTGGAAGTTCGACGTGGAGGGCGTCGTCGTCGACATGCCCTCCGAGGCTCCGGGTGCGGCGGCCCGGCTCGGCAAGAAGACCAAGTCCTACCCGGTGCGCGAAGGCGGCGGCTTCCTCTGGGTGTGGATGGGGCCGCGCGGCGAGATGCGGGAATTCGAGCCGCCGGCCTGGGCGCCGACGCGCGAGACGCGCATCAGCATCGTCAAGATGCACGCCGCCTGCAACTGGGCGCAGGTGCTGGAGGGCTCGATCGATTCGGCCCACAGCTCGAGCCTGCACTCGACCAACATGTTCTCGGCCGAAGTCGATGGCGCTAGGGCGACGGACAGCATCTGGCTGCGCCCCTCCGTGGACAAGGCGCCGCGGCTGCAGTTCGAGCCGACGAGCTACGGCTTTCGCTACGCCGCGATCCGCAAGCCGATCCGCAATCCCGAGACCGACCAGTACATCCGCACGACGCTGTTCATCGCGCCGTTCACGGTGCTGATCCCGCCCAACGACCGCTATAACCTCGCGCAGATGCTGGTTCCCATCGACGACGTCAACACGATGTTCTACTGGGTCGCCTGGCATCCAGATCCGGAGAAAGGCATCTCGCAGGAGGAGTGGCGCGGCTTCTGCGCGGCGACCATCGGCGTCGACCTCGATGAGAACTACAGGAAAAAAAGAAACCTGGAAAACCGCTACCTGCAGGACCGCGAGGCGATGGCGCGCGGCGACTGGACCGGCATCCAGGGCATTCCGACCCAGGACATGGCGATGTGGGAGTCGATGGGGCCGATCGCCGACCGCAGCCGGGATAGTCCCGGCGCGAGCGATCTCGCGGTAGCGCAGTTCCGCCGCATGATGCTGGCTGCTGCGAAGAAATTCCAGGAAGGCGCGCCGGCCATCGGCACCGCCGAGCCGCGCATTGCGCACGTGAAGCTCGCCTCGTTCGAGGGCATCGTGCCGAAGAGCACCGACTGGCGCACGCTCGGCGCCGCGCTGGAGGAGCCGGTCAGCTGACGACCGGATTGCGCAGCAGCCCGATGTGCTCGACCTCGACCTCGATCACGTCGCCGGCGCGCATGAAGACTTTCGGGCTGCGGCCGTAGCCGACGCCGCTCGGCGAGCCGGTGGTGATGACGTCGCCCGGCAGGAAGCGGTAGAACTGCGAGTAGTACTCGATGAGCTGCGCGACGTTGAAGACCAGGTCGTCGGTATTCGCCGACTGCATGACTTTCCCGTTCAGTCGCGTCGTCAGGCGCAGGTGGTGCGGATCGGGCACTTCATCTCGCGTCACCAGCGCCGGGCCCATCGGGCAGAACGTCGGGAACATCTTGCCGAGGAGATTGTGCTCCCAAGCGTGGATCGGACCCATCACCCCGGTCGAGGAAAAGATCGGCGCCACCCAGTCGCGAGCCGAGACGTCGTTGACGACGGTGTAGCCCGCGACGTAATCGAGCGCTGCGGCGGCGGCTACGCGGTGGCAGGCCTTGCCGATCACGACGCTGAACTCGCCTTCCCAGTCGACCATCCCCGGGTTGCTGGGCGGAAGGACGATGGGTTCGCCCGGGCCGATGATGCTCGCCACGCTCTTGGTGAATGCCGCAGGCTTGTCCGGCACCGGAGTCTTCATCTCCTTCAGGTGCTCGTAGTAGTTCATGCCGCACGAGAGCACCATGCCGGGGTTTTGTATCGGCGCCAGCAGTCGCGCGGCCTTTGCCGGAATCGGGGTCGGCGCGGATTTCAGCATCGATCGAATTCGCTCGAGGCTGCCGCCTTGCAGAATGGCGCGGAGATCGGCGCCAAGAGGTTGCAGATCGATGATGCCGTCGCCGGCAAGCAGGCCGGGGCGCGGCTGCCCGGCGATTTCGAACGTGACGAGTCGCACAGCCTTAATATAGCGCTTGTAAATGGGACACCGCGTCACTCTCAAACCAAGCGCTCACGGCTTCGAGGTGCCTGAAGGGCAGAGCATCCTGCAGGCGGGGCTCGATGCCGGCTTCATGATGCCGTACAGCTGCCGCACCGGCGTCTGCCGCACCTGCCGCGGCACCCTGCTCGAAGGCAAGGTCGATTACGGTGCGGTGCATCCGACCTATCTTCCCGACAGCGACAAGGCGAAGGGCTATGCCCTCCTTTGCCAGGCAAAACCGCTCTCCGACGTCGTCGTCGAGGTGCACGAGCTCGCCGGCATGGCGGGCATCCGGCCGCGCAAGATTCCCTGCCGGGTCGAGAAAATCGAGCGTCCGGCGCCGGACGTCGCCATCCTCAATCTGCGCCTGCCGATGAACGAGAACTTCCGCTTCCTTGCCGGCCAGTACATCGACTTCCTGCTGAAGGACGGAAAGAGGCGCAGCTACTCGATCGCCAATCCGCCGCGGGCCGAAGGCGTCACCGCGCTCGAGCTCCACGTGCGCCACACGCCGGGAGGTGCCTTCACCGACCAGGTCTTCAGCAGCCTGAAAGTCCGCGACCTGCTGCGCTTCGAAGGCCCGCTCGGCACGTTTTTCGTGCGCGAGGAGTCGGACAAGCCGATCGTGATGGTGGCGAGCGGCACCGGCTTCGCGCCGATCAAGGCGATGTGCGAGAGCGCCCTGCAGCGGGGACTCAAAAGAGAGATGACCTTGTATTGGGGTTGCCGCGCAAAGCGCGATCTCTACATGCTCGACGTTCCGCAAGGCTGGAAGGCGGACAACTTCCGCTTCGTCCCCGTGCTGTCGGACCCGACCCCGGAATGCCGGTGGACCGACCGGACCGGTTTCGTCCATCGCGCCGTGATGCGGGACTTCCCGGACATGTCCGGGGTGCAGGTCTATGCCTGCGGCGCGCCGGTGATGGTGGACGCAGCGCGGCGCGATTTCGTCGCGCAGTGCAACTTGCCAGCCGAGGAGTTTTTCGCCGATTCTTTCCTGACCGAGGCGGACAAGGCGCCGGCCGCGGCAGCCGCTTCGTAACGCCTACCGAGGAGGACCACCGATGTCGCTGACCCGAGAATTGATCCAGGATGGGATCGCCGAGCCGAAGAACGAGCAGGCGCTGGTGAAGGCCTTCGTGCTTTCGCACGGCACGATGGAGGTCTACAACCTGAAGGAATCGCGCAAGTTCTACGAGGAATTTCTGGGCCTGGAATGCGTGCGCCACGCCAAGCCGGCGATAGTGGTCCGCCTGGGGCTCAAGTTCCACATCGTCGCGGTCGAGGTCGGCGAGGCGGTGCACCCGGTCAACGTGCTCAACCACTGGGGCATGGACGTCAATTCCGACGCAGAGGTCGACGACGCCTACCAGAAGGCGCTCAAGTTCAAGGACAAGTACAAGATCCGCCAGGTGCTGAAGCCGGTGAGGCAGCACGGCGTGTACTCGTTCTACATGGAGGACCTCGACCACAACTGGTGGGAGATCCAGCACTACCCCGGCTTCCAGAACCAGGACCTGTTCGATTTCGGCGACCGCTTCTCGATGGAGGATGGCGCCGAAGCGGGCGAGCTCAAGGAGCTCAACATCAAGACCACCGCCTAGCCGCGGGGGGTGCCTGAGCCCGTATGAGCCAGTACGTCTACACGATGCGCCGGGTCGGCAAGGTGGTGCCGCCCAAGCGCGTCATCCTGAAGAACATCTCGCTCAATTTTTTTCCCGGGGCGAAGATCGGCGTGCTCGGGTTGAACGGGGCCGGCAAGTCCTCGCTCCTCAAGATCATGGCCGGCGTCGACAACGACTTCGAGGGCGAAGCGATCCCGCAGCCGAACCTGCGCGTCGGCTTCCTGCCGCAGGAGCCGCGGCTCGACCCGGCGAAGGACGTGCGCGGCAACGTCGAGGAGGGCCTCGGCGCGGTGCTCGCCGCGAAGAAGCGCCTGGAGGAGATCTACGCGGCGTATTCGGAACCGGACGCGGATCTTGAGAAGCTGGCGGAGGAGCAGTCCAGACTCGAATCACTCGTCAACGCTTCTGATCTAGAACACAAGCTCGATATCGCCGCCGACGCCTTGCGCCTGCCGCCCTGGGACATGGACGTCGCGAAGATCTCGGGGGGCGAGCGGCGCCGGGTGGCGCTCTGCCGCCTGCTGCTGTCCGAGCCCGACATGCTGCTGCTCGACGAGCCGACCAACCACCTCGACGCGCTCTCGGTGCAGTGGCTCGAGCAGTACCTCGAGCGCTTTCCCGGCACGGTGATGGCGGTCACGCACGACCGCTACTTCCTCGACAACGTCGCCGGCTGGATCCTCGAGCTCGACCGCGGCTACGGCATCCCGTGGCAGGGCAACTACTCCGGCTGGCTCGAGCAGAAGGAGCAGCGCCTGGAGGTCGAGGCGAAGCAGGAGGCGGGGCGCATCAAGGCGATGCAGGAGGAGCTCGAGTGGGTGCGCGCCAATCCCAAGGGAAGGCGCGCGAAGAGCAAGGCGCGCCTCGCGCGCTTCAAGGAGCTCGAGTCCGCCGACGTGCAGAAGCGCAACGAGACCAACGAAATCTACATCCCGCCCGGGCCGCACCTCGGCGACCTGGTGATCGAAGCCGAGGGGCTGAAGAAGGCGTTCGGCGAGAAGCTGCTGTTCGAGAACCTGTCTTTCCGCCTGCCGCCCGGCGGCATCGTCGGCATCATCGGGCCGAACGGCGCGGGGAAAACGACGCTGTTCAGGATCCTGACCCGGGAAATCAAGCCGGATTCCGGCAAGCTGAAAGTGGGTGAGACGGTGAAGCTTTCGCATGTCGATCAATCGAGAGATGCGCTCGATGCGAAGAAAACCGTGTGGGAGGAGATCTCCGACGGCCTGGACCATATCCAGGTCGGGGCCTATTCGACGCCCTCGCGCGGCTACGTCGCGCGCTTCAACTTCCGCGGCGCCGACCAGCAGAAGCCGGTGGGCGAGCTCTCGGGCGGCGAGCGCAACCGCGTGCACCTCGCCAAGCTGCTGAAGAGCGGCGGCAACCTGCTGCTGCTCGATGAGCCGACCAACGACCTCGACGTCGAGACGCTGCGCGCGCTCGAGGGCGCGCTGCTCGGCTTTCCGGGCTGCGCGGTGGTGATCTCGCACGACCGCTGGTTCCTCGACCGCGTGGCGACCCACATCCTCGCCTTCGAAGGCGATTCGCAGGCCGTGTGGTTCGAGGGCAACTACGCCGACTACCTCGAGGACCGCAGGAAGCGCCTCGGCGAGGACGCCGACACGCCGCACCGCATCCGCTACAAGCCGCTCGCGAAGTAACCTCGTCGGAGTAGTATTGGTGCCCCCTGAGGAGGAGGGCGGTCATGGAGATGATTTCACGTTCGTGGTGGATGTTTGCTTGGCGGGGCGCGGTGGCGGTCCTGTTCGGCGTGCTGGCGCTGGTCTGGCCAGGCCTCACGCTGCTGTGGCTGGTGGCGCTGTTCGCGGCATTCGCGCTGCTGAGCGGCGGGGCCGCGCTCATCGCCGGCATCAAGAATCGAAAAAGTGACGAGGATTGGTGGCTCGCGCTGCTGCTCGGGCTGGTCGGCCTGGCCGCAGGCGTCATCGCCATCCTGCATCCCGATCTGACGGCGCTGGTGCTGGTGCTGTGGATGGGCGCCAACGCCATCGTCACCGGCGTCCTCGACATCGCCATGGCGATCCGCCTGCGCAAAGTGATCCGCGGCGAGTGGCTGCTGATCCTCACGGGCATCGTGGCGGTCACCTTCGGCGTGCTGGTATTCCTGTTCCCGGCGGCCGGGGCGCTGGCGCTGGTGTGGCTGATCAGCTTCTACGCGATCCTCACCGGCGTGCTGCTGCTGTTGCTCGCCTGGCTAATACGCAAGCGCGCGCAAGGCTCCTGGCAGGGCGGGCCCGCAGGCAGCAAAGCGTAAGCCTTACGCCATGCTCTCCAGTCGCTGGTTCCTGGGCTTGCTCGCGGTGGTCATCGTGGGGAGCTTTCTCGCCTGGCAGGCACCGCGCTGGGTGGGGCAGCCCGTCGTGGACGAAGCGGCCGCGGAGCCGCGCCCGGTTGCCGCGCGCGGCGACCTGGCTGCAGACGAGAAGGCCACCATCGAGCTGTTCGAGCGCTCGAAGGGCTCGGTGGTTTACATCTCCACCACGGCGCGCGTGCTCGATCTGTTCTCGCGCAACATCTTCACCATTCCGCAGGGCACGGGTTCTGGCTTCGTGTGGGACGAGCGCGGCCACATCGTGACCAACAACCACGTCATCACGAACGCCGCCGGGGCGCGCGTGCGCCTCAACGACGGGCGCGACTACAACGCGACCCTGGTCGGCGCGAGCCCGGTGCACGATCTGGCGGTGCTGCGCATCACCGTCGCCCACCGCCGCCCGCCGCCGCTGCGGATCGGCACCAGCAGCGACCTCAAGGTCGGGCAGAAGGTGTTCGCCATCGGCAACCCGTTCGGCCTGGACTGGTCGCTGACTACGGGCATCGTCTCCGCCCTGGACCGCGCGCTGCCGGACGAGGACGGCAAAGGCGCGCTCGAGCACATGATCCAGACCGATGCCGCGATCAATCCGGGCAATTCCGGCGGCCCGCTGCTCGACTCGAGCGGCCGGCTGATCGGCATCAACTCCGCCATCTTCAGCCCCTCGGGCGCCTATGCGGGGATCGGCTTCGCGGTGCCGGTGGATACCGTCAACCGCGTGGTGCCGCAGCTGATCGCGAAAGGCAAATACATCCGGCCGGTGCTGGGCATCCAGATCGACGAGGAGCTGAATCAGCTGATCACGCGGCAGGCGGGCTTGAAGGGCGTGGTCATCCTCAGGGTCAGCCCCGGATCCCCGGCCGCGGCCGCTGGCCTGCGCGGCGCCAGGATCGACCCCGATGGCCATATCGTTCCCGGCGATATCATCACCGCCGTCGACGGCAAGCCAGTGGAAGGCGTGTCGCGCCTGCTCGGGCGCCTGGACGAGCACCAGGTCGGCGACACCGTCAAGCTGACCGTGCGGCGCAACGGCAAGGACATCGAGATCCCCGTCACGCTGAACGCCGGCGCCTGAAGCACGGCTGAAGGGAGGGAGGACATGATCGACGCAAAGTTGGCCCCGTATGGAGCGTTGCTGCTGCGCGCGAGCATCGGCGGGCTGTTCATCCTGCACGGCGTCTACCTGAAGGCCGCCGTGTTCGGGATGGCGGGGACCGCAAAATATTTCGCCTCGCTGGGGCTTCCGGAATGGTTCGCGTGGGTCGCCATGCTCTACGAAACGATCGGCGGACTGGCGCTCATCCTTGGCATCTACACGCGATGGGTCGCGCTCTTTCTCGGAGTTCACCTGCTGTTTGCCACCTATCTGGGTCACGCTGCCAATGGATGGCTGTTTACAGCCAAAGGGGGCGGTTACGAGTATCCGGTGTTCTGGGCAATTGCGTGCTTCACGCTCGCGCTCCTCGGCAGCGGCGCGCATGCGTTAGGAGACAAGCCGAAATAATCGTGCGTGCTCTGTTTGCTCGCTAGCCGCCGCGGATGCTAAGGAAACATAGGAGCGACATGGCTATGGGTTTACTGAAACGGCTCGTCTCAATCGGCATGCCGGTCGTTCTCGCGGCCTGCGCGACTACGCAGGAGCGGGTGAGTACAGACGCTCTCGCGAAGATAAAAAAAGTGGCGGTCATGTCACTGACGGCCAACGAATTTCATAGGCAATACACGGGCTTCACCGTCTTTGGCAATGAGTCCGAGATGCAAGATATCTCTGCATGGAAAGTGGACGACGAATACGAAACGCAGATTCGGAGCGTCCTGAGCAAGGTCGCGCGTTTCGATGTCATCCAAGTCCCCTATGAGCGCAAGGACTTCTACTCGGTGTACGACATCAATGGCCCGTGGGATGCTCCCGCGTATCGTACGCCGAAATGGACTGCCGTTGAGGAGAAACTGAAAGCGTATTCGACGAAGAATTCCGTCGATGGGATCATCCTTATTCTCAAGCGCGAATCGAACGATTTCCTGGCTAGCACGAATCAGTATTTTCGAGGAGCGGGCTTTTACGTTCGGGGATTGGGAAACACAACGGGCGTATCCGTGCTTCACCTACTCTCGTCAGTAGTGTTGGTGGACGGCCAGACTGGAAAACCGCTCGCGACAAGGATACTAGCGCGATCGCATGAAGGCTGGCCTGGCACTGTCGCGCGAGCGGCGCCGATGATGAGCATCGCGCCAGTAATTTCACGCGCCAAACTCGCCGAGCTCAGCCAGGAAACCATCACGGATGTCCGAGCCAAGCTAATCGATTTACCTAAGGATGCTTGGGAACCAACATTGAAGGCTCTTCTCGCGAGCGGCGGATAACCGCCGACTATATGTGGCGCTTCGGAGTGCTGCTAGCGACGTTATGGGCGACCGGTTGCGGCACGGTTGGGTCAACAAAGCTTGACGTAACGCCACCGAAATTCGCGGCATTTGAGGTCCGAGACGAACGACCCGCCGAGCAGCGGACGAGCTCAAAGACGAAAGAGTCGTATGGCGAGGTTAGTCGTCTAGGAGATGATGCGGTGACACCGCCTGGACCCGAACTCCTAAAAGCATGGCTGGGCGACAAAATCGGTGCGCGCCTTTTGGGCAGACAAATCGTGCTGAGCGAGTTTTCCGTGCAAGTTCTAGATCCGGCGGTGCAAATTAATGAGCAGGGCTTCAGCAACGCAATGGCGTCAACTCCGGGAGCAAACGCAGGCTCGGGTTTGCTTGCGCGATGGTTGATCGGAGGCATTGAAAGCGTCAAGAGCGATAAGACCATTGGAGTACGCATCGCAGGAAAATTCGATGGCTCCGATTTTGTCGCTCGGGGTGGTGGAAGTTTCAAGGGTCGAGTTTCGCAAGCCAACATCAATTCGGTCATTACTCAGGCTTTGGAAGGCGCCGTCACAGAGATTGAACGGCTGCTGACGGGGCCAGCCGAGCCGCCCTCTAATCCTGCGCTGCAGCCGACCGCTGGAAGCGGCGGGGCGAACTGAGCAAGGACGGGTCATCAGTCTGGATCGAGGATTCCGCCACCGGCAGGCCCGCGACTCAGAAGATCACGAGCAAGTGATCGCCACAATGATCCGGATCGCGCTGATTCGCAGGCCGTGTGTTCGAGGGCAACTATGCGGACTACCTCGAGGACCGCAGGAAGCGTCTCGGCGAGGACGCCGACACGCCGCACCCCATCCGCTACCAGCCTCTGAAACTCTAAGCGGTCGCTGGCGCCTTGCGCGTCAACGCTACCAATACCATCACGGCGCCAACCACATAAATCAGGGTTCCCAGATAGATAGGCCCAAGATGGCTTACCCAATCGTGCTGAAAGGCTCCCGTGT
>Ga0209056_10003943_pt1 | contig 15680 bp, 14 predicted proteins | sample GraSoiAngelo_114_FD_185876 | JGI IMG/M metagenome (GOLD analysis project Ga0209056, IMG submission 185876) | Grasslands soil microbial communities from the Angelo Coastal Reserve, California, USA - 14_0903_13_40cm (SPAdes) (version 2) | ecosystem: Environmental > Terrestrial > Soil > Grasslands... | reverse complement strand
GCGCCCCAGCAGCGAACAATAGAACATATAGAGGAGCGCACATGAGCAAAATGTCACGTCGCCAGTTTGTGACTGCTGGGCTCGCCGCAACTGCAGGCGTCTCCGGCCTGGGCGTCGCCGCCAATTTGGCGAAGCGCTATGGGCTCGTCCCACCCGATAGTGGCGGAATCTATGGACCGGGCGAAACGCTGACCTACGCCGCCCAGCGACTCTTTGCCAGACACTCGCTAGCTCGCGAATTTCCTCGCAGCATGATTTCAAAGGTTCCTTTCGCCAACGACATGCCTCCTTTGAATGATGCCTTCAAACGTCTCCAGGCCGGCGCTTTTGCGGACTGGCGACTCTCGGTTGAGGGAATGGTGGCGCGACCGGCATCGTATTCCCTCGCCGATCTCCGGAGCTTTCCCCTCCGCAGCCAGATCACCGAAGTAGTATGCGAGGAGGGATGGTCCTATGTCGCCGAGTGGACCGGAACACCTCTGTTTGACGTCTTGAAAGCTTCCGGGATCCTGCCTAAGGCGCGGTATCTCGTGTACTTCTCCATCGACCCGGACTGGTGGGAGAGCATCGACATGGCTGATGTTCAGCATCCCCAGACTCTGCTGGCCTGGGGTATGAACGACGGAGATCTCCCAGTCGCGTTTGGAGGCCCACTGCGCTTACGCGTGCCCCGCCAACTTGGCTACAAGAGCGTCAAATTTGTAAACCGGCTCATGGTCACTGACTCACTCAAAGGCTTTGTCTCGGCTCTTGATCCCAAGTCCCCGAATAGCGGCTATGCATGGTATGCAGGCATCTGAGTAGCAGCAATCGACATCCCTCATTGCGTTTTCACGACGGTGAGCACTACCTAGAGTGCTAGGAAGATTTGTACTCGCCTTCAACCACCCGACCCTGATCGCGAGTTTCTTCTTCGCTGATTGCCATTTGCTTCCACTTGCGATACACATTCGCAACTGCAAACGTCCAAAACGGAACCAAATCAAGACCCGGCACAAGTTCGGCAGCGAATGCCGGCAAGAACTCCCAGTGCCAGCCCAGCAAGCGCACCAATACGGCTGCGACTCCCAGATCAAGCAAATCGTCAACCGGTGACAATGCGCCTTCAGCGAACAACGGCAAGACAAAAACCTGTAGGGCATCCGCTGCCACGGCGAGGATCATCGCCGTTTGGAAGCGCCACCCTGACGAGGCTGGCATTGGAGTCTCAGACATGGCAACTCTGTGATTCAGTCTAGTTGTTTCGACGCATACTGCACAGATTGTGCGCCTCAGGACAAACCGCCGGTCGTCCGTGCGCGAGCAGGATGTCATTCCCCATTTATCGGAAACTCACGAATCAGCACTCCCCCGCCGTTTTTCGCGCGAAAATCGCGCCGGACACCGAAACCGCGCATCCATACCACTTCGTCCCCGCTTGCGATCACCGGCCAGCCTCTCTTTTCCTCGCCGGTGATATGCCTGTCCTGCAACAATTCCTTGATTTTTTTGGGCTCTTTGGTGTGCGCCGGCCAGAACCGCTCTCCGGGCCGCCAGTTCCGCACCACGAGTTCACGCTGCGCGAAACTGGATTCCAGCAGATCTTCGGAATCGGCGGAACTGTTGACCAGAACGGCCTCGACGTTCAGTCGCGACTCCGGAACCGCAGCTTTGCCCGGCACCGAAAGCACATATTGATAGTCGGATACCTTCTCGTCGAGTTCGTGGAATCTGATCACATCGCCGTTGCGGGTCGCCAACCAGCCTTGCGGCAACGATGCACCACTTTCTGGCTTCAACGTGAGGACCTCTTCGATATGCCGGAATTCCATCGCCAAGCCCAGGGATTCCGCAGCCACGCGCACCAGTCTCCGCCGAAGGGCCAACGGGAGAGTTTCAAGTTGCGCATAGTTGAGGGTACCCTTGCTTTGCCAGACCTGAGGCAGCAACCGGGCGACTTTCTCCGCCCAATATTCTTCCTCTCCTCGGGCAATTTCCGCAGTGTCGGCAAGCGCATTTTGGACCGACGGATTCACGTGCCGCTCAAACCGCGGCAGAATGCCGTGCCGAATCCGGTTGCGCGTATGTCGCAAATCGCGATTACTGGAGTCCTCGCGCCAAGTTTGGCCGATCTCGGTCAGGTACCTCCGGAGATCTTCTCTGCGCGTCGCCAATAGTGGCCTGACAATCGCCATGCCCCCCGGACGCTTCGTTCCGGGTTTGCTGATAGCTGAGAGCTGAGAGCTGACAGCTAGTTTGGGATAAATTCCCGCCAACCCGCGTGTCCCCGCGCCTCGCGCGAGTTTCAGCAGCAGCGTTTCAGCCTGATCGTCAAGCGTGTGGGCGGTTGCAATCCTGTCGCGTGTTCCGATTCCCAAAAGCCTTTCGAACAGTTCGTACCTCAGTTCCCGTGCGGCGGCCTCGATACCAACCTTTTTTTGCGCCGCGTACGTCTTTACGTCGCGACGTTCGGAAATCAGCGCCAGTCCATGTTTTTGGGCCAGCTCGCGGATGAACGCCTCATCCCCATCCGAGTGCGCGCCTCTTAACTGGTGATTGAGGTGAACAATGGAAAGGACGAGCCCGATTTCCTGCCGCAGTTCCAACATCAGGCGCAGCAACGCCACGGAATCCGCTCCGCCCGAAACGGCAATGCCAAGGCGGTCTCCTGCCCGCAGCAGGTCATGCTTGCGGATGTATGTGAGCGCCGTTTGCGCCAGCTTGTGCACGGATTAATGGTACATCCGTCCCCAAGTGGAGCTTGCCCTTGAGCGAAGTCGAAGGGTCGGGCATTCTTGCGAGGCCTGATACTGGAATCTCGCTGGCTTTCTCCGCAACCTTTGCGGATTTTCTTTGCGACTTTGCGGTTAAAGGCTCTACCGTGACATCATCCGATTTACGTCCGTATGCGAAGGCGCACCTTCCAGACTTTTATAAGTGCCGGTGGTCAGCACTTCCTGTGCAATCCTGCGTGCGAGCCCAAGCGTCGCTCGCATTGCCGATGATCCCAGGCTGGCGCGCGCCACACCTATCTTCTGCAACTCCGGTATGGAAGGCGATCCCGGCCCAGCCAGAATATTCACCGGATGCCCAAGCTCTCGAACCAGGCGGGCAATAGTCTCAAGATCGCGAAGCCCTGGTACAAACAGGCAGTCGGCGTCGGCATCCCGAAACGCCGCCAGCCGGCGGATCGCCTCATCGTAGCGGCACTCAGGTTTGCCGACTTCGAGTAAGTACACGTCTGTCCGAGCGTTCAGGACCAATGGCACACCCAGAGTTCGCGCCGTCTCCCGCACAGCCTTAATTTTTTCGAGTTGGAGCGATAGATCAACCAGCTGCTTCTGAGGGCCGCCCGCTACATCTTCCAAATTCAAGCCGACCGCGCCTGCTTCAATCACAGCCTTTGCCGTTTGCGCCGCGTCCTCCGCCCGATCACCATATCCGGATTCGACGTCCGCGGTTACCGGGACCTTCACTTTGGCGGCGATTCGCGCCACTGCTCCGATCATCTCTTCGCGCGAAATTTTCTGTCCGTCGGGATAACCGAGGGTAAACGCAACGCCTGCGCTGGTCGTAGCAATAGCCGCGGCTCCGGCCTCCTCCAATATGCGCGCGCTGGCTACGTCCCACGCATTCGACAAAACCAGAATCTTTTGGCCGTGATGCATTGCGCGAAACGCGTCAGCTTTGCAAGGTTGAGTGGAGGCTCGCATGGTAGATAGATGGCAGACGTCTGGTTTTTGGTTTCAGATTTCTGATTTCCGATTGTAGATTTAAGGATTCTTGGTCTGGCGGAATCGAATGAGAGTTTCAGAACCACTCACTTCGGTACGCGACCCACCAGCTCACCACCGCGATCGGAAGGGTCGCGACCAGCCCCCACCAGAGCGGCAGCACGAAATCTGCGACCAGTCCAAGCAGGATGAACACAATCCAGAAAATTTTCTTCTCCACACGATCATTGTAGGTGAGTCGAGCAACTAGAACCGATTTTTCTGGTCTCCGAGAGATGGGCCAACACTTGAAACACGTGGGACAGGCGGCTCGCCTGTCCAACACGAAAGCACCTCCGTCGTGGAGCTAGCGTTCGCCGAGACAGGACAGGCGAGCCGTCTGTCCCACGTGTTCACAGCAGAACCCGGCTTCCCTTTCCCTTCGCAAACGTATAAAACAAGTGCCATGCAGCGGCGACTGAGCGAGATTGCCGGCGTGGTTGGGGCGCGCGTCATCGGCGACGAACGACTCGAGGTTGCCGGTGTCGCAAGTATTGCCTCGGCCAAAGGCAGCGATCTGGTGTTTGTTGAGGACGAAAAGCATTTGGCATCAGCGCTTGAGTCGAAAGCCGCTGCCGTGGTGGCTGGAATATTCGCAGAAAACGTGGAGTCGTTAAAGCCGCTGCTGATCGCGGCAAATCCTCGGCTCGCATTCGCCCGCGCGGCGAAGCTGCTGCACAAACATGGCAGGCCTGCCGCTGGAATCCACCCAGCCGCGGTGGTACATGCATCCGCCGATCTAGGCGAAGGCGTCGCAGTTGACGCTCGCGCGATCGTGCACGAAGACGCTGTTGTCGGCGGCCGCACCTGGATCGGCGCCGGATGCGTCATCGGCAAGGCTGCCACAATCGGCGATGACTGCGCAATTCATCCCAATGTCACGATTTATCCCGGCACTCGCGTTGGCAATCGCGTGATCGTCCACGCCGGCGCGGTTCTCGGCAGCGACGGCTTCGGATACGTCCGCGATCCCGCTACTGGACGGCACAAAAAGTTCCCCCAAATCGGAGAGCTGGTAATCGAAGACGACGTCGAAATCGGGGCCAACACAACCATAGACCGCGGCGCGCTTGAGACTACTCGTATTGGCCGCGGCACAAAGATAGACAATCTCGTTCACATCGGCCACAACTGCCAGATCGGCGAGAACGTCATCATTGCGGCCCAGGCAGGATTTTCCGGCAGCATCGTAATCGAGAACAACGTCGTTATCGGTGGCCAGGTGGGCATGGGCGAGCATGCATACATCGGGGAAGGCGTGATGCTCGGAGGCCAAGCTGGCGTGCTCCCCAAGAAGATACTTCGGGGGAAGGGCGTGGCATTCTGGGGAACACCGGCGAAACCGTTGCGTGAGTATTTGAAGAGCCTCGCGGCATTGGCGAAGCTGGCACGAAAAGATTAAGCTCTCAATTCTCCTCATATGATTGTCATCCCGAACTCGCACGCTGAGGCGGGCGAGAGAGGGACCTTACGATGCCGCATGGATCTATCCCGAACGTAAAGAGGATCTGACACGCTGCATGCGCATGAGCCAGCGCAGCCAGACTGCATCCCTGTCCCAAGCTGACGTTAGGTCCCTCTCCCGCTTTCCTTCGGAGGGCAGGTTCGGGATGACATCACGATAGAGGATTTACAGAGCCCCAACGCGAGAGCGTGCCCTGATATTCTTTCCCTCAATGCTCGGTATCAAACGACGCGCATGGCTGCTGGCGATCCTCTCCGCCATACTGCAGATCGTAATCTTCCCTCTCGCGGACGTGTACATCTTGAGCTGGTTCGCGGTTGCCCCATTACTCGTTGCGATTCTGCGCGCCCGCCGACCGCACGCGCTCCAGCTCCAAGGCGCAGAAAAGCTTCTTCCGGCGGGTCCCGCGCAAGGCTTTCTGCTCGGCTACGCATGCGGAATTCTCTGGTACGGCGGGACCTGCTATTGGGTGTTCAACACCATGAAGCAATACGGCGGCATCGGTACTCTAGGCGCCACTGGTCTGCTGATTCTGTTCTGCCTTTATCTGGGCCTGTATCACGGTGCCTTCGGGCTGGTCATCAGTCTGCTGGCGAAAAAATCCCAGCGAATGGCTCTCCTGCTGGCTCCGTTCCTTTGGGTTGCGGTCGAGCTTGCGCGCACCCGCATCACCGGATTTCCCTGGGAGTTGCTGGGAACGGCGCAGGTGGGTAATATCCCGCTCGCGCGTCTTGCCACCTACACCGGCGTTTATGGAATTTCTTTCGAGATCATTGTCGTGAATACGGCAGTTGCGGCCGCGTTCGTGGTCCCGCGAAACCGGCGACGCAATCTTTTATTGGTCTCAATCATTGCCGCCTGCTTGCTTCAAGCTGCACGGCTTGTGCCGGCACCAAAGCTTGCCACGGACCACACCGCTGTTCTTGTGCAGGAAAACGTGCCGGTGCTCGAAGGAGCCGATTGGACGCGGCAGTATTTCGATGACACCCTCACGGATCTTGGCCGGACTACGCTGACTGCTGTGGCCGGAAAGTCGGTGAATCTGATCGTATGGCCGGAATCTCCGGCGCCGTTTTACACCGGTGATCCGCTGTTCCGCAACGCGATAAGCGAACTCGCAATGACGACCCATGCATCGGTGGTGACCGGAAGCATGGGGATCCAGAACGCGGAAATGTCTCAGCGGCCAACTCATATTTTCAACTCTGCGGCGCTGGTCGGCGCCGATGGCGGCTGGGACGGTCGTTATGACAAGATCCATCTGGTTCCGTTCGGCGAATATGTTCCCTTCAAGAGCTTGCTCGGTTTTGCCGGTGGATTAACCAAAGAGGTCGGCGATTTTTCTCGCGGTAGCTCGCGTGATCCCTTGCAGGCCGGCGATGAGAACCTTGGGATCTTCATCTGCTACGAATCGGTTTTCCCGGACGATGTTCGTCGTTTTGCAACGCAAGGCGCGCAAGTATTCATAAATATTTCGAACGACGGTTGGTACGGCGACAGCGGCGCCTATGCGCAACACCTGCAGCAGGCACGAATGCGCGCCGTGGAAAATGGCCGCTGGCTCCTGCGCGATACCAACACCGGCGTCACAGCTGCGATTGATCCCTATGGTCGAGTTGTGCAGACAGTGCCGCGCAAGACTCGCACTGCACTGGTCGCGTCGTATGCACTCGAAGGCAGCACCACGTTTTACAGCCGACACGGTGACTGGCTGGCGTATGCGTGTGCGATAATTTCTATAGGGGCGATCGTTGCTTCCTTGACTCCCGCAAAAGGCAGACCCACAGAATGATTCAGGAACTCGAGCAGGAATATACAGCTTTGCAGCAAAAGGTCCGCGAACTCCGGGAGTACCTTTGACGCGGGCAAGCTCCGTCCGCAACTCGCCGAAATAGACAAGCATGCCGCAGACCCGAACCTGTGGTCGAATCCGCAGAGATCTCAACAGGTCATGCGTGAGAAAAAACGCCTCGAGGGCCTGCTCTCGAACGAGGCTGATCTCATTCGGCGCACGGAAGACATCACCGCCTATTTTGATCTCGCGAAAGAAGGCGAGAATGTTGAAGCTGATCTTCGTCGCGAAATTGATTCTCTACGCGCCAAGGTTGATCAGCTCGAGACCGAGACCTTGCTCTCCGGCGATAACGATCCGCGTAATGCCATCGTGACCATTCATCCTGGCGCTGGCGGCACTGAGTCTCAGGATTGGGCCGAGATGCTCATGCGCATGTATCTGCGCTGGGCTGAGCGCCAGGGCTTTCAGACCGTGCTCTATGACTATCAGCCGGGCGAAGAAGCGGGGATAAAGTCGGCCACATTCGGCGTGAACGGCGAATATGCGTACGGCCTTTTGACTAGCGAAATCGGCGTGCATCGGCTCGTGCGAATTTCACCTTTTGATCAGGCCAAGCGTCGCCACACTTCGTTCGCCAGCGTTTATGTTTCGCCTGAGATTGACGAATCCATCGAAGTCATTATCAAGCCGGAAGATCTCCGAATTGATACCTACCGTTCCAGCGGCAAAGGTGGACAGCATGTGAACACCACCGATTCTGCCGTCCGCATTACGCATCTTCCGACCGGACTTGTCGCCGCTTGCCAGAACGAACGCTCGCAGCACAAAAATAAAGATCGCGCCATGAGCATGCTGCGATCGAAGTTATACGAATTCGAAATGGAGAAGAAGCGCGAAGCCACCAGAAAAATCGAGGACTCCAAACTCGACATAGATTTTGGCTCACAGATCCGCTCCTACGTCTTGCAACCCTATCGGCTCATTAAAGATCACCGCACCAAGACTGAAGTCGGCGATGTGGACCGGGTGATTGACGGCGATCTGCAGCCCTTTATCCGCGCCTACCTCCGCATGCGCCGCGACGGCGGGAGTACGGCGTAACAAAAAGTCATCGAAACTCGCTAGTCTTCGCCACAACTCGTTGCTAGCACGCAGATCCCCAGTTCTCACTCGCTGCTTAAGCAATTCTGTTCCCGACGAAACCACGATGAACTTGCTCCCTAGAGCGCAATTGTGACGTATGCACATTTCTGGTGTGACGCATGTCACTGAGTTCTCGACTCTAATGGTTCATTATTAGGTATGCTCCGAGGGCAAGATTATTTCTTACGCTCCGGCGGGCAACATTATTCCCTACGCCCCGAAGGGGCGACATTCGTTAGCCCAGCGCGTAAGCGCTGGGTCGCGATGTAACCCGGAGAGTCCGGCCAGGGACGGCACATGGCACATTCATATTCGAGCAATCTGGTCCATTACGTTTTCAGCACCGAGGGTCGCGTCAACTTAATTTCGGATCAGCGACAAGAACATCTTTACACGTATTTGTTCGGCATCGCCAAGAAGTTGAAGGTTGAGATCTTAGCCATTGGGGGTATTTCCAATCATGTTCACATCCTTTTAGCATTGCCCGCGGCAAAGACTCTCTCCGAAGTAGTTCGCGATCTGAAAGCAAATTCATCGCCTTGGATGAGAGAAGAGGATCGGCGGTTTGGCTTGGCAGGAAGGCTTGCGGAGCCTTCAGCGTAAGCGCATCGCAAGTACCCGTCGTGAAGGCATACATTCGAAATCAAGCAGCGCATCATGCAAAGCGCACTTTTGAGGAAGAGTTTCTGGCTCTCCTGAGGAAATCCGGGCTTGCTTTTTCGACGGCAAATTTATCTTCGGTTAGTGCCGCCTGTCCCGGGCTCCTGGTCTACCGTTCACGGACCCAGCGCTTACGCGCTGGTCCGAGTCTCGCTCCTGACGGAGCTTTGAGAAACCCGCGCAAATTGGACGGTTCTTAACGAAGTCGTCGTTCTGCGGTGAGATACAAAACCATTCGAGGTCAGAGCCGTTCTCTGACCAACATACGACCAACATATCTTCGGTAACGTTACTCCCGCTGAAAACTCTGGAAACTCAGGCTGTGGTGCGAGATTCTGTACCGTACAGAAATCTATCTCGCCATGTCCCGAATGCTGGACCTCATCCGCGCCAATGCCTTGTCGTCACATCAGATGATGTCGGCTTCAAAGGGCGCCCTTCGCCTTCCGGCCGCGGAGATGGTCGAAATTCTGGTCTACATGGCCGAGCACAATAAGATTTTCGGCGCAAACGCGCGATTCACGCTCGCAGCATGGGATGAGGTCTCAGCAAGAGCCATCGTTGCCGATTCCTCCACGCCAAGAGAGGTCCTCGACTATTGGCTAGATCCCAGAAATCTGCGGTCGGCGCTTTTTCCTCTATTGCTCGAAAACGAATCTGTGCCGCTGACGAAGATTGCCGAACTCGCAACCACGCTGAAAAGCGAGTGGATTGAGGCGATGATCGTCAGTCCGCGGGTCCGCAAGTCGCGGCAGATTCAAAACGACTTGAGTTCCAACAAAGACCTCTCGGGAGTGCAGGCCGCAAGAGTGCGCGAGCTCATCACGGGAAAGCCAGCGGAAATTCCGGCTCCGGCTCCGCCCGTTGTTGAGGAACCCGTGGTCGTATCGGAGACGCATTCGCCCGAGTCAACCGTCCCACCGGAACCGCACGCGCCCGTTGCTCCAGTAAGCGCATGCGCCTCCGACCCCGACGCCGCTCTTGTCGCATTCTACGTTGAACACGCGGCCGAAATCGCAGCTGAAGGCGAGAAGCCCTTCCAGCCGATCGGTGGCATCCACGACGGATTTCATGACAAAGCCGATGTACAAACCAAAGTGGCCGCTGCTGCAGCGTCGGCCAGCCAGGCTCCTGCATTGACCCCAAGTGCTGCACCCGCGCCCAAGCCCGCGTTGCCCAAGAGATTGGTCAATCCTGAAGACGAAAAACGGGGAAGCGTCCTGCAAAAGATCAGTAAGCTCGACATTAAGGGACGAATCCACTTAGCGATGAAGGGCACGAAAGAGGAGCGGGCCATCCTGGTTCGCGACGGCACCAAGATCGTCGCCTTGGCCGTCCTCGATTCCCCAAAGATCAGCGATGGCGAGGTCGAAAAATTCGCCAGCCAAAGGAACGTGCTGGAAGCACTGCTGCGTGCAATTCCGCTGAAACGCCGCTTCATCAAGAATTACGCGGTGGTGAGAAATCTGGTATTCAATCCGCGCACGCCTCTCGATATCGGCCTCGGCCTTATGAAGAACCTATTGATTCAGGACCTCCGCAATCTTTCCGGAAATAAAGAAGTATCTGAAACCGTCCGCAAGCTGGCGCTGAGAATGTTCAAGCAGAAGTCTGAAGCTGCTACCAAAAAATAGCAACGCGCCCGCTGCGCTAAAATACCAGCGGTGACTGCGCTTCCGAAATTAGATCCCATTCGCGAGTTGCTGCTGCGTGCCAAGACCATTGCCGTCGTCGGACTATCAGATAGTCCGTTGCGCCCCAGCCATGGGGTCTCCGCCTACATGCAGGGGCAGGGATACAAGATCATCCCCGTGAATCCGACGATTACTGAAGCCTTGGGAGAAAAATCGTTCGCATCGTTACTTGAAGTTCCAGTGAAGATTGATCTTGTGAACATTTTTCGCCGCTCAGAATTCGTGGGACCAATTGTGGATCAAGCAATCGAGCTAAAAATTCCCGCGGTGTGGATGCAGGAACAAGTCATCAACCAAGCCGCCGCCGAAAAGGCAGGCAAAGCCGGGATGTTCATTGCCATGAACCTCTGCATTCTGAAAGAGCACCAGGCCCGGTTTCGTTAAGGCCTTTTTACCTTAAAAACATCTCACGACGAGACACGAACCACAAAGAAAAGCCAAGATAAAGAAACGTGTTCTTGATTTCTCAGTGCCTCCGTGTCTCCGTGGTGAAATCGTGTTTTACGCTCTCACCAGAATCACGGTCGCGTCGTCCTGGAGTCCGGCGCCGTTCACGTGAACGCGAACATCAGCCAGGATGCTTTCTGTCGTGGCATCAGAGTTGAGCAAATGACTTTGCAGTCGGCGCGGACCATATTCCTGATCTCCCCAAGCGGCGGCTTCCGTGATGCCATCGCTGTAAAAAAGAAGCCGCGATCCCTCTCGTAGTTCAACCGTCGTCGCAGAGAACTCGCCTGCAACCAGGCCCAGGGGAGTCCCTTGTTCGCTGGGAAGAAATCTTGAGCCCGCATCGTCCACCAGCAGCGGAGGAAGGTGTCCCGCACTGGCAAACCTCAATGTGCGGTTGCCCGGGTCGAGCACCGCGTAAATTAGCGTCACGAATCTGCCGGGAGGAAAGTCTTCGACCATCAGACGATTCAACTTGTTAAGAACTTCCGCCGGCGAGCCGCATGTGACTGCGAGCGAACGCAGCATTCCACGCGTAGCCGACATCAGCAAAGCCGCCGCGGTCCCTTTACCTGAAACGTCCGCCAGGACCAATCCCCAGCAGCCATCAGCAAAAGGAATGAAGTCGTACCAATCGCCTCCTACTTCACCCGCCGGAATTGAGAGTCCCGAGATGGCGAATCCCGGAACATATGGAGAAACTTTCGGAAGCAGCGCCTGTTGAATGGCCCGCGCTTCCTGCGCCTCCCGGCTCATCCGCTCTCGCTCTTGCCTCTCTTGTCCGTACCGGCGTGCGTTATGAATGGCCACCGCAATGTGTTTGCAAAGCGCTTGCAGCAGCCTAAGCTGCGCGGGAGGAAATGCGTCAAGCTCATGGTGTGCGGTAGAAAACACACCTACGAGTTTTCCCTCGACGTGCAAAGGAATCGCGACTTCTGAGAGTGTGGAGGGTTCGCAGGCAATGTAGTAAGGATCGACGCGAACGTCAGGCGCATAGTGCATTTTGCCAGTAACAGCTACATGCCCGGTCATCCCCTCTTTAACTTTCTTGCGGCTGCCTTTGCCATGCACCGTGCAGCCGCAAACTCCCGTGAGCACCAGTTCCTCATTCGTTTCGTCATGCAAATAAATTGTGGCTTCGAGACAACCAAACGACTGCGCAACTTCATTGACGATCTTGTCGATCAGTTCATCGAGATTAAGGATAGAGCTGATCTTCTGCGCGGCCTTCTGCAGCTTGATCAGGTCCTCGATCTGCTCGACATGAAGATCTCGAACTGCAGAGTGATCGGGGATGATTGTCGTGGAACTGGTAGCCATGGCAACCTCGTAGTGGATTGGATGACTAAGTTCTCTGCTAGGACTCTGTTTTCGGTACGGTGGAATCGGGCTTCGGAGCTCGCACACGCCGGTTCTTTATCTCTTCCAGCCGTTCGCGAATCCGCTTCTCTACGCCTTCATTGGTCGGTTGATAGTAAGTGCGGTCCTTCAGATTGTCGGGCAGGCACTGCATGTCGGCGACTTTGCTTTCGAGATTGTGAGCATACTGATATCCCTGCCCGTATCCAAGATGCTTCATCAAGCCCGTGGGCGCGTTTCGCAGATGCAATGGCACGGGCTCGGCGGCTGTTCGCTCCACGTCCGACTGCACTTCGCCGTACGCCGTGTAGAGCGCATTCGATTTCGGCGCGACGGCGAGATATACCACTGCTTGCGCGAGCGCCAGATTGCCTTCCGGCATTCCGATGAAATCCACCGCATCGCGCGCCGCCATGCACAACGAAAGCGCGTTCGGCTCCGCGAGACCAATGTCCTCAACCGCCATGCGCACCACTCGCCGAGCCACATAAAGCGGATCCTCGCCCGCTTCCAACATCCGGCCCAGCCAGTACAACGCCGCATCGGCATCGCTGTTGCGAACGGACTTATGCAGCGCGGAGATCAGGTTGTAATGCTCTTCGCCTGTTTTGTCGTAGAGCAAAATGCGCTTCTGAAGCGCATCCTGCACGATCCCAGTCGTAATCTCATTTTCTGAAATCTTTTCTGTCGCGGCTGTACCACTTTTCGCGGTGTTCGTAGAGTGGGAATCGCGACCAGATGTAGCCAGCGCCGCCGCCACTTCGAGCACGTTATATGCGCTCCGCGCATCTCCGCTCGAATAGGCCGCGATCTGCTTCAGTACCTCATTGCTTGCGGACAGCTTCATCGCACCCAGGCCCCGTTCGCTGTCGGAAAGTGCTCGGCGGAGCAAAACCACTACCTGCTCCTCTGTGAGTGGCCTGAGCACATAAACGCGGCTGCGCGAAAGCAGAGCCGAAATGATCTCAAACGAAGGATTCTCGGTGGTGGCGCCGATCAGCCGAATATTGCCTTTCTCGACGTGAGGCAGGAAAGCATCTTGCTGGGCCTTATTGAAGCGATGAATCTCATCAACAAAGACGATGGTCCGTGTGCCGTATTGGCGCGCCCGTTCGGCCTCAGCCATGACCTGCTTGATTTCTTTTATTCCGGAGAGGACTGCGCTGAACTCAATAAACTCCGCGCGAGTCATTCGCGCAATAATCTGCGCTAGCGTCGTCTTGCCAGTGCCAGGCGGGCCCCAGAAGATCAGTGACCCGAGATCGTCGTGCTCAATTTGCGCGCGCAGTGGCTTTCCCGGGCCAATCAGATGCTCCTGCCCAACGAATTCATCGAGCGTGCGCGGACGCATACGGTCGGCCAGCGGCCGCGTCTTGTCCGCCTGATTTTCTCCGCCCGGAATGGCTTGAAATAGGCTCATTCGGTGTCACATCCGATGTCACATCCACTGCTGCGCGCAGTCGTGGCGCGGCCAAGCGCATAAAATTAATCCATGAAGGCCGCTGTCCTCACCACACCTTCTCCGATCTCGCAATCTCCGCTGCAGATTGAAGAGGTCCCGACTCCATCTCCTAGGTCAGGACACGTTTTGGTGCGAGTTCTCGCTTGCGGCGTCTGCCGCACCGATCTGCACATCGTAGAAGGCGAACTGCCGGCGTGCAATCCTCGCGTTATCCCCGGCCACCAAATTGTCGGCGAAGTCATCGCCGGAGACTTTGATACCGGCGCAGGCCATGTGGGGGCGGCCCTCCAGGCCCGCCCCGTCGAGCATAGCTCTACACGATCACCCTCGACTGATAAAACTGTGCCCAAAGACCTACCTCTCGGCTCCCGCGTCGGTGTTTCCTGGCTCGGCGGGACGGACGGCACCTGCACTTACTGCCGCCGCAATATGGAAAACCTGTGCGACTTCCCCACCTTCACCGGCTACTCCGTGGACGGAGGCTATGCGGAATACGCACTCGCCCGCGCCGACTTTTGTTTTCCGATTCCGCCGCAGCTCGACGATCTCCACGCCGCGCCGCTGCTCTGTGCCGGCATCATCGGCTTCCGCGCGTTACTTGTGGCCGGTGTCGAAAAGGGAGAGCGCGTCGGGCTCTTCGGCTTCGGCGCATCCGCTCATCTCACAATCCATGTTCTGAAAAGTTGGGATTGCGAAGTCTATGTCTCAACCCGCGGAGAATCCCATCGCAAGCTCGCCGAATCGCTCGGAGCAACGTGGGTTGGGACTGAAAGGGAGAAGCCACCGGTGGAACTCGATCGCGCCGTCACTTTCGCTCCCAGCGGAGACGTCGTTGTCGCCGCCCTCTCCAGCCTACGCAAAGGAGGCGTTGTGGCTGTCAATGCCATACATCTCGACCGCATTCCGCAGTTTGATTACGACCGCCTTCTCTGGGGTGAACGCCAGATTCGCAGCGTCGCCAATATGACCCGAGCTGACGCACGCGACTTTCTGCAACTCGCCGCCCAAATCAAACTGAAACCCAAGGTGACATTATTCCCGCTTGCACAAGCAAATGAAGCTCTGCTGGCCGTGAAGAATGATTCGATTGATGGTGCGGCGGTGATCCTTCCATGACCAGCAAATGCTCTGCCCCACACAAGTGCAACATGACGATAGAATCCCACTATCTCAGGATTTCAGAAGCTTTCATTTCCAGAAGTGCTCGAATCGGTGCTTCTTGATCCACCGATGACTATGCTGGTTCCCGAGACCGTTATCTTCCCTGGTTCCGCATCTCAGAGCTTCGGGGGCGAAGGTGCGGTAAATTTGGCCAGATCGCCAAAGCCGAGCTCCATCTCGATGCTGCTGATTTTCTTCTCAGCGTCGTCGAATCCGTCCTTGCCGAACATTTTGTGCTCGATCTCCTCGAACTGGTCTGAAATGTCATCGAGCTGCTTGTCGGAGAAGTTCTTCTTCCAGGCGGGAAACACGATCGTGTCTTCGCGTGCTGCGTGGTTCTCATACATCAGCACAAACGATTCGAAAACGCTCGCCATCGGTTTGGCGTTAACCGACGAAATCTTTCCTCCCTTCGTTACGGCAAGAACATAGTCCGTGATCTCGCGCCCGCGATTGTGCTGCTCGGTCAGGGTGTCAACATACTTCTGGAACTCCGGCCCGTGCTTTCGAACCATGGGAAAGATGTGCTGCTCTTCCAGCATGCGCTCGTGATAATCCTCACCGAACGTCCGAAAAAGTTTTGCGGTTTGCTGCAGGGCTGCCGCATTCACCTTTGACGGCTGCTGACGTAACTGGGAAATGACCTCGTAATAAACCAACAACCCGCGCCGGATTACCCCATGCTCGCGCATCAGGTCCTCGGTCGCGGTGACCTCGGGTTCCTTGTCTACAGTTTTCTTTG
>Ga0209056_10003941_pt1 | contig 15683 bp, 14 predicted proteins | sample GraSoiAngelo_114_FD_185876 | JGI IMG/M metagenome (GOLD analysis project Ga0209056, IMG submission 185876) | Grasslands soil microbial communities from the Angelo Coastal Reserve, California, USA - 14_0903_13_40cm (SPAdes) (version 2) | ecosystem: Environmental > Terrestrial > Soil > Grasslands... | reverse complement strand
CCCCTCGGTCACCTCGACCCAGCCGTCGCCGAGATCGACGCCGAGCACGACCTGCCGCTCGCGCGCGACGCCGTCCTCGATGACGAACAGCTTGGTGACGCCGGCGAACGTGCTGAGCGCGCTCCGCGGCACGGCCAGCGCTCGCTCGTCGCGCCGCACCACCACCTCGCCGTGGCCGAAGAATCCCGGCCGCAGGCGGTGGTCCTCGTTCGCCACCAGCGCCTCGAAGGCGAGCGAGCGGACGGCGGGATCGGAGGCCGCGCCGACGCGGCTCACGTGACCGACGAAGGTCTCGCCCGGGAAGGCGTCGACGGTGATGCGCACGTCCTGACCGGCGGCGAGCGCCGGCACGTCGCGCTCGGGGACGTCGCCGCGGAACTTGAGCGGGTTGTCCTGCACCAGCCGGAAGACCACCGTGCCCGGCTTCACGTAGGAGCCGGCGTCGAGCAGGCGGGCGGCGACGGAGCCTTCGAGCGGCGAACGGATGGCGGCGCGCTCGAGCTGGATGCGGAGCTGGTCGCGCCGCGCCCGCGCCACCTCGAGCGCCGTCCGCACCTGCTCGTATTCCTGGGCCGAGATGACGCCGTCGCCCCGCAGCGGACGGCCTCGCCCCTCGTCGGCGACGGCCTTCTCGAGGCTCGCCTCGGCCTCGCGCAGCTTCGCCCGGATATCGTCCTCGCGCACGCGCGCCAGCACCTGCTCGGGGTGCACGCGATCGCCGAGGTCGGCCTCGATGGCAACGAGGCGGCCCTCGATGTCGCTCGCCACCTCGGCCTGCGCGGTCGGTGCGAGCGTGCCGACCACCGATACCGTGCGCTCGACCGGCCGCACGGCCGTGTTCGCGACGGTGACCGTCACGGGCCCCAGCTTGGTCGCGGTCGACGGCTCGGCCCGCGAGCGCTCGCCGCAGGCGGCGGCTGCGAGGCCGAGCGCGGCGACCAGCGCGGCGGCCCGTCGCTTCATCCCACGACCCTCCGCCGCCGCGCCGCGGGCTCCTGCGCGCGCTCGAGGCCATGGAGATAGAGCCGGACCACCCGGCCGGCGTAGAGCTCGGGGCGGTCCTCGGCCCGGTGCTCCAGGATGGCGGCGCGCGCGAGACCGAGAAGGAAGGCGGCGGCGAGGCCGCGCAACGCCCCGCGCGCCAGGCGGTGGCGTACGAGCGCGCGCTCGATCGCCTGCCGCACGCGCCGCCGGCGCTCGCGCGCCGCGCGCGCGTAGCGCTGCTCGTAGCGCTGCACGAGCGTCAGGAGGTGCGGCCGCCGCCAGAAGAAGCGGAGGATGCGGAGCACGATCTCCTCGAGCACGGCGCCGGGCGGTGCGTCGGCCTCGGCCGCCTGCTCGACCTCGGCCGCGAGCCCTTCGAGGCTCGCCTCGAGCGCGCCCCGGTGGAGGTCGTCCTTGGTCGGAAAATAGAGATAGACCGTGCCCTTCCCGACGCCCGCGCGCGAGGCGACCTCGCTCACGTGCACTTGATGAAAATCCCGCTCCGCGAACACGGCGGTGGCCGCGGCGAGGATCCGGTCGCGTTTGACCTGCTGTCGGCTGGCGTGGTTCACGGAGAGAACTGACGGGTCAGTTCTCGCTAGCAGATCGCGGGGGGCGGAGGAAGGGGTCAGGCTGCAGGGCCGCGCGGCGCGACGCCTGCCACCGGGACGCCCAGGTGCGAGGGGACGTGATCGCGCAGCACCTGGACGCCTTCGACCACCATGAAGAAGGCGGTGACGCCGACCAGCGCGAGCGCGTACCCGACGACCAGCCAGTCCGCGGCCCGGAGCCGCGCGAGTCGTGCCACGGCCACGTAAAGCGCCCCGATCAGCAAGACCGAACCGACGCCCGTGGCGATGAGCGGCGCGCGTCCATGCACCGGCGGATAGCACGCGTACACGGCAGCCGCGGTGAGCCCACCCACGACGAAGCCGACGGCCGACGTCGCGGCGAGGTCGACGGGGATGCCAGGCAACTCGGCGAACGCCTCCTCCTCGGCGGGATCGAGCATCGAGTCGTCGGCCATGGTTGCCTCGACCCTTCAGCAGGGGGCGTGCCTCCTTGCTGGCGATCGGTGCGGGGCACAGGGCCGCCGCCCGGCCGGCAGGTGCGCCCGGGTGCCGCGGCCCTGCACGGTTCCTTGGACGGAAGGCTCAGCCGGCCGCGGCGTAGCGGGGCGGACGCCGGTGCCCCCCCAGCGGGTTGAATGGCGCATGGGGCCGGCTCGCGCCGGGGGGCGGAGCGGCCGGCCGCCGACGAGGGACGGCACGAGGCCGTCCGCCCGCCGGAGGCTCGCCAACCGCCGGCGGATGCGGCGCAGGCCGCCTCATGCCGCCCGACGGTGGGCCGACCGGCCCGGGATGCGGAACGGGCTCCCGCCGCGCTCCGGGGGACGGCCCCGGACGCGGGTACGGCCGCTCCCGGCGGGGAACCGGTGGCGGCGCGGCCTGTTTCTCCGTGCGCTCAGCTGGCGCGGGACGCGGCAGGGCTTCGCGCTGCGGCCGGCGGCCCTCGCCGGGCTGGCGCCGGGCGGCAGGCGGTCGTGCCTCACGTTCCGCAGGCGGGAAGCCCTGTCCGCCGCCGGGCCGCGTCACCCGACCGTGCACCGGCGGCGCGGGACGCTCTGGCCGCCCGACCCGTGGCGCGACGCCCGGATGCGCACGCCCCCCCGGATGCACCCCGCCGGCCGCCGGCCCCTGCTCGGCGCGAGCACGTGCCCGAGGCGGGGCGACCAGCCGTGGCGGCGGGGCCGCCGCCGGCGACGGGTTCAGGCCGACGGCCCTGAGCGGCGCGGCGTGATCGCGAGGCGCGCGGGTCGCCACGACTTGGCGCGCGTGCACGTGCTCCGGCGGCCGTCGGGCGTGGTTCCTCCCCGGCACGAGGCTCGCGGGGGTCGGCCGCACCGGCGGCGCGCCGCGCACCGGATTCAAGTGCCGGAGCGCTGCGGGTCCCAGGCGGAAATGCTTCCCGGCGCCCCGTCCGAAGTCGTCCCGCTTCACGCCGACGATGGCGTTGTGGATCCTCGCGTTGCGGAAGATGTTCACCTGGTTCGCATGGATGATCGTCGTCCGCTGGATGATCACGTTGTTGACCACGCGCGGGCCACCCCACCCTCCCCACCAGGGCACGCCGATGAACGCCGGCCCTCCCCACCACGGGAGACACGGCTCGCCCCAGCCGAGGGCCACCCAGCTGACGACGGGCACACCGAAACCGACCGAGACCGAGACCCCGCCGCCACCGAAGAAGGCGACGAGCGCGGGCGCGTAGACCGGAGCGACGACGATCGGCCCCGGCGCCCATCCCCACACGCCGCCCGCGAATACCCAGCGGCCGTAGTGGAACGGTGCCCAGCCCCACGGCGCATCGTCGACCCACGTCCATCCGTAGAACGGGTCCCAGATCCAGCGCCCGGTGCTGTAGGGAACCCAGCCGCCCGGCACGGCGGTCGGAACCCAGACGGCACCGTAGCCGGGCTCGCTGTGCCAGCGGCCGTAGTGGTCGAGGTCGTCGCCCCCGGACACGCCCTCGGGGAGGTAGCGCGCGCTTTTCGGGTTCAGGAGACGATCGCTGCGCTCGTAGTTCCAGCGGTCCCACGCGTCCAGGTTGGGAGCCGTGTAGCGCTCGACCTGCGGGCTCTCCGTGCCCTTCACGATCACCTGCTCGTTCGGCCCCACGTCGAGCGCTTCGCCACCGGCCGGGACGACGCTCGCGCGGCCGCCGCGGCGGCTGCTGAAGGTGGTGGCCTCGTCGTCGATGTCGGCGCGGTAGTAGCCCGCCTGGTCGATGGTGACGGCGAGATGCGGAGTGTCGAGCTCGACCGTATGCCCGGGCTCGAGGCTCCGGAGGTCGAGCGCCACGTGACCCGAGGTGGCCTTGAGCTGCAAGAAGTCCGGCTCGACGTCCTCGAGCCCGAGGTCCGTCTCGCCCCCCGCGCGCACGTAGGCACGCGGCCCGGCCTGTAGCTCGAGGTTCGCGCCCTGCCCGGCGTAGAGCGAGTCACCCGCAGCGAGCGGTGTATTCACATGCGCCGGGGCCCAGTCCTCCGCTCCCGGGCGCCAGAACGACACCTCGCCGTTGAAGAAGCTCAGGCGCGGCGGCGTCGAGTTGGCTGCCGGTGCCTCCGGCGGAGCTGGCGCCTCGGGCGGGGCCGCCGCCTCCGGCGGCGCCTCCTCCTCGGCCCGGGCCGCCTGGGGCGTCGGTCCGATCAGTCCGATCGTCAACAGCGCGACAAGACAAGTGCGTCCTCTGATCCCGTGCACGGCGATGCTCCTTCCCGCGGCGCGCACCATGAACAAGCGTTCTGTGCCGCGGTTACGTCTGGCGACGAGCATACTCGCGCTCAAGCAGCCGCCTGGCGCTCCCGCACGGCCAGGCGCCTGAGCCGCGTCCCAAGCCAGCACGCGCAGGCTAGCGACACGCTCCCCGCGAACGCGGCGGCGGGCGAGGCCCCGAACCTCTGCGCGAGCGCGCCGACCACCAGGCTGCCCGCCGACGCCGTGCCGAGGAACATCACGGTATGCAGGCCCATTACCCGGCCCCGGTAGCGCTCGTCTACCAGGAGCTGGAGCAGCGTGTTCGTGGTCGCGAGATAGCGGATCGCGCCGTAGCCGGCGATTGCCTGGAACCAGAGCGCCAGCCCGAGCCGCCGGCTGGCGGTCAGCCCGAGGGCGCCGATCGAGAACATGGCGAGACCGACCAGCAGGTTCCGCCGGTGCTGGGCGCGCGAATAGCGGCGCGCGGCCAGATGGAGCGCAGAGACCACCGAGCCGATCCCCGCGGCAGTGACCAGGAGACCGTATCCCGTAGCGCCCGCGTGGAAGATCTCCTTGGCGAAGACGGGGATGAGGATCGCGTACTGAAGCCCGAGCCCGCTCACCACGCCGAGCAGCACGAGCAGGTTGCGAAGCGCGGGCTCGCGGCGCACGTAGGCGAGGCCGGAGAGGAAGCCCGCGAGCACGGGCGCGGGCGTCTCGCCGGATCGGCGGATCCGGTCGAGGCGCATGGAGAGGAGGGCCGCGAGCACGGCCAGGTAGCTGGCGGCGTTCAGGAAGAAGCAGGCCGCCTCGCCGACGGCCGCCACCAGGCTCCCGGCGAGCGCCGGCCCCACCACGCGTGCTGCGTTGAAGATCGACGAGTTGAGCGCGATGGCGTTCGGCAGATCCTCCGCACCGACCATCTCGACGATGAAGGCCTGTCGAACCGGGATGTCGAAGGCGCTGACGGCCCCGAGACAGCCCGCGACGAGCACGACGGCGAGCACCGTCACGGCGTTCAACGCGACGAGCACACCGAGCGCCAGCGCGAGCAGCATCGCCAGCGCCTGGGTGAGGATGATCAGCCGGTGGCGGTCGACGCGGTCGGCGATCACACCCGCGGCGGGCGCGAGGCAGAGGATCGGAAGGTAGCCGGCGAACGCCACGAGGCCGAGGGCGAAGCGGGAGCCCGACAGCCGGTAGACGAGCCAGCTCTGCGCCACGCTCTGCATCCACGTCCCGATCAGCGACACGCCCTGTCCGGCGACGAACAGGCGAAAGTTCCGATGCCGGAGCGCGGGAAAGCCCGCGACCAGCCAACGGCGCGGCCCGGCGCGCGGCATCGCCTCCGTCGCCTCGGGGAGCATGCTGCTCCCTTGTAGCATGCATCTACCCGGCGGCGATGATCGCGCCGAGGATGGACTCGCAGCGGTCGAGCATGTGTGCCGTCGTGAAGCGCTCCGCGATGCGCCGCCGCGCCGCCTCCCCGAGCGCGTGCCGGCGTGCTGGATCGACGGCGAGCGCGACGAGCCGGTCGGCGAGAGCGTTCGCGTCACGCACGGGGACGATGAGCCCGCTGACACCGTCCTCGATCGCCTCGCCGGCTCCGACGGTCGCCGTCGAGACGACCGCCCGCCCGGCGGCCATCGCTTCCAGCGTCGCCTGCGCCATTCCCTCGCGCCGCGAGCTCTGGACGACGACGTCCATGGCGGCGAGCAGCTCCGGGACGTCATCACGCTGGCCGAGGAGGGTGACCGCCCCGTCCAGGCCGGGCGCCGCGGCCGCCGCCGCCACCTGCGCCGCGTCGCGGCCGCCGCCGACGACGAAGAAGCGCGCGCGCGGCACGCGCGCCCGCACGAGCTCGACGGCGGCGAGGAGGTCGCCGAGACCCTTCTGCCAGGCGAGGCGCCCGACCGTCCCGATGGCGAGCTCGTCTGCCGCGAGGCCGAGCGCCGCACGCGTCGCCGCCGCTCGCGTCGTTGCTCGCTCGAACGCCGACAGCTCGACGCCGTTCCAGAGGACGTGGATCTTGCTGCGCGGGCCGAACCCGCGCTCGACGTACCACTCGGCGGCGCCGGCCGCGACCACGATGCCCGCGTCGACCGCGCGCCACGTGAAGCGGTCGAAGCCGCGGCGCGGGTCGAGCTCGTGCGTCGCGCCGAAGAACACGACGGCGCGCCCGCCGCCGCCCGTCGATCGCCCGAAGGCCGCCATGCGTGCCGCCTTCTTCGCCTTGGCGATGACGACATCGGGCTGGAAGTCGCGCATCGCGGCGCGGACCCGGAGCACGCGCTGGATCCAGGCGCCGCGGATGCCTTCGCGGACGGGCACGCCGCGCCTCCCGGCCGCCCGGAGCCACGCCGTCCCGGGCCGCCCGAGCAGCGTGCAGACGTGACCGCGTGCGCCGAGGCCGCGCGCGGCCTCGATCATCCAGCGCTCGACGCCACCGTAGGCGGCGCTGCGGTTCGCGTTGACGAAGAGAACCCGCACTCCGCGTCGTTGTTGACGCCGAAAGCTTGGAGGTCAAGCCGGCAGCGCGTTTGACTGCCCCCGGGCGCTGTACTAGGGGGGCGGGACTCCGCGCCCCGCGGCCCTTGCGTCCCCGTCGTCTAGTCTGGCCTAGGACACCGGCCTTTCACGCCGGTAACGTGGGTTCGAATCCCGCCGGGGACGCTTCGCTTGCGTCCCAAGCAACCGGCGATCGCACCCGAAATGTCGCGGCTTTTGCGCCCCGTTTGACCTGGCTGCCTGCGCCTACGGGCCGCACCCGGCGCACGCGAACGGCAGGGCCGTGAGCCCGAAGAACCGCCGCGCGATCGTGCAGAGCCGACGTTTGCGACACCCATGCCTATCGAGGAGCCCGCGATCGCATTCCGGGCGCGGGTTCTGGTCGGAGAGCGCATAGAGAAAGAACCCGGCGCACCGGCGACGCTTGCGGCAGCGCTTCATGATGGCCACGTCCCCCGCGCCCGGCCTGTCGGTCCGTGGCCCAGGGCAGTTGGAGACGCCGGTCCGCCGCGCGCCGAATTCGGTGATGTAAAAGCCCGGGCAGCGCCGGTTCGCGGCGCACCAGGCGTTCATCTCGTCGATCTTGGCGAGCCCTGCCGCGACGTCGGTCGTGTAGAGGTTGAAGGAAAGGAAATCGACGGGTTGTGACCAGTCCATCCACGCGTCCATCGCGGCACCGCTCGGGTTCTCCAGCGTCGGCGCGACGACGAGCCCGGGCGCGATCCCGGCGCCCTTCACCGCGGTGGCCGCGCTCAGGATCTCCTCCTTGTATTGCTGCCGTGTACCGGCCCACGCGACGCATGCCTCGAGGTCGGGCTCGTTCCACAGCTCGAATGCGTAGGCGATCGTGCCGTATCGGCGCGCCACCGCTGCGACGAAGTCGCGGAAGGCCGACTCCTTGCCGCGCCGCAGCGGCCGCGCGAGGCCGGGCGCGTCGGCGGGACAGTCGGCGGCCGGCGGGCCGCGCGCCCACACCGGCGTGCCGACGATGGTGAGCAGGATCGGGAGCCGGTGGGGATCGCGTGCGACCATCGCCACCCGCTCGTCGGCGGAGTACCCGCAGCCGCAGGGCATGCCGTCGCAGGGGATCCCCGGCCGCGGGTCGGGGGCCGCGTTCGGGCGGCGATCGGCGAGCGCCCGTGTCGAATGACGCGCTACCTAACTCAACTCGCGTCGAGCTCCAAACGATGGACGGCGCAGGAGTCGAGTGAAAACTGAGTCGTCGGCCCCCGCTTGACAACGGGGGTCGGACGGGACGAAGGTGCACCGTCCCGACAGTCAGAGTTCGGTATCGGCACCGCTCCGGGTCGACCTCGGCATCGTCGGCCTCGGGAAAGGAGTGGAGGATGACGCTGCAGCGAGAGCAGGTGGCCGCCATGGAGGATGCATGGGCGGGTCAGAACCTCGCGCAGTTCGAGCCTGATCCGGAGGGGTTCGACGCCGGCGTCACGCAGGCCGCGCCTGCCGCTTCGGCAGAGCCCGGCGACATCCCGTGGATCGTCTGGCCCACCTCCGCCGAAGAGTCGGCGTGGGCCGCGAACGAGCTCGAGATGGAGTGGCAGGCGGCCGCCGGGCTGGCGGGCAAGGAACCAGATGAGGTGCTACAGCGTCGCTAGGCCGCCGGTGAGGAGCGCGCGCGCGATCACCCGGCGTTGCATCTCGCTCGTACCCTCGCCGATCTCGCCGAGCTTGGCGTCACGCAAGTAGCGCTCGGGGGGCCGGCCGCGCATGATGCCCGCGCCGCCTTGGAGCTGCACCGCCTTCGTGGTCACCCACATCGCAGCCTCCGAGCACAGGAGCTTGGCCATCGAGGCGGCGGCGCGGAAGGGACGCCCGGCGTCCTTGAGATAGGCCGCTCGGCAGAGGAGCACCCGCCCGGCCTCGAGCCGCATCGCCATCTCCGCGAGCGTGCTCTCCATCGCCCGCAGCGCCGGACTCGGATACCGCCGCCGCTCCCGCACGTAGGCGATCGATTCCTCCAGCGCTCCGCGCCCGATGCCGTGGCACCAGGCGGCGATGCTGATCCGGCCGCCGTCGAGGACGCGCAGCGCCTGCTTGTAGCCCCGGTTCTCCTCGCCGATCAGCTGGCCTGGCGGCACGCGGACGTTGTCGAGGATCACCTCGGCGGTGTCGCTCGCCCGGAGGCCGAGCTTCTCGATCTTCCGCCCGGTGCCGAGGCCGGGCATGCCGCGCTCGACGACGAAGGCCGAGATGCCGCGCTGACCGAGGTCGGGAGCCGTCGAGGCAAGGACGACGTAGACGTGACCCACCGTCCCCTGCGTGATGAACATCTTCGTGCCGCTGAGGCACCATCCGTCCGCGTCGCGGACGGCACGCGTGCGCAGCCCCGCGGCGTCGCTCCCCGAGCCCGGCTCGGTCAGGCACCAGGCGCCCAGCCACTCGCCCCGCACCAGGCGCGGCAGGTAGCGCCGGCGCAGCGCCTCGCTCGCGAACTGGTTGATGTGTCCCGAGGCGAGCCCGGCATGGCTGGCGACCGTCAGACCGAGCGATGCGTCGTAGCGCGCCACGCCCTCGACGACGAGCGCGCACGCGAGCGCGTCCGCGCCGCCGCCCCCAACGTCGGGCGGGAGGCCCAGCCCGAGGAAGCCGAGCGCACCGAGCCGCGCGACGGCGGCGTGCGGGAACGTCTCGTCCTGGTCCCACGCCGCGGCGTAGGGCTTCACCTCCCGTTCGCCGAAGTCGCGGATCGCCTCCTGGATACGCCGGTGCTCGTCGGTCAGCGCGAAGTCCATGGGTCAGGCTGTCCGCGGCCGCACGTGCTCGCGCACCCAGGCGACGATCCCCTGCGTCGTCGCGCCCGGCGTGAAGATCGTGGCGACGCCGGCGGCGGTGAGCTGCGCGACGTCCTCGTCGGGCACGATGCCGCCGCCGAAGACGAGCACGTCGCCGCCGCCGCGGCGCTCGAGCTCCTGCACGACGGCCGGAAAGAGCGTCAGGTGGGCGCCCGACAGGATCGAGAGGCCGACCGCGTCGACGTCCTCCTGCACGGCGGTCTCGGCGATCATCTCGGGCGTCTGGTGGAGCCCGGTGTAGATGACCTCGAAGCCGGCGTCGCGCAGCGCCCGCGCGATGATCTTCGCGCCGCGGTCGTGCCCGTCGAGGCCCGCCTTCGCGATCAGGATGCGCAGCGGCCGGCCGCTCAGAGCCATGCCGGATCCCGGTAGACGCCGAAGACGTCGCGGTAGACGTCGGCGATCTCGCCGACGGTGCAGAGGGCCTTCACCGCCGCGATGACCGGGGGCATCAGGTTCTCGCCGCTCTCGGCCGCCGCGCGCACGCGGGCGAGCGCCTCCCGCGCCTGCGCGCCGTTCCGCTCGCGCTTGACGCGTCGCACGCGCTCCGCCTGCCGCTCCTCGACCTCGAGCGGGACGCGCAGCAGCTCGAGCGGCCGTTCCTCTGGCGCCTGATAGCGGTTCACGCCGACGACGACCTTCTCGCCGCGATCGATCTGCTGCTGGTAGACGTAGGCCGCCTCGGCGATCTCCTTCTGCGGGTAGCCGAGCTCGATGGCGCGCACCATGCCGCCGAGGCCGTCGATGTGCTCGATGTAGGCGCGCGCCTCGCGCTCGATCCGGTCGGTCAGGGCCTCGATCGCCCAGCTGCCGCCGAGCGGGTCGATGGTGTTCGTCACGCCGCTCTCCTCGGCCAGGATCTGCTGGGTGCGGAGCGCCACCATGGCGGCCTGCTCCGAGGGCAGCGCGAGGGTCTCGTCGAGCGAGTTGGTGTGCAGCGACTGCACGCCGCCGAGCACGCCGGCCAGCGCCTGCACCGCGACCCGCACGATGTTGTTGAGGGGCTGCTGCGCCGTGAGCGAGCAGCCCGCGGTCTGGGCGTGGGTCCGGAGACGCAGCGAGCGCGGGTCGCGGGCGCCGAACCGCTCGCCCATGAGGGTGGCCCACAGGCGCCGGGCGGCGCGGAGCTTCGCCACCTCCTCGAGGAAGTCGTTGTGGAGGTTGAAGAAGAAGGACAGCCGGGACGCGAAGTCGTCCACCGCCATGCCGCGCGTGCGCGCGGCCTCGACGTAGGTGAGGCCGTCGGCCAGCGTGAACGCCAGCTCCTGCACCGCGGTCGAGCCGGCCTCGCGGATGTGGTAGCCGCTGATCGACACCGCGTGCCAGCGCGGCACCTCGCGCGCGCAGAACTCGATCATGTCGACGACGATGCGCAGCGACGGCTCGGGTGGACAGATCCACTCCTTCTGCGCGATGAACTCCTTCAGCATGTCGTTCTGGATCGTGCCGCCGAGCACCGTCCATGGTGTGCCCTGCTCCTCGGCCACGGCAAGGTACATGGCAAGCAGCGCGCTCGCCGTGCAGTTGACGGTCATCGACGTCGTCACCTGATCGAGGCGGATGCCCTGGAAGAGGGCTCGCATGTCGACCAAGCTCGAGACCGCCACGCCCTCGCGCCCGACCTCGCCGCGGGCACGGGGATGGTCGGCGTCGTAGCCCATGAGCGTCGGCATGTCGAAAGCGGTCGAGAGCCCCGTCTGCCCCTGCGCCAGCAGAAAGCGGAAACGCTCGTTCGTGTCCTCCGCCGTCCCGAAGCCGGCGAACTGGCGCATCGTCCAGAGCCGTCCGCGGTACATGCTCGGGTAGACGCCGCGGGTGTACGGGAACTCGCCCGGCACCCCGATCCGCTCGGGCTCGAGCGGCGTGTCCTCCGCCGTGTAGAGCGGCTCGAGCTCCATGTCGGAAACGGTCGAGAAGCGGACGGGCCGCTTGGGGTCGTTCCGATAGCGGCCGAGCCACTCGCGCTTGGTCATGCGCGCCGCCTCCGCGGGGCGAGCGGCAGGACTCGGCCCGCGCGCGGGCGCCGCCGCTCGAGGAGCTTGCGCGCGATCGGGAGCCAGTCCTCGGGCACGAGGACGCCGATCCCGAACGCGGGCACGGGGTAGATGGACGGACCTTCGCTGCGGAGCAGGCACGGCACGCCCCGCTGCTCGAGGAACCCCTTGACGAGATGCGCCTCGGGCGCCGGCGCCGACCAGCATGCCTGCCAGCTCATGGCGCCGCTCCTCCCAGCAGCCGCTCGGCGATCGCGAGCCGCTCGCGCTCCACCAGCTCCGCCGCGACCCCGAGTGTCGCCGCATCCCGGAAGTACCGCTCGACGGCGAACTCCCGCGTGTAGCCGTATCCCCCGTGTACCTGGACGGCCTGCGTCGCCAGTGTCATCGCGCTCTCGGCCGCGAACAGGCGTGCCATCGCCACCTCGCTCGAGTGTGGCAGCCGCAGGTCCTGCAGGGAAGCGGCCTCCAGCGTCAAGAGACGCGCCGCTTCCACCGCGGTGGCCATGTCGGCGAGCCGCCATTGCATGGCCTGGAACTCGACCAGCGCGTGCCCGAAGGCGCGACGCTCGCGGGCGTATGCCAGCGCATCCTCGAGGGCCGCCCGCGCGATCCCCACGCTCTGGGCCGCGACGCCCACGCCGGCCGCCTCGAGCGTCTGGCGCGCGATGGCGCGGCCGGCGGCGTCTACGCCCAGCCGATTCGCGCGCGGCACCCGGACGTGCGTGAGCACGACCTCGGCGCCGGACGCGCCGTGGAGCCCGATCCTCTCCTCGAGGTGCACGGCCCGCCAACCCGGCTGGTCCGTCTCGACGAGGAAGGCGGCGACGTCGTCGGTTTCCGGCTTCGCCTCGAGGGCGGCCAAGACGATCACCAGACGCGCCTCGGGCGCGTTCAGGACCGAGGCGCAGCGGCCGTCGAGCACGTACTGCTCCGCATCCCGCGTCGCGACGATGGGCGGTATCTCCTCCGGATGGGCGCGCTCGGCGAATCCCCAGCCGCCGAGCCACTCCCCGCCCGCGAGCGCCGGCAGGTAGCGGGTGCGCTGCTCGTCGCTCCCGAAGGCGAGCAGCGGCCAGGCGGCGAGCGACGCGTGCGTGGCGACGATGGCCGCCGTCGCCGCCGAGACGCGCGCGAGCTCCTCGAGCGCCAGCGCATAGGCGACGGCGTCGAGGCCCGCTCCACCCCAGACCTCCGGGATGCAGCAGCCGAGCACCCCCAGCCGGCCGAGCTCGGCGACGATGTCGCGCGGGAAGCGCCCGCTCCGGTCGATCTCGGCGGCGGCCGGGCGGATGCGCCGCTCGGCGAAGTCGCGCACGGTGTCGCGCAGCTGGCGCTGGGTGTCGGTCAAGTCGACGCGCACGCCTAGCGTCCCTTCCAGACGGGCGCCCGTTTCTCCCGGAAGGCCCGCAGCCCCTCGGTGCGGTCCTCGGTGGCGAAGGTGACGCCGAACGCCTCGATCTCGTAGCGGCACCCCGCCTCGACGGCGCCGGCCGCGGCGAAGGCCGTCGCGCGCTTCGCCTGGCGCAGCGCGACCGGGGCCTGGGCGGCGAGGGCGGCGGCGAGGGCGGCCGCCTCCGCCCGGAGGCGGTCCGCCGGCACGACGCGGTTCACGAGCCCGATGCGAACCCCCTCTTCGGCCGAGATGATGTGGCCCAGGTAGACGAGCTCGCGGGCCCGCGCGAGGCCGACGCGCAGTACCAGGCGCTGCGTCCCCCCGAACCCCGGAATGAGGCCGAGGTTGATCTCGGGCTGCCCGAGCCGCGCCCGCTCCGAGGCGACGATCAGGTCGCTGGCGAGCGCCAGCTCGAGCCCGCCGCCGAGGGCGACGCCGTTCAGCGCCGCGACGACCGGCACGTCGAGCTCTTCGAGACGCGCGAACACGTCGTGCCCGAGGCGCGAGTACGCGTGTCCCTCGGCGGCGCTCATGGCCGCCATGGCGGCGATGTCGGCACCCGCCGAGAAGGCCTTGTCGCCGGCGCCCGTGAGCACGACGGCGCGCACGTCGCCGGAGCGGCGGATGTCGCGGACCGCGCGAGCCAGCTCGCGAAGCGTCGCCGTGTCGAGCGCGTTCAGCGCCGCGGGCCGGTTCAGCGTGACGGTGACGACCGCGTCCGTCCGCGCGACGACGAGGTTGGCGAACCCCTCGTCGGCCAACTCAGTACTCCGGCCGGCGGTCGAAGCGGTGGTGCGCCTCGATCATGCGCACCGTGCGTGTCGAGGACCGCATGACGACCGAATTCGTGATGGCGCCGCCCTTCACGTAGCGCACGCCGGCCAGATAATCGCCGGGCGTGATCCCGGTGGCCGCGAACATCACCGAGCCCGAAGCCAGCTGGTCGAGCCCGTACTTGCGGCCGAGGTCGAAGATGCCGAGCCCGCGCGCCTGCGCGGCCTCCTCCTCGTTGCGCGGCTTCAGCCGCGCCTGCATCTCGCCCCCCAGGCAGACCAGCGCGGCGGCGGCGAGGATGCCCTGCGAGGCGCCGCCGATGCCCATCAGGATGTCGATCCCGGCCTCCACCTCGGTCGTCGCGAGCGCCGCCGACACGTCGCCGCTGCTGATCAGCTTGATGCGGGCGCCGGCCCGCCGGACCTCCTCGATCAGCCGCGTGTGCCGCGGGCGGTCGAGGATCACCACGGTCAGGTCCTCGACGTACACGCCCTTCGCATCGGCCAGCGCCCGGAGGTTCTCGGTGGGGCTGCGGTCGAGGTCGACGATGCCGCGGCCCTCGGGGCCGCAGGCGATCTTGTCCATGTAGCTGTCGGGGACGCGGAGCAGGCTGCCGCGGTCGGCGATGGCGATCACCGAGAGCGCGTTGTAGCCGCCGGTGGCGCAGATGGCCGCCCCCTCGAGCGCGTCGCAGGCGACGTCGAGCTCCGGCCCCTGTCCCGTGCCGACGCGTTCGCCCACGTAGAGCATCGGCATCGCGTCGTGGTCGCCCTCGCCGATCACCACGGTGCCGTCGATCGGCAGGACGTCGATCGCGTTGCGCATCGCCTCGACCGCGGCCATGTCGGCGGCCGTCTCGTCGCCGCGTCCCATGAGCCGGGCCGAGCCGAGGGCCGCCGCCTCGGTCACCCGGACGAGCTCCATGGCGAGGTTGCGTTCCATCGCTTCGGCCGTTCAGCGCCTGAGCAGGCGCTCGAGCAAGGTGTGGCCGTCCGGGATGAAGATGCCCTGGTCGCGCGCGTCCCTCTCGTTGTAGCCACGCGAGAGGGCGCGCGGCTTCTGCTCGTCGGCGGAGACGTAGACGACGAAGGGGACGGGGTCGGCGGTGTGCGTCTTCAGGGCGCACGGCGTGGGGTGGTCGGGCATGACGAGCACGCGCCACTCGCCGCCCATCGCGCGCAGCCCCTCGAGGAGCGGGCCGACGGTCTTCTCGTCGAAGTTCTCGATCGCCTCGACCTTCTTCTGCGGGTCGCCGAGGTGGCCGGCCTCGTCCGGCGCCTCGACGTGCAGGAAGAGGAAGTCCCGCTCGGCGAGCACGCGAAGGCCGTACTCCGCCTTGGCCCGGAAGTCGGTGTCGAGGTAACCGGTCGCTCCCGGCACCGTCACGCGCGCGAGGCCCGCGAGCACGCCGAGGCCGTTCACCAGGTCCACCGCCGCGATGACCGCGCCGTCGATCCCGAAGCGCTCGCGCAAGGTCGGCAGCCGCGGGCGCCGGCCCTGTCCCCAGAACCAGATGGCGGTCGGCGCGCGCTCGCCACGCGCCCGGCGCGCCTCGCAGAGCGGATGCTCGGCGAGCAGCGGCCGCGAGCGTTCGATCAGCTCGCGCAGGACCTCCGCGCCCGGCCCCTCGGGGAAGGCCCGGGCGACGGGCTTGTCGGACAAGTCGTGCGGCGGCGTCGTCCGCATCCGGCTCTCGCCCTTCCGCCACACCAGGAGGTGGCGGTACGAGAGACCCGCATGCAGCTCGAGGCCGTCGCGTCCGAGCGCGCGAGCCAGGTCCGCGACGATCGCCGCGCCCTCCTCGCGCGAGGGATGGCCGCCCGCGAAATCGCGCATGATCTCGCCCCCGCTCTCCGCCGTCTCGAGCGTCACGAGGTTCATGCGGAAGGCGACGTCGTCGGGGCCGAGCTCCACCCCCATGCTCGCCGCCTCGATGGGCGAGCGCCCGGTGTGGTAG
>Ga0209056_10003938_pt1 | contig 15687 bp, 12 predicted proteins | sample GraSoiAngelo_114_FD_185876 | JGI IMG/M metagenome (GOLD analysis project Ga0209056, IMG submission 185876) | Grasslands soil microbial communities from the Angelo Coastal Reserve, California, USA - 14_0903_13_40cm (SPAdes) (version 2) | ecosystem: Environmental > Terrestrial > Soil > Grasslands... | reverse complement strand
GCGACCGCGTCGGACGACGTCCGGTAAAAGTTTTCCGGCGTGAGCACGTCGGACGGGCTCGGATCGAGGAAGCTATCGCACGACGTCGCGAGAACGAGCGCCGCCAGCGCGCCGAGCCCAAAGAATGGTCTAGTCCGTCGCATAGGATGGCTCCGTTTCGCCTAAAAGCCGGCCGTGAAGCCGAAGGTGACCTGTCGCACCTGCGGGTAGGTCCCGAAATCGATCCCTTGCGCCAGGTTGGTCGTAGCGTACTCGCTGATTTCGGGGTCGTAGCCGGTGTAGTTCGTGACGGTGAAGAAATTCTGCGCGCTGACGTACAATTGCAGCCGCGTCATCCCGCTCAGGTGCATCGCGTTCAGCCAGGTGGTCGGAACGTTATAGGCGAGCCGGATGTTCTTGCCCCGCAGGTACGAGCCGTCCTCGACGAACAGATTGGACTCGGTGCTCTCGAACGTGTTGCCGATTTTCGGGACCTGAATGCCAGGCCCGCCGGTCATCACGTCCTGCAGCTGGTTCGCCGTCCCTCCCACCGCCGTGAGCAGCGACCGGTTGATGTTGTAGATCTTGTTCCCCACGGACCATTGCAGGAACACGGACAACTCGAAGTTGCGGAAGGTCAAGCGGTTGTTCAGACCGCCCGTGTACTTCGGCTGGGCGTTTCCGATGATCCTCTCGTCGGCCGCGGTGATCACGCTGTCGCCGTCGAAGTCCTTGTACAAGACCCGGCCGCTGTCAATCCCTGCGTAGACCCAGCCGTAGAAAGAGTTGATCGGCTCTCCCACTTTGAGGACCGTCGGGTTCTGGTGCGCGCCACCACCCACGTAAGGGAAGGCTCCCACGACGAGCGTGTCTCCCCCGAGGTCGAGCACCTTGTTGCGGTTCCAGGCGAGGTTCAGCGTGGACTCCCAGCCCAGAGCACCGGTGAGATTGGTGGTCGTGACGCTCAGCTCGAAGCCGCGATTTTGGAGGCTGCCGATGTTCTGGAGCGACGTGCTGAATCCGGTAGTCGCGGGAACGGCTACCTCATAGAGCAGGTCGCGCGTCTTCTTGGAGTAATAGTCCACGGTGACGGACACGCGACTCCGAAAGAGGGCGGCGTCGAGACCGAGATCAATCCCGTCGGTCGTTTCCCATTTGAGGTCGGGGTTGGCGAGTGTGTACGGTGCGAAGCCGATCCCCCGCACCCCGCCGAACACGTTCACGGTGTTGCCGAGGAGAGCGAGCGACTTGTAGTTCCCGATCTCCTGGTTCCCCGTGCGGCCATAGCTGGCGCGCAGCTTGAGATCGTTGAATAGGTCGAGCCGCTTGACGAACTCTTCGTCCGAAGCGCGCCACGCGAACGCGGCGGCCGGGAAGAACCCGTACCGGTGCCCGGCGCCGAACCTGGAAGACCCGTCCACCCGCGCCGATACGGTCAACAGGTACTTGTCCGCAATCCCCCAGCGCACTCGCGAGAAGTACGAGAGGAGCGACCAATGTGGCGCCGGCGTCGACACGCTGCGGAAGGTCTGCGCCGCGTTGAGACCGTTGACCCCGAGCGCGTCGGTCGAGAACGTGATCGCCGACCCCGCGATCTGCGCGGTGGATGAGCGTTGCATGGTGGTGCCACCCACCACGTCGAGGGTGTGCAGCTCCCCGAAGCGATGCTGGTACTGGAGCGTGTTCTCGAAGCTCCAGCTGAAGGTCTCGGACTCGCCGCGGCTCCCCTCGCCGCCGCTGTTGAGCCCTGGCAGGACCGTCGAGGGTGAGTAGTAGTCTTGCACCGAGTTCAAGAAGTCCGCCCCCACGGTGCTCCGGAACGTGAGCCCCGGCCGGATGTCGTACTCGGCGAAGGCATTCCCGATCACGCGGTTGTCGCGCTCTTCGTTGGTGATCACGTTCGCCGTGGCGACAGGATTCGGGAACGGCCGACCGGTGAGGGGGTCGACCCCGGTGAAGTACTCGCCGCCCGTCACGGTCACGGGGAGCGTGGGAGGAGCCGTGAGGGCATCCAACATCACCGACGCCGCGCCGCCGTTCGGGAGCACGCGCGCGTGCGAGCGGCTCAAGCTGAGACGGTTGCCGACCCGGAACTTACTGCTGATGTTGCGATCGAGGTTGAGGCGGAAGGACCCGCGGCTCAAGTCGGAGCCGATGACCACGCCGTCGTTCTGGAGGAGGCCGCCCGAAACATAGTACGTGGTGTTGGCGTCGCCGCCCGACATCGAAAGGTCGTAGCTGCGCATCGGCGCCGTCCGGAAAATCGCGCCTTGCCAATCCGTGCCCCGACCGAAGCTGGCGATTTCGGCGGGCGTGTAGAACGGGGGCTGGCCGGCATTGACGTAGGCGGTGTTCACCATCTGGGCGAACTGCGCTGCATCGAGCACCGGGAGCGTCCGCCGCACCTCCTGGATCCCGTAGTACGAGCCGAACGAGACGGAGTTCTGCCCGGGGCGCCCATGCTTGGTCGTGATCAAGACCACGCCATTGGCGGCCCGCGCGCCGTAAATCGCGCCTGCCGACGCGTCCTTCAGGACCTCGATCGACCCGATGTCGTCCGGGTTCAGAGCCGAGATCGGGTTCAAGCCCCGCATCCCTTCCCCGAGCAGCGTGCCCGGCGTTCCGTCCTCGAGGTTGGTGGTGAGAGGCACACCATCGACGACATACAGCGGATCGTTGCCGGCCGAAATGGAATTGCCGCCCCGGATGCGTACCATCGCCCCCGCCCCAGGTTGTCCGCTCGACGTGACGACCTGAACGCCGGCGGCCCGTCCCAGCAACGCCTGATCGACCGACGTGACCGGGGCCGAGGCGACCTGCTCGGCGGTGACGGACGAGACCGCGCCCGTCAGCTCGCGCCGCTCCGTCGTGCCGTAACCGATGGCCACCACCTGCTCGAGCTCGGTCGCCCGGGGCGTGAGCGCGAAATCGACGGTGCTGTCTTGATCCGCGACCACCGTCACTTGTTTCGATACGGAGCGGTATCCGATGCGGGTCGCCTTGACCGTATGCGGGCCCGCCGGCACGTTCGCGAGGCGATAGCTGCCGTCGTCCCCCGATCGCGCGCTCAGCGCCGTGCGATCGATCACGACGGTGGCCACGGCGATCCCCTGCCCGCTCAGCGAGTCCGTGACGCGTCCCACGACCGCCCCGACCTGCAGCTCGTCCCCCGTGCCCCGCTTCACCAGCGCCGCCTGCCCGTGCGATGTGAGCAGCACATCCACCCCCGCGTCGTACAGCACGGCGCTCAGGACCGCACCCACCGTCAGCTGCGACGCGCTGAAGGTCACGCGGGTATCGAGTGGCACGACGGCCGCGCTATACGTGAGGCGCAAACCCGCGCGCTGGGCGATGATGGACAGCGCCTGCGCCAGCGGCACGTCCCTCAGGTCGACCGAGATCACCTTGCGGAACACCGCAGCGTTGCTCGCATCCGTCCACCGCGGCGCCGCGTCGCTCGAGCGATTCACCTCCAACGCGAGAAACCGTGGGCCCGCGACCGCGAGATTGACGCCCTCGACCGGGTCCTGGGGACTCGCCGTCCGGGCGCTGCCGGCCATGAGTCCGGCGACCAGCGCCACCACGGCGCTCCACCTGGCCCGTCCGTTCACTCCGATGCGCATGATCGACCTCCCGTTCCGCTAGCGTGCTGCTGGAGCAGTTGCGATCGTCACCGCCCGGCCGTGCCACTGGTACCGGGCACCGACCGCGGCGGTGATGAGGGTGAGCACTTGTGCCACCGGCTCGTCGCCATACGACCCCGTGACGGGCCGATCCGCGAGCGCCGGGTCGCCGACCCGAATGTCGAGGTCGTACCAGCGGCCCAGCCGCTGCGCGACCTCGCCGAGCGGTACGCTCTCGAACACCAGGCGGCCCCGGGTCCATGCCAACTCATTCTCCACTTTGGCTCGCGACACGACGCGTACCGTACCCGTGCGCGAGCGGGTCGCCACCTGGCCGGCGCGTACCGTCGTCTCGGCCACGGCGACGGCGCCCTCGATCACCGCCACGCGCTCGCGCGCCGCGTCACTGTAGGCATGAATGCCAAACCTGGTCCCGATGTCGCGCACCGCGCCGCCGGGCGTGTGGACCACGAAGGGGCGGGCCGAGTCGTGGACCACCCGGAAGAACCCTTCCCCGTCGAGGTAGACGTCGCGTTGGCGCGGCCCGAAGGTGACCGGCGCCCGTAGACGGCTGTCGGCATTGAGCATGATTTCCGTCCCGTCCAGCAGGCGAAACACCGCCCGCCGCCCGCGCGGTGTCGCGTAGTCGCGCATCGCCGGCGGGCCTGCCGGCCTCGCCCCGCTGATCCACCACGCCGCGCCCCCGCCAACAACGGCGACCACGATCGCGGCCGCGATCGCGGCGCGGCGCCCGGCTCCTCCCCACCGACGCAGCTCTGCTGCCGCGCCCGATGTCAGGCCTGCACGCGCGGCAACGCGAGCCCAGGCCGCGTCGACGGAGTACGGCGCCGCCAAGCGCCGCGCATCGGCGACCCACGCCTCGCGCAGGGCGGTCAGCGCGGCGCGGCGCTCCACGTCCGCCCCCAACCACGCCTCGACGAGGGCGTGGTCCGCGGGCGTCGCCGTGCCGGCGAAGTAGCGGCCGAGCACGACGAGGTCGATGGGGGACGACTGTGGCGTCATCATCACTCAATGACGCCGCAGGAGGTGGCTTTACTTACCGACCGAGGGGGGCAGGTTGTTTCGCAGGGTGGCCAGCGCCCGACCGATGTGGACGCCGACGGTCTTCGGGGAGATGGCCATGCGCGCTGCCACCTCGTGATAGCTCAGTCCCTCCTGGCGGCTCAACACAAACGCCGCCCGCGTACGCGGTGGCAGCGTGTCGAGAGCCCGCTCGAGGCGCCGCCACAGCTCCTCGGCCTCACATTCCGCGTCCGGCGGTGCGCCGCGCGTGCCGCCGATGTCGGCGAGGACCAGCAGCGGTGCCGCGCGCCGCCGCACGGCGATGCGCCGGACCTGGCTGATCGCGCGGCGGCGCACCGCGGCGTATAAGTAGTGTCGCAGGTCGCTCACTGCCCAGCGTGTCCGATCCTCCCAAATGCGGACGAACACCCCCTGCACCGCGTCCTCGGCGGCGTCGCGACTCCCCAGATACGCGGCGACGTAGCGGCACAGTGGGTCATAGTAGGCCCGGAACATCGCCTCGAACGCCGCCTCGTCTCCGGCCCTGATGCGGGCCACGAGATCGTGCCCTGGGGCCCGTGCGGCGGGCCGGTCATCGTGGAGGGCCATGGGGTCCTAAGGTTCCGCTTCCCACTGAGGGTCGCAAGAAGGGGGCGCTGCCGGCCGGCCAGAGACGCAAATGGCCCGCCGAACCCGGCAGGCCATGGTCACAAGTACTGATTTTATAAGACTCGAGAGCGGGCGACGGGATTCGAACCCGTGACGTCCAGCTTGGGAAGCTGGCATTCTACCCCTGAATTACGCCCGCAAACTCTCCCTGGTGCAAAACCATGATCACCGCACGCCCGCGCCTGCGAGGCGTCAATCCGCTGCAGCGCAATTTACATGCCCGTCCGCCAAACCAAAAGGCGCACCGCCATTAGCCGCGCTTGTATCGCCAGGCTACTACACCCGGCTGCTCGACCTTCAGCTTGAATCCCTGGGTGGCGCTCGGCTCCAGGGCCGGAATGTCCTGGAGTTGCGTCGCCACCACGTTCCCTTTCGCATCCAGGAAATCGAACGTGATCTTGAGTGGCGGCGACGCCTTGGGCCGGAAATTCGTCATCTGCCCGTCGAGTGTCGCCGCTTTCTCCGTCGGCGTGAAGCTCGACACGGTGATCTCCACCGGCAGCGAATCGGCGATCGTCAGGTAGTACAGCACCGAGTCCTTGTTGCCTTTGAGCTGCCATCCACCCGCGAGCTTGGCGAGCGACGAGCGGTTCAACGGGTCCAGGGCGTACAGCCGCTGGGCGAGCCCCAGCACGTTCGCCGTGTCGCCGATAGTGTATGAGACGCCGGCGAGGTTATACAGCGCGTCCCGAGAATACGGATTCTTCGTGAGGCCAGCCTCGTACGTCTTGGCCACCAGCCGGTACTGCGGGTCGACGAGCGCGTGGTACTTGCGCATGGTGTCGGCCGCCGCCGGCGCGCACCGCGCCGCCACTTGGCGCGCCGTGAGCACGGGGCTCTTTTTCTTCGCGGCTTTGGCGCAGTCGGCGTCCATGACGGCTGTGTCCGGCGACGAGGCAATGGCGCCCAGCAGTGAGCGCGCAGCAGCAAACAGATCCTCCGCGGTGGCCGAGTCGGCGTGGTCGAGGACGCGATTGTACAGCGCGACGGCGGAATCCACCTTGTTGGCGCGCAGGTACAGCTCGGCGAGATTCGCGGTTCCCTGGATGTCGGTGGGGTAGGCCGCCAGAAACTCGTGGTACGCGGCCGTGGCCTCGGCGTAACGCTCCGCGCCATGATACACCCGCGCCACGTTCAGCAACGCTTCGTGGCGATCCTTGGCGTACTTCGGATCAGAGGCCGCCGGCACGGCCAGCCTGAAGTACTTCACCGCCGAGTCCAGGCGAGCCGCATAAACGAGCGAGTCCGTGTGGTACTTCGCCGCGTCCGTCCGCTTGAGCGCTGAATCGGGTTCCGGGCGGCTCACGAACAGGTCCCCGAGATAGATGAAGCCCAGGGGCTCTGCCTGATAGATCTGATTGGCGCGCCGAAACGCCACGATAGCCGAGTCGTTCTTCCCCGCCTGCCACGCTCCCGCTCCGGCGTTGAAAACTGGCACCCATGCCTGGCGTCGGTACAGCCCGATGTCCTCCTTGCATGTGGGCGCGAGCGCCAGGGCCTTCGAGAGCGCCGAGTCCGCGCCCGCGAGGTCATCCACCATCAGGTAGTAGCGCCCCAGATAGTACCACGCGGCCGGATTCTTCTCCTGCTTGCCGCTGGTCACCGCCTGGGTGAGCGAGCGCTCGGCGTCCTTGAGATCCTTGGCCTTCTGGTCCGCGAACTTGGTGGAGAACGCGCTCCTGAGCGACTGCATTCCGCTGTTCACCAGCTGGTGCCCCGGCTTGATGTCGCACCCCGCAGGGAGCCAGATCCCGGTTTGCGCCGCGAGGGGCGCCGCACCGGCGGTACAAATCCACCCGACAAGGCCGATGAACCGCTGCATGCTCATGATCACTCCTTCGATTTGGCAACCAGCGCCTCGGCGTCGCGTTGCACGACCCGGGCCACCTCCAGCGGCGGCCGGCCCAACGCCCGGGCGGCCGCGAGAACATCCTCGTACTCGGGCTTGACCCGCACGCCGTCCGCGTCAGGCTGCTCCAGCACCTTCACTCGGACGGCGACCTGCGGAGCCAGCTCCACGGTCACCTGGCGCCGCGCCAGCGTGGCCCGCTCCGCCACCCAGCGACGCACTCCCGCGGTCGTGCTGTGGCGGAACAGCGCGGCCGTCACCGCCTCACCCAACTCCTCGGGGGCCACGACCTCCACCCGAAACCCGAAACGGCCCTTCTTCATCTGCACCGGCCAGGTCTGCACATCCAATGCCCCGGCGGCGACCAGCGCCTGCCGCAACGGCTCCACGTACTCGGGGCTCATGTCGTCCAGATCGGTGGCAACGAGCGTCACCCGACCGGCTTCGGCCGCCTGTTCCGCGACGAGCACCCGCAACGCGTTGGGGTAGCGCCCGGGGTTCCGCTGCCCCGCCCCCCACCCGCTCTTCACGAGGCGCCACCGCTCGGGCGGCGCGCCGGCCGCCAGCACGCGCACCAGCGCCGCTCCCGTGGGCGTGGTGGCTTCCCCTTCCACTGGGCCGCCCCCGCCCCCACCCCCCGCCAGCTCGAGGCCTTCCAGCAGAATGGCCGTCGCGGGGGCGGGGACCGGCAGCGCGCCATGCGCCGCCTCGATCCAGCCGCGGCCCACGGCCACCGGCCACGAGTAGATCGCTTCCACGCCCAGCTGCTCGAACCCCTCGATCGCACCGACGATGTCGAGCACCGCGTCCACCGCCCCGACCTCGTGCAGATGCACTTCCTCGGGAGCCACGCCGTGCACACGCCCCTCGGCCTCGCCCACCAGCCGGAACGCCCGCACCGCACGCTCCCGCACCCACTCCGACACGGGCGCCCGCTCCACCAGGCGCACCAAGTCCCCCACATGGCGCCCGTGGGGCTGCTCCGGGATAGCGAACTCGACCTGCATGCACCGTACGCCGCAGCGCGCCACATCGCGCACACGGACCCCTACTCCGGCGAGTCCCAGGCGGCCGGGTAACCCCTCGAGCCACGCTGACGGCACGCCGAGGGACAGGAGCGCTCCCAGGGTCATGTCGCCCGAGATGCCGGCGGCGGGGTCCAATATGGCGATGCGCATAGCTTCGCGAAGCGGCGGAATATTAACGGGTTAGGACCTGTAGAGCCACCCGGCCCCGGTGTTGAACACCACGACGCGCTCGCCACCTTGGATCAGCCCGCGCGCCTCGAGTTCCAGCGCGCCAGCCAACGCCGCCCCTCCTTCGGGGCAGGCGTCGATCCCTTCTGCTTGGAGCTCGCGCGCCGCCGCCTGGAGCTGGTTGTCGGTCACTGCCACGGCGGCACCACCACTCTCCCGCAGCGCCCGCAGGATCAGGCGATCCCCGAGAGGGCGCGGCACCCGCAAGCCGGCGGCGACGGTCGACGGATCGGGCCAGGCGGCGCACGCGTCGTCGCCGGTCTCGAACGCCCGTACCACCGGGGCGCACCCCGCGGCCTGCACGCTGAACATGCGCGGCGCCGTCCCGCGGAGCCAACCCGCGCGCGTCAGCTCGCCGAATGCCTTCCACATGCCGATGAGGCCCGTGCCTCCACCGGTGGGATAGACGATCGCATCGGGAAGCGTCCAGCCGAGCTGCTCCGCCAGCTCGAGGCCCAACGTCTTCTTTCCTTCGATTCGATAGGGCTCGCGCAACGTGGACACGTCCACCGCCCCCGTCTCCGCCGCGAAGGCACGAGCGGCCGCACCACAGTCGCCGATGTGCCCCTCCACCAGGACCAGATCGCCGCCGAAGCTCCTGATTTGAGAGAGAATCGTGGCCGGCGTGCTGGCCGGCGCATACACCCGTCCCGGCACACCGGCGCGAGCGGCATAAGCGGCGAGGGCGACACCGGCATTCCCCGCGGTGGGGACCACAAATGCCTTGGCGCCCGCCCGCACCGCGCGCGTGACCGCGGCGGCGAGGCCGCGCGCCTTGAAGGAGCCCGTCGGGTTAGTGCTTTCGTCCTTCACCCATAGTTGAGAGAGACCGTGCCTCGCGGCGAGCCGCGGCACCGGCAAGAGGGGCGTGCCGCCCTCCCCCAGCGTCACTGGCTGCTCGCCGTCCGAGAGCGGCAGCCATTCGCGGTAGCGCCACATGGTCCAGTCGCGCTCCGCGAGCAGCGACTTCACATCGGGCGGCGGGGCGGAGGCATAGCGCACGAGATACGGCTGGCCGCAGTCGCACACGCCGGCCAGTCCGCCGGCGGGGCGGGTCTTGCCGCACGCAGAACACTCGAGCGACCAGGGGAGCCTCCCGACCTGCACTGCCTCACGCACGGACATGCAACCGATCCAGAATGCGCTCCGCGAGCTTGGTGGAGAATCCGGGAAGGGCCGCGATCTCCGCCGGCGTCGCGGTCTTCACTCCCGCGAGCGAGCCGAACCGCTCGAGCAATGCCCGCCGGCGACTCGGCCCGATCCCCGGAATGGCCAGCAGCTCGGAGGTGATGGTGCGCCGGGAGCGCCGCTGGCGGCTGTAACTCACGGCGAAGCGATGCGCCTCGTCACGGGCACGCTGCAGCAGCTTGAGCGAGGGGCTGCGGCGCGACAGGCGCAGCGGCTCCGCCTGCCCCGGCTGATGGATCTCCTCCTCGCGCTTGGCGAGACTCACGATCGGCAGCTGCTCCAGACCGGCGCGCCGGGCCGCATCGAGTGCCGCGCCCAGCTGTCCCTTCCCGCCGTCGATCACCATGAGATCGGGGAGCGGCTTGTCTTCGGAGCGGCGGCGGGTGAGATAGCGCGTCACCACCTCGTGCACGGCCGCGAAATCGTCCTGCGGGGCGCCCCGGATCCGGAAGCGCCGGTACTCCGCCTTCTTGGGGCGGCCCGCCTCGAACCACACCAGCGAGCCCACCGTGTCCCGCCCCTGATTGGTCGAGATGTCGATGCACACGAACGCGCGCGGCACGGCCGCGAGCCCGAGGTCGCGTCCCAGCGCGAACACGGGATCGGCCGCTCGCTCCTCGATGTCGAAGCTCTCGATCTTCAGGCCGTCGAGCAGATAGCGCGCGTTCTGGTCCGCCAGCTCGGCGAGCTTGGCGTCGCTGCCGCGTTGCGGCACGTGCCAGTCCACCGCGGGCGCCAGCTCGGCGAGGGAGGCGAGATCGTCCGGGGGGAACGGCAGCAGCGCTCGCTTCGCCCGCACTTCCAGCGGCAGGTAGCAGCGCACCAGAAACGCGGCGAGGATCGCGCCTTCGGTCTCGTGTTCCGCGTTCTCGAGGAACCAGTGGTCGCGCGCGATCAGCTTGCCATCGCGCACCCGCAGCACCACGCCGCACACGTCATCGCCGTCGCGCGCCAGCCCCACGGCGTCCGCGTCGCCGCGTCCGATCAGCTCGACCGCCTGGGGCTGCTCCAGCTGGTCGAGCCATTTCAGTGCGTCGCGCAGCTGGGCGGCCCGCTCGAAATCGCGCTGTTGCGACGCCTGCTGCATGCGCTCGCGCAGCCGGATGCGCACGTCCACGGTCTTGCCTTCGAGGAACACCACGACGTCGTCGATCATCCGCCGGTACTCGGCCTCGCTCTGGTAGCCCACGCACGGGGCGCGGCACCGATCGATGTGGTAGTCGAGGCACGGGCGGGCGGGTGCGTCGCCTGGCAGATCCCAATGACACGAGCGGACGGTGAAAATACGGCGGATGATCCGGAGCGTCTGGCGCAGCGTGGCCACGTCGGTGTAGGGCCCGAAAAAGCGCGCGCCCGCCATGGCCACACGACGCACCACCAGCACTCGCGGGAACGGCTCTCCCAGCGTCACGGCGATGCGCGGGTAGCTCTTGTCGTCGGTGAGACGGATGTTGAACCGCGGCTGGTGCTCCTTGATGAGATTGTTCTCGAGCAGCAGCGCCTGGGCCTCGTTTGGGACGATGATCGTCTCGAGGTCGGCGATCTGCCCCACCAGCGCCGCCCGCTCCGGCGTGGCGCCGCCGTCGGGACCGAAGTAGCTGGGCACCCGGGCGCGCAGGCTCTTCGCCTTGCCCACGTAGAGCGTCTCACCGGCTGCGCTCTTCCACAGATACACGCCGGGCTTGTCGGGGAGGGCGTCTAGCGTGCGTGCGAGGCGGTCAGGGATTCCCATGTGCGGATGGCGTCGGGATGCTTCAGGAGCAGCGTCAGCGCGGCGTACACCATCCCAAAGATAGCGAGCACGAGCAGCCCGCGGGGCACCGGCCCGAGACCGGTCGTGAGGTGCGCCGTCCCAACGGCGGCGGCGCCTGCCGCCATGCCGGCCCCGAGCGTAACCCCGAACGCCCGCCAGTCGGGACCGCGCAGCACGCCGCCGATACGCCGGCTCAGGTCGCGGAGGTGGAGCGTGGTGTTCAGAAACGCGCCGATCGACGATCCCAGCGCGATCCCCGGTGCCCCCAGCCAGCGCATCAGAACCCAGGCGAGGCCCGTCGAGACCACCAGTGACAGCGCCGCGATCTTCACCGGCGTGCGCGTGTCGCGCATGGCGTAGAACCCCGACGCGAACAGCTTCACGGTCGCCTGTCCCAGCAGCCCGACCCCGTACGCGGCGAGCACACTGCCCACCAGGGCGGTGGCGTCGGCCGTGAAACGGCCGGTCTGATACAGCGCCGCGACGATCTCCCGGGCCAGGGCGATGAACGCGATGGCGGAGGGGACGATGAAGAACACGATGCGCCGGAACCCCACGGCGATCCGCGTCCGGAGCTGCTCGTTCGGCGCGAGGCTCCCGGCTGCGCCGCTGGCGGCGTCGCGCGACAGCTCCGGCAGCGACACGGCGGCGACGGACACGCCGAACAGGCTGATCGGCAGGACCTGGATCAGCTGGGCATAGCCCAGCGCCGACACGCCGCCGGGTCCCGTGAACGAGCCGAGCAGCGTGTCGATAAGCCCGGAGAGCTGCGCGACGCCGGCGCCAACCAGCAGCGGCAGCCACGCCAGCAGCACGCTCCGGACACCTTCGGGAGCGGCGGAGATGCGCAGGGCGATCCCGTGGAGCAGTCGCCAGCAAACCGGGAGCTGCACCGCGATCTGTAGCACGCTCCCCGCCACCGTGCCCCACGCGAGCGCCAGCGCCAACCGGTGCAGCTGCACGTCCGGCGGCAGGGTCCGGTTGGCGAACCACGTGCCGGCGGCGAGCATCGCCACGATTCCGGCGACGTTCCAGAGCGCGGGAGCCGCGTACGGTAGGAAAAAGCGGCGGTGCGTGTTGAGCACGCCAAGGCACCATGCCGAGATCACCATCAGCCCGGTCATCGGAAACAGAACCCGTACCAGTGTGATGGTGAGCTGGCGGCGCGGCTCGTCGAACCCTTTTGCGATCACCGTGGTGATTGCGGGGGCGAGCGCAATGCCGAGCAGGGCGAGCACGCCCGACGCGAGCAGCAGCAGTCCCAGCACGGCCCCGGCGAGCGCGCGCGCCGCGCTCTTGTCCGACCGCTCGTTGAGCGCGGCGTACACGGGAATGAACGAGGCGGAGAGTGTGCCCTCGCCCAGCAGGTTGCGGATCGTGTTGGGGATGCGCAGCGCGGCGCGAAACGCGTCGGCCGGGATGGTGTCGTTGCCGAAGTAGTACGCGAACACGCGCTCGCGCACGTAGCCGAGCACGCGGGTCACCAGGATCCCGGCGGCTACCCGGGCCGCCTGGCGCCCGCCGCCCCCGGCCGACCTGGGTGATGTCAGGAGTCGGGCTTCTTCTTGCGGGGGTCTTCCAGCAGCCGCTGCACGAACTGCAGCTCCTCGCGCATCCCGCTGATGGAGCGGTTCAGCTCTTCCAGGTCGGTCTCGAGCACCTCGACCCGGCGCTCCAGCCGTCGTACGGCGGTGCCTCCCCCTGTTCCCCCCGCGCCCCCCTCAGCTCCGTCGCCGCCCTCAAGCCGCCGGGCGAACGAGCGCCCCAAGGGCGAATCGACCAGGATCGCGGTGATGGGAATCATGAGGGCGACGAGCAGCACGACCACCAGGAGCCACATGAGAGCATTCTACGAGGCGCCCGCCCACCGCGCCACCTCCTGCTCGAGCGCATCCACCAGCGCCGGCCCGTAGCGGATCGAGAACGAGGCGAGCGTGAGCCCGCGCTCCTGCGGCTGACCCTGCGGGTACACGGCGGCGCGCGCGCGGGCGATCTGACGGATCAGGGTCTCGCCCTCGAGACGCTTCAAGCTCGCCACCAGCTTTTTTTCGATCGTCTGTGCGCCCGAGAGGGCCGCGTTGCGGGCCGACTCCACGGTCCGCTCGAGCGTGGGATCGATGCGCACCGCCGACTCGCGCAGCGCCGCGTAGTGCTCCTCGATGCCATGCCGCAGCGCGGCCAGGGTCGCGACCGTTTCCGCCGGGAGCTCGTCGCGCACCAGGCGCGCTTCCAGCTCGCCCGGCTTCCCGTCGAGCGCCGCCAGGTCCAGGCCGTGGCGCTCCATCAGCTTTTCCACCCGACTCTCCACGAGCACGCCGGACCAGCGCGGCACCGGTGCCTGACGGGTCACGCCCAGCGTTTCGTACAGCGAGGCGGCGTCGGGGAGATACTTGAGCTCCGCGGGACCGCCCGCGTAGCCGAGCGTCGGGAGCAGCGCCGCTTCCACGGCGGGCCGCAGCAGCACATTGGGGGAGAGCCGCTCCGGCGCGTCGCGCGCCAAGCGCGCGAGGTCGGCGCGACTGAAGCGCTCGCCGCTGCGGCGGGTCACGAAGCCGTCGCCGTCGCGCTGCAACCGGTCCCGGCCCTGGCTCGCCTCGACGAAGACCGGCGTGTAGCCATCGGGGAGCGTGACGTCGAGCCCCTTCAGGACCCAGGGGGCGGCCGCGCGCTTGGCGCGGGGGTCGTGCACGCGCAGCACGACGAGCCCGCGGGCGCCGAGCAGGGCGTCGAGCGCCTGCGCGAAGGCATCGGCGAGGGTGGCCTCGGGACGATACCACCGTCCCAGCCATTCGAGCACGCCCGCCTTGAATTCGGTGTCGGGCGTGCCCTCCTCGAGCTGCCGCAGTGCGCCGGCGATCTCCGGGCCGCACAGCTCGCGCGCCAGCGGCAGCATCGGAGCCTCGGCCGGGCGCTCGCGCAGCGTTACGTGCGAAAGCTCGCCGTTCTTGTCCAGGAACGAGGCGTGGTTCGCCTCGGCAAAGTCGTGGTCGTCCCCCGCAACCCAGAACACCGGCACCACGGGCGTGCGCCGCTCGCGCGCGACCCGCCGGGCGAGCGCGATCGCCGAGAGGGCCTTGTAGATGGTGTACAGCGGGCCGGTGAAGAGCCCCGGCTGCTGGCCGGTCGTGATGACGAGCACGTCGCCCGCGGCAAGCTGATCGCGCCCCGGCCCCGGGAGGGCGGCCGCGATCACGTCCGCGTCCACGCGCCGCGGCGCGAGCCGCGTCTCGGGGAGCGCGAGCGGTGCGATCGGCGTTGCCACTATCCGCGGAATCACGTTTCCCCGTTCCCCTTTCCCGTTTCCCGGGTCTCTCCGAACACGTCCGCTTGAAACGTGAACAGCTCCGTTCCCGGTTCCCGCCACGCTTCAGGCGGCAGCCCCGCCTTGCGGCACGTGGCCGCGAGCAGCGCGTCCGGCCCCCAATGATGGTCGCGGGCGACCTGGGGCAGCAGCAAGCCGACGTTGCGGCCGCGGCGCACCATCACGCCGTCGCGCCCGACGGCGATGCGCGCCGGATCGACCGGCAGCATCACCGGCGCCGCCTCCGAGAGCACCGAGATCTCGAGCGCCAGGTCCGGCAGCTCGTCCGGCTCGACCGGCGGGAACCGCGGGTCGTCCTGTGCGGCGGCGACGGTCATCTCGCGCACTACCGTACCGAGCTCGCGGTCGGCCGCGATGTGCCCGATGCAGCCCCGCAGCGCCCCGCGCGCCGTGATGGTCACGAAGGCGCCGCGCCGCAGCTGCGCCCCGGGGACCGCGGGCGTGGGCGGCAACGGCCGCCGCGCCAGGTGCGCCGTGAGTGTCGCGCGCGCGAGCGCCAGGAGCGCCACCCGGTCGTCCGGCGTCAGCTCACGCGCCCCGATGGTATGGCTCTCCCCGCCGGATGGTGTACGCGCGGTACAGCTGCTCGTACACGAGCAGCCGGGCAAGCTCGTGCGGAAACGTCAGCCGCGACAGGCTCCAGGTCCGCTCCGCGGCGCGCAGCACGGCCGCCGGGAGCGCCTCGGCGCCGCCGATCGCGAACGTCACGTCCCGGTCGTCGGCTTCCCAGCGGGCCGTCCAGTCGGCGAGCTGGCCGGACGTCCATTGCTCGCCGGTTTCGGACAGCGCGACGAGGCGCGAGCCCTCGGGCACTCCCTCGAGGATCCGCGCCTCGCTCTTCACTTCTCGCTCCTCGACGCGCGCGTAGCGCCTCAACCGAGCCAGGTAGTCGTCACACGCCGCGCGGACGCCCGCGTCACGGACGCGGCCGACCGCGACGACACGATACTGCATCAGGCATACATCCCACGCAACCGGTGCATCGCCGCCACGCGGTCGACGAGGAGCGAGAAGTGAAGAGCGAG
>Ga0209056_10003937_pt1 | contig 15687 bp, 13 predicted proteins | sample GraSoiAngelo_114_FD_185876 | JGI IMG/M metagenome (GOLD analysis project Ga0209056, IMG submission 185876) | Grasslands soil microbial communities from the Angelo Coastal Reserve, California, USA - 14_0903_13_40cm (SPAdes) (version 2) | ecosystem: Environmental > Terrestrial > Soil > Grasslands... | reverse complement strand
CCGCGTTCCACGCGCGGTTGTTGAAGATCACGAAGAGCGCCGGCAGGTTGTACGCGCGCGAGACGAAGTGCGCCGCCGTCGGCGCGCTGAAGATGTAGGCGCCGTCGCCGAGGCAGCAGATGACCGTCTTGTCGGGCGCCGCGAGCTTGGCGCCGAGCGCTGCCCCCATGCCCCAGCCGAGGCCGCCGGCGGGGGAGGAGCCGAAGTAGCTCCGTGGCGCCCGGAAGCAGCCCTGGGTCGGATCGAAGTCGTACTCGTCCACCAGGATCGTCCGCTCGTCCACGAGGTCGCCGACGCACTTCGAGACCCAGAGCATGTCGAGCGGCCGATCGTTTTCGACCCGGCGGGCGGCCGCGGCCCACGCCTCGCGGAGCCGGCGGTGCTCGGCGTGCCAGCGCTCTCTCCGCTCGCCGACGGCGCGGGCATCGGCGCGCTGCCGCACGGCCTCGGCCAGCGCGGTCAGATTCAGGCTCACCGTGCCCGACAGGGCCGCGTCGGCCGGGAACCCTCGGATCGGATAGCGGGCGAAGAGCGGATCGACGGCGATCTGCACGATCTTCGTCTCGGGCCGCGGCGCCTTGAGCGCCGGGAACCACAGCACGTCCGACTCGACCGCCACGATGCAGTCGGCGTCGTCGAGGTACGGCGCGGCGTCGAAGCCGGCGTGAAGCGGGTGGTCCTGAGGAAAGTTCATGTGGGTGTGGAACTGGTCGATCACCGGCGCCCCGAGCGCCTCGGCGAGCTTCACCAGCGCCGGCACGGCGAGGGGATCGCGCCCGGCGGCCTTGGTGAGGATGATCGGGTTCCGGGCGGCGGCCAGCAACCGGGCCGTCTCGGCGATCGTCTCCGGCGCGGCCGACACGGCGCCCGGTCTGGGGGCGCGGCTCGTCGCGGCATACTCGAACACCTCGTGCTTCTCGGCGAGGACCTCGCGCGGCAGCGTGAGGTAGACGGGCCCTTGAGGCTCGGCCTGGCTGAGCGCGAGGGCCCGGTCCACGACCGTCTCGAGCTGGGTGAAGTTCCGGAGCTCGTAGTCCCACTTGACGAACTCGCGGATCATCGCGCCCTGATCGAAGGATTCCTGCGCCCAGTGGATATGGCGGTTGCGGCTGCCGTGCAGACCGGACTCGGTGAGCGGGTTGCGTCCGGCGCTGAAAAGGATCGGGACGTTCGAGCGCGCGGCGTTGATGATGCCGCCGACCGCGTTGCCGGCGCCGACGATCACGTGGACCATGACGACCTGAGGGCGTCCGGTGACCATCGCGTAGCCGTGGGCCATCCCCACCGCGGGCACCTCGTGCGGGATCGTCATGGGCCGCGGCACCGGCTGGCCCTGCGCGAGCCGTTTGGCGTACGCGTCGATGAGCGGCGCGAAGTCCGTCCCGGAATTCGCGAAGAAGTACTCGACGCCTCGCGCGGCCAGGAGCTCGAGGTAGGCGTCGGCGGTGCTTTCGATGCTCGCTCGCTTGGTCATCGCGGTCTCTCCCTCTTGTCGTGAGCCCTCGCCGCAGTCATTTGAGCCGCAGCCGGAGCATCCGGCGCGCGTTGCCCTCGTAGATCTTCGCCTTCTCCTCGTCCGTGGCCCGCATACGCGCCATGGCCGCGATCGTGTCACGGATGAACCCGGGACCCTTCTCGGGATCGAAGGGCATGTCGGTCCCGAAGAGGATGTGGTCGGCCCCGAAGAACGCCAGCCCGGACTCCATCGCGTGCCAGGCGCCGAAGAGGGCGGTGTCGCCGTAGAACATCCGGAAGTAGTCGATCGGGCGCTTCCGCAGGCGCGTGAGCGCGCCCATGTCCTCGGGATCGTCGCTCCGGCTTCCGAGCTGATCCAGGCCTCCGCCCACGCGCCCGGCGCAGAAGGGGATCATGGCGCCCATGTGGTGAGTGATGATCCGGAGCTCGGGATGCCGATCGAAGATTCCCGAGAACACGAGGCGCCCCATGGCCACGGAGGTCTCGTAAGGCCAACCGAACGCCCACCACATGTCGTATTTCGAGCGCTGCTCGCCCGCATAGTCGGCGAACGCGGCCGGGCGCGCCGGGTGCATCCAGATAGGCAGGTCGCGCTGGGCCATCCGGTCGAAGACCGGCTGGTACTCCGGCAGATCGAGCGGCCGCCCCGCGACGTTGGTGTAGACCTGCACGCCGGTGGCGCCGAGATCGTCGAGGGCGCGGTCGATCTCGCGCAGGGCGGCCTCGGGATTGTTCATCGGAAGCGATGCGACGAAGCCGGGGAAGCGGTCGGGGTGCTTCGCGACCACCTCCGCCATCCCGTCGTTGGCGAGCCGAGCCAGCTCGGGGCTCACGTCGGGGCCGCCCACGACCTCGATCGGCGGGTTGGCGAGCGTCAGGATCTGCAGGTAGCCGTCGTAGCGGTCCATGATCCGCAGGCGCTGCTCGACGTCCACCAGGACCGGGATCCCCGACATCCGCTTTTGCAACGCCATGCCCGGCGGAGCGACCTGCAGCATCCGATCGAAATACCGGCGCGGCATGATGTGGGGGAAGACGTCGATCTTCACCGGGGTCACCTCCTAGTCTCCGCCGGACGAGGATAAGCTCACGCGGCCCCGAAAGGAAGAAGCAGGGTAGAGTATGGGGCCATGGCGTCGGGACGCGTCCGGGGCGGCTTCAACCAGTACGGATTCACCGTGGGAATCCTCATGCTCGACACCCGATTCCCGAGGATTCCGGGCGACATGGGCAACGCGTCGACGTTCCCGTTCCCGGTCCGCTACCAGCGCGTGGAGGGCGCCGATCCCGACCTGGTCGTGCGCCGGGGCGCCGCGGGCCTGCTGCCCGCGTTCCTCGACGGGGCTCGGCGGCTCGAGCATGAGGGCGTGGGCGCGATCACCACCAACTGCGGATTCCTCGTGAAGTTCCAGCGCGAGCTGGCGGCGGCGGTCCGCGTCCCGGTGTTCACCTCGAGCCTCCTGCTGGTCCCGCTGGTTCACCGACTGCTGCCACCCGGACGCCGGGTGGGCATCATGACCGTGAACGCGGCCGGCCTCACCCAGGAGCACCTCACCGGCGCGGGCATCGGCGATATCCCGATCGCCGTCGCCGGCATGGAGACGGAGAAGGAGTTCACGCGCGTGCTCCTGGGCAACGAGATGGTGCTCGACGTCGACGCTGCGCGCGAGGAGCACGTGCGGGTCGCCCGGCGGCTCGTCGCGGAGCACGCGGACATCGGCGCGATCGTGCTGGAGTGCACCAACATGCCCCCGTACGCGGCCGACATCCAGCGCGAGACCGGGCTTGCCGTGTTCGACATCGTCTCGCTGGTCACCATGGTCCACGGCGCGCTCGCGGCCGGCCAGCCGCCACGGACCGCGTGACCGACTGACCGCTCCGGGGAGCGGTCATGGCCAACCCGGCGGTCATCGAGATCCAGCGATTCTGGGAGCCGCTGGTGTGACGCCCGCCACCTCGAACGGGTGGCTGCTCGAGACGCGCGGGCTCACCAAGCGGTTCGGCGGCCTGGTCGCGGTGGACGGGCTTCCGCTCGCGGTCCGTCCGGGAGAGGTCCGCGGCCTCATCGGTCCCAACGGCTCGGGCAAGACGACCACCGTCAACCTGCTCTCGGGCTTGTATCGCGCCGATGCCGGAGAGATCGAGCTGCGCGGCGAGCGGATCGACCGCTTGCGCCCGCACGAGGTCTCGGCGCGGGGTGTCGCCCGGACCTTTCAGACCCCGAAGGTGTTCGGCAACATGACGGTGCTGGAGAACGTCCTGCTTCCGGCTCTGGCGGCGCTCGACCGCGGCGGTCACCGCCCGAGGTCGGAGATCCTCGAACACGCGCGCGGGCTGCTGGAGGTCGTCACGCTCGACCGGCAGCGCCACGCGCTGGCCAAAGAGCTTTCGGGCGGGCAGAGCATGCTGCTCCAGATCGCCCGAGGCCTCATGGTGCGTCCGATCCATCTCTTCCTCATGGACGAGCCCTTCGCCGGAGTGCATCCGACGATCAAGGACATCATCATGGAGACGATCCTCCGGATGAACCGCGCGGAGGGCGTGACGTTCCTGATCGTGTCCCACGAGATGGCGACGCTGCGCCGGCTGTGCGAGCGGGTCTCGGTGATGCACGAGGGCAAGCTGATCGCCGAGGGGTCGTTCGCGGAGATCGCCAACCACGCCGTGGTCCTCGAAGCCTATCTGGGGCGGTAGGTGGCGCTGCTCGAGCTTCACGGAATCGCGGCGGGCTACGTCGACGGCATCGACATTTTGAACGACGTCCACCTTCGGGTCGTCCCCGGCACGGTGACGGGGATCATCGGGCCCAACGGCGCCGGGAAATCGACACTGCTCAGGACGATCTTTGGATTTCTCCATCCGCGCCGCGGCCGGATCGTCTTCGACGGACGTGACGTCGGAGGCCTCGCACCCCACGCGCTGAAGCGGCTGGGGATGGCCTACGTGCCGCAGGGCGCGAACATCTTTCCCCAGCTCACGGTGCACGAGAATCTCCAGATCGGGACCTGGATCTTTCGCCACGACCGGGCGCGCGTCGCCGGGATGCTCGAGCGCGCGTACGTCGCCTTCCCGCGCTTGCGCGACAAGCGCCGGCTCCGCGCCACGGTGCTCTCCGGCGGCGAAGCCAAGATGCTCTCCGTCGCCAAGGAGCTGGTGACCGACCCGCGGCTGCTCCTGGTGGACGAGCCCTCCGCGGGCCTGGCCCCGCGAATTGCCGATCGGGTCTACGACCGGCTCCGCGAGGTCCAGGCCGGGGGCGTGACGATCCTCCTCGTCGATCAGAACATCACCAAGGCCGTCGAAGTCTCCGACTACCTCTACATGCTCGAGATCGGGCGAGTGCGGCGCGAGGGCCCGCGCCAGGATTTCGCCGACCAGCTCCGCGAGATCATCCGCGACGCGCTCCTCGGAGCCTGATCCTGCCGCGTCTCGTTCGTCGTCTGGGCTGGTGCGCGCTGGCGTACGCGGCGCTGGCGTCGCTGCCCTGGGCGACCTCCGAGTACCACACCCACGTGCTGGTCACGAGCCTCTACTACGTCATCCTCGCGATCGGCTGGAACCTGCTCGCCGGCTACACCGGCCAGTTTTCGCTGGCGCACCACACGTTCGCCGGCATCGGCGCGTACACATCGGCGCTGCTCGTCCTGTACGCGCGCGTGCCGATCCTCGTGGGCATCGGCGCCGGGGTCGTCGTGGCGGCCGCCGTCGGCTACGGGCTCGGCACCCTGTGCCTCCGGATGCGCGCCATCTACCTGGCGCTCGCCACCTGGGCCTTCGCCGAGTCGGTGCGGCTTCTCGTCACGGTCGAGTACGAGATCACGCGGGGCGACCTCGGGCTGGCCGCGCCGTTCCTCTTCGGCACACCGCGGCCCACGGCGTATTACTACCTGTTCCTCGCCCTGGCGCTGGGGGCGGCGCTCGTGGCGAAGGAGCTCGTCGACTCGCGAGTCGGGTCGTACATGCGCGCGATCCGTGACGACGAGGAGGCGGCCGCCGTCATGGGCGTGGACACCTTCAAGTGGAAGCGATTCGTCTTCGCGGCCTCGGCGGTCTTCGCCGCGGTCGCCGGCGGGTTCCAGGGCCACTACGTCGGCCTGCTGTCGCCGACCCCGATGAAGTTCAACGAGATGGCCATGATCATCGTCATGGTCATCGTGGGTGGCCTGCGGACCTTCGCCGGACCCATGCTGGGCGCCGTGTTCATCGAGGTGCTGTCGGAGGCCCTGCGGGCCTGGGGTGAGGTCCGCATGGTGCTCTTCGCCCTGCTCGTCATCGTCATCGCCCGCGGCTATCCCGCGGGGCTGGTCGGAATCTGTCGCGCGCTCGCCGCGCGGCTCGTGGCGCGGATCCCGGCGCTGGAGCCGGTCTTCTCGCCACGGCGGCAGGGGGACTGAGCCGGTCGAGGACTCACACGCTCCGCTCACGCTCGCCGAAGAGGCCCGTGGGTCGGAAGACGAGCAGCGCGATGAGCAGCAGAAAGCCGTAGAGGTCCTTGTACGCCGCCGACAGGAACACCGACCCCAGCGCCTCGATCACGCCGAGGAGCACGCCGCCGACGACGCTGCCGAGGACCGAGCCGAGGCCGCCGATGACGATGATCTCGAAGCCCTTGAAGGTCGAGATGGCGCCGTTCTCGGGATAGACGAGGAAGTCGGGCGCGAGGAGCGCGCCGGCCGCCGCCGCCAGCGCGACGCCGACGCCGAACGCCAGCATGTCCAGGCGGAGGACGTCGATCCCGGCCGTCTGGATCCCCACGCGATTCTGCGCGGCGCCCCGCAGCGCGCGCCCGACCCACGTCTTCTTGATCACCAGGGAGAACAGGGCCAGCAGGACGAGCGTGCCGACGACCGCCACGACCCGATTGCCCGAGATGGGCAAGGTCACGAGCGTCATGGGCCGGGCGTAGTCCGGCGGCGCGTACTGGTTCGGTCCGCCGAGAACGATCGCCAGGTTTCGGAACAGGACCATCAGCGCGATCGTGATGATCGTCGCGTACTCGTCTCGCCGCTCGATGCCACCGACGAACATCGGCCGCAGGAGAAACCGCTGGACGACGAGCCCGAGGAGGAAGACGGCCCCCATCGCCAGCGGGACCGCCAGATACCAGCGCCGGGGACCGAGCAGGCTCACGATCAGCGCGTACTGGACGTAGCTGCCGATCATGTAGAATTCGCCCATCCCCCAGTTGATCATCTTCATGATGCTGTAGATGAAGGTGATCCCGAGGGCCATCAGGCTGTAGATGACGCCGATGACCAGCCCCGAGAGGACGTACTGGGACAGGAGGACCGCGTCCACCGAGGCCACCGGCGGCTCGTCAGCGCTTCGGTCCCGGCATCCAGTCGCCCGTCTTGAGCTCCGCCGGGTAGACGATCCTGACGTCGGCGAACGGCATCTCGACCGCCGTGTACTGCGTCACCAGCATCGGCGGCGTCCACTGTTGCCAGTACGGACCCTCGCCGCGCGAGAAGCTGATCGTCCCGTTCCAGCCCTCGAACTTGTTGGCCAGGAGCGCCTTGACCAGCTCGTCGGACTTGTCGCTCTTGGCGGCGTTCAGCGCGTCGGCCAGCAGGACGACCTGGGCGTACCCGTTGAAGGCGCCGTAGATCGGGTCCTCCTTGAACTCGGCCACGTACTTCTTGCGGAACGCCTCGCCCCGGGCCGTCAGCTTCATCGTCGAGTGGTAGTACACGATGAAGCTGGCCCAGTTGCCCTTCTCGCCCAGGTTCTTCCAGTACTCGGGCCGCGCAGGCGCGTCGTAGGAGATGAGCGTCGGCACCGCGGGGGTCAGCCCAACGTCATAGGCCTGCTTGGCGATGAGGTACATCGGCGTGCCGATGCCGCCGTTGAGAAGGACGTCCGGCTTCCAGTTCTTGATGTCCAGGAGCTGCGGCGTGAGGTCGACCACCGCCCGGTCGAAGATGATCGTCTTCAGCTCCGCGCCGGGGAGCATCGACGCGAATGCCTTCTTGGTCTCGTCGACCAGGCCCACACCGTAGTCGGTGTTCTCCGTGATGAGCGCGGCCCGCTTGAAGCCCCGCTCCTTGATCCAGCGGGTCCACAGCGCACAGCGGTCGGGATCGATCACGTGGGTGCGGAAGGTGTAGGTCAGGTGGCGCTCGGTGATCTGGCGCGCCGAGGCCTGGGTGGAGAAGACGGGCACCTTGAATTGCTCCGCGAGCGCCTGCACCGCCGTCATCACCGAGCTGTGGAACTGGCCGACGACCGCCACCGCCTGATCCTGGCTCGCGAGCTTGCGGAATCCGGCCGACCCTTTCTCCGGCGTGCCCGAGTCGTCCTCGATGACGAGCTCGATCTTCCGCCCACCGAGCACGCCGCCCCGGGCGTTGACGTCTTCGGCGCCCATCTTGGCGCCGCGAACGATGAACTGCCCGGCGGCAGCGTCCCCGGGGGGCGCGAGCGGCGTGAGGACGCCGATCTTCACCGGCTTCTGGGCGAGGGCGGGCGCGGTGAGCCCGATAACGAGCAACGCGGCCAGCCGAGCAGTCCGAGCTCGTCCAATCATCGCGATCCTCCAGTGAAGGGCGTGTGTGCGGAGCCGAGCGGGCTCATGCTATGCGGGCGGTCGGTCAGCGTCAACCGCCCGCCTTCCCCAGTCCACCAGACGCGCCGTCCGGCCGTGCTAGAGTGCCGCGCAGCGCTGCGGTCGGGGAGGCCGTGAATGTATCAGAACATCCTGTGGGAGCAGAAGGACCGAAGTGCCGTCATCACGCTCAATCGCCCGCGAGTGCTGAACGCGCTGAGCCGCGCGCTCAAAGCCGAGCTCTCGGACGCGCTGACGCGCATCAAAGCGGACCCCGGCATTCGCGCCGTCATCATGACCGGCGCCGGCGACCAGGCGTTCAGCGCGGGCCAAGACCTCACCGAGGCGAAGGACATGAGCGGCCCGGAAGCCGAGGAATGGGTGAGGGAGTACGAGCTCCTCTACGACCAGATTCGCGTGCTCGACGTGCCGGTGATCGCTGCGGTGAATGGCTGGGCGATGGGGGCCGGCTGTCAGCTCGCCCTGCTGGCGGACGTTCGCCTCTCGTCCGAGAACGCGCGCTACGGGATGCCCGAGATCCGGGACGGCATTCCGGCCGTCTTCGGTCTCGAGCTTCTCTGGAACACGATCGGGATGAGCCGGGCGCTCTATCTCGTCCTCAGCGGCGAGTCCCTCGACGCGCGCCAGGCGCAGGAGGCAGGATTGACGGTCAAGGTGGTCGCACCGGTGGAGCTCCTGGCCGAAGCCGAAGCGCTCGCGCGGACGATGGCTGCCCATGCGCCAATCGCGATGAAGCAGAACAAGCAGTACGCCCGCCGGAGGACCGAGGCCGATTTCCGCGCGTGCGCGAGGTTTTGCGAGAGCGCGCACCACGCGGCCTTCGCCGCCGGCGACGCCAAGCGCGGCATGGAGGCGTTCCTGGCCAAAAAGCGGACCCACCGGTGGGCCGATTGAATTTGACTTTCAACTGCTTCCCGGTGCGAATTGGGCCGACGGCAGCCCGTATTTGTAAGGATTGCCGCTCGAGAATTCTGTCCGCATGCACGGCTATTCGTTGCCACCGCAAAGGCACGGTCGATTTCGTCAGCTTGTTTGGCCTGGACGGCGAGAAGGGTCAAGCCCAATGTCGCAGCCGCGGCTTGGGTCAGCGCCCGCAGTAGAGCGCCTGTGAAAAACATTTCACGGATTGAACCGGCCGCTGGAGGTGCTACACAGGGCACCACTCGCAATTCGAGGAGGTGTCCCCGCTTCGTTGTCATTTTTCCCCTAGGTACAGCATGAGGACGCAGCAAACGCTTTTGGGCAAAGACCCGATGTCTCCCAGGGGGACGCTCGCCTGACTCGTGGCTCTGCGGCTCTGTCTCACGACGGGTGTGCCCCTATCGGGGGTCTTCGTTAAGCAGACTCAGGGTTGCACCTGAGGTGCCAGGAAGCGATCGCTTCGGGTCACGACGCATCGAAATCTGGAAATCGTGTCGCGAATACCCTCCGGCCCGACGTGTTTTTGGCGGCTTTCGAGTTAGGGGCCCTGGTTTTCCCCGCCGGAATCAGTCAAATGCCCGATGGGAAGAATGGGCCGCGGGACCTAGAATGTCTGGGGGTGCAAGGTGCCCCAAGGATGAAACTGCCTCCGCTCCCTCGGCTGTGGTTGGGCCTGGCGGTTCTCGCGGGCATCTACTTCGCCGCCGGGAAGCTCGGCCTTCGACTGGCCTTCGAGCACGCCAGCGCGACGGCGGTGTGGCCGCCAACCGGTATCGCGCTGGCGGCAATGCTGCTGTACGGATACCGCATGTGGCCCGCGATCTTCGTGGGGGCGTTCCTCGTGAACGCCACGACGGCCGGGTCGGCCTGGACATCGCTCGGTATCGCCGCGGGCAATACGCTCGAAGGGCTCCTGGGCGTCTGGCTGGTGAGACGGTGGGCGAGCGGCTGCGGCGCCTTCGATCGAGCGAGGGACATCTTCAAGTTCGCGGCGCTGGCGGGGCTGTTGAGCACCACCGTCAGTGCGACGGTGGGAGTGACAAGCCTCACGACGGCCGGGTACGCCGGCTGGGACCGGTTCGCGGCGATCTGGCTGACGTGGTGGCTGGGCGATGTGGTCGGGGCGCTCGTGGTGACTCCGGTCCTCGTGCTGTGGGGGACGGACCGGATTGTGCGCTTCAAGTGGGCGGACGCGTTCGAGCTGTCAATGGTGCTCGCCTCCGTGATCCTCGTGGGTGGGTTCGTGTTCGACGACCTGGGGTTCGCCGTGGCGAGCAACTATCCCCTCGAATTCCTGTGCATTCCGCCGCTGGTGTTCGCCGCCTTTCGATTCGGTCAACGCGAAGCGGCGACGTGCGTGGCGCTGCTCTCGGGGATCGCGATCAGGGGGACGCTGGAGGGCTTCGGGCCCTTTGTCCGGATCTCCCAGAACGAATCGCTTCTGCTGCTCCAGGCCTTCATGGGCACGCTGACCATCATGTCCCTGCCGCTCGCGGCCGTCGTCCGGGAGCACGCGCGCGCCCAGGCGGCGCTCGCGCGCGCCGCCGCCATCGTGACGTCCTCGGACGACGCGATCATCGGCAAGACGCTCGACGGCCTCATCACGACCTGGAACGAAGGAGCGGCGCGGCTCTACGGGTACTCGGCCCCCGAGGTCATCGGGCAGCCGCTCTCGATCATCATCCCCCCGGAGATGGGCGAATCGGAGTTGCCCAAAATACTCGAACAGCTGCGGCGGGGCGAGCCGATCGACAACTACGAGACGGTGCGGATGGCGAAGAACGGGCGGCGCATCGACGTGTCGGTCACGGTGTCGCCGATTCGGGACGCGAGTCGCCGGATCGTCGGCGCGTCGTCGATCGCTCGCGACATCACGCGCCGGAAGGAGATCGAGGCGACGGCCCGCGAACGCGACATCTTGCGGTCGGTCGCGAGCCTGGCGGCGGGGGCCGCGCACGAAATCAACAATCCGCTCGCCGTCGTCATAGGCCAAGCCCAGTTGTTGATCGACGACTCCGCCGCGACGCGGCGTCGCCGACTGGAGGAGATTCTCGAGGCCGGGGAACGGATCCACGCGATCGTTGCGCGCATGAAGCACCTGACCCGGATCGAGATAATGGAGAAAGCTGCCAGTCTGCCCGAGATGCTCGACATCATGAGGTCGAGCGAGCCGGACACGGGTGGGGGACTGGAGGCCGCGGTCGCGGGGAGGCAGGCCACCAGCCCATACCTCGTCATCGTGGCGCACGAGCAGCAGTCACGGTACGAGAATCTCAAGGACACGTTCGCCGACGAGAGTGCGGGCGTGATCCTCGACCGTCGAATGGGCGAGCGGCGTCGACGTCACGTCCCGGTGGAGGTGGAGAGACGCCGAGGGGACCGGCGCCGGCACGACGTCACCGCGGATCTCCAGAAACACGGCTGGGTAATCGTCCTGAACGGATCAACCTCTTCGGCACCAGTTCCTTCGGGAGGGGTGTCGGCCTGACGGCGCGCGTAGTTGATGACCACCACAGCAGCCCCGGCGGCACCCGAAGGTCGCGTGTCCCGGCGGCGGGGATGTCGGCGCTGCCGACCGCGTAGCCGTCCACCGCCGAGTTGTCGGTCGGCGGCACGTCGAGCGGCACCCGCACGTCTTCGGGTGATTTCAATGGCGACGGCGTGCTGGATCTGGCGGTCGCCGGCGGTTGGGCCGACAGCGTCTCGGTGCTACTCGGCGCCGGCGATGGGACCTTCCGAGCGGCGGTGAACTTTCCCGTCGGGAGCGGCGCCTTAGCCGTGGCCGTGGGCGACTTCAACGGTGATGGGGCGCAGGATGTGGTCGTGGCCGACTACGGCTCCAACGACGTCTCGGTGCTACTGGGCACTGGCGACGGAGCGTTCCGGACGGCGCCGACCTTCGATGCCGGCAGCCAACTTCTAGCTATCGCCGTGGGCGACCTCGATGGCGATGGCGCGCCCGACGTAGCGATGGCCCTTAAGGGTTCTGACGTGGTCTCTGTCCTGCTGGGCAATGGTGATGGGACGTTTCACACGGGACTTAGCTTCTTTGTGGGCGTCTTTCCCATTTCGCTGGCGGTGGGCGACTTCAATGGCGACGGCAAACTGGATCTGGCGGCGGTCGACGCTGGTTCCAACACCGTCTCGGTGCTGCTGGGCAACGGTGATGACACCTTCCAGCCGGCACTGACCTTCACCGTAGGCACTGACCCCGATCCGTAGCCGTCGGCGATTTCAATGGCGACGGCAAGCTCGACCTGGTTGTGGCCAACTACGGGTCCAGTGACGTCTCGGTCCTACTGGGCACCGGCGATGGGACCTTCCAGGCCGCCGTCGCCTTTCCCGCAGGCCGCTCTCCCCTCTCGGTCGCCGTGGGTGACCTCAATGGCGATGGGGTGCCAGACTTGGCGGTGGCCAACGATCGGTCCAATGACGTCTCGGTGCTGCGAGGCACCGGCGATGGGACCTTCCAGGCCGCCGTCGACGTCCCTCTTCCTGCAGGAAGCAATCCTTCCTCGGTCGCCGTGGGTGACTTCGATGGCGATGGCAAGCCAGATCTGGCGGTCGCCATCCCGCGCTCCAATCACGTCTTGGTGCTACTGGGCACTGGCGAGGGGACCTTCCAGGCGGCGCTAGCCTTTGGGGCGGGCAGCCATCCTGTGTCCACTGGCCGTGGGCGACTTCAATGGCGATGGCAAGCCAGATCTAGCGGTCGGCAATACTACGTGCTGGTCCTGCGCCCTCTCGGTGCTGATGAACGACACGCCTGTTCCCCGTTGACGTAAGGGGCGCCCCATGGCGAGCATCTGTTGCTCGCCGCCGCTCATCGTCCCGGCCAGTCTGACGGCGGCGCCCTGCCTCGCGCTGGAGGTTCTCCGGGGGCCGATGTAGGCGACGTACTGGTCGCAGGTCATGCCTCTGGCGAAGCGCGCGGGGGTCCCGACGGTCGGCTTGCGGTTCACGGTCATCCTCACCTGCAGTCTGGCGTCAGTGGCGCGTCCACTCCTTCAGGAGCGTCTCGTCCATCTCCACGCCGAGCCCTGGGCCGTCGAGCGCCAGGATCGCGCCGTCGGCATACTGCACGGGCCGGCGCACCACGTCGCCGGCGAGGAGCAACGGGCCGAACAGCTCGCAGCCCCACGTCACCGGCGCCGCCGCCAGCGCCACCTGAAGGTACGCGGCGGTGCCGAGCGAGGTCTCGATCATGCAGCCGACGTAGCAGGTCATGGCGGCCGCTTCGGCGATGCGCGCGATGGCCATGGTGCCGAGGATCCCGGCCGACTTCGTGAGCTTGAGGGCGAGGATGCTCACGCCGCCGAGGCGCGCGATGGCGAGCGCGTCGTGGATCGAGCAGCAAGACTCATCGGCCATGATCGGTACCCGCACGGCGCGCGCGATCTCCGCGAGACCGTCCCGATCCCAGCGCGCGACCGGCTGCTCGACGAAATCCAGGCCGTAGGGCTCGAGCGCGCGGATGGCCTGGAGCGCGCTGGGCCGGTCCCAACCCTGGTTGGCGTCGACGCGAAGGGAGACATCGGATCCGACCGCCTCCCGGAGCCGCCGGACTCTTTCGACGTCGTGGGCCACCGGGTGCGCGGCCGTCTTGATCTTGAAGATGCGGTGGCCGAGCGCGACCTTCGCGCGAGCCTCCGCGACCTCCGCGTCCGAGCTCTCGACGGCGAGCGACCACGACAGCGGCACGCTCTCGCGCACGCGCCCCCCGAGCAGGCGGTGCACGGGAACGCCGAGCGCCTTGCCGTTGAGATCCCAGAGCGCCATCTCGACGGCGGCGCGCGCGAAGGGGTTGCCCTGTACCCGTCGCGCCATCTCGCGGTTCAGCGTCTCGATCCGGGTTGCGTCGCGACCGACGAGCCACGGCGCGATGTAGCGCTCGATCGTGACCGAGACCGATTCCGAGGACTCCTCGCTCCACGTGGGCCCGCCCAGGCACGCGGCCTCTCCCCAGCCCGTGAGGCCGTCCGCCGTCTGGACGCGCACGAAGGCGAAATTGACCGCCTCGAGGGTCGTGAAGGACATCTTGTGCGGGCGCTTCACGGGAATGTCGGCGAGGGTCACCCGGACGTCGGCGATCTTCACCGGGTCACCCGGCGTCGGCGCTCGCCTCGTGGGCGGCCCGCGGACGATCGAATCGGCTCGGATCGAACAACGAGAGGTCGAGGGACGACTTGCCGTCGAGCAGCCATTCCGCCACGTAGCGGCCGGTGGCCGGCGAATGCTGGAACCCATGGCCACCGAACCCGACCGCCAGGAAGAAGCCCTCGACGCCCGGCGCCCACCCGATGATGGCGTGGTCGTCCGGCGTGAGCGGTCGGAGGCCGGCCCAGCCGCCGGCGATACGCGCGTCGCCGATGATCGGCAAACGCTGGATCGCCTTCTGCACCGCCTCCTCCACTTTGCCCCAGTCCATCGGCACGTCGAAGTCCTCGCCGATGTCCTCGACGTCTCCCGGGCTCAGCAGCACCTGCTCCATCTCCTTCCTGAAGTAGAAGCCGCTGGTGACGTCGGTCGTCAGCGGCACGGGACCGGGGATCGCCGGGAATGGCTCGGTGAAGAAGATGTGCCGGCGTCTGGGATGCACGGGCAGCTCCACCCCCGCCAGCCGCGCGACGCGCGCGGCGGCGGGCCCGGCGGCGTTGATCACCAGCGGCGAAGCGATCGCTCCGGCCGAGGTCATCACCCCGCTGACCCGGCCCTGCGTCCGCTCGAGCGACGAGACGCGCACGCCCTCCGCGATCTTCACGCCCAGCTCGCGCGCGCGCCGGGCGAAGCCGGCGGTGACCTCGGCGGGCCCGGCGAGACCGTCTCCGGGCCCCCACACCGCGGCGACGAGGTCGTCCACCCGGAGGGCCGGCACGAGCTTGCGGGCATCGTCGGGCGTGATCACACGCACGTCGGCCCCGAGCGTGCGCTGGAGGGCGATCCGCTTTTCGAATCCGCGGAGCTGCTTGGCGTCGGAGACGAGGAAGAGATAGCCGATCTTCTTGTAGCCGGGGTCGACACCGAACTCGTCCTGGAAGCGCTCGAACACGCGGATGGCTTCCAGCGAGAAGCGGATCTCGGTCTCGGTCGGAAACTGGACCCGGATCCCGCCCGCCGCCTTGCTCGTGGTCCCCGAGCCGACCGTCTCGCGCTCCACGACGACGACGTCCGCGAGACCGCGCCGCGCGAGATGGTAGGCGATGCTGCAGCCGACGACACCGCCACCGATCACCACCGCGCTCGCTGTTCTCGGCAGGTCCATGTGGTCCTCGTGTTGTGGGCTGGGACGAGAGGCCCGATTGTACCGCGACTCGCGGCGACTCCGGGATAGGGCTAGCGGACGTCACGCGGTTTGCCGTGTCCGGCGGACCAGCCTATTCTTTGGCCGGCTGCACGCCGGGTGTCGCGGTGATCGCCTGAGAAAGGGATGGAGGTGGCGCATGCAAACCACGATCAATCGACGAACAGCGCTGGGCTTGGGAGGCGCCGCCGCCATGCTCGTGGCCGCCCCTTCTGCGCTCGCCCAGCAACCGGCGCCGCCAGCGCCGCGTGTCAAGGGGCCGCGAGTCTGGCTCGACCTGGACCAGACCGACCTCGACGCGGCGTACGACCAGAGCGTGCACGCGCCTAACTTACAACAAATCATCAGGCGCTACGCGACCAACAGCGACGGCGTGCGCGCGCGCCTGGGCGCGCCACGACGCTATGCCTATGGTCCTACTCCC
>Ga0209056_10003935_pt1 | contig 15691 bp, 17 predicted proteins | sample GraSoiAngelo_114_FD_185876 | JGI IMG/M metagenome (GOLD analysis project Ga0209056, IMG submission 185876) | Grasslands soil microbial communities from the Angelo Coastal Reserve, California, USA - 14_0903_13_40cm (SPAdes) (version 2) | ecosystem: Environmental > Terrestrial > Soil > Grasslands... | reverse complement strand
CTCCAGCCCGTCCTTGACGGGAATATCGAGCAGGTACGTCCGGACGGGCTTCAACCCCCCCGTGGCCCACTCGTTGAGCGAGGTCAGGAATGTCTCTGGGATCGTCCGTCCGCCTCCCTGATAAGCGAGGGTGGCGTCCGTGAATCGGTCGCAGACAACGACTTCCCCGCGACCGAGGGCGGGACGGATGGTCTGCGCGACATGCTGAGCGCGCGCGGCCAGAAACAGGAGCAGTTCCCCCCCGGGAGCCAAGGGCTCGTCCCCGGAATGCAAGATCAGCTCGCGGATCCGTTCCGCGATGGGGGAGCCGCCCGGCTCACGGGTCAAGCATACCGGAATTTGGTCTGCTTGGAGAGCCTCGTGAAGGAGGGAAGCCTGGGTCGTCTTGCCGGACCCCTCGATCCCCTCCAGGGTGATCAGGAGACCCGTCACAGGCGGCCGAGACGGACTAGACGCTCTTACGCGCGGCCTTCTTCATGCCGCCGCGAACCGCGTTGGCTCGCGGGCGCTTCAGGAGCGCCGGGCGCGCCGCCGTCTTTTTCTTCTGGCCGTACTTCTCGATGAACTCCTCCACCATGCGCCGGGCGACGTCGTCCGGATACTGCACGGGCGGGGATTTCTTGAAGTAGGCGGAGGGCTCGATGAGCGCTCCGGAGAGTCCGTTGTCCAGGGCCAGCTTCGCGCAGCGGACCGCGTCGATGATCACGCCCGCCGAGTTCGGAGAGTCCCAGACCTCGAGCTTCAGCTCGACGTTGAGCGGCACGTCGCCGAAGGTGCGACCCTCGAGGCGGATGTAGGCCCACTTGCGGTCGTCCAGCCACTCCACGTAGTCGCTGGGGCCGATGTGCACGTTCTTCTCGCCGATATCGTAGGAGAGCATCGACGTGACCGCGTTCGTCTTGGAGATCTTCTTCGATTCGAGCCGCGAGCGCTCGAGCATGTTCAGGAAGTCGGTGTTTCCGCCCACGTTCAGCTGGCTCGTGCGCTCGAGGCGCACGCCGCGCTCGAGGAAGAGCCGCGCCAGCACCCGGTGCACGATGGTCGCGCCGACCTGCGACTTGATGTCGTCGCCGATCACCGGAAGCTTCTTCTGCTCGAACCGGCGCTGCCAGTACTTCTCGCGCGCGATGAAGACCGGGATCGCGTTCACGAACCCGCATCCCGCTTCGAGAATCTGCTCCACGTACCACTTCGTGGCCTCTTCACTTCCCACGGGAAGATAGTTGATGACCACGTCGGTCTTCGTGTCTTTCAAGAGGCGCACGATGTCCGCGGTGGAGCCCGGCGCCTTCTGGATGATCTTCGAGAGATACTGTCCCAGCCCGTCGTGCGTCATGCCGCGCGCCACGGGAACGCCCAGTCGGGGCACGTCACTGAACTTGTACGTGTTGTTCGGCCACGTGAAGACCGCCTCGGAAAGATCCTTGCCGACCTTGTTCCGGTCGATGTCGATCGCCGCGCTGAACTCGATGTCGCGGATGTGGTATCCGCCCAGGTTCACGTGCATGAGACCGGGAACGAAATCCGAGTCCTTGGCATTCCGGTAGTAGTGGACGCCCTGAACGAACGACGACGCGCAGTTCCCTACGCCGATGATGCCGACGCGAACCTTCCCCATGGGTTTCCATCCTCCGATCTACGGGTCATGCACTTCGAGGAGCCGGGCGCGACCCTGATTTCGCCACACGCGCCCTGACAAACGCTACGCGGAGTTCGTCTGAGTAAGCTTCCGGACATGATACACGCGCTGCAGAACCGTGACGAGGGTCAAAATGAAGAGCACGCCGAGCACGCCCGGCATGAACCGGTGGCCCAGGAGGGCGCCCACGCCGAGCGTGAGCAACCGCTCCGGACGCTCCATGATCCCCACCCTGCACTCCATACCCAGACCCTCGGCGCGCGCGCGCGTGTAGGAGACGAGAAAGGAGAGAATGAGGATCGCGAGGGCGAGAATTCCCAGCGTGGCCCCGTCGGCGTCTCCCCACTCGGAGCTTCCCTCGAACGTGCCGCGCATCCAGACGGTCGCGGTATGGCTGCGGGTGAAGTAGTAGTAGGCGAGCCCCACGTAGAGGGCGCCCTCGCTCACCCGGTCCAGCGTGGAGTCCAGGAAGGCGCCGAAGGGGCTCACCATCCCGCGCTCGCGCGCCACGTCGCCGTCGAGGATGTCGCACAGCCCCGCCAGAGGGAGCACGAGCCCCGCGGCGAGAAAGGATCCTCTTCCCAGGAAGAGCGCCGCGAGGAGGGAAAGCGCGACGCCCAGGATCGTCAGGTGATCCGGCATGACGCCTCGGGCCGCGAGATAACGGCCGATGGGCCGGAAGAGCTCGCGTCCCTGGTCCTTCCAGTTTCCGTTCAATCCCCCTCCTCTTCATTTCCTTCGCGCGGAGCGCCTCCCACCACCAGCACGAACTCGCCCCGCGGGGGCGTGGATTCCGCCCATTCGAGCAACGAGCGCAGGGTGCCCCGGCGTGTCTCCTCGAATTTCTTGGTCAGCTCGCGCGAGATCGAAGCGGGCCGTTCGCCCCAGGCTTCGGCGAGATCGCGCAAGCTCTCGCGGAGCCGGTGCGGCGACTCGAAGAAGATGAGGGTCCGCGGGTCCCGGCGCAACTCCTCGATGCGGGCGCGCCGCCGCGCGGCGCGGCGCGGGAGAAACCCCTCGAAGGCGAACCGGTCGGTCGGAAGCCCCGAGACCTCCAGAGCGCAGAGCGCGCTCGAAGCGCCCGGGATCGGCACCACCGGCACCCCTGCATCCACCGCGGCGCGCACGAGCGTGAAGGCGGGATCGGAGATTCCCGGCGAGCCTGCGTCGGAGACGATGGCGACCGAGGCTCCGTCCCTGAGCTTCCCCACGAGATCGGGGGTGCGCCGCTCCTTGTTGTGGTCGTGATACGAGACGAGCGGACGCTGGATCGAGAACCGGGCCAGAAGTCCCTGCGTGTGGCGCGTGTCCTCGGCCGCGATGAGGTCCACCTCGGCCAGGATCCGCTTCGCCCGCGGCGAGAGATCCTCCACGTTGCCGATGGGCGTCCCGACGAGGTAGAGCGTTCCCGGGCTCGGCTCCGAGCGCTCGCTCACCGCAGCAGAACCGATCGGGCGGCGTCGCGCACCGCGTCGATGGCGCGTGCGATTCCCGCGTCGTCCACGTCGAGGTGCGTCACCGCGCGAAACCGTCCGGGTCCCCCGAAGGGCGCCACCAGGACACCCTGGGACGCGACGGCGCGGACGAAGTCGTGCAATCGTTCCGGATGGCGCACCACCTCGGCGATCAGGATGTTCGTCTCGATCTCGCCGGGGTCGAGGGACAGCCCTTCGGTCTCCGAGAGCGCTCGGGCGAGCCGCTTCGCGCGCGCGTGATCCTCCCGCAGGCGCTCGAGGTGATTCCGGATCCCGTGCAGGGCTCCCGCCGCGAGAATCCCCGCCTGCCGCATGGCGCCGCCGAACATCTTCCTCGCGCCACGCGCCTCCTGGATGAAGGCCTTGGTGCCCGCGACGGCGGATCCCACCGGAGCCCCGAGCCCCTTCGAGTAGCAGACCATGACGCTGTCCGCCCCCGCGGCGAGGTCCGCGATGCGCGCCCCGGTAGCGGCGCTCGCGTTCCAGATACGCGCGCCGTCGAGGTGGAGGGGCAGCCCGTGGCGGCGCGCGGCGCGCGCCACCTCCTGAAACGCCGCGGCGGAATAGAGGGCGCCCGAGCCCCAGTTGTGCGTGTTCTCCACTTCGATCATGCCGATCGTCCCGCCGGCCGGCGCTCCGTTTTGCCTGGCTGCGTCGATCTCGCTTGCGTCCATGCGTCCGCGGTTCCCGTCCCGCATGAGGAACCGCCGGCCCATCAGCTCCGTCACCGCCCTCGCCTCGACCGTGACGATGTGGCTGTAGCGGTCCAGAAAGATGAGGTCCCCGGGACGGGTGTGCACGGCGACCGCGATCTCGTTCCCCATGCAGCCGCTGGGGAGAAAGAGCGCCGCTTCCTTCCCCAGGAGGGCGGCGGTCTCCTCCTCGAGCAGGCGGACGGTGGGATCCTCGCCGTAGGTATCGTCCCCCACCTCCGCTTCCGCCATCGCCCGGCGCATCTCAGGGGTGGGCCGGGTGACCGTGTCGCTTCGCAAATCGACGTAAGTTGTTGTCAGATCGTCCCCGGATTCTTGAATCGGTGGGATGCCGATGATAGTCTCAACTCAGGTGGCGTACCCGAAACTTTCCCCGATCGAGGCAGTATAGGGGAGTGGGGAGCCGCCTCAAACCGAGACAACCACAAAGGAGAGCTCGATGTTCTTGCCGTTCTGGGATCCGACGATGGTTCTTTTGATCCCGGCCCTCATCCTGGCCGCCTACGCGCAGGCCAAGGTCCAATCTACGTACGCCAAGTACAGCCAGATCCGCTCCGCAAGCGGCCGGACCGGGCGCGAGATCGCGCAGGCCATCCTGTCCGCAAACGGCATTCCGGACGTGACGGTGGAGCCCGGGCAGGGATACCTCTCGGACCATTACGATCCCATCAAGAAGACCATCCAGCTCTCGCCGCAGAACTATCAGGATTCCTCCATCGCCGCCGTGAGCGTCGCGGCGCACGAGTGCGGGCACGCCATCCAGCACGCGCAGGGTTACGCGGCGCTCCAGATGCGGACGGCGATCTTCCCGCTCGCGAACATCGGATCGAGCCTCGCCTGGATCTTCATCATCGCGGGCTTCATCTTCGCGAACCGGCTCTCGATCTTCGGGGTGGGTCTGCTCGATATCGGGATCTTCCTCTTCACCTTCGCGGTGCTCTTCCAGCTCATCACGCTCCCGGTGGAGTTCGACGCGAGCAAGAGAGCGATCGTCCAGCTGAACCGCCTGGGGCTGGTGGATTCTCAGGAGCAGCAGGCCGCGAAGAAGGTGCTCGACGCGGCAGCCCTCACGTACGTTGCCGCGGCCGCGGCCGCCGTGCTTCAGCTCGTACGGCTCCTGCTCATCCGCGACCGGCGCTGATCTCCGCAAAACGATTGGGGCGCCTCACGCGAGGCGCCCCATTTTTTCTGCCGATTCGAACCCGCCCTAGACCTGGGCGACTATATCTTTCAATTCCTTCGATACCTTGAAGACCGGAACGCGGCGGGGCGGAACCGGCACCGATTCGCCCGTCCTTGGATTCCGGGCGAGGCGGGACTTGCGATCCTTCACCTTGAACGTGCCGAAGCCACGGATCTCGATGTGCTTGCCTGCGGCCAGAGCCCTGGAGACAGCTTCCAGGAACTGATCGACCGTGTCGGCCACGTCCTTCTTGGTAAGCCCCGTGCGCTCCGCGATTTCGTCGACGATTTCTGCCTTGGTCATCAGCGCCTCCTGAAGAGAGTCCCCTCGGCTAGGCCGGGTGGTAGCGAACCAAGTCGCGCGAAAACAAAGGGAGCGCCGCGGAGCGCCTAAGGCGGAGGTGGCATTGAACATAAGCGCGTCCCGGTCCTGCGATCAGCGAATATAGGCCCCTCACGAAAGCTGTCAAGGCTTTTTCCCGCTGCTACTTCCGGCACAATGCGGGATTCCGCACCGCCGCAGGGTGCAGGGCGCCACCTCCTGTCGCGGGTTCGCAAAGCGCAAGCCCGGATGCGCGTTGCACGAAAGCAAGCCATTGAGCTACGCGGAGTTATCGGATGAGCCCATGATCTTCCGGATGCCCGGGATGGCACGTCGATTGCGACTCTGAACGGGACGGGAAAGACTCGGGAGTCGCATTAGCGAAGGTTTCTGACACTGCGTCGCCGGCCTGCTTCTACCTTGCGCTAATCTTGCGGCTCCCGTTTTCTTTCCCCTCCGGTTTCCCCCCCACCTCCGAAGCTATAATCCCCGCACTCCGTAATGACGGCACCTAGGCGCGTCCTTCTCTTCTTCATCGACGGGATCGGGGTCGGCCCGGACGATCCGGAACGAAATCCCCTGGCGACCGGCGCCTTTCCCACCTTGGCGCTCACGGAAACGAGGATGCCTCACGCGCGCGTGGGACCCCCGCGCGAGGCGCACGGGATCGACGCCGCGCTCGGCGTGCCGGGGCTGCCGCAGAGCGCGACCGGCCAGACGGCGATCCTCACCGGCGTGAACGCTCCGGCCGCCATGGGACATCATCTCTCCGGGTTCCCCGGACCGACCCTGCGCCGGATCCTCTTCGAGCGCTCGGTGATGAAGGAGATCCGGGAACGCGGGCGGAGCGCCACCTTCCTGAACGCGTTTCGACCCGAGTACTTCGAGATGCCGCACGCGCAGCGGCGACTCTCCGCGACGTCGCTCGCCACGCTCGCGTCGGGCGCGCGATTCCGCTCCTGGGAGGATCTGGTGCAGAAGCGCGCGGTGACGCACGACCTCACCCACTGGAGGGTGCGGGAGCGCGGGTACGACGTGCCGTTGAGGACGCCGGAGGAGGCGGGACGGATCATCGCCACCGAGGCGATGCAGAACGACTTCTCCCTGTTCGAATACTTCGAGACCGACCGCGCGGGGCACGCGCAGGACCGGGAGCGCGCCATGCGCTGTCTCGGGGACCTGGACCGCGCGCTCGAGACCGTGCTGGCCACGGCCGATCTCGGGAAGCTCCGGGTGCTGGTCGTGAGCGATCACGGAAACCTCGAGGACCTCTCCGTGGCGACGCACACACGGAACCCTGCCCTATTCACCGCGTGGGGGCCGGACGACGCCGCGGCCGCCGGCGACAGAGCCGCGGACCCGACAAAAGACGACGCCGCGGGGACCGGCACCCCGCGGCGTCTCACCGACATCGCGCCCTACGTGCTTCGCATCCTGGGCCTGCCCGAAGCGGGCGCGGGAAGCGCTACTTCAGTCGCTTGATGATGTGCCAGCCGAAGGGACTCGCCGTCGGATCGTAGTCGGCGATCCCGATGTTCCCGACACTGATCGCGAATCCCACGTTTCCGAAGGCGGGCACCATCCCCGTGCGCGGGTATTCCCCGGGCCCCGGCGCGACTCCCGCTCCGCTCATGCCGTAGATCCCTGGGGGAGAATCGTCGGTGTACTGCTTGACGAGCGCATCGAAGTCCTCGCCCTTGCGCGCGCGATCCAGCACCTGGTAGGCGAGCGCTTTCGCTTCTTCCTTCGTTCGTGTGATCGGCTTTCCGCGAACGGAGCCCTGGAACCCGATCAGGATGTGCTGCACCTGAACGTGCTGTGGCGTGGTCGCCGGCGCAACGGGCATCGTTCCAGGGGCCGCCGCGGACTGCGGCGGGGGGGGCTCTGCAGGAGGCATCGTTGGCACCGTCCCTTTCTCTCCTTCCGAGGCGGTATCACTCTTGGACGTCTTGCCACAGCCAAGCAGGAGCGAGGCGCCGAGGATCAGCATGGGGAACATCAAGATTCGTCTCGAGGCCATGATCCGGACTCCATCAGGGGATCGGGTGAGAAGACGGCCGGTGGATCCGGCCCCTTCGGAAGCGGCTCCTATCGGAAGCCGCTCCTAGAACAAGAAGACCGCGCTGGCCAGGACCGTGGTCCAGCCCTTGGTGGAGATGACGGCCGATTGGGTCACGTTGAAGGTGCGGATGATCTCGCCTGAGATCTTGAACACCTGCTCCTTCTCGTCCCAGTTCGCGGTCTCATCGAATTCCACGCCGAGCGTGGATGCCAGCATCGAGGCAGCCATGTCCTCGGCGAAATCCCCCGCGAACTCGTCCGTCTGACCGTAGGAGTGATGCTCGCTCAGGTAGCCGTACGTGCTCTTGTCGGCCGGAATGGCGCAGCCGATGGAGGCGGCGATGAGCCGGCGCATCTCGTTGGAGGCCAGACGCGCCATGACGCAGAAGGCGATGCTTCCGGGGGCGATCAGCTTCACGCCCTCGTCCTTGGGGATGATCTTGCATTTCGGGGGAAAGATGCTCGACACGTGGACGAGGTTGAGCTTCTCGATCCCCGCGTCCTTGAGCGCGAGCTCGAAGGAACGGAGCTCGTCGCGGTGGCTCCCCACGCCCTTCGTGAAGAAGACGCGCGTGGGCACCAGACTGAAACCGCCGGCCCTCCGGTCGGCCACCATGGTGGAACCCTGGTCCATGAACGCAGGCGCCACGGGAGGACTCGGGTCGGTCGTTCGCTTCATCGCGCTGGGTCTCCTCTCTCTTCTACTTCGGACTTACCGCATTCGAGCCCGGTCCGACGAGGAGTCGGCCCCGGCCCGATCGAGCATGATCGTAACGACGTAGCGCCGCGTTTCGAGGTTCGCCACGTTCGCGGGGAGCGCCAGAGCTACCTGGCGCTGGATTTTCTCTCGTTCTCCCGTGATGTCAACAGCCACGGTGTACAGCGTGTCGATTCCTCCCACCAGCTTGGCGGGGCCCATCACGCGCACCGTGTCGGGCTCCACGTCCGGATCCCGATCCAGCACGTACCCCGCCGCCGGGGTCCCGACGACGCGCGCTTTTACGGGCAACACGCGGGTCGCCCTGGTATCGATCACCAGGTCAACACTACGCGGATCGAGGACCTCCGTCACCGAGATCTGGCGGGTCAGCTCGGGCGGGATGGCGCGGCTCGAGATATCCGCCGCCGTGATCGAGGTCCGGAAGGTGCCCGGCTTGGCCCCCGCGAGGTCGATCGAGAGGAAGGGGCGCGTAAGGTCGAGCCGGATCAGGTCCTTCCACTTGCCCCGGACTTTCACCGCGACCCGGGGTGGAAGCTCCCCCACGCTCGAGAGCGTGTCCGCCAGGCCCACGGCCGCGATGGGGATCTGGACCACGGCCTCGCGCTCCTGGTCGGTCACCACGTGGGCGTAGAGGAGAAGCGCCAGGAGCAGCGAGGCCAATTTCAGCGCGAGGTTGTCGAAGAGGATGCCCCGGATCCGCTGCCACATGCCGCTAGAAACCCGACGCGTCGGTGGGTCCCAGCTCGATCCAGTACTTGGTGTCCATGGGATCCGCCTCGTCCACCGTCCGCCCGCTCACGACCGAGAACCTCACGCTCTGGTTCGCCACGCCAACGGGAAAGTAGATCCACCCCAGCTCTCCGCCCCGCTTCCACATGAGGTGGAAGGCATCGATGGGGATGGCCCCTCCCTCGGCCACGGTGGCGATCCCCTTGTCCTTGCCGCCGGGAAAGAGCCAGAGAAAGGGGGGGTGCTGGAGATAGTAGAAGTAACGCAGGGAGTCGGTGGCTCCTTCGACACGCTCGATCGGCAGCATCGCCGCGAACTCGCCTCCCCGGCGAAGGAGGAGGATGTTTCCGTGCTCGAGCCGAAGTCTCAGGTCGTGCACGCTGCCGAGCGAGGCCCGCTCCGAATCGGGTACCTCTTCCAGGAGCCGGACGAGGCGGACCTGGGCCCGGCTCTCCCCTCCACCGTCCCCCAACCCTTGCCGAGCGATCACGGAGATCGCAAAGAAAAGCGCGAGAATGGCGAGCCTTGATTTCACCGCGGGAAGTCGTCTCCGGACAGGGCGATGTGCGCTTGCGAGACCGAATCTTCCCACGCTGCCGGAGCGAGGGTCAACGGAAACCCGCCCCGAGCGAAATAAATTGACGCGGAAGGTTGCGCCACGCGACGCTCGAGCCGTGCGCTACGACCTTCCCGTCTCCGGACCGATCGACCTCGACCTCACGTTTTCGTGCGGGCAGGCATTCCGCTGGGTGCGGGAAGGGGACGCCTGGAGGGGAATCGTCGGACGGACCGAGGTCACGGTGTCGCTCCTCGATCCGGGACACCTCTCGATCGCGCTCGTGGGAAAGGACCCGGGCCGGGAGGCCCTCGTCCGATACTTCCGCCTCGACCAGAACCCCCTGAGCTGGCTGGATCACGCGGAGGAGCTCCGCGCGCTGCCGGGCATCCTGCCCCTCTTCGGCCTGCGGCTCCTGGAGCAGGACCCCTGGGAGACGCTTGCGTCCTTCATCTCCTCGGCCGCCTCGAACATCCGGAAGATCGGCCGCTGCGTGGAGGGCGTGGCGCTCCGCTGGGGAACGCCCATCCCCGGTTCCGCGCGGAACGCGTTCCCCTCCGCCGCGGAGCTCGCGCGGGCGCGGGAGCGAACGCTTCGGGAGACGGGGCTCGGTTTTCGGGCTCCCTATCTCTTGGAGACGGCGCGGAAGATCGCAGGGATGGAATCCCCATGGGACGCTCTGCGCCAGGCTCCCTACGAAGAAGCACGCGCCGTACTCTCCGATCTGCCGGGCGTCGGGCCCAAGATCGCGGACTGCACCCTGCTCTTCGGGCTCGGGCGCCTCGAAGCCTATCCTGTCGATCGCTGGATCCGGCGCGCCACGCTGGAGCTCGCCTCGAGGCGGAAGGCACGGGATGAGGAGCTGACGCGCTGGGCGGCCCGCTTCGGCCCGGGGCGCGGCTATGTGCAAATGATCCTCTTCCATCTTCGGCGGACCCAGGGCCCTCTTCCGCCGCTCCCTCGCGTCGCGGCGCCGCCTCGAGCGCGCGCCAAGCGAATCGCGTGATGGTCGAAGATCGAGGGAAGGACCGGGAGCGCCCGCGCGAACCGGCGATCGCGCTCTTCGCCAAGGCACCCGTTCCCGGATACGTGAAGACGAGGCTCGTCCCGCCGCTCACGCACGAGGACGCGGCCCGTATCGCGCGCGCCTCGCTCGAGGACACCGCGCGATTCCTGGTTCCCGAGGTCCCGGCGTCCTGGACGCTGTTCCTGGACGGAGACCCGGACCCCGGGCTCCGCGGGCTCGCCGAGGAGACCGGGCTGCCGATCCTTCCGCAGCGCGGAGCAACCCTGGGCGAACGGCTCAAGGCTGCCTTCCGGGAGCTGCGCGCGCGGGGGGCGAGCCGCGTGCTTGCCATCGGCTCGGACGCTCCGACCCTCGATCCCAGGCGGATCCACGAAGCCATCGAGTCGCTCGAGATCTGCGACGTCGCGCTGGGTCCGACCGAAGACGGAGGCTACTACCTCATCGGAACGAGCGGCGAGCACGAGCAGATCTTCGACGGAATTCCGTGGGGCAGCGACGCGACCGCGGCGGTCACGCTCGAGCGCGCCCGGGGGCTCAAGCTCGAGGTGCGGCTCCTGCAGCCCTGGTACGACCTCGACGACACCGCGTCGCTCCGCCGCGCGTACGAGGCGGCACCGAGGGGAGGATCGCTCCGAGGAGTCCTGGAAGGCGTGGGGGAAAGGCTCGCGTCCGACGGCTGAGGGGGGCCCATCCTACTCGGCGCGCAGGACGAAGCTCAGCCGTTCTGCTTCAGGGTCGCAAGCTCCTGGCGGATCGTCTCGGCGTGCTCCCCCTCGGGATCCAGCTTCAGATACCGCTCCCAGGCGCGCACCGCCTCGGCCCGGTCCCCCAGCTCGCGGTTCACCACGCCCAGGTTGAGCCAGGCGTTCTTGTGCTCGGGTTTCTCCTGCACCACGCGCAGAAGCTCCTTCTTCGCCGTGTCGTTCTCTCCCGTCGCGTGATAGGCGATGGCGCGATCCACGCGCACGTCCGCGTTCCTGGGATCGATCTCGAGCGCGCGCGAGTAGTAGTCGATCGCCTTCAGGTACTGGCCGGAATCGAATTCGAGATTTCCCAGGCCGATATTCGCGTCCAGGTCGTTCGGATTCTTCGCGAGGGCGGCCTTGTAGGCCTGCACCATCTGCACGACCTGGGGCGGCATTCGAGGGGCGCCGCCCCGCGTCATTGCGCCGCCCTGCCCCATGCCACCCGCGTCGCCGCTCGTGCCTCCGTCGCCCCCGGAAGCGCCCGCCATGACGTCCGCCGGGCCGGCCGGCATACCGGACTCGGATCGCGGCGCCACGGCGGAGTGAAGCGCGTAGCCCACCATGCCCCCGACCATCAGCCCCACCACGAGAAGGAGCCAGGAGACGCCGGGCGGACCCTGGGAGCCGCGCGCGGTCACGCCCGGGCGTTTTCCCGCTCGCCCGCGCTCATCCGCTCCTGGAGCTTGGGCGCGGCGCGCCGACCCCCGCTCCGACTGGGGGACCGAGCCACCCGCGCCCGTAATTCTGCTGAGGTCCTGGCCGCATGCATCGCAAATCTCCAGATCCGCCGGGAGCGATTCGCCGCAGCGAGGGCATGAGATTCGATCGGGAGTCATTTCGCCACGCAGTATACGTCACCCGGATGCGCCTTGCCCCGAGCCGGTCGATCGGGTAAACAGATCGGATGATCCTGGCCCAGATGTTCGGGCCGAGCGCCCTCGTCTGGGATGGTGTGACGATCCTTCCCGCTGCGCTCGATCCCAAGCTCAAGAAGGGCACGCGTCGCGGCCAGAGCGTGCTCGCGGTGGGCGACGAGGTCGAGACGGAGCGAGGCCAGGACGGCGCGCTCTCGATCACGGCAGTCGCCGAGCGGCGCACGTATCTCGCGCGCTTCGGGGGCGAGGGCCAGGAAGCGCAGGTCATCGCCGCGAACGTAGAGCGCGCGGTCATCATCTCCTCCGCCGACGAGCCCCCGTTTCGCCCCGCGGTCGTGGACCGCTGGGCGCTCCTCGCGCGCCGCGGCGGCCTCATACCATTCCTGGTCCTGAACAAGATCGATCTCGTTCCGCTGGAAGCGGCCGAGCAGATGATCGAGGAGGCCGCGGTGCCGCTCTCCCACATGCTCGGGAGCGCCCTCACTGGCACCGGAATGGAAGCGCTGCGCGACTCGATCCAGGGAACGGCGTCGGTGTTCGTCGGACACTCCGGGGTCGGCAAGTCATCAATCTTGAGAAGGCTTCTTCCGGACACTCCTATCGTGACGGGCGAGGTGAGCGGAAAGACCGGCAAGGGGAAGCACACCACGACGAGCGCCAGGCTGTACCCTCTACCGGGGGGCGGTCACGTCATCGACACACCCGGCGTGCGAAGCGTGTCGCTGGGGAACGTGAGCGCGTCGGAAGCGGCCGAGGTTTTTCCCGAGATCCGGGACGTGGGACCGTGCCGGTTCGCCACGTGCACGCATCGGACCGAGCCGGGATGCGCGGTGCTGGCCGGGGTGAAGGACGGGAGCATTCCGGAAGGCGTCTACGCCCGATACCGAAAGCTCCTTCTCGAGGCGGAGGTCCCATGAGGACGCGACGGGGGGGAGTGATCCGGTGAGCGCGAGCGAGCTGGAATCGCGTCTCGGCGAGCTCATGATCGTCGGCGTGCCCGGGATCGACCTGAGCCCGGACGTGGACGCGGAGCTTCGCCGCATGCGGCCCTCGGGCGTGATCCTCTTCGCGGCGAATCTGACCGACGCCGACCAGACGGCGCAGCTCGCTCGCGCCGTGCAGCAGACGATCGGCACTCCGGAGGTCCCCGCGCTCGTGTGCGCCGACGAGGAAGGCGGGATGGTCTCCCAGCTCTCCGGCTTCTGGGAGGTGCCCCCGTCGGCGCGCGCGGTCGCCTCTTCGGGGGGGCCGCCCCTCGTGAAGGACCTGGCGCATCGCACGGCGCGCCGGCTCCTCCTGCTCGGCATCAATCTGAATTTCGCGCCGGTCCTCGACATCGATTCCAACACCGCGAATCCCGTCATTGGAATTCGGAGCTTCGGAACGACCCCGTCTCTGGTCACGGCGTCGGGGCGCGCCGCCATCGAGGGCATGCTGGCCGCGGGAATCATTCCGGTCGTGAAGCATTTCCCCGGACACGGCGACACCAGCCTCGATTCGCACGTGGAGCTTCCGGTGGTCGGGGCGGACGAGGCGCGCATGAACCTCCGCGAGCTCCGCCCCTTCGAGGCGGCCGTGAACTGGGGCGTGCCCGTGGTCATGACGGCGCACGTGCTCGTTCCGGCCTTCGAGCCCGATCCCAGGACGCCGGCGACGATCTCCTCACGCGTCGTGACCGATCTCCTGCGCGGAAGGCTCCGTTTCTCCGGCGTGGTCATCACCGATGCGCTCGAGATGGCGGGCGTTACCTCGATCGCGCCGGACGGGGAGATCGCCGTGCGCGCCATCGAGGCGGGCTGCGACCTGCTCCTCTATTCCAAGCTCACGCCGGGCCCCCAGGAGGCGCTCGAGGCCCTGCGCGCCGCGGTGCGGTCGGGGAGACTGACCGAGGAACGAATCCGGGCGTCTCTGGACCGGATCCGCGGTTTGCGGGCGGCGAGCGCGGCGAGACCCCACCCCTGGACCACCGCCCTGGAGCGCGAAGCCCGCGACATCGTGACCCCTGAGGAGCTGGACCGGATTTCCGAGGGCGCGGTCCGCGTGCTGAAGCAGGGCGCGGGAGGGATTCCGCTCCGGAATCCGGTGGACGTGCTGGAGGTGAACCGTCCGCAGTCGCGCGCCTCCATGTTCGATCTTCTCCGCGCGCACGGCACGACGGTCCGGGAAATGACGGCGGATCAGGCGCCCTGGCCCAAGCGGATCGAAGGGTCGGCGCTCCTCATGCTGGCCGCCCGCGCCTCCCTCTCACCGGAGGACGAAGCGACCGCGCGGGCCTGGCTCAAGCGGTTTCCAGAGACGGTGACGGTCGCGTCGCTGAATCCCAACGTCACCCAGGGTTGGGATGAGGTGCGGACGCTCCTCGCGACCTACGACAACATGCCCGCGACCCGCCGGGCGCTGGCCAAGCGCCTCGCCGGACACACCGAGCCCAAGCCCAAACGCGGCGCGCCCCCGACCCCTCGCTGACGCGCACCACCGTAGCCCGCGTTCCGGGGAGGACACGAACCTCTCGCTGCGAGGCGTCACGTTTCAAGTGGCCTCCCGCTTAGGTTTGAGGCCCGCCCGGGCTGTCTCGCTCAGGAGCGACGCGCTCTCAGGATCTCCAGGCCGCAGTTCCTGGAGCCTCTCGGCGTACCAAGCTGCCTGCGCAAGCGACCCGTCGTTCCGAAACGCCCGCATGAGCCATCGGACCGTCTCGGGGTCCGAGCTCGAGAGTCCGAATACCTCGAAGGCGGCGTCATCGAGCCGCTCGTTGGAAGTGGCTTCCCCAAGAAGCCGCCTCACGATTTCGAGCGCATCCGCACGGGAGAACGATGGTGTGATCGCCATGAGCGACTCGGCCTCTCGCCGACGACCAGAGGCGAGATAGATGCTCGCGATCAGGCGACGATCGTAGGCAGCCGGCGCGCCCGGCTCGGCCTGGGCCAGCCGCTCGAGGATCCGGACAGCCCGGTCCGTCTCGCCTCCGGCAGCCACCGCGCGCGCGTAGTTGTTGAGCGGACGGTTGATCTCGGCGAAGTCGGGAGCTTGGGGCGTGCTTGCCCGAACCCGTTGCGTTTCCGGATCGATCGAGATCACGTCGAGATCGGTCGTCACGCGGACGAGGTACTCGGCGGTAGCTCCGGGCTGTCGCCTCAGCGTAGAGACCGTTTGCAGGCTCGGGTCGCGATACCACGCCCGGAGCGCCTGCGCGTCCAGCAAAGTGCTCTGAATTCCCCGGGCACCCGTAGTTCCGACCGAAACGACCACCTGACTTCCCCTCGGGAAGCTCGGGAAGACTTTCTCGAAGTTCCCGCGAACCACCTTGAGCGCCCGGGACGCTTCGACGAAGACCGGTTCACTCCAAACCGGCTCGCTTCGCGCGTAGATCCCTCGACTCCACATCCCGAGGAGGAGAAAAACGGAGAGAGCTGCCAAAGCCGGAACCCTTCCCAGTTTGGCGAGCGCCGGACCGAGGTAGATCGCGACCCCCATGGCTGGAATGCAGACGAAATACGGTGCCCAGTGACGGATCAGTATCGTCGGCATGACGAGAGTCGGAACGGCGAAGAGGGCCGCGATCAGTCCGACGCGAGCCAGGGAGACAGGTCTCGACGATCGCTCGGGTTTGAGATGTCGATCGAGGTATGAAACTCCCAATACCAG
>Ga0209056_10003933_pt1 | contig 15693 bp, 12 predicted proteins | sample GraSoiAngelo_114_FD_185876 | JGI IMG/M metagenome (GOLD analysis project Ga0209056, IMG submission 185876) | Grasslands soil microbial communities from the Angelo Coastal Reserve, California, USA - 14_0903_13_40cm (SPAdes) (version 2) | ecosystem: Environmental > Terrestrial > Soil > Grasslands... | reverse complement strand
GGTTGGCTGCGGACTCCAAGTGCCGCTCGGGTGTGGACGGGACGCCCGCGAAGCTGTCGGCGGCGGCGGTCAACAGACCCCTGGCGTTGTTGCGGCATCTGCTTCGCCTCGCTCACGAGGAGTGGGAGGCCCTGGGCGAACTGCCGAGGATTCGATTGGAGAAGGAGCCGCAGGGGCGGCTGCGGCGGCTGACTCAGGACGAGATCGCCAGGCTGCTCGACGCCTGCCGCCAGTCAAGGAACGACGAGCTGTACAAGGCCGTGGTCCTCGCAATCAACACGGGCCTGCGCCTCGGTGAACTGATCGGCCTTACCTGGGATCGCGTAGACCTGAGCCGGGGCGTGATCCGGCTGGAGATCACCAAGAACGGTAAGCGGCGTGAGGTGCCGCTGAACGAGGGCTCCTATCGTGCCCTGGTCAGCCTCGGGCCGAAGGACAACGGGCGCGTGTTCCGCACGAGGTACATCAAGACGGCCTACAACAACGCGGTGACGACCGCGAAGCCGGATGACGTGAACTTCCACACGCTGAGACACACGTTCGCGTCCTGGGCCGTCATGCGCGGGGTCTCCCTGAAGGAGCTGCAAGAGCTGCTGGGCCACAGCCTTCTCGCTATGACCATGCGGTACGCCCATCTCGCGCCGGAGCACCTCCGCACGGCGGTCGCCCGCCTGGAGGGCCTCACGAACGAACCCGCTGGAGAATCAGCGCAAGAGCCTACCGAACTGGTGGGGGTGTCTCAGAACTCCTCGATGTAGTTGGCTCCCCGGGCTGGACTCGAACCAGCGACATCCTGATTAACAGTCAGGCGCTCTACCGACTGAGCTACCGGGGAGTGACCGCAGCTCCGTACTATATACCACGCGGCTAGACGATCTCCTTGCGCCCCTCGAGCGCCTTGGAGAGCGTGACCTGGTCGGCGTACTCGAGATCGCCGCCGACGGGGAGGCCGCGCGCGATGCGCGTCAGGCGGACGCCGAGCGGCTTCAGGAGCTTCGCCAGGTAGATGGCGGTCGCCTCGCCCTCGACGTTGGGATTCGTCGCGAGAATGATCTCCTCCACGCGCTCGCCGTCGAGCCGCTGGAAGAGCTCACGCACCTTCAAGTCCTCCGGTCCGATGCCGTCCAGCGGCGAGAGCGCGCCAAGCAGGACGTGATAGCGCCCGCGGAACTCGCCGGTTCGCTCCATCGCTAAGAGGTCGTTCGGCTCCTCGACGATGCAGAGCAGGCGCGAGTCGCGCGCGGGGTCGGCGCAGATGCGACAGGGGTCAGTATCCGTCACGTTGAAGCAGCGGCCACAGTGGGTGATGTTCGACTTCACGCTTAGAAGCGACTCCGCGAGCTCACGCACCTCCTCGGCCGGTCGCTTCAGCAGGAAGAAGGTCAGCCGCTGGGCGGTCCTCGGGCCGATGCCGGGTAGCCGCTGCAGGGCGTCGATGAGACGCGCGACGGGCTCGGGGTAATAGGCCACGCAGCTCCCCTACATTCCGAGGCCCGGGATCTTGAGCCCGCCCGTCAGCTTGCTCAGCTCCTGCTGGACCATATCGCGGGACTTCCTGATCGCCTCGTTGCAGGCGGCGAGCACCAGATCCTCGAGCATCTGGGCGTCGTCGGGGTTGATGACCTCGCGGTCGATCTTGATCGACACGAGCTCCTGCTTGCCGTTAGCCTCCACCGTCACCATCCCGCCGCCGGCGGTGGCGTTGACCTTTCGTTTTGCGACCTCCTCCTGCACGGCGGCGAGCTGCTGCTGCAGCTTCTGCGCCTCCTTCATAATGTTGCCGAAGCCCTTCACTGGTCGTCTCCTTCGGGCGCCCGCGGCCGCACGGCGACGACCTCGCCGCCGAACTGCTCGAGCGCCGCCTGAACCACGGGATGCTGCTGGACGTCGCCGGACACGGCCGCGCCGCCCGAAATCTCGAGCCGCGTTGCCCCAGCGATGTGCCGCCGCACCGCCTGCAGCACGATCTCACGGTTGGTCCGATCCGCGAGCATTTCCCGGTGAAAGTGGTTGCCGTCGAGCCGGATCGTGAGCTGGCCGTCGGCGAGATCGAGCGGCGTCGCCTGGTTCACAACGGCGCCAAGCATCGCCTTGGTTCGCGTGACCTCCTCGACCACCAGCGCCCAGCCCGCCGCGAGATCCGGTGCGGCGGGCGGCGGCGCGGGCTTGGCCGCCCGCTCGGGTGGTCGCCGCGGCGGCTCCGACGGGGGCTCGACTGGCCGCCGCGGGGAAGTCGACAACAGGTCGCCCTGGACGGCCGGCCGCGCCGCCACCTGGCCGGCCACCGCCGCCTGCCGGAGGCGCGCCTCGGCCTCGTCAACCTTGCGCACGATCTCCTCGAGCGTCGCCGGCACCGGCCGGCGCGCGGCCCGGACCGCCGCGATCTCCAACTCCACCCGTGGCTGCGGAGATTCCCGCATTTGGGCATCGGCCTCGAGGAACGCCCGGAGCACGTACAGTAGCTCGTCGAGGCTGACGGGCTCGCCGAGGGCATGCAGCTCGTTCACCTCGGCCGGCGTGAGGTCGGGCAGCTTCGCGGTCGGGGCCGCCTTCAGCACGAGGACCCGGCGCCAGAGCTCGATCGTCTCGCGCACGAGCGCGCCGAGGTCCTCGCCGTCGCGGGCCGCGCGGTCGATGGCCTCGAGCGCCGCCGCCGCGTCGTGCGCGACCATCGCCGCCGCGAACCGCCGCACCTCCGCCGGGGCGGACGCGCCCATGAGCCGCGCCGTCGCCTCCACCTCGAGCACGCCACCACCGTAGGCGAGGGCGGTGTCGAGCAGCGAGAGCGCGTCGCGGAGTGAGCCCTCGGCCCCGCGCGCGATCAGCGGGAGCGCGGCCGGATCGAACCTGACCTTCTCGGCCTCCAGAATCGCCGTGAGGCTGGCGGCGAGCGTCTCGGGGGGAATCGGCTTGAAGTCGAACCGCTGCACGCGCGAGAGGATCGTCGCCGGGATGTCGCGGGGGTCGGTCGTGGCCAGGATGAATACGACGTGCGCGGGCGGCTCCTCGAGTGTCTTCAGGAGCGCGTCGAACGCGTCCCCGGTGAGCTGGTGCACCTCGTCGATGATGTACACCTTGACGCGGCCGCGGGCCGGCGCGTACTTGACGTTCTCACGGAGCGTGCGGACGTCGTCGATCTTGCGGTTCGACGCGCCGTCGATCTCGATCACGTCGACGGCGCTGCCGGCCTGGATCTCCTGGCACACCCCGCAGCGGCCGCAGGGCTCGGCACCGGCTCGCTGAGGGCAGAGCAGCGCCTTGGCCAGGAGCCGCGCCGTCGTCGTCTTCCCCACGCCGCGCGGCCCCGCGAAGAGGTAGGCGTGGGCGATGCGACCCGACGCGAGGGCGTTCCGGAGCGTCCGCGTGATCGCATCCTGGCCTACGACGGCGTCGAACGCCTGGGGACGGTATTTCCGCGCGAGGACCTGGTAGGGCATCGTCAAGTGGCCGTGCACCCTCTTCCGAGCGACCCGCCCTGCGATCTCCCCACGGAACCTGCTCCGGCCAGGTACTCCCACGGCACACGGAAGGGTCGCCTTACCGTTGCTCCCTTCCGGGCCTGGCGGAGTTCGACGATTTCCGTTGCGTGGGGCCCAGCCTTCAACGCCGCCCCGTGAGGCTCATTCAATGCGGACAGCCCTCGAGAGGGGATTCGACCCCGCTAGAGCGGATTGCGGGCTACAGGGCACCGCTACCTCCCCGTCTAGCACGGCCACGCTGAATTATAGCGTCGGAACAAGAATGGCGGAGAGGGGGGGATTTGAACCCCCGGTACGCTTTTGGCGTACTCACGATTTCCAGTCGTGCCAGTTAAGCCGCTCCTGCACCTCTCCGCGAGGCGGAAAGAATGGCGGAGGGGAGAGGATTTGAACCCCCGAGGGACCTTCTGGGCCCCTATCCGATTTCGAGTCGGACGCCTTCAACCGGGCTCGGCCACCCCTCCGCACCATCATCATCGTCGCGCCTTGAAGAACTCCTTCAGTACGGCCGCACACTCGTCGGCCAGCACCCCGCCCGTCGCCGCGACCGCGTGATTCAGCCGCCCGTCGTCTAGCAGCCGATGGAGCGACACCGCGGCACCGGCCTTCGGATCCGCGGCGCCGAAGATCACCCGCTCGATCCGGGCGCTGACGATCGCCCCGCAGCACATGACGCAGGGCTCGACTGTCACGTAGAGCGTCGCGCCCGGTAGCCGGTAGTTGCCCGTCTTGCGCCCGGCCTCGCGGATCGCCAGCAGCTCCGCGTGCGCCGTTGCGTCGCTCTGGCTGATGGGTTCGTTGTGAGCGGTCGCGACGATCTCACCGTCGATCACGATGACGGCGCCCACCGGAACCTCACCTGCAGCGGCGCCTCGTCGCGCGGCCGCGATCGCGGCGCGCATGAACCCTTCGTGGGAAAGCACAGCCGACCTCCAACGGTACCTGTAACGCCCCGCGGAATCAAGTGGTCTTCGTTCCGTTCCGTTCCGTTCTTGACCCACTCCGGGACGGCCAGCTACCCTGACTGGGCACCGTGCCCTTGACGAGAGGAGCCTGCATGAGATGGCGACAGGGATGGCTGGCCGGCTCGTTCGCGGCGGGCTGGCGGTGACCGCGGCGGCCTTGGCGGTCGCCGCCGAGGAGTATTCCTGCGCGAACCCCATCGCCCCCTGTACCGCCTGCCACAGCCCTGAACTGGCCAGGGATCTGGCGAAGTGTCTGGCCGAGCCCTGGATCGCCCCGGCGACCGCCAAGGAGCTCACGAGCCCCGTGCCCGCCTCCGAGAAGGTGCTCCGGTTCGCCAAGGCCACGTACGGGATCTACTGCGACGGCTGCCACGGGCCCACCGGCGACGGCAAGGGGCCGATCGCGCTGAAGTTCTCGGTCCCCGCCATCAATATCGGCGCGCCGTCCGTCCAGGCCCAGACCGACGGCGAGCTCTTCTGGAAGATCTCGAACGGCAAGGGCGCCATGCCCGCGTGGAAATCGCTCCTCTCGGACGAGGACCGCTGGCGGCTCGTCGCCTTCGTGAGGACCTTCCGGACACGATAGCGCCCGGGGCGGCCGATCTCCGATGAGGCTCCCCGTGGCGAGCCGCGGCCTCCACGTCGTGGCTCCCCTCGCGTTGGCTCTCGTAACCCTTGCCGTCTTCGCTCCCGCCCTCTCGAACGGCTTCGTGTGGGACGATGCGGCGAACATCGTTACCAACCCGCACTACCGCGGGCTTGGCTGGGCCGAGCTCCGGTGGATGCTGACCACCCACCTTATGGGCCCCTGGGTCCCACTCACATGGCTCACGCTCGGGCTCGACTTTCTCGTCTTCGGAATGAAGCCGGCCGGCTATCATCTGACGAACCTTCTGCTCCATGCGGCGAACGCCGCCCTGTTATACCTGGTCGCGCTCCGCCTGCTCGGCCTCGCGCTCCCCGCGGCGGCCGCCCGCGCGGCGCCACTGGGCGCGGCGACGGCGGCGCTGGTCTTTGCCCTCCACCCGCTCCGCGCCGAGTCCGTCGCCTGGGTGACCGAGCGGCGCGATGTCCTCTCCGGCCTTTTCTTCTTCCTTACACTCATCGCGTATCTCCGAGCTGGCGACGCCGGCGAGCGGCGCGGGCCGTGGCTCGCCGCCTCGGTCGGCTGCTACGCCCTCGCCATGCTCGCCAAGCCGATCGTGATGTCGCTGCCGTTCGTCCTGGTCATCCTGGACTTTTACCCGCTCGGCCGGTTCTCGCCGCGCTGGCGCGAGTGGCTGAGTCCCGGCGCGCGGGAGGCGTGGGCGGAAAAGCTCCCCTACCTTCTCGTCGCCGTGATCGGCGGCGCCATCGCTTATGTCGCGCTCGACCAGAAAACCCCGATCGATCAGTATCCCCCGTCCGCGAGGCTCGCGATGCTCCTCTATAGCTTCGCCTTCTATATCTGGAAGACCCTCCTTCCGCTCGGGATCTCGCCGCTCTACGAGCTCCCGGCACGCGTGAATCTCCTCGCGCCCCGCTTTCTGGTGAGCGGCGTCGCGGTCGCGCTCGTCACGGCGGTTACGTGGGGGCTTCGGCGGCGCTGGCCGGCAGGACTGGCGCTCTGGGCGAGCTACTGCGCGATGGTGGCGCCGATCGGCGGGCTCGTCCACGCGGGGCCGCAGCTCGTCGCGAGCCGGTACAGCTATCTGCCGTGTCTCGGCTGGGCGGTCCTCGCGGGCGCCGGGGTGGCGGCCGTCGCCGGGGCGCAGCGGCGCGGACGGCTCCGGCCGGCCTTCGCCGGACTCCTCTTCGCGGCGGCGGCGCTCGCGATCGCCGGTCTCGCGACGCTCACCTGGGGTCAAGTCCAGAGCTGGCGCGACGAAGACACGCTCTGGCGATCAGCTCTCGAAGTCGATCCCGCCTGCGCCAAGTGCTACGGAAACCTGGCCGCGTCGCTCGATACCCGCGGTTACTACATAGAAGCGATCAAGGACTTCGAGCGCGCGCTGACCCTTCGTCCCGATGCGTTCGGCAACGAGCGTCGGAACTTCGGCCTCGTCCTCTTCCGGCTCGGCCGGCTCCCGGAAGCCATCGCCCAGTTCCGGCTCCATCTCGAGCGCTACCCCGGGGACGTCGAGGTACGAAACTACTTGGGCGTAGCCCTGATGCACGCCGGCCAGATGGAAGCGGCGGCGCGGCAGCTCGAGGAGGCCGTCCAGCTCGATCCGCATCACGCCGCCGCACTGACGAACCTGGCCCTCGCGGTTTCCGCTCTTGGACGACCGGCCGAGGCGATCCCGTACTTTCACCGGGCGATCCAGGTGAACCCGACCGATCCGCTGTCACGCTTCGGGCTCGCAAGGGCCTACCTCGCGGTGGGTAATGGCTCGGCCGCCCGGGAGCAAGTCGAGGTGCTTGAACGGCTGGATCCACGGCTGACCAGGGAGCTGGGCGCGCCGGTCCAGCGGGCCTTTCCAGAATCGGCGCCCACCGAACGCCAGCGTCGACAGGGGGGGGACCCGTGATCCGCCACATGGATCAAGACGGCAAGTCGGCGTGGCGGTGTCGACGGCAGAGAGAGAGAGAGAGACGAATGGCGCGACCGCGGTCGCGGCGTTCAGCCTAATCCGCTACTGCTTGACAGCTATGCCGCGGATAACGGCGCCGCAATTCGTTCCAATAAACGGAGCTTCTCCGCCACCGTTGACGATCACGAACTCGAAGTTTCGGTCATGGGTCGTCTCGGGATGACGCCGACGGTGCTGACCTGCAACGTTGCGGTCCGTGTGCCGTCGGGATTCACCGTATACGTGCCCGTGCCGGTCTGATACAAAACCGCGCCGTTCAGGCTTAGGTTCGCACCGCCTCGGCGGAGTTCCTTTCCTCATCAGCAGCCCCCTCCGCAGCAGCCTATTTCCCGCCTACTGTCCCGTCCCAGGAGGACCCATAAGCCGAGATCGATCGAGCTCAATACGCGGGAGTCCTCGAAGACCGCGCGCCTTTTTGCGCGCTACCCCCTGGTGTTCAGGGCGTGCCTCGCGGCGGTGACCCCGCGCTGTGGCCTGCCTGGTGTGAGCCGCGCCGTGGTCGGAGTCCGAGGCGGCCTCAGCATCAAGACTTCCCCGAGCGCACTGGATGAGATCGAGCAGGCTGGGGCGGACGCCCCTGACAGGGAGCGCTCGTGGTGACCGGGGGTGGTGCCCAGGTGTCGCCCTCGGGCTGGGCGCGACCACTCCGGGCGCCGGTGTCGGAGATGGGAAGGTTCCGATCGGTCCTCCGTCATAAGGTGCATCGTCACCTCGACCACGACCACCGCCCTGGATCGCTTGGACCTGGTAACAGGTGGTGCAGCAGGCGAGCGGAATGGGGACGCGTGCTTGGGGAGAAGAGGGTGGCTGTAGTCAGCCACCCTCGACCGTTTCCTCCTGCTTACTGCTTCATTGCCGTGGCGTGCAAGACGGCTCCAGCGGGGAAGGTCGCGATTAAGTGGGCCGCCGCGCCCTTGTTGACGAGCACGAAGGCATAACGCTCCTCTGAACCACCCGGGTTGATGGTGCAGTCTGCAGTTCCCGTCCCGCTCCCACTGACAGAATATTTGCAGGTGAACGATTGCTCCAGGACTGGGCCGCCGGTGTTGAGCGTCCGTTGTCCGGCCAAGAAGCCCTGCCCGTTGGCGATGAACTGGCCGACCACGGCGATGCGGTTGCCTGATAAGGTCCCGTCAAACCCGAACCCGTAGGGACCCTGAACGGAAGCGTTGCTAAATTCCTCGCCGTTGCTCAATTCGTCTGCCATCGCAGCGGGAACCACGATCACGAGCCACGCGAGCGAGAACGCGAGTAGCCAGGACATTTTCCTCATGGGATCGATCCTCCTTTTGTCGTCAGTACGTGGCCTGGGTCGGAAGTGGAGCATGTACGAGCTGAACGGGTGGCCCTCGGACCGTCCATTCTCCGCCGGGTGTAGAGGCCATGGCCCAGCGAGAAAGTGCTCGGGCTGACGGCTCAGCGACAATCTCCTTGCTTAGACGCAGGCGCGCTGCCACCTGCGACGTCATTCCGACTCCCAACGCGACGCAATCGCCGTGCCATAGCGTCTCGTGCGGGTGCATGACGGCGCCTGGAGCTCGGACACCTCGCGCCGGGCGCAGCGCGGCTGAGTCGATCATCGATCCCGGCGCGCCGTTTCATGCCGTGTGCGCTGGACGATCAAGGGGTTCGGTGTCGCTTCTACCGGGAGGAATGTCCGCCTCGCGAACGGGAAGGGATCTGCTCGCGCCAGACGCGCCAGGAGTGGCCAAGAATCGCCGTCGGCGAATCTCTGCCAAAGGCCGGCCAACCCCCCGACGACGTCGGCGATCTGAACCTCAGCCTCCCGTCGGGGGCCAGAGGACCTTGCTTGATAGTCAACGGGAGGGCTCCGGGCTTCTCGTGACGGGTGTCCCTCACTGCTTGGCCCAGTCGACGGAATCGAGTTGAGGGAGCAGATCTCGCCTTTTAAGGGCCACTGATGGCGTGCCTCCAGTGGATAGTCACAACGCGGCCGTCACGGCTCTGATCTGAGCGAAATCGAGAGAGCAGCCGTGTTTGTCGGCTCTTGACAGAGCGGCGCTTCCGCTGCGCTCGCTTTCCAAGCGAGCCTCGCGCTGACGGAGCACAATGTTCGCCAGGGCTTCGTTGAAGCTGGCACGTTTGAGCCCATCGCTCGACATCCGTCCGACCCCTCGACCACCCGCGTCGCGTCGCCTATCTGCGTGGGTGGCGGACGAGCGAAATTAAGAGGCTGGAGTGGTCCGATGTCGAGAGCGAGGGGTAGGCGCGTGACGCCCCGGCGCGAACCGTCTAAACCTGGCGAGCCTCGTGTTCTGCCGCTCGGCGAGGAGCTTGTCACAATCATCGAGACGCAGTGGAAGGCGCGAGAGTATCGAACGCCGACCGGCGATAGCACGCTCCCAGGTGATGTATGCCCCCGAAGGGAGCACCCCGCTCGTAGACCTCCGTAAGCGATGGGCGGCTGCTTGCCGCGCCGCTGAGCCGCTGGCCCAATGCTTCATCACCTTCGACGCTCGTGTGTCCGAAACTTGGAGATGAGCGGGGTGAGCCAGGGGGTCGCCATGCAGGTCACGAGGCACAAGACGACTTCTGCTTCCAGAAGGTATCCGATCGTCGACGAGAAGGATCGGCGCGACGCACGGGCGCAGATAGAGGACGATCAAAGCGAGCGCGGACCAAACGTTACGGCGATCCGCAAGGCGCAGACACGGCGTCGGTCGACCTGACCCATTCCCGCACACTTTACGGGGTCACGGTTTTTCCGTGGCCCCGCAAGTATGCGAATTAGTGGTGCGCCCTGAGGGAATCGAACCCCCGACCTTCGGATTCGTAGTCCGACGCTCTATCCATCTGAGCTAAGGGCGCACGAGTACTTACGATACACCAGCGCTCTACCGCACCGCCTCGGGCTCGTTACGGGCCAGTTCCACCGAAGCGGGTGCCAAGACCAGCCGCTCGACGGAAGCGTGGCGATGGCCCTGCGGTAGGTGAGCGTACCGCTGAACCGTCGCAAGAGTCCGCCACCCGCAAGAGGTCCTCGCCGGCCATGGCAAGCCGCGAGGCGAACGTATGGCGGTTACTATGCCACACGTAGGCATCGAGCCGTGAGGGGTCGGCCCCAGCCGAGACCAGCCGGCCCCGCACGTCGAAGACGTTCTGCCGCGAGTCGCCTTCGCCTCACGGGATCTCTCTAACCCAGTCCACAAGGTGCCTCAGCGGCCCCTTTCGGCAAGCTTCGTGCAACCGCCGGTCCGCGGTCACGAGCCGGCACCCACTCCCGGTTGCCAGTGCGAGGTAAAGGCCGTCATAGACGGTGACCCCGTGTCGAATGGCCAGGTCCAGCGCCATCTCGGTCCAACGTTCGGACGCGTGGTATTCAATGCGTATCCGTGAGAAATCCCGGAGAAGTCGGCGGGCTGTCCGCGGGTCAAGCTCGCGGCGACGATGCTTCTTCCAGAGCGCATTCCCCAATTCGGCCCATAGAAGGTCAGGTGCCAGGAGCTCATACTCGGCCGCTAGGAACATGCGAGCCTCGGGAGACAACTCTTCGGGGACGAACCACTTCACCGCGACGCTCGCATCGACAACCACCCGGGTCACCGCGAATCCCGGTCCGCCCGGATCAGCTCCGCGCTATCGGAAAACGACCGGCCGGCCAGGCGCCGGTGCCACGTCTCGGACAGCCGTCGGGCCTCCTCCATGGTTAGAGTCGTGGCCGCGCGTTCCAGGATGTCCTTGACCTCCTGCTGCAACGACCGTCCGCTAGTTCTAGCCCGCTCCTTCAGGCGTTTCACGGTCTTCTGATCGAGGCCACGCACGAGGATCTCAGGCATTGGCACCCCCTCCACAGTGACTTGCTAGCAGAATGATATCACAGAAGTAGAGACGCCCCCCGCGATCCTGTGGTCCGGTAATCCGTGGATCGGTCGCCACATGCGCTCGCCCGGGGAGAGGGGACCAGGGACTCGGGAATTCGGAACGCGAGGTGGGCTTCCCAACTGGGGGGCTGGGTCGTAGACGGTTTCTCAGACAGGCGAGGCGCCGCGGCTGGCGGTGTACCGGCTGGCGGATTCTGCCGCGGCCCCGCTGTATTCTGCAGCACCCGGGCTCAACACCACGCGGGCCGCAGTCTTGCCATAGCCCACCCGTCGGGGGCGACGGCGTGTCCGGCGGGAGGTGTACCAATGGACGACCCCGCGCAGCGTGTCCACGAACGACCGATTCCGGAGCTGCCGCGTCGACACAGTGACCGGGTGATCACGCCCATCCATCGCCGACGCTCTGGCGGGAGCGGGACAGTCCCGCTGGGAGATCGTCGGAGCCCGGGGCTGCTACTACCCGTTACCCAGATGGACGGAGTGCCGAACCGCGTCAGATTCGTAGTCCGACGCTCTATCCATCTGAGCTAAGGGCGCATGGCGGAGAGGCAGGGATTCGAACCCTGGACAGAGCTTTTGGCCCTGTAACCGCTTAGCAGGCGGCTGCCTTCGGCCGACTCGGCCACCTCTCCGAGTGGAGAACCTATGTAGTATAAGAGACGTCCCGCGACGTTGCCAGCGGCCGCGGCGAGAGGGCGCGGTGCGCGAAGTGGCGGAGGGGGAGGGATTCGAACCCCCGATCCCCTTCCGGGGATCCCCGCTTTCAAGGCGGGTGCCTTCAACCGGACTCGGCCACCCCTCCCGGGGAAACGACCTCGGCAACGCGCACAGCGATTATAGGGCATTGAACTCCTCCGGCCGTCACCGCACAATCTGGCGCGTGGGGAGGATCCGCGTGAGCCGGATCGCGCTTGCCCTCAGTTGCCTCATCCTTTCCTCCGCCGTGGAGGCCGCCCCCAGGTACTCCGGCACGATCATCGCCGTCGACCTCGCCGGGAACTCGATCACGCTCAACGAGCTCGGCGCCGGGGGCCCCGGCGGCCGCAACCAGGAGATCCCGCGCGTGATCGGGCTCGCGCCCGGGACGAAGCTCCTCCTCGCGGTCCGCGCCGCGGACAGCGAAGACACCGAGTGGCGCGGCGGGTACACCGAATCGCCGATCGCGGTGACCGACCTCAAGCCGGGCGACTTCGCGACCGTCGAGGCAGAGACACGGGACGGCAAGCTCGTGGCGATCTCCGTGGTGGTCGTCCGGCCTACCGCCGAATCGCGCTGATCCGGTCGAGCCCGCCGAGATACGGCCGGAGTGGCGTGGGGACCACGACGCTACCGTCCTCCTCCTGGTAGTTCTCGAGGATGGCGATCAGCGTCCGCCCCACCGCGAGGCCCGAGCCGTTCAGAGTGTGGCAGAGCTCGGTCTTGCTGCCGCCGGCAGGCCGGTAGCGGATGTCGGCCCGACGCGCCTGAAACGCTTCGCAGTTCGAGCACGACGAGATCTCCCGGTACTTCCCCTGGCTCGGCAGCCACACCTCGATGTCGTAGGTCTTGGCCGCCGCGAAGCCCATGTCGGAGGTGCAGAGCAGCACGACCCGGTACGGCAGCTCGAGCCGCTTCAGCACCTCCTCGGCGTTCCGCACCATCGACTCCAGCTCCTCGTAGGAGGAGGCGGGCGTCGTGACCGTGACCAGCTCAACTTTGTCGAACTGGTGCTGGCGGATCATCCCCCGCGTGTCCTGGCCGTAGGTGCCGGCCTCCCGCCGGTAGCACGGCGTGTAGGCCACATAGCGCCGAGGCAGGTCCGCCTCGAGGAGCACCTCGTTGCCATGGAGCGCGGTCAGGGGCACTTCCGCGGTCGGAATCAGGTAGAGGGAGCGGTTCTCGTCGGCCTCGACCGTCTTGAAGAGCTGCTCCTCGAACTTCGGCAGTTGCGCCGTCCCGCGCATGGTCGCGGCGTTGACGAGGTGCGGCACCGCGAGCTCGGTATAGCCGTTCTCGCGCGTGTGCAGGTCGAGCATGAAATCGATCAGCGCCCGCTCGAGCCGAGCCGCCGGGCCCCAGAGCACCACGAACCGGGATTTCGCGATCTTGCTCGCGCGCTCGAAGTCGAGGACGCCGAGCGCCTCGCCGATCTCCCAGTGCGACTTCGGCTCGAAGCCGAGGGGGCGCGGCACGCCCCACCGCCGGATTTCCTCATTGTCGTCGGCGGTGGCGCCGGCCGGCACCGACTCGTGCGGGAGGTTCGGGAGTGCGAGCAGCAGCCCCTCGATCTCCCCGTCGATCCGCTGGAGGGCGGCGTCCAGCTCCCGGATCCGGTCGCCGACCGCGCGCATCTCGTGCATCTCGGCCGAGGCGTCTTCTCCCCGTCGCTTGGCGGCGCCGATCGCCTCGGACGTCCGGTTGCGACGCGCCTTCAGCTCCTCCGCGGTCCTGAGCAGCTCGCGGCGCTGCCGGTCGACCTCGAGCAGCTCCTTGAGGGTGTCCCCGCTGCCGCCGCGGGTCGCCAGCGCGCGGGCCACCGCCTCGGGCTGCTCGCGGATGAGCTTCAGCGGGAGCAACGGCCGGCTACGTCGCTTCGGCCGAACCCTGCTCGGCCTCGACGCGGGCGATGGAGCCGACGCGGTCATCCGCCTCGAGGTCGATGATGCGCACGCCCCACGTGTTGCGGCCCTGGGAGGAGACGTCGGCCGCGGGGAGCCGGATGATCTTGCCCTTCGTGGTGACGACGAGAACGTCGTCCGACTCCCGCACCTGGAGCATCCCGACGACGTTGCCGTTGCGGCCACCGGTCTTGATGTCGATGATGCCCTTGCCCGCGCGGCTCTGCAGCCGGTACTCCTCGAGCGGCGTCCGCTTGCCGTAGCCGCGCTCGGTCACGGTCAGGATCGACGCGCCCTCCTGCACCACGTCGGCGGCGATCACCTGGTCGCCGTCCTCGACCTCGATCCCCCGCACGCCCGACGCGGTCCGCCCCATCGGGCGCGCCTCCTCCTCGGGGAAGCGGATGATCATGCCGAGCTTCGTCGCGATCACGACCTCACGCTGGCCGTCGGTCCGCCGGACCGTGATGACCTCGTCGCCGTCCTCGAGCCCGATCCCCTGGATCCCGCCGGCGCGCGGATGCGAGTACGCCTCGAGTCCGGTCTTCTTCACCTTTCCCTGCTTCGTCGCGAACAGGATGTAGCCGCCGGCCCCGAAGTCCCGGACGGGGACGCAGGTGGCGACGCGCTCGTGCTCGCCGAGCGCCAGGAGGTTCACCATGGCCTTGCCCTTGGCCTGGCGCCCGCCCTCCGGGATCTCGTGCACCTTGAGCCAGTGCACCTTGCCGAGGTTCGTGAAGAAGAGGAGGTAGGAGTGGGTCGAGGCGACGAAGACATCCGCGACGATGTCCTCCTCCTTCGTCTCCATCCCGGTCACGCCCTTGCCGCCGCGCCGCTGGCTCCGATAGGCCTCGACATGGGTTCGCTTGATGTAGCCGGAGCGAGTGATCGTGACGACCATCTCCTCGTCGGCGAGCAGGTCCTCGATCGTGAGCTCGGTGGTCTCGGCGACGATCTCGGTGCGGCGCTCGTCGCCGTACTCCTCCTTGAGGGCGAGGAGCTCCTGTCGGATGATCGCCATGACCTTCTGCTCGGAGGCGAGGATCCCCTGCAACTCTGCGATCAGCGCCAGCGTCTGCTCGTGCTCCTCGACCACCTTGTGGCGCTCGAGCTGGGTCAGCCGCTGCAGCCGCATGTCCAGGATGGCCTTGGCCTGGATCTCGCTGAGGTCGAGCCGCCGCATCAACGCGTCCTTCGCCGCGTCGGGGCTCTCCGCCTGGCGGATCAGGCGGATCACGAGGTCGAGCTCCTCGACCGCCTTCCGGAGGCCGGCCAGGATGTGCGCGCGCTCCTCGGCGCGGGCGAGGTCGAACCGGGTCCGGCGCGTCACGATCTCGCGGCGGAAGCGGATGAAGGCCTCGAGCATCTGCTTGAGGTCCACCACCTGCGGCCGGCGGTCGACCAGGGCGAGCATGATGATCCCGAAGGTCGTCTGCATCTGCGTGTGCTTGAAGAGCTGGTTGAGGATGATCTGCGGAATCTCGTCGCGGCTGAGCTCCAGAACCACTCGAATGCCCTCGCGGTTCGACTCGTCGCGGATCTCCGAGACGCCCTCGAGCTTCTTCTCGCGCCGGAGCTCCGAGATCTTCTCGACCAGCGTGGCCTTGTTCACCTGGTACGGCAGCTCGGTGATAATGATCGCCTCGCGGCCCCCGCGGAGCTTCTCGGCGTGCGCCTTCGCGCGCAGCGTCAGCATGCCGCGGCCGGTCGTGTAGGCGTCACGGATGCCTTGCAGGCCATAGATGTAGCCGCGCGTCGGGAAGTCCGGCCCCTTGATCTCGGTCATCAGCGTCGCGACCGGCGTCTCCGGCCGGTCGATGAGCATCACGAGCCCGTCCACGACCTCGCGGAGGTTGTGGGGCGGGATGTTCGTCGCCATCCCGACCGCGATGCCCGAGGAGCCGTTGACGAGCAGGTTCGGCAGCCGGGTCGGCAGGACCGTCGGCTCCTGGAGGGACTCGTCGAAGTTCGGGACGAAGTCGACGGTGCCTTTCTCGATGTCGGCGAGCATCTCGTGCGCGATCTTGGCCAGGCGCGTCTCGGTGTAGCGCATGGCGGCGGGCGGGTCGCCGTCGATCGAGCCGAAGTTGCCCTGGCCGTCCACGAGCGGGTACCGGAGGGAGAAGTCCTGGACCATCCGCACGAGGGCCTCGTAGACCGGCGAGTCCCCGTGCGGATGGTACTTGCCGAGGACTTCGCCGACGACGCGCGCGGACTTCTTGTAGGCGCGGTTCCAG
>Ga0209056_10003932_pt1 | contig 15700 bp, 10 predicted proteins | sample GraSoiAngelo_114_FD_185876 | JGI IMG/M metagenome (GOLD analysis project Ga0209056, IMG submission 185876) | Grasslands soil microbial communities from the Angelo Coastal Reserve, California, USA - 14_0903_13_40cm (SPAdes) (version 2) | ecosystem: Environmental > Terrestrial > Soil > Grasslands... | reverse complement strand
GCAGGATGAGCGCCACGATCAGCCGCCCGAATACGCTGGAGACTGCGCGGCCAAGGCGCGCGAATGAACTGTGCAAAGGGGTTCTCAAGTAATGATTTCAGTCGTCCATTTTCAATTGAAAATCAAGGCCGAATTCTCCAACCCGTGGTCTGGTCTGACGCACCTTTTTAAGCTTGGGTACTTTAGCGGTTCGGGTAGAAAGTCCGTGTGTGAGCCTCAAAGCTTACGCCCGCCGAAAGTGGGGCTGTCTTTCAGCCGGATTGTGGTATGGTGAACGCATGTTAGCGACGAAAGGGCACCAGACGTGAGAATCCTGATCTTTTTTTTGCTTTGTTTCAAACTGACGGTTGCCCTCGGGGCGGAACAGCCGGGCAGGACCGCGCAAAGTCCCGGCGGCACGGAGTCGGCTGGCAAGAGGACGCCGGCGCTCGTTGCGCCGGACGCCAGCTCGACGAATGTCCTGGCTGCGCTGGACGATTTGATTTTACTGGAGCGCCGGTCGCGCAGCCTGCCGCCGGTTGAGGCGGTGCCCGATGAAGGGGCGATCGCCCGTTGGACGGCCAAGGTTCTGGCGGAAGTGCATTATTTGCAGCAACCGTTGAATGACGAAATCTCCTCCAGGTTCCTCGATCGCTACCTGGCAACGCTCGACAATCTGCACCTGCACTTCCTCCAATCCGACCTGCAAGAGTTTGACCAGTATCGGACCGTGTTGGACGACCTGACCATTGCCGGAAAGACCGGCCCGGCGCGAGAGATTTTCAAACGGTTCCTGCAGCGCGTCGATCAGCGTGTCGCTTATGTCGCCGAATTGCTCAAGACCGAGCAATTTGAATTCATGGGCAACGACCGCTTCTATATCGACCGCCGCAAGGCGCCTTATCCGAAGGACCTCGACGAAGCCAAACGACTCTGGCGCCTGCACCTGCGTTACGAGTATCTGCAGGAGAAGCTGAACCTCGAAAGACCGAAGGTGGCCGATGCCACCCGGCCCGGGACCAAGGAGAGGAAAAACGAAACCAACGCTGCTCCGGTGAATGCGCGTGACGAGATCATCAAGACCCTCACCCGCCGTTACCAGCGGATTCTCCGCTTCTGGACGCTCGAGGAGGACGGCGGGGACGTGTTGCAGTTTTACCTGACGGCGTTGATGAATGTTTACGATCCGCACTCCGATTATCTCGGCAAATCCACGTTCGAAAACTTCGCCATGTCCATGAACCTGTCGCTGTTCGGCATCGGTGCGCTGCTGCAATCGGAGGACGGCTATTGCAAAATCAAGGAGCTGAAGCCCGGCCCCGCGATGCAAAGCCAGCAACTGAAGCCGGGCGACCGCATTGTCGGCGTGGCGCAGGGCGACGAACGTGAGCCGGTGGACGTGGTGGGCATGAAGTTGAGCAAAGTAGTGGACATGATCCGCGGGCCGAAAGGGACGAAGGTTCGTCTCACGATCATCCCGGCGGATGCGTCCGACCCTTCCACACGCAAGGAAGTGGCGTTGATCCGCGACGAAATCAAATTGGAATACGAAGAGGCCAAAGCGAAGGTTGTTGAAGTTCCGGGCAGGGAGGGAGCAACGGTGCGGCTCGGCCTCATCGATCTCCCGTCGTTTTACGCCAGCTTCGACGTCGCCAACGCCAACGGCAAGGCGACGCACAAAAGCACGACTGAAGACGTGGCCAAATTGCTGAAAAAACTGAAAGCGGAAAACGTGACCGGCGTTATTCTCGACCTGCGCCGCAACGGCGGCGGTTCGCTGGAGGAGGCCATCAACCTGACCGGCTTGTTCATCAAGGAGGGCGTCGTGGTTCAAGTCAAGGATGCGAAGGGCAATATCATCAAGGACAACGATACGGACCCCTCCGTGCTCTATGATGGGCCGCTGATTGTGCTGACCAGCCGCTTCAGCGCCTCGGCTTCGGAAATCGTCGCCGGCGCGTTGCAGGACTACGGCCGCGCGCTGATCGTCGGCGATTCCTCAACGCACGGCAAGGGAACCGTCCAGTCACTCATTCAACTGGAGCCGATTGTCCATCGGTTCAGCGATTCCACCAACAATCCGGGCGCGCTGAAGGTGACCATTCGCAAGTTTTATCGCGCCAGCGGTTCCTCCACGCAATTGAAAGGCGTGGTTCCCGACATCGTGCTGCCGTCGGTGAGTAATTACGAGGAAGTGGGCGAGGCCGCGTTGGAGTACCCGTTGGCGTGGGACGAGATTCCCAGCGCGGCATATGAAAAGCTGGACCTGATCCAGCCGGTCCTGCCGGAACTGCGCAAGCGTTCAACCGAGCGCCTGGCCATCGACAAGGACTTCGCTTATTTGCAGGAAGACATCGCAACCTTCAGGAAATATCTCGCCGAAAAGAGCGTCTCGTTGAACGAGGAAGCGCGGCTCAAGGAGATGAAAGAGAACGAGGAAAAGATCCAGGCACGCAAGAAGGAACGCAAGGCGCGCCACGAACCGGAGGAAAAAGTTTACGAATTGACCTTGAAACAGGTGGATCTGCCCGGCCTTCCGCCGCCGCCGGCCAAACCCACCGACTTGTCCGGGGCAGAAACGAAAAAAGATGACGCCAGCGCCGAAGATGAGGATGTCGATCCCGCGGACAAGGTCGCCGCCGTGGACGTCACTTTGAAGGAAACCAAACGGATCCTGCTGGACCTCGTCGCGTTGTCAAACAAGGAGACCGCCGTCGCCGTGCATAATTGAAGCAGCCGCGGTTTGAGCCTTCGCGAACCGATTTCCCTTCACCTTTTCCGGGCGGCCAGGAGCGCCGAAACATATCCCCAGACGATGCCAACGGCGAAGCCCACGCCGTGCGCCGCGTTGGCCATGTTCGGAATAATTCTCACAAGACAGAGGACGAACCAAATCACCGCAATCGTCACCGTGCTGCTGTGGAGGAACAGTCCGGAAGCCGGATCAAATTTTCCGCGCAACCAGATGTAGCCGATCAATCCGTAAACGACGCCGGACATCCCGCCGAAGACCGGCCCTTGCCACAAATATTGACCGAAATTGGACAGGGCCGCGATGACCAGCACCAGGGCGGCCAGCACGCGCGTGCTCTGCCGGCGCTCGATCATCGTGCCGAGGTCGAGCAGCCACAGCATATTGAAAAGTATGTGCAGGATGCCGAAGTGAATGAAAATGGGCGTGAACAATCGCCAGACTTCCCCGTGCCGAATCTCCGGCAGATCCTTCAGCCGCTCGACCACACCCCCCTCGATGATCCGCTCGGAAATAAACATCCAAAGAATCGGTTTCTCACGCTCCCCGAAACCGGAAACGAGTGATGTGGTCACGGAAATGGCAATGAGGATTCCGGTCAGAAAGCCGGCGCCACCGCCGAACGGGAAAAGTTTGCGCCGATCGAAGAACCGTTTTTGAGCCGCCTCGTTCGCCTGTTGTTCCTGTTCCCGTTTCTGGCGGGCGATGCGGACGAATTGTTGATATTTCGGGTCCCCTGGATTTCCCTGATACTCCTTCAGCAGCACGGTCGCGGTGGCAATCTGGTCTTCCGCCTCGACCCACAGTTCCCACGTTCCGTCCCGGGCCGGTTCGATTCGATTGCCGATGCCTTGCGCGTAAAGGTAGTCGCCGAACTCGCGGGCGCTGGGCTCGGCTGGCAGGTGTCCGATCATTCGCATGAGCCAGTCTGGTGTCGCTAACGCTTCAGGCAATTATTTCCTGCCGGCGAGTTCCAGCACCGCCACGGTCATCGCCATGACGCCGGTTTTGATGGTGGGCTCAGGCTCAGGAGCGAACTGGCTGGAGTGCAGCGAGGGCAGGGGTTTGCCTGTCTTTTCGCTTTCTGCGACCTTTTCCGGTTTCACGGCGCCGAGCCAAAACAGGCAGATAGGTATCTTGTCCTTCGTGCGACCATATTCGCTGAAGTCCTCGCCGCCCATGACCGGTTTCATCGGTCGGACGTTGGCATCGCCGAACCAGTTTTTCAACACGGCGGCCAGCCGGCGCGTTAATACGGGGTCGTTGTAAGTCGCCGGCGTGAATTCCTGTTCCCGCAGCGTGACCATGGGCATGTGATCCTCCGGCAGACCCGCGGCCTCGGCCAACCCGCGCGTGATGCGCCTTAAGGCAGCAATGGTTTGCTGGCGCACGTCGTCGGTGTAGGAACGCAGCGTCAATTGGAGCAGCACTTCGTCGGGAATGATGTTGTGCTTGGTGCCGCCGTGGATCGAGCCGACCGTGACCACCGCCGGTTCGCCGGGCGGAATTTCGCGGCTCACGATGGTCTGGAGCGCGAGCACCGTCTCGGCAGCCAGCACAATCGGGTCTTTGGTTTTGTGCGGCCAGGCGCCATGCCCGCCGATGCCGCGAATCGTGATGTCCACCGAATCCACGTTGCCCAACGCGTATCCTTCGATGTACCCGACGGTTCCCGCCTCCAGGTCCGCTTTGTCGTGCAGTGCAATGCAATAATCCGGCCTGGGAAAGCGCGTAAACAAGCCGTCCTTGAGCATCGCCCGCGCGCCCGAACCTTTTTCTTCCGCGGGTTGCCCAATCATCACCAGCGTCCCCTGCCACCTGTCCTTCAACGCACTCAGCAACCTTGCCGTGCCAACCATTACACTCATGTGAACGTCGTGGCCACAGGCGTGCATCACATCGACTTCGTTTCCTTTGTCATCCACTGCGCGGGCCTGGCTGGCGTAAGGAAGGCCGGTCTGTTCCTTGACCGGCAGCGCGTCGAGGTCCGTGCGAACGAGGACCGTCGGGCCGTTGCCGTTGCGCAGAACCCCCACCACGCCGTAGCCGCCGACCCCGGCGGTGACTTCGAGACCGGCTTGCTTCAGCGCCTCGGCAACCTTCTGGCCGGTCTTTTCTTCGTGGAGAGAAAGCTCCGGGTGCGTGTGCAGATGGCGATAGAGCTCAAACAGACCCGGATATTCCCGGTTGACACGCGACTGGATCTGTTCGCGCAGCGAGGCAGACGGGCTGCCGGCGTTTTGCCCAAACGCAACACCGGCGGCCAGGCAGACAGCGGCAGGAACCCTAAGAGGTCTCATACATGACAAACGAAAGCGCGCAAAATTCCGAACTTCATTGCGAATTTCTTTTGGAAATCCATTCATAAAATCGCTGCTCCAATTACTGATTTCGCACTCTGTCCATCAGCTCCGTCGCTTGCTTGACCAGAATTCCTTCGATGCTCGCGCGGAACGGACCGTAGATGCCGTAGTAGATGAGCGACGACTGCGCTTCGTACCCGCCCTCCTTCAAAATGCGCACGGACGGGATGTAACACGGAACTTCGTAGGCGTAACCAATCAGCCACGGATAGTCCGCCGCAAAAATGCGTTTGAACCGTTTGCTGTAATCAACGACGTCCTCGCCGCCCATCGCGACGAACGTGAGTTCGTCGCCAATGCGAATCGCCGCGACCGGAAGTTTCAACGAAGCTGGCAAGGGCACGCCCGCATCCAGCCGCTTCAAGTAACCTGTCGCGCGATTTCGAATGTAAACGTCGTCGCTCCGCGAGTCCTTTTCGATCTGATCGCGAGGCGGCGGGTCCGCAAAGGGCAACTCAGCTTCATCGTAAGCCAGCTTCAGCGCGCCCTGGACCCGTCGCATCGGACGGCTCAGGACACCGGCTACCGCGCCGGCCAGCTCCAATCCATGGCGCTTGGCATCGAGCAGCGTTCCCCGAGGCGATGGATTCGAGTCCGCGCCCATGCCGGTCAAATAGATCGCGACCGCGCCCGGATAATGCGTTTCGAGGTGTTGCCGCGTGTAAGCCATGTAATCGCCGGAGACGATGTAAAAGTCATCGCCGGCAATGCTGGTGCCATGACAGGCGTAACCAAACAGGATCGCGCGTATCGCTCCGTTCGTTCCCATGATTTTCAACACCGGGACGTCCTGGTCCACTGGCCCGTCCGGGTTCTCCCCGAAATCAATCTTGTCGCCGTTGTAAACCCGGCGGTTCATCGCGAATCTCGCGCGACCGACCCCATGTTCCAGTCGCGCCGGTTTCAAATCCGCCAGGGCCGCGCCGACGACTTCGGCCAGCTTCGACTTCAGGAACGCGCTGTATTGGTGGATTTGTTCCTCGTCCGCCGGCGAAAGGTTGTACATTGACGTCAGCGTATTTTCCAGAACCGGCGCCGAATGCGTGTGGCTGGAAACCACCGCCAGAGCGCCGGGTTTCAGCTCGTGTTTGGCGCCCAGCTCTTGAACTGCCGGCGCGATGAAAGCGTGGCTCACTTCGCAGTTGTCGAGTGAAACCAGCACGACACGCTCGTTCCCGCCTTTGAACGCGATGGCCTGGACCATGAGCGGCGAGTCAATCTTTTCGGACGGATGCTTCCGCGCCGCGTAGCCGGCCAGCCAGATCGGTCCTTCCGGCGTGATGTCGCGAACGGAGATGCCGACCTCAAGGGGTGGTCCGGATTCAGCCGCGCGCAGAGAAGAAAGTGACCATGCAAAAAGGAGGGAGGCGAAGACCCGCTGCGCCTCCTCCAGCAAACTTTTCCGGCCAGCCGGGCCGTTCCTCGTGACCAATGGGCGGTTCATAGAATCTCGTTCCATGCTGCTCTGTTCTTGAGCATCAACTCGCGCAGCAAACGGATCGGCGGCGCGCCATGCCGCAACATTTTATCGTGAAATGTTTTCAGCGAGAAACCGGCGCCTTCCTGTTGCTGATAATCACGGCGCAGCTTGAGAATCTCCAGTTTGCCCACCGTGTAGTAGAGATACTGCGGATCGAATGTCCCACGCAACGCCTCCTGGTGCGCCGGCTTGTGCTCGTAATAACAGTTATCCTCGAAAAACTTCGTGGCGTCGTCCAGCGACATCCCTTCGCAGTGCGTTTTGATGGAGACGCACAGGCGGCAGAGTCGCAGCAGCGCTTCGTCCGATTGCGCCAGCCGGTATTTTGCCGTCTGGAGTGAATCACCTTTGCCGGTCCCGAATCCTTCATCGACCATCATCTGTTCGCAGTAATGCGCCCAGCCTTCGATGAACGCGTAGCTGCCGAAGATTTTCTCAAGCTTCGTTGCCGGCGACGCGTTCAGGCAGAGAAACTGCACGTAGTGGCCCGGATACGCCTCGTGAATCGTGACGATGTCGGTCGTGTAATAGTTGAACGCGGTGAGCCATTCCTCTTTCTGCCGCGGCGGCCAGTCCTTTTCGACCGGTGTGACGTAATAGTACGCCTCGGTCGCTTTCGCCTCAAACGGCCCGGGCGTGTCCATCGAGGCAAAGCTGGTCGCGCGCAGATACTGCGGCGTTTCTTCGACTCTGGCCCGGACCTCGGACGGGACCGCGACAATCCGGCGGTCAACGACAAACCGGCGGATCGCCTCCAGATCCTTCTTCGTGTCCGGAATCAAACTCTCCTCGCTCGGATGGTCCTTCTGTATTTCCTTGAAGACTTCGATGGGCTTTTTGCCCGGGTCGATTTTTTTCGCTGTGTCCGCGAAGACCTGCTGTTCGCGTCGCAACTCGCGCATCCCGATTTCCAGGATTCTTTCCGGCGCAAGGTCGATCAGTTCGCCGTAGCGCAGCATCTTCTGAAACTTCTCACGACCGAGGGCATAACGGGTGTGTGCTTTCGGCAGCTTCTCGCCCTTCAGCCACGTCACGTAGCTGCGCAGTTCGCCGATGGCCCGCTGGTTGACCGCCTTGAATTCTGTCAATAGTTGTTCATTTTTGACCTCTTTCAAGGCTTCCACCAGGTCTTTGCTCAGAAAATCCGCCGACCCGTCCGCGACTTCGATGGCCGTTTCAATGAAAGGCTTTGCCAGCGACGCTTCCAGGTTTGCCTTCGCCGCCGCGATGACCTTTGGCGCCTGCTTCTCGATCGCGATGATCGAGCGCAGGCGGGCTTCGAGCGGCGCGAAGTTGCGTTTGATGTAAATGTTCACATCGAGGACGCCGGCGTAGGTCATCGGATTCTTCAGGTGGCCCTCCACGTCCTCGAACTGGAAGATTTCGCTTTTGATGGCCGCCTGCAGAATGCGGAAATCGTAATGCGCCTGCGGGCTTAACGACTTTTCGTCGAGTGTTGCGAGTTGTTCATCGAAGCGTTTGAGTCGCGCCAGTTCCGCATCAAGGGAAGCGCGGCTGTACTCCGTCAGTTTGCCGTCGTATTCGTGCAGGCCGAGTGTCGTGCCGATTTGCGGACGCCACGCGAGGTAACCGGCGATAAACTCTTCGCACAGTTTGTTGAATTCCGTTTCCGCCGCGTTTGATCGTGGAGCGCCAGATTGGACTTGCACCTGAACCAGGCCGACTACCACCAGAATCGGCAGCGGGAGGAGTTTTGTCATAAAGTGTCCGCTCGTTACCAAAGAATCGCCGGGAAAGAAAGCTATTTGCTTGCTGTGCTTCGCGGTTCCGGCCGCACTCGTGCACTGCTCCTGAGTGTGGCCCCAGGCGTCTCGCCTGACGCAGGGCCGGGCAGCTTGCCCGGCGGACAAAAATACTCCGATACAGCAAGCGCCATGGAATCCCACCAGTCGCAGAAACGTCCACGCTCTAATCCGGGGCGGGAAATCAGAACTGGAGTATGGACTTGCCGCTTCGCGGCCGCGGATGCCGCCCTCTACGTCAGGCTGGATGCCAATACCGTTCGGCAAGTAGTTTGCTTCTCCCTCTCCTCCCCAAAAAAGGAGGAGAGGGTCGGGGAGAGGAGGCCGTTTTTCATCAGTTCCCCCTCTCTCCAGCTCTCTCCCCGCTCGTCCCTCGCGGGGAGAGAGGGAAAAATGCGCTCAGGGTTTTTCATGCCGAATGCAAACTGGCGCGACACCTGAACGCTGCAAGGGGGCAGTGCCATCAGGGGCGTCATGTGTTCGCACCGGTCTGAATTGCGCCTTGGAGGGCGGCAGCGCACCATGTTAATGGTGCAACGCATGAACAGTCCCCGACACTTCCGTGGAACGCTTCGAAATTATTTTGTTTGCCTGCTCCTGGCTGGAGGAGTCGTCGGTAACCTGTTCGCGGGTGACGAGATTCACGTCGAACGCGTCTTCGGGCCAGAAATCAAAACCGGCGACTACAAACATCCGGCCAGTTTTGACGAATTGAGGAACGGCGACATTTACCTGGTTTTCTTCAGCGGCAAAGGCGAATACAATGACAACCGCGCGGCCGTGTTCGGCTCGCGTCTCAAGCATGGCGATCGCCGCTGGTCGTCGCCGGTCGCAATCGCGCGCGACCCGTTTCATTCGCTCGGCAATCCGGTGGTCTGGCAGGCGCCCGATGGACTCATCTGGCTGTTCTACGTTTCGCGTTACGGAACGCATTGGTCCGACTCGCGTATCGCCGCGAAAGTCTCGCGCGACGGCGCGAAGACCTGGTCCGATTCGTTCACGGTCGCCTTTGACGCAGGGATGATGGTGCGGGCGCACCCGATTGTTTTGCGCAACGGCGATTACCTGCTGCCGATTTACCACGAAGTCGGACGCGACACGGAGTCGGTGGATGCCAACTGCACTTCGCTTTTTCTCCGACTCGATCCCGCGACCAAACTCTGGCAGCCGAGCAACCGCGTCCGGTCACGTTTGGGGAACATTCAGCCGGCTGCGGTTGAGGTCACGCCGGACCATCTCATCGCCTTCTGCCGGCGCGGAGGCGATTACAACGGTCGGCCCGACGGCTGGCTGGTGCGCGCCGAGTCGCACGACGGCGGGCGAACCTGGAGCGAAGGGAAAGATTCCGAGTTCCCCAACCCGAACGCGGCGGTGGACTTCATCAAGCTGCGTAACGATCATTTGCTTCTCGTTTACAACGACAGTTTCACGAATCGCGCACCGCTGACCGTGGCCATTTCGACTGACAACGCCAGAACGTTTCCGTATCGTCGAAGCGTTGCCGAAGGACCAGGCGACTTTGGGTATCCGACAGCGGTGCAGACGCGTGACGCCAAAATCCATGTTGTATTCACGTCGGACGAACGGAAGGTCATTCGTCACGCAATCTTTGACGAAAGCGCGGTTTTGAAGCAGAAATGAACAACCGGTTCAACTACGCTATGAAAACAAATCTTCTTATCGGAGCACTGACGTTGGCGCTCGGAGTCGAAACAGTGTCCGGTCCGACCGGCATTGCCGCCGAGCCGCACACCAAACCCGTCCTGCTTTACAGCCGTTACTACAACGCCGAAGGCGAACACCGATATCTGCCCGAAGGCACTTACAAGCAGGTCATTCAACGCCTGCGCGAGGATTTCGACGTGCGCATTCACAATAAACCGCTCACGCGCGACACGCTCGCGGACGTGAAGCTGTTGTTCATCGTCAATCCGAGCGACAAAGCCTTCGGCAACAATCCTCCGCCTCCGCACGTTTCCGCCGCTGATATCAATGTGCTGAGCGAGTTCGTTAAGAATGGCGGCAGTCTGATCGTGTCCGGCAATCAGGAAAATCACAACCTCGAAGTCGAGGACATGAACAGGCTGCTCGCGCGCTTTGGCATCCAGGCCACGAACCTTTACACCGACGCCAAGAAACTCGTGTTGCCGAAGGAAACACCGATCATCGGCGGGCTGCGCTGGGCCTACTACACGGGCAACCTGTTGCTGCTCGATTCGGCGAGTCCGGCGAAACCGCGCGCGCTTGTGATGAACGATTTGAATCAAAAGCCGCCCAAAGGCACGCGCGACCAGGCTGGCTGCCTGCTCGCCACGGCGGAACCGGGCAAGGGGCGCGTCGTCGTCGTGACAGACTCCGGCTGGCTTGCGGACTGGGCGTTCACCGAGGAAGGCATCGGCGGTGTCGCCCTCAAAGGACAGGACAACTGGGAGATGTTCCGGCGCCTGACGCGTTGGGCCGCGCATCTGCCAGGACGCCCTGAGCCCTGAAGGCGATTTCAATGGCATTGGAGCGGCGGGGCAAGTCCGTGCGTGCGGACGGCAGCCTTGAGCCGCCGCTGGTTTGAAACTGTGCAGGCGCAAACCGTTGCTGCTTGCCCCGGAGTGACCAATATTTTCCAAGGAACCTGAGCATCGGAATTTTACCAGGTATAAACTTAGCGCGGCCAAGCCGCGACCGACGTAGCGCAGACTTCCAAGTCTGCTGTATCGTGGGTTTCCAAACCCGCCAACCGCGCCCCGTCGCACGCCCCCGCCGATTTGGAAATCGGCGATACAGCAGGTTTGGAAACCTGCGCTACGACCAAGGCGTTGCCTCGTCACAAAATTTGCGCAAGCTACGAAAACTTCTGGGCATAGTAGTCCGGATGAGAAGCTCTGATGACCTTTTTGCCGAACCGTTGAGCGCGATGAAGCGCCAAAAATCTGTGTCCATCCGTGTTCATCTGTGGTTTTCTTCACTCGTCGGTTTTCCCGGCCGCGGTATTCAAGATGAAGATTCAGGAATTGAACCACATCGCGATTCACGTCAGTGATGTCGAGAAGAGTTGCGAGTTTTATCGCGAGGCGCTGCGGCTCGAAGCAATTCCGCGTCCAGCCTTCACGTTTCCGGGGGCCTGGTTCCGGCTGGGCGCGAATCAGGAACTGCACCTCATCGGTGATCGCGCCGAACCCGTGTTCTCGCACAATCGCGGCAATCACTTCGCGCTGCAAGTGGAAGACCTCGACGCATGGGAGCGGCACTTTGACTCACTCAAAATCGAACATTTGCCGCGCAAGCGTCGGCCTGATGGCGCTTCGCAACTTTTCCTCCGCGATCCGGACGGGCACGTGATTGAACTGTTCAAGCCGCCGGCGAAGTAAATTCTCGATCGCGCCGGGGACTGGGAGTGAAACTCTGCGGTCGAAAGAATCCGACGAAACTTTTCACGCTTCCTTTCCCGTGCAAGCCAAGATGACAAGAATCGTTCTCATCGAGCGTTCCCAGAGTTGCCCTCGACCGCGAGAGGTCCGACGCTCGTGCGCTTGAGATACATTATTCGTTTGGGAAAGTTGAACGTGACCAGGTGCCGCGCGAGAAATTGCAATCCGATAAGATTGGGAGGCAGCGGCGCATTGCGTGGCATTTCCCCAATCATCAGATTTGTATACCTCTGCCCCCTGAATTCCGTCTCTGGGAACAAAGCCCAAAGGCCCTTGGCGCCGTTCGATTCTGCTTGTGCAGCCGTTATGTGCTGTGCTCGTAACGCCTGCTTGAAGAGCTTCCGCTTCAGCACACCATCTATATTAAGGCCGGTGTCGATCATCCACTTCACGCCTTTGGCGCCCATAAAGTCCTCACGCATGAAGACATGCCCTGTCCACGGAGAAACGGTAATGGGGAACGCTTGGCCCAGCTCTTCAGTTTTCAGATGGTCAGGATCGAGGAATCGGAGTCTGCCGGCCGCAAAGTCCAATTGGATGCAATAATGTTGCAAACAGTCCATGCCCAAAATGGCCGCGTCACCGTTCCGATCTATCGTGGAGACTCTTTTGCCGATCCGCAGTTGTGTGCCGCCCAGATAAAGTTCCGGCGCTTTGTAAGTTGCAGCGGTGACCTTCTTAATCGCCAGAAATTTATGCTGTTTCGTCCCGAGACGTATCCCCAATTCTGGGTTCAAAGATTTGTCTAAAATCGTGTCTGGCGCTCCCGTATCCACCATGACCGGAATTTCTTGTCCGATTTTCAAATGGAGCGTCACCCGGATTTGGTCTCCACGGCCTGCTCCTTTGTTCAAAGATGTCTCAGCGGGAAGGGGTGGAGGGATTGAAGCATCGGCATCCCAGTTCGGCGTTGTGGTGCAGGAACACCAGAACACCAGGCAGACACAGGCACCGATCACGCGTACTCGCGCGGCGAGCAGGGCCGGGTTCCTGTTCATGGATGCCTTTGCTTCCTTGCGGCAGCTATCCAGCGGGTTTTGGCGCAGCTTTCGGCGGCTCGAAAAGAAAAGTGAACCGCATGCCGGCAAGCAGTCCGTCGATACTAACCACTTCATCGCGGTCCCTTGAAAACGTGAACCTGGCCCAGGCGAGCCTGTCCTGGGCAGAAGCCGGGGAGGCGGTCTTCAGGCTGTATTTATACAGCACCGAATAAGTGAGGTTCGAGTCAGTGACGGAAAGTGGCGCCCCAAGTAGCCCGGTGATCTCGGCTTTGGTCAGGGGTCTGATTTCTCCTTTGGAACCGCCGTCATCCCATCTGACACTCGCGCTGCGTTTGGACCGGTCGATGTCCGCGTGGCCCAGGGAACGGACGATCCCGAGGATGATGGGCTTGGGAATAACGGCCGTGAATCGCTCCGGAATGCCCAACTCGTTGAATTTCCTGTTTTCAAACAAAGTCGCAAACGTCAGGTCGAAGTTGGCCGGTTCCGCATTCGTTACGGCCAACTCCTTCTCAAAAGTCCACAACCAGGTTTGGCAATTCTGGTTGGTCGTCTTTACCGTGGGTTCCATTTGCAGCAGCTCACGGACATCGTCGGCATACAGGACTGGCTCGAGAAAGTGAAACGCCAATCCCTTCCGATCATCCACCTTGACGTAACGATCCAGATCAGCAAGCTGCTCCTTGAACGCCAACAAACGCAGCCACACACAACCGGTCAACAACAAGGCCAACCCGCTGATCAAAAGCCAAAGAGTCGAGCGTTTCCCAATCATATTTCGTCAACCCGAATCGAATGCCAAAACTTCAATGGTCCTCCACGACGGCCATTTTTTCGACCGACCGAGCGCAGAGGCAGTGTCCTAACTAATTTGTTCAGGTGGGTGCGCCGCTGCCGCGGCGCACGGCGGTGCCGCAGCACCGCCGCCACCAAACAAGGACACTACCTGCGCAGAGCATTGCACCCGTCTTGCGGAGCAATGCTCCGCGCTCCAACTCAAGCAAACACGATCTGTGTCGTCGTCGCTTTCTCGTCCCACCCGCGCGTCGGTTCGGCAGTGACGGACGAAATGTCTTTGTTCGAGATCTGGCGTCCGCGTGTCTTCGGGCTTTTGACTTCGATCTGCGACGGGTCGCAGGTTTGCTGGCTGATCTTCTGGTGCGGGGCGGGCTTGTACCGGACGTAAAGAATCTTCGGCGTGTCCGGCGCGAAGAACAGGATGCGGGACTTGTCCGGGATGCAAAGATACGCCTTGTCCAGGATGGTCCCGCCGAATTTGAATCGTTTGAGGTAGCTGGCCTTGCGGTCGGTGTAGGCGCACGTGAACACACGCTCGCGCTCAGGCAACCCGCAGTAAAACAGTTCCGGCCCGACGAACATTTTTTCCGGCAGTTCGGTGACCTTATAGTGACCGTCCTTGAACACGAGGACAATCTTGTCGAACTTCGTGCACTCGACGTTGAACTCTTCGCCGGACACTTTGTAGCCCACGTAGCCGCTCTCGCGGTCGTAAGCGACCTTGAACGACTTGAACGCGGCCTCCTTCGCGTCCACTTCGTCGTAGCGGCTGGACTTGGTCAGGCGCGGATAGAGCGGCCCGTATTTTTCGAGCAATCCTTCGAGATGGCCAACGACGTATCGGGTCAGGGTTTTCAGGTTCTTGCGCGTCCCGGCGAGGTCGGCCTTCACCTTCTCCATCTCTTCGCGGTGCTTGTTGATGTCGAAAAGCGAGATGCGACGGATGCGCACGGCGAGCAGCCGTTCGACATCGGAATCAGTCAACTCACGCAGTAATTGCCGGCGGAAGGGCTTGAAACCGTTGTGCACCGCGGCGACGACCGCCTCGTTGGTTTTGCACTGCTCGATCTTTTTGTAAATCCGCTCCTCGATGAAGATGCGCTCCAGGGTGCGGAAGTGCAGTTCGTCTTCGAGCTTCTTCTCCTTCAGTTGGAGTTCACGCTTCAGCGTGTCCACGAGCTGCGCCGTGTTCTCCCTGAGCACCTCGCTCACCGTCATCTCGACCGGCCGGTTGTTCTTGATGACCACGATGCGGCTGGCGATGGTGACTTCGCAATCGGTGAACGCGTAGAGCGCATCGACGAGTTGCTCGGCGCTCACGCCGCCGGGCGCTTTGATTTCGATCTCGACGTCTTCGGAGGTGAAATCGTTGACGCTCTTCACCTTGATCTTGCCTTTGCGCGCGGCGTCTTCGATGGAAGCAATCAGCGAGTCGGTCGTGGTTGTGGGCGGGATTTCTTTGATGATGACCGTGGAACCGTCCTTGGTTTTGATCTTCGCGCGGACCTTGATGCCGCCGGTCCCGTCCTTGTAATCGCGGGCGTCCATGAGGCCGCCGGTGGGGAAATCGGGCAGCAGTCTGAACGACTGCTTCTTCAGGATGGCGATTTGCGCCTGGAGCAACTCGGGAAAATTGTGAGGCAGAATCTTGCAGGACATGCCCACCGCGATGCCCTCCGTGCCGAGCATCAGGAGCAGCGGCAGTTTCGACGGCAACGCGACCGGCTCCTTATTGCGTCCGTCGTAGCTCGGCACAAACTCGGTCAGGTCGTCGTTGAAAATCTCCGCGCGGGCCAGTTCAGTGAGCCGGCACTCGATGTACCGCGGTGCGGCGGGCGGGTCGCCGGTGAAAATGTTGCCGAAGTTGCCCTGGCCTTCGATGAGATAGCGCTTGTTGACCAGGACGACGAGCGCGTCGGAAATCGCCGCTTCGCCGTGCGGATGATATTGCGCGCAATGCCCGGAGATGGTCGCCACTTTGATGAAGCGCCCGTCGTCCTTCTCGTGCAGCGACCACAGGATGCGGCGTTGCACCGGCTTCAAGCCGTCGGCGAGATTCGGAATCGCGCGGTCGCGGATGACGTAGGAGGCGTATTGCAGGAAGCTGGTGTCCACGCGCCGGTGCAGCGGCAGTTCGATTTT
>Ga0209056_10003928_pt1 | contig 15706 bp, 13 predicted proteins | sample GraSoiAngelo_114_FD_185876 | JGI IMG/M metagenome (GOLD analysis project Ga0209056, IMG submission 185876) | Grasslands soil microbial communities from the Angelo Coastal Reserve, California, USA - 14_0903_13_40cm (SPAdes) (version 2) | ecosystem: Environmental > Terrestrial > Soil > Grasslands... | reverse complement strand
GTCCACGTTTTCCCGTCGGTGAGGTCCGTGACGTAGCTTTCGAAATCGCAATGCTCGTAGCGCTTCGGAATCCGCGCGCGATCCATCACGCGCATCGCGCGATCCTGCATCCCGCAATCGCAGGCCACCGCCACGCTCCCGCCCACGCCATCTGGACGAGGCACCAGTCTCCATCCCGTCCCTCTGCAAAGCGTGCAATTCTCCAGCGCCATAGCGACAGCATACGGGCGCAAAGCGCACACGGCAAGTTGTCTACTCTGGGAAAACTGTGGAAGGAACGAGCTGTTCTCTTGACTGAAACTGCTTACTGAAAACTGATCACTATCTGACCGCCCGTGGCGTCGCACGCACAATCGCATGCCGCGGCGTATTCTTCTGCTCATGAGAAGCAGCCACGCGCGACAATTCCTGCTGCACCACCTGGGCGAACTCACCCATTTGCCGCTCCATTTCAATCAGCTTCTCGCGCATGTTCAAAATGATTTCGATTCCCGCAAGGTTCACGCCCATATCGCGCGCCAGCGTCAGGATGACATCCAGCCGCTCCAGGTCCGAGTCCGTATACAGCCGCGTGTTTCCTTGAGAACGCGAGGGCTTCAGCAAACCCACGCGCTCGTACAGCCGCAGCGTTTGCGGGTGCAGCTTGTAGAGCTCCGCCACGGCGCTGATCATGTAGCCCGCCCTGGCCCGTTTCTTCGCTCGCGCTGACATGACGTCTCTCTTACACCCCCGCCTTCGTGAACAAATCCTTCCGCGGATCTCCCGGCGCAACGCTCTCCAGTTCCTTCATCAGATTCCGCACGCGCTCGTCCGTCGGTGGCGGCACGACGACCTGTATTTCCACGTACTGATCGCCACGCGCACCGTTCCTGGCGCTGGGCACGCCTTTTTCTTTCAGGCGCAAGGTCTTTCCGCTGTTCGTTCCGGGCGGAATTCTCACCAGCGACCGGCCATCAATCGTCGGCACTTCAATCTTGGCCCCCAGGGTGGCCTCGCTCACCGTCACGGGAATTTTCGTGTACAAATCATTTCCGCGCCGCTCGAAGAACTCATGGGGCTTGGCGACCACGCGCAAGTACAGATCGCCCGGCGGAGCGCCCATCGTCCCCGAGTTGCCTTTTCCCGGAACGCGTACTCTCGCGCCGTTTGCGACTCCGGCCGGTATGCGTACATCGATCGTCTCCGTGCGCCGCACCCGCCCTTCGCCCCCGCACGTCTTGCAGACGGTTCGCAGCTTGCCCGTTCCGCCGCAGCGCGTGCACGGCACGTTGAACTTCATCTTGCCGGCCTGCTGCTGGATCGTCCCCGTTCCGTGGCAGGTTGGGCACGTTTGCGGCGAGCCGACGGCGCCGGTTCCATGACAGGTTTCGCAGGTATCCAGGCGCGTGATGGAGAGTTTCTTCACCGCGCCGCGCACGGCATCCCAAAAGTCAATCTCGATCTGATATTCCAGGTCGCCGCCCGGTTCGTGCTCCGGTTCCATCGCGGTGCTTCCCCGGCTGCCGCTGAAAAACTGGCTGAAGAGATCACGGAAGCTCGCTCCGCCGCCCGCGGTTCCGGCCCCGCCGCCGAAATCGTAGCCGCCGAAGTCAAAATTAACATCCGGCGCTTCGCCGTCCTGTCCCGGGCCGGCGCCCGGTCCGCCGGGAGGCATATTGTCGCTGTAAAAGCCGTACTGGTCGTAGATCTGCCGCTTCTTCGAGTCGGAGAGCACGTCGTACGCTTCCTGCAACTGTTTGAATTTTTCTTCCGAGGACTTGTCGCCGGGATTCAGGTCCGGATGATACTTCCGCGCCAGCTTGCGGAACGACGTGCGAATATCCTTGGCCGTCGCTTTGCGCGGCACTCCCAGCAATTCGTAATAATCTTGCTTTGCTGTCGTCGGCATCGTGGCTCTCAGAAAATACTTGCAGGGGCGACCACCCCGGCGGGCTGCGCCCCTGCGATTGCTACTTCAACTTAATTCGGACGCTTGCTCTCGTCCACGTCCACGTACTCGGCATCGATCACGTCGCCGGGCTTCTTGTCCTGCGCGCCGCCCGAGCCGGCCGAACTGCCGCCGCCCGAGCCGGCGCCCGCGGCCGCACCGGCTTGCCCCGCGCTACCCGCAGCTTGCGCCGTCTTGTAGAGGTCCTCGGCGATCTTGTGCAGCGAGCGCTCGACGTTTTCCTTTGCCGAACGCAGCCGCGCCACGCCGCCCTCGTTGATGGCTTTCTTTGCGTCTTCGATCGCCTCTTCGGCCTTCTTCACTTCCGCCTCGGCGATCTTCTCGCGGTTTTCGCGGATCATCTTCTCGGCTTGGTAAAGTACGCCGTCCAGGCTGTTCCGCGCCTCGACTTCTTCCATCCGCCGGCGGTCGTCTTCCGAGTGCGATTCGGCTTCCGCCCGCATCTTCTCGGCTTCTTCCTTCGAGAGGCCGCTCGATGCGGTGATGGTGATTTTCTGTTCCTTGTTCGTGGCCTTGTCCTTCGCGCTCACGTTCAGGATGCCGTTCGCGTCGATGTCAAACGCGACTTCGATCTGCGGCGTCCCGCGCGGCGCGGGCGGAATCCCGTCCAGTTTGAATCGGCCCAGCGAACGGTTGTCGGTCGCGAACTTGCGCTCGCCTTGGAGAACGTGAATTTCCACGCCCGGCTGATTGTCCGAAGCCGTCGAATAGGTTTCCACCTTGCGCGTCGGAATCGTCGTGTTCCGCGGGATCTGCACGGTCATTACCCCGCCCAGCGTCTCCACGCCGAGCGAAAGTGGCGTCACGTCCAGCAGCAGGATGTCCTTCACTTCGCCGCCAAGTACCGCGCCCTGAATCGCCGCGCCTACCGCCACGACTTCGTCCGGGTTCACGCCCTTGTGAGGCTCCTTCCCGCCGAAGAAGTTGCGCACCAGTTGCTGCACCTTCGGAATGCGCGTCGAGCCGCCAACGAGCACGACTTCCTCAATGTCGTTGGGCGACAGCTTGGCGTCTTCCAGCGCCAGTTTTACCGGCTTCATGGAACGCTCCAGCAGGTCATTGATCATCTGCTCGAGCCGCGTGCGGGTCAGTTTTTCTTCCATGTGGATCGGGCCACCCGGGCCTGCAGTGATGAAGGGCAAGTTGATTTCCGTCTCCATCATCTGCGACAGCTCGATCTTGGCCTTTTCCGCCGCATCCTTCAGCCGTTGCAGCGCCATCTTGTCCTTGCCCAGGTCGATGTTGTGCTGCTTCTTGAAGGAGTCGATCAGCCAGTCCACGATTCTCTGGTCCACATCATCGCCGCCGAGGTGCGTGTCGCCGTTGGTGGACTTCACTTCCACCACGCCGGCGCCGACCTCCAGGACGGAAATGTCGAAGGTACCGCCGCCCAGGTCATACACTGCGATCGTCTCATCGCTTTTCTTTTCCAGGCCGTAAGCCAGTGCCGCCGCGGTCGGCTCATTGATGATGCGTACCACCTCCAGCCCTGCGATTTCACCGGCTTGCTTGGTCGCTTGCCGTTGCGCGTCGTTGAAATAGGCCGGAACGGTGATGACCGCCTTCGTTACCTTCTCGCCCAGAAAATCTTCGGCGGCCGACTTCAACTTGCCCAGAATCATTGCAGAAATTTGCGGAGGGCTGTACACTTTGCCGGCAATCTCAACGCGGGCGTCGTCGTGCTCGCCTTTTACCACCTTGTAAGGGACGCGCTTCATCTCTTCCGTTACTTCGTCGTAGCGCCGGCCCATGAACCGCTTGATCGAATACACCGTGTTCTCGGGGTTGGTCACCGCCTGCCGCTTCGCTACCTGCCCCACCAGCCGCTCGTCGGTTTTCGTGATCGCCACGACGGACGGCGTTGTCCGACCGCCTTCCTGGTTGGGGATCACTACCGGTTCGCCGCCTTGCATGACGGCCACCACCGAATTGGTCGTCCCCAGGTCAATTCCTATAATCTTGCTCATGACTGCCTGCCCTCCATCTATTCAATTCTGTGCTCTGGCCTTAGCCCGTTAGAGACAAGGCCCATCTAGCTCGGTTCTCTCGTTCCAAGCTCAGCTCGAACGGGAGTATACAGGTTGAGTGTATCTTTGTCAAGTTTTCTTATAATGGCTGCAACGTGTTTGTTTTCTTGCTATTCCATCCCCCAATTCCCGCCTTTCCCCTAGACTCCAACCTTTTCTTGACCCTTGATAATTCTTCCAATATAATATCCTTTCGTAATTAGGGGTGGACGTATAAGGTCGCGCTTCTGGCCCGGCGGAAACAGATTTCTCTTCACTCATGCAAGCCCTTTAGAATCAACACTTGTGCGCTCTCTCTCGTAAGTGTTGAAATGAATGACTTACGGAAACTCTAAGTATTTTAGAATCAACACTTACAAAAAACATGGGGGTGGGGGGGGTACAACGGCTCCAGCGGTCAGCCGAATCAAATTCTTGAGCGCGTCACTAGAAACGGGTTGGCGTCATGGCCAATTCCGGCTGAAGGCGACGCTCCAGTCAAAAACCTGTGATAATCTGGCAGTGTCTGTGTCGGTAGAACTTTCTCTTCCATGTTGGAGGACGTTGTGAGTCGCCGCGTTATTCTTGCTGTAGTTGCCGTCCTTGGCCTAGTCGCTATTGCCCTTCAGATGGGACGAAGCCACTCGCCCGCGCTCGCGGCGCGCTCCAAGATTGACGCGGCGCCCCAACCCCTGCCTTCCGCGCAGCCGGCCCCTCCGGCGAACGACCGGAATATAGCGCCTGCTGTCTCCTCTTCTCCTGCGACTCCCGAAAAGACCGCCGAGTCCGGGAACGCCGCGCCACGGCCAATCCCGCCACAGGCCCCCGCCGGCCTCCCCGATGTGGACCCGCACAAGGCTTTCGGCTCGAAAAGCGCACCCGTGGCGATGGAAGTCTTCAGCGATTTTCAGTGCCCTGCGTGCAAAACTCTATACATCACCACGAATCGCAAGATCATGGACGACTACGTGAGCACCGGCAAGGTCTACCTGGTCCACCGGGATTTTCCTCTGGCGATGCATGCACATTCGCGCGTCGCTGCACGATATGCCCGTGCTGCCGCTCAGCTCGGCAAGAACGAACCCGTGGAGCAGGCGCTCTTTCAGAATCAGGAGAAGTGGGAACAATCCGGTGACGTGGATGGCACGGTTGCCGCGGTCCTCTCTGCCGCGGAGATGGCCAAAGTCCGCGCACTTGTGAAGGGCGGGACGCTGGATGCGGCCATCGACAAGGATTTCGCGCTCGGCCAGTTGTACCGCGTCAATCAGACCCCGACCACCGTTTTTCACAGTGGAGGCCAGACATATCCGTATGCGGGCGTCATGAGCTACGACACGCTGAAGTCGTTTCTTGATCAGCTTCTCAGCGGGCACTAGCGCGCATTTTTTCTTCTAAACTGAGTCTATGATGGAATCGAGTCCCTTGAACCTTCGCCGCGCGATCATCTGGATGGGCCGCCTGATCCTCGGCGGAATCTTTGTGTACGCGGGATTCTCCAAGCTCTTGATGCCTAACACGCATCTTTGGCCAATGTTCGTTCTGAAATTCTCGATCTCGATGAATATGTCGAGCTTCGCGCAGCAGGTTGAATCGTACAAACTGATCTCGCCCGAGGCGTCGCAAGTGGTGGCGCATACTTTGCCGTTCGTGGAAATCGTGCTGGGTCTGCTATTACTGATCGGCTGGCGCTTGCGAATCTGGGCCACGGCCATCACGGCGATCATGGTGGGGTTCCTGGCGGTTGTGACTCGCGCGTATCTTTTGCACATGGACATCAACTGCGGCTGCTTCGGCACACCGGAGAAGCTCACCGGCATGACCGTAGTCCGCGATGGCGCGCTCGCCGTTCTCGCGCTACTCATGACCGTCTTCGCCTTCCTCGAAGCGCGCCAGCCGCACCCCTGGGCCGCCCCGGAAAAGGCGTAGAGTAGAGCAGGGCAATTCCCATGAAGACGCTCGCTGAATATCTCGAACTTGCCGCGAAAAATCACGGGCACATTTGTGCCGGGCAAGTTCTTGGCGTTCGACTTGCGATGCTGGGCTTGCGCGAATTGGGCATCGACGATCCTATCGCCGAACGCAAGCGTCTCGTGACTTATGTGGAGATCGACCGCTGTGTGACCGATGCCGTCGCGCTCGTGGCCAACTGCCGCCTCGGCAAGCGCGCGCTGAAATTCCGCGACTGGGGAAAAGTCGCCGCCACTTTCGTGGATCTCAAGACCGGCCGCGCGGTCCGCATCGCTGCGAAGGAATCTTCCAAGCAGGCCGCGCGCGAAATGTTTCCCGAACTCGAAAAGGAAGCCGGCCAGCAAAAAGCCTACGCGCAGCTCTCGGACGAAGTTCTCTTCGACAAAAAATGGGTGAAGGTCGAAGTGCTTCCAGAGGATCTCCCCGGCTTCAAAAGTCCCCGCGTCATCTGCGCCCAGTGCGGCGAAGGCATCAATTTCAAGCGCGAAGTTACCAAAGACGGCCGCACCCTCTGCCGTTCCTGCGCCGGCGAAAAATATTACGAAACAGCGTCCTGAGACCGCGAAGCGTGAGTTCAACTTCTGCGCTAAAATAATATTTCGATGCTGAGTCTTCCTCCGATTACGCTGCGCTTGCGCGGCTGGAAACTGATTGACCGCGTGGCACTCGCGTTTCTCCTGCTTTGCTCGATTGCGCTGGGCGCGGGTTGCGGTTTTCTATTCGTCTACGCCAGCGACCTGCCGGAAATCCGCGCGCTGGAAACTTATCGCCCCGACGTCGTCACTGAAGTTTATTCCGACGACGGCCAGCTTGCCGGCAGCTTCGCGATTCAGCGCCGCATCCTGATGACCTACGAGCAGTGTCCCAAAGTTCTCTACAACTCCGTTACGGCCATCGAAGACCAGCATTTTGAAGAGCACTGGGGCATCGATTTTCTGCGCATATTCGGCGCCGCTTTTCGAAATGTCATCAAGCGCCGCATCACCGGCGGCGCCAGCACCATCACGATGCAACTGGCCGGCAATCTTTTCCTGGACCGCAGCGACCGCAGCGTGCGCCGCAAGATGCAGGAAATCCTGCTCGCGCTGCAGATCGAGCGCCGCTACACCAAGCCGCAAATTTTCACGATGTACGCGAACCAAGTTTATCTTGCGCACGGAAATTATGGCTTCGCGGCGGCTTCGCAATTTTATTTCGGCAAACCCGTCACCGACCTGAAGCTCCAGGAGGCTGCGCTCCTCGCCGGCATGGTGAACGGCCCCAAATTTTCCCCGCTCTCGAATCCGGAGGCGGCGCTCAACCGGCGAAATCTAGTTCTCCGCCGCATGGAAGAAGAAGGAAAAGTCACTCCTGCCGAAGAAGTCGCCACGAGAAAATCACCGCTCAGTTTGCACATCCAATATCCGCGCAATGACCTTGCGCCCTACTTCTTCGAAGACATCCGCAAATATCTCGAAGCCACGTACGGCACCGAAGCGGTTCACGAGCGCGGTCTGCGCGTTTACACCACGCTAAACCTCAACATGCAGCACATCGCCAATCAATCCCTACGCCACGGCCTGCACGCCTACGAACGCCGCCACGGCTGGAGGGGCAATCTGCCGAATGTGGTCCGCGACAATCTCGGGAAGCTCGACACTTATGAAGATGACGACTGGCGCCACACCATCGAAAAGGGAAGTTACGTCACCGGCCTCGTGCTGTCGATGGACGAGAAAAACGCCGTCATCAAAATCGGCCCATACCGCGCCATTCTTTCTCCCGGCGAATTCGCCTGGACCGGCCGCAAGAAGCCCGCGGAGCTCCTGAGAATCGGCGATCTCGCGCAGTTGTCGATTCAGGAGTTGCGTGACACTACGGCGCGAGTACAGCTCGAGCAGCAGACCAGCCCGCAAGGCGCGATGCTCGCGATTGAGAATTCCACCGGCGAAATCAAGGCCATGGTCGGCGGCTACAGCTTTGAAGATTCAAAATTCAATCGCGCGACGCAGGCGGTTCGGCAAGTTGGCAGCTCATTCAAAGTTTACGTATATGCTGATGCGCTGGAAAAGGGCTCCACGCCTTTTGACACCATCGTGGATTTGCCTTTCACCACGATGAGCGGTGGACAGGTCTATTCTCCGCGCAATTACGATGAAAAGTTCGAAGGCACCATCACGCTGCGCCGCGCGCTTGCTGGCTCGCGCAACGTGCCGGCGGTGAAGCTCGCGGAAAAGGTGGGCATCTCCACGGTGGTGGACATGACGAAGCGCTTTGGCATTACCACGCCGCTTCCGCCCTATCTGCCCCTGGCGCTGGGCGCTGCGGATATGAAACTGGTCGAACATGTCTCGGCGTTCACGGTTTTTCCGAATGACGGCATCCGCATCGATCCGCACATGATCCGGCGCGTCACAAGTTACGATGGCGCGCTGCTCGAAGAGGCGCATCCCGAAGTGCACGACGTTCTTTCTCCGGAAGTCGCGCGGACGATGACCGCGATGCTAGAGGAAGTCATTCAATTCGGGACGGGAATTCAGGCGAAGGCGCTCGGCCGTCCCGCCGCGGGAAAAACCGGCACGACGCAGGATTACACCGACGCGTGGTTCGTAGGCTACACGCCGCAGATCACGGCCGGAGTGTGGGTCGGCTTTGACGACAAACAGATTTCGCTTGGAAAAAAGGAAACGGGAGCGCGCGCGGCGCTGCCGATCTGGCTCGAATTCATGCAAGGCGCCACGGCGGGAATGCCTCCGCTGGATTTCGCCAACGTCGTCCCGCTCGAGCAGTTAGCCGGCGAGCATCACGTCAACGTGGATACCCCGGACACGGCCCCTACCGAAGACGAGCCAGCCACGCCCAAAGAAAAGCCGCCCGCGCCTTCACCACCCACAAAAACCGGGACGGGGTGACACTCCGGGTCCACTTTCTTCCCGGCTACAGTTTTTGAACGACGACATTAAGAGAAGAAGTCTGAATCGCACCCAGGTTCACTTGTGCCGGATCCATACCCAAGCTTAACTGCCAGAGCTGGCGCCCAGCGGTGTCCGTCAGGTTTAGATTTATCGTGAATTGCGCGCTAATGCCCAGCGCGCTCGGGTTGGAGAACAAGACGCACTGCGCCTGCCCGTTCGTGAGAGGGGCACTTCCTTGAAAGCTCAGAAGCGAGGAGGAAATCGAATAATCAGCATCCCGGCCACGGGTGTGCCATCCGGATAATTGAATTTCAGATTTAGCTGGGGTGACTGTGAGGGCAGGAGTTCTATCCCATCCGCCTTCGCGTTCTGCACGGAGTTGTCGAATTCGATGTTGAGTATTCCATTCTGCACGGACACATCCATTCCTTTTACGAGTGCCGCATTCGCGCCCACCGCGGCAAAGATGTCCAGATTTTGAAATGCCAGGTTGTCCTGGACTTTTATGTTGAATACGCTTGCTCCCACCTTTTGGAGAGGGCCATAATTCTCGGCGAAGAGAAGATTCAAGTGGTAAAGGCCGTTGGCAACCGGGAACGAATAAATCACCGGCGAGCTGCCGGAGTTATAGCGTTCGGACTGGAAAAGCGCGGGGTCTGACGTCCCACTGATTTGTGCGGAGGAGGAATAGCGCAAACCGGTGTTGTAACCGAAGTCTGCCTGCCACACCTGCCCCTTCGAATCGGTCTAGCCGGCCCCACCGCAATTCACGCGGATCGGTTGTTGAGCCAATGCAGCTGCCGGGAAACACATCACTACAAGAACAGTCAAAAGACCAAATATCTTTCTCACGAATCCTCCTCGGAATCTGTGTAGTTTCCAGTTTTTTCAGGTCAAGCGAAGAGGACTGAGTCGAGGGGAGGGAGTCCCTGCTTGCACGAACAATCCCAAAGTACGGGTTTGCTTGAACAATTGCAATTGCTCGCAAGAACGGATTTGGGCCAGTCTCGAAATCGGCCAATACACTGTCCGGGAGGATTGTACCAATCTGAACCGCTGAAAATTCCTATGCAGATGAAGATCTGTGCAACCTTTACCGCGTGTTTCGGAAGGAATCCCATCCGCCGGCAACGAGTTGTCGCTCATGGCCGTTTCCTTCCAACATTTTCACGCCAGGCCTTTCCGTGATTCTGCCAATCGGAGTGAGAGCCACGCCTATCAAACTCCTCGGCAGATCTTTGGCCATCTTCCATGGAACAGTGAAGAGCAATTCATAGTCGTCCCCGCCATGCAGCGCCAGTTGCAGGGGATCGACTCCAGGACCGCGACCAGCACTTGGGTGTTGCACCACTGGGAGCTTTTCATTTTCCACATCCGCGCCGACTCCACTTGCGACGCAGAGCCGCGGCAGGTCAGTGGAAAGTCCATCGGAGAGGTCCATCATTGATGTCGCCAAGCGTTTTTCTGCGAGCCATTGACCCACAGCGAGTCGAGGATCTGGGTAAAGGTGCTTTTTCAGAAATGGATTGCTGGGTCGAACCGGGCTCCTGCTGCTCCTCAAAATGCGAAGCCCTAATTCCGCCTCGCCCAGCCGCCCGGTGACGTAGATAATGTCGCCCGCTCGCGCCCCTGATCGAAGCACAGCGCGCGCGTTGGGGATTTCCCCCACTACGGTGACGTTAATCAGAATCTTCCGCTGCCGCGTCGTGTCCCCGCCAGCTAAGGTGCAATCAAACTTGCGCGACGCCCGCCGTAATCCGCCCAGGAATGCATCGAGCCAACGCCCGGTATGCGACTCTGGCATCGCCAGACTCAGTAGAAAACACCGCGGCACGCCGCCCATTGCTGCCACATCGCTCAGAGCCCTAGCCAAACATTTCCAGCCCACGGCATCGGGCGGATGCTTTTCGCGCAGGAAGTGCGTGCCCTCAAGGAACCAATCGCAGGTCAGAATGACCTCGTGGCCGCGCTTGGGTCGAAAAAGCGCTGCGTCATCCCCGATCCCCAAGTGGGCCGCGCGCCCGGAAAGATTCTTTGTCGAGTCTGCCATGCGCTTGAGGATGCGCTCCAAGATGGAATTTTCGCTGGGGCTTCCATGACTCATGAGGCTTTTCGAACACTCCAGTAGACCTTTGTGAGACAGTATAGCTTCCTAGCCAGGTTAGGTTGTCCCTTAGTATCAGTTTCGGTTCAAGTCCGTAGAATCTCGGAAATAGTGCCAATACCCTGTACGAACGGACAGGGGACAGGTTTGTACAGCCTGACCCTTAAATCACAAAATACAGGGTTGACGCCAACTTCTACAAAATTTAGTATGTGCAAGGTCGCGAACCAAGGCTCACGGTTCAGATAGTGGTTGAAGCTCGGGTTTCAACGGTGGGTTCCTAGGGTAGGACGCCCGCCAAGTCAAAATTTGGAAGGCTTGAGGCCCCACTCGTAATGAGAGGGAAGAGCTACACGTTCTTTATCGCGTCGACTCCGGGGAAGCTCCGGAAAGTCATCGTACCGGCCTACCTACTGCACGGTATTGCCGTACTGGCGGTCATCGGAGCGATCAGCGTGACTGTAGCCGTAGGCTCCTATTCGCGAATGCTGTGGAAGGTCGGCAACTATAACGCGCTTCGCCACGATCAAGAAACCCTGAAGAAGCAGTATCAACAACTCCAGAGCACTGTCATTGATACCAATCAACGCCTGGAAGCCGTTCAGTCCTTGGCTACAGAAGTGGCGATGACCTACGGCGTGCTGCGCTATCATCCCGCGGCCTTTGACCAGAGCGACAATCCGGTGGATGCGCAGGACGCTTTTGACCGCTCGATCGAGCAATACACGTTCTTGAAGCGCAACGCTGCGGTGATCGCCGTTTCCAGCAGCGGTCTCCACTTGCTGTCCCCCATGAGTTTTGCCGATTCCACGTACACGCCGTCGATTTGGCCTGTTCTGGGCCACATCACGGACAGCTTTGGCGAGCGCTTGGATCCGTTCAGCGGTGAGGGTGCGTTCCACACGGGAGTGGATGTGGCGTCCGATTACGGAGCGCCGGTTCACGCCACCGCCGACGGCATTGTCAACATTTCTGGCAACCACGCCGGCTACGGCCGCTTGGTGGTCGTAGATCATGGGTTTGGAATCACCACGTGGTACGCGCACCTTTCGGCTTTCACTGCCGTACCGGGAGCGCGAGTCAAGCGCGGCGAAGTCGTGGGCTATACAGGCATCAGCGGCCGCTCCACCGGCCCGCACGTGCACTACGAAGTGCGCATGAACAACGCGCCGATCAATCCGTGGCGTTACATGAAGTCCACTCCTGCCGGGGACTAAGCTCTCAAAATACCGCGACTAGGTGCGCCCCTTTTTGTGGGTGGTACTTCTTTGCGGGACTGGCTTGCCCGGAGTGGCGTCCGGCAGCGACGGCGTTGCCGTGCGAGCTGCCGCTAGGAATCTCGGTGTAATCTCCAGGATCAGTCGAACGGACTTGGTGTCGCCGCGATCCAGTTTCGAAACCTCCGTGCTCCGCAGCAATTCCAGATAGGCCTCGCGCGCCGCGGGATCGAGCTGTTGCCTGGTTTTCGAATCGTTCAGGCCCGCTTGCGCCAGGATCACCACGCCATTCAAGAGATCGGCAAGCTGACGGACAGTCGCGTCGGTTGCGCATTCACCTTCCGCGACCACGCGCAAGAGCTCGTTGTCCGGCTTGCCCGCGAGCGTAATCCACTGGAGTTGATCGAGCAGCGTGGATAGTTGCGGCGAGCGCAAGCCGCCGGGAGCTTGCGCCGCAAGCGCCGAGCCTGCGCCGGCGTCCTGGCGAATCACGGCAAAAACGGGTGATCCCGCCAGCCGCTCGAATCGCGTGCGCCATTCGGCGGTGTCTTCCTTGCGGTTCTTCGAATTCAGAAGGGCACTCAGATCCGCATCGTCCGTCAGCGCGATCCGGTCATTTTTCAGAAACACAAAAGAAATTTTCTTCGCAGCGCCGGTTGCCGGGACGGAGTAGACCTCGTATTCCCCGTTCTTTGCGACTGAGCCGGACCTTGATGCGTACGCAGAGATTTTTGCGCGATCAAATTTTCCGTCCGCGATGGCAAAGATCACGGAGTCCTGTCCTTTTTTCTTAGTCGCAAACGCGATGCGGTGCAGATCCCGCTCGTAATCGAAACCGGTGTCTTTGAGAAATTGCGCATAGTCTGCATCGGATTCCGGCTTGGGCGCCCACTCATACAGTTTTGCCATGAATGGCGCGCGCCGCAGTTCTTCCAAGTCCAGAAAAATCACGGCGCTGGCATCGGAAGGCAGCAGGGCGAGCAATTCCTCGCGCGGAGCACCCTTCGTTGCGCCCCATCTTTGATATCCGCAAAAAACGGCTGCTGAGAGAAGCACGCCAGCCAACACAAGAGTCCAATGCTGCTTCTTCATAGAGTTGGGCACCGTTTGGAGTTGCGTCTCGAGGAGAGATTGTCGCATTGTCATGCGCAACCCAAGGGCAAAAAATGAAGGTGAGACTGGAATCCCAGGCGGTTTGTCTCCCGGACGGTTCGTTTTGCCCTCCGCTCGGTTTGCTCACATCTATGCTAAAGTATAGATGACATGTAGGATATGGGCGGGCGAGTTGGTGGCATGAAGAGCCCGGTTTTCCACAGAGCTGGCATTGGACGTGCTCGAAATTTGGGACCAGCCCCTTGCAATTCTTATACCTCTTCTGCTATTCTTACCCGGTTTGAGCGGCGCTGGCGTAGCTCAGCTGGTAGAGCATCTGATTTGTAATCAGAGGGTCGGGGGTTCAATTCCCTCCGCCAGCTCCACCAGGAAATTTTGCGGGGGAGCGAGGCGGAGCGAATCCTGCGGTAAAAAATGAACGGGCTGGTGTCTCTTGACACGAGTCCTTTTTGTGTTTTTACACGGAGCGCTTGCAAGTTGTTGAAGGATAAGTTCGGGACTCGTGGTTCGCGTCCCAAAAAGTTTTTTCGGGACGGGTGGGTGAGTGGCTAAAACCAGCAGACTGTAAATCTGCCGCTCCTTGCGGGCTACGAAGGTTCGAATCCTTCCCCGTCCACCAGGCACTCGTTGTTTGATTTGTATAAAACCGCAGGGCAATCGCATGAGCGATGTTCGAAGGCGGTCCAATTCGGGGCGCAAGCGCCGCTCAGGAAAAGTGCGCCGCGAAGGATTGAAATTGGCGGGAAACGGGTTGGGCCTGGGTAGCTCAGTTGGTAGAGCGCGTCCTTGGTAAGGACGAGGTCACCGGTTCAATCCCGGTCCCAGGCTCCAGGATTTAGCGGTTGCAACGTGGGTGGACCGCAAGTGGGACGGCGCAGAGTCTGCGGCCGTGCGGAAAATTTGGGGCAGCACCGGGCGGGGGTAACTCAACGGTAGAGTCTCACTCTTCCAAGGTGATGGTTGCGGGTTCAAATCCCGTCCCCCGCTCCAGATTTTGCAGTGCGAAGCAGCGGTCATTGAATATTTGGAAGCAGATCATCCCGGCTCCGCTGGGATGACACGATGAGAGGTTAAAGGAACATGGCGAAGGAGAAATTTGAGCGCACGAAGCCGCATGTGAACATCGGGACGATTGGTCACATTGACCATGGCAAGACGACGTTGACGGCGGCGATCACCAAGGTGCTGAGCAAGCACAACCCGAAGGTGGCGTTCCGGGCGTTTGACACCATTGACAACGCGCCGGAAGAGCGCGAGCGCGGAATCACCATTGCGGTGTCGCACGTGGAGTACGAGACGGCGAACCGGCACTACGCGCACATGGACTGCCCGGGGCATGCGGACTACATCAAGAACATGATCACCGGAGCGGCGCAGATGGACGGGGCGATTCTGGTGGTGGCGGCGACGGACGGGCCGATGCCGCAGACGCGGGAACACATTCTGCTGGCGCGGCAGGTAGGCGTGCCGGCGATTGTGGTGTTCCTGAACAAGTGCGACATGGTGGAAGACGCGGAACTGTTGGAACTGGTGGAGCTGGAAGTTCGGGAACTGTTGAAGAGCTACCAGTTTCCTGGGGACACCATTCCGGTGATCAAGGGGAGTGCGCTGCAGGCGTTGAACGGGGATGCGAAGTGGGAGAAAGGCATCGATGATTTGATGGAAGCGGTGGACAAGAACGTGCCGCAACCGGTGCGGGAAGTGGACAAGCCGTTCGCGATGCCGATCGAGGATATTTTTTCGATATCGGGACGCGGGACGGTGGTCACGGGGCGGATTGAGCGCGGCAAGGTGAAGGTAGGCGAGGAAATCGAAATCGTGGGATTCCGCGCGACGCAGAAGAAGGTCGTGACGGGCGTGGAGATGTTCAAGAAGTTGCTGGATGAAGGGCTGGCGGGGGACAACGTGGGGTTGCTGCTGCGCGGGACGGAGAAAGAGGATGTGGAGCGCGGGCAGGTGGTGTGCAAGCCGGGGAGCATCACGCCACACACGAAGTTCAAAGCGGAAGCGTACGTGTTGACGAAGGAAGAAGGCGGGCGGCACACGCCGTTTTTCTCGGGGTACCGGCCGCAGTTTTACTTCCGGACGACGGACGTGACGGGAGATATGAAGTTGGCGGCGGGCGTGGAGATGGTAATGCCCGGGGATAACGTGAGCTGCGAAGTGACATTGATCACGCCGGTAGCGCTGGAAAAGGGCTTGCGGTTCGCGATTCGCGAAGGCGGGCACACCGTCGGCGCCGGAGCCGTCACCGAGATCATCGAGTAGGTTTTCTCCGCCGCGAAACGGCGGACGCAGCAAGAAAAGGGAATTAGGTTATGCGCGAAATCATTACGTTGCAGTGCGGGGGTTGCAAGAACCGCAACTACACAACGACGAAGAACAAGAAGAAGCATACCGAGCGGATGGAAACAAAGAAGTTTTGCAATACGTGCCGCAAGCAAACGGCGCACAAG
>Ga0209056_10003924_pt1 | contig 15721 bp, 15 predicted proteins | sample GraSoiAngelo_114_FD_185876 | JGI IMG/M metagenome (GOLD analysis project Ga0209056, IMG submission 185876) | Grasslands soil microbial communities from the Angelo Coastal Reserve, California, USA - 14_0903_13_40cm (SPAdes) (version 2) | ecosystem: Environmental > Terrestrial > Soil > Grasslands... | reverse complement strand
TGCCTCCGTAGGCGATTCTTGTTACATCTTCAGCTGGCGCGGCGTTCTCGATTGCTCTAACGAGTATCTCGATCGGGTTCTTCTTGGTCCTGATAGCGATGATGTCCATGGCGTTTTTGACGATGTTACTCGCTCGGGCTTTAGCCCCACCTGCGACGCCTGGCCTCATCATGTCGTCGATTAGACGCTCAACAATGTTGATGGTTGATTTGCGGAATCGTCCGTGTTCGTGGCGGCCACTGGTGTGAGGAAGAAGGATGGGTCTTGTAGATATGTAGCGCTTGAGTCCCGGGTCGTTGGCCTCTATGCCGGCCGACAGCCATTTGCCGAACACCTTGACTTCAGGCAGTTTTTTCTGTTCTTTGCTCAAGCGGACCCAGCGTTATCCAAAACCAGCGGGTTCCATCATTTTAAACATTCCCGGGAGAATTTGTCTTTCAGAATCGAAAAGATTGATAGGCGGGACCATCTCGCCTCTTTCTGGTCTAACTCTTGACTGTTACTGAGATGCTTGAGAAGCCTACTATTAGTAAGACTCAGTTCCCTATCGAGTCCCTCCTGTCAGCTCGGTTGCTACTTGAACCTCAGATCGTAGGTGATCGGATCTATTTTCTCTCTGACTTAGCAGGCACGCTAAGTCTGTATTCTATTGCCAACAGTGGAAGCATCCCCCAGCCTCTACTCCCGGGAGGGCTAGCGTTGGTGAATCCACACATAATGCCTGGCGACAACTTCCATGTTCTCCCTAAGCTTGGCAAGGTCCTAGTTATGATTGACAAGTTGGGCGACGAGAATTATCAGCCAAACCTCATTCCTCTTAATGGCGGCATTCCCGAGCCGCTCTTTGGAGACAAGTATCGGGACGAGCAGATCGCGTGCGTCCATTGCGACAAGGAAAAGAACATCGCCTACTTCTTCCGAGACAATCGTAAGACCCCAGACATCGAGTGTCTCAAGGTAAACCTGGAGACGGGTGAAGTCAACTCTCTTGGCACAAGCATCTATGGCAACGCATGCAACGGTGTCAGTTCCGACCACTCCACTGTGATTCTGGCGGATGGATACACAGCCGGGGATGTGGTCTTGTACTATTGGAAGGAAGGAATGACCGCGAGGAAGCTACTCTACGGAGTTCCTCTCGATCAGCGAGATGAAAAGCAAGTTCCTTTGACGGGGATAGGCTGGTGTAGCTTTGTCGATAACGATAAGGGATTATTTTTCGAATCAACCATTTTCCATGACAATGGCGGCCTCACCTATCTCTCTCTGGACGATCCCTCGAAACCCATCGATGTCCCGATCAAAGGATTACGACACTCCGGCCAAGGCGAAACGGCTGGCGTAAGGAGAGTAAAGGGCGACGTGTTTGTCCTGGAATACAATATCGACGGCGCTTCTTGGGCCTACGAAGGACGATTCCACAGTGGGATCCCTCCCACCTTTGAGATCGAACGAGTACTCATCGGAAACCCCCCACTATCGGACGGGGTGGCCTTGGGACTTGAGTGGCAAATCAAGAACGAAAAACCCTTGCAAACTGAGTACGTCTTCTCGTTCACCAGAGCCAACAGTCCATCGCAGATCTATCATATTCCGATCGGAGAGAACGGCACGGCAAATCGTCTTTCTAGCGAAAAGGTTCTGGGCGTTCCGGACGAGTATCTTTCGGCCGGCGAAGATGCCAGCTACACTTCGTTTGACGGACTAAGAGTTTCCGCTCGGCTCTACCTGCCTTCTTCCAAACTCGGATACAAGGGTCCGAGACCTCTCGTCGAGTACGTTCACGGGGGTCCACAAGGACAAGAGAGGCCAGATTTTACGTGGTTCTCGATGCCGCTCATCCAATACCTGACCCTTAACGGATTCGCGGTTTTTGTTCCGAACGTTAGGGGAAGCACAGGTTATGGTATGCGTTACATGAAGTGGGTCGACAAGGACTGGGGCGGAAAGGACGTTCTCGACCACGTCGAGGGTCTCAAACGCCTAGAGAAAGACCCGAGGATCGATTCCAAGCGCCGAGGTGTTGTTGGAAGGTCCTACGGAGGTTACATGACCCTGACTCTAGCTTCAAGACATCCTGAGTTATGGAAGGCAGCCGTCGACATGTTCGGGCCTTACGATCTCCCAACATGGGTCTCGCGTATCCCGCCGACTTGGCAGACATACTTCCGACTGTCGCTCGGGGATCCGGTGAAGGACAAAGACTTCCTTGTCGAACGATCGCCGAAGACCTACATGAACCAACTATCAGCTCCTTTAATGATCCTTCAGGGAAAGCACGATCCGAGGGTTCCTGAACCTGAATCAGCACAACTCGTGAAAGACTTGCGCGAGGGAGGCGTGAAGGTGGACTATGTCGTCTACGAGGATGAGGGTCATGATGTGTTGCGGTTCAAGAACAGAGTCCACTGCTACAATACAATAACCGAGTTCTTTCGCAAGAACCTAGGAAACTAGATCCGGGACCCACATCGCGACGATGTCGCCCCCAAGTTTATTCTCGGCCCTGAAAATTGCATTTCCTGACAACTATTCATTGCACCCTTGGTCAGTCGTATCTGAGTCTACCTGCGACCGCGATCAAACCTAGATGATAGCCCGATGGGAGCACTTGAAATCTCTACCCTCGACAATTGTATAGAGTGATCCCACGAAACTAGAGGCCCGTGCCCATCCTGCCCAGGAGTTCTTGAGTAATCCCTTCTTGGTTACAATGTTTCTAACTGTGCGAGTCGTTAGTCTGGACCTATGCCATCGGTGATGGGAACTAAGGAGTTCCTTTACTTCCAGCAGACGATAAGAGACCTTGAAAGGCAGGTCGATATTCTTCTCAGAGAAGCAGCAACGAATGGTCCCTCCCAGAGAACTAGGGAGCTGACCGAGAAAGTCTACATCCTGGCAGAACGAGCCAAGCAAATTCGACTCCCAGAGGCTAGGAACCAGTCTACTACCAACCAGTCAATCCTAGAGAAGCTCCCCAAACAATTCGATGAAGACTTTGGCAAATTCAAAGGATTGACAACTTTCGTCGAATGGGTCCGGAAGCAGCATTACAACGCCACAGGCCACAACTTAGGAAGAACCTATGGTTCCTTTGGAACCAAGGAAATTTCGCCAGGACACCATCACGGGAAGCTTACGATGAATACTTTAGAAATCCGTTGCGACGCGTGCGGCAACGAATCCCCTCAATCGGAAAGAAGAGACTACCCAATTCACGTCCTTCTTCACGACCATGGGCAATGGGAAGTTTGTACCGGTCAATCCGACTGTGAATGCCAAGGCTACGAGGGCAAGGGCGTTCGAATTGGCGTCAACCTATCTCCCGAAAGATTAGGGAAAGGGCGAGCCTAAGCTCTCGCCCGCTACACTATTCTATCTTGAAGACTAGTTTAGCGGCAATCTCGAGGCAACGCTGATGCGCGTTCATTGAAGGGATCGAGTAAGGCAAGAGTGATCTTGCGCTTGCCAAGTCGGGATCTCCGAAGTGCGCGAGTCTAAGGTTCAAGTCTTTCAGAAGCTTCTCTGAGTTTAGCATGACAGCAAGAAGGCTAATCGTCTCTTATAGGTACGCTGGACTGATGTGAAACTAATCTCGGGCCTGAGCCCTAGAGTCCGTTCCATCTACAACTTGAGTCTGCAAATCTGTTCAAGTCCTTGCGCTTTTGTGGAGGTGGAAACAACTCCAAGAAGAAAGGCTGGTAGGAGCCGAACCGTTGACTTCTTACCCCACTTTTCTTCCATGGAAGATCTAACTATTGAGCGCTCACCGAGCCAAAGCATTCCCTGTCGGTTTCGAGACAGAAATCGTCCCGGAATATCTGAAGAATGATGACCGCGTTGTTGCTTGTTCAATCATCGTTGTTTTTCTCTCAGAGTTCTCCTGAGGGCGGGATTGGATTCCGCCTCGCTCTTGAGCACCTCTTCGAAAGACGCTCCTTCGGGAACGACCATTTTGAGGAATACGCCGGTTCTGCCAATGGTGTCTCTTCGGGTCAAGACCCTGATCCGCTCCCTCACTATGTCTGAGCTCACGCTGAGCAACCGCGCAACTTCTGATTCTCTGCCAACAATCGGAGATTCTATGTGTCCATCGTCGGTGGGCTGAATGAGGGTTAGCCTCTTCGTGCACCCTGGCCTTCTGATGCCGCGCCTTACATCCTCCATGCTGGCTGTCCCTCCGAACTTGTAGAATTCGAGTTCGAGTCTGCGGAACTCTGACAGCGGAATGGTGATGGACGCAGTCCGTTCGGGGTCCAGGTATATGTGCGCCTTCGGCGAGTGTTTGGGAGTTGCCTGTATTATCTCTCGCGAGTAAGGACTAATTCCCGAGGAAGCAAGTTGAGCCTCAACAAGTTGAGTGCTGACGCCGGTAGGGATCAGAATGTCTATGTCGCTCTTTTTATCAACATCTCCCCTAGCAACGCTGCCATGGACTAACGCACTATTCCCCCAAGTTCCGAGGACTCCAAAGATGGAAATGGTTCTTTCTCTAACTGACTTTAGGAGGCGCCAGTGCGACGCGTTGTAGGTTACAGAGAGAGTGTCCACGAGTCTGCTCGGCTTTGGACCCGACCCGCGCCGTGTCAAAGGGTCCCCTAAAACAGGTCTTCTCTCGCCGATGTTGCGATATTGCGGCTCTATGCTCGATCCCGGAATCTGATTCTTTTCAGTCCTCTGCTTATTGCGACACCGGGCCCTTGCCACGGGTCCAGCTGATGTGAACCTGAGTTCGCTTTCCGGGTAATCGTCAAACTGCTGACTAGAATCTTTGCGTATCCAGGTATCCTTTCGGACCCGCAAAAAGGGGGGAAGGTCGACGGAGCTAGATTCGGATGATTACGCGTTGAAGAACGGTTGATGAGCGAGAAGTGTCTCGCTACTGAAGAGGCCTTGGAGATTAGTTACTCTCTCAAAGGAATTCTTCACGATGTCTTCAGAGGTTCTTGCTTGCCAGAGTGCGACTATGTCGAACTGTCCGGGTACGGTGCATGCTTCCACAAAGCCTGGTATGTTACTGAGCTGCTTAATGGTATTCTCGACTGAGGTGTGCTGTACGTTCAATAGAGAAAACCCAAGGGCCATCTGGCTCTCGAGCTTCTTGCTCGGCTGCATACCGTCGAAGCCGGTATGAGTGTCGGTTGTGCGTACGTCGCTGATCTCACGGATTTCTTTGACTGTCTGGTAGATGTTGTGTGGAGTGTTTGGCTTCAGGCGCAGGACTAGGTCCCAACGGCCTGTTACCGGTGCGATGATGTCAATCTGGCTGTTGCGCTTTAGCTCGTCGACCACTTTCGTACTGCGGCCCGGATTAACGGTCGCGAATACGTAGGTCGGGAAATTCATATTGGTTTGCATTGTTGTTTTTTTCTACTGCATTTTATTGCAGTATAGTAACACTTGTTACTTGCATTTAAGGCTTTTATTGAGGAGCCTACGATATATTACATGAGAACATCGGAGCCAGAATGACATGACAGTTCACCGAAACGGTGTCAGCGTACCCGAGGCAGTACGCGAGATTCTGACTAGAAACTACCCTGTCTACCAATGTCTGAAGATGAAACTGATGAACTTCCATTCGCTCGCAGGATTCATCCAGCCTCAAGTCCAACAACTGAGTGGGAAAGAGGCCAGTGTTAACACGCTGGTTGTAGCGATCAAGAGATTCTCAGACACACTACCCAACAGCAAAAGTCCCGACCCATCGAAAGTTCTCAAGGACGCGAGGATCTCCCTTTCAAGCGGCATAGTAGACGTGACGATAAGAGCACCAAAGACCCAGTTCTCAACCATAGTCAAGGAATTATCAACCGCTGCAGGGGAACTCTCAGAGTTTCCTCACATCTTCCCTCTCTCAAACTCGATCAAACTGATCCTGCCCGCGGAGGATTACGCTCTCGTCCGGACGAGAATGGAGCACCTTAACGAGCCAGCGACACAGGCGAACGTTTCCAAGCTGATTCTCAACCTATCGCCCCGCGCCGAGATGACTCCAGGAATAGCATCCTACATCACTGAACTACTATTCAGAAACGGCGTAAACATACTGGATGCGTTCCTAGGTTACGGCGACATCATAATGGTCGTTGACGACAAGGACGGACCCCTCGCCTATGATGTTCTACAACGAGAAATCCACGGCCCTAATCAACTGGAAGAATGGAAGTCCTGACCCTTGAAATGCATGCTCACGTCAGATCACTCGCTTTTCTCGTTGATTTCTCCAATGACGCGTGCGGATCAAACGATTGCCAAGTCAAACTGGTATTCAGAGGATCCCCAACCCGGCGTATCTTGAACACGGGCCGGCTCGACGGGGAAGACTGACATATACAACATTGCCGGCAAGAGGGAATTACGGCGAAGAACCTCTTGTAAACACGCGGCATTCCGACTTGCTCGTCGATCGTGTCGATAGTGAAGGGCATGAAATCATATAAGAACCTCCAGCACCCGGAATCTTGAAGTTATAGCAATGTCAAAAAAGAAAGCTCAGACACTATCCGTCAAGAAGACAAGGAAGAAACCTGCTCATGCCGCTACAAAGAAGAAGCCTGCTCTTGTTGTTAGAGAGCCTCAACCTAGTTGGATTGAAGAGTTCAACAAACTGTCAGAACCATTTCGCCTGATCCCCTGGGATCCCTTCAGAGGATTCGAATGGCCTGTTGAAATTGAGCTGCCGACGCGAGTACCCTACGTCGACGTTATCGACTCAGGCAACGAGTATGTGGTAAAGGCAGAGGTTCCAGGGTTAAAGAAGCAAACTTTGAAAATTGATGTAGGGCCGAACGAGTTGTCACTGAGTGCTGAATCTGACGTGGAGAAGGAGGAACAGGGAAAAACCTACTTGCATCGAGAAAGAGCTTTCTCCACATTCCGTAGAAACATAGGCTTTGCCGAAAGCGTAGACGCTGAAAAAGTGTCAGCAAGCATGTCTGAAGGCATACTTGCAATAAGACTCCCCAAGCTAGAGCCCAGGGCTGAAAAGAAAACCAGAACTTTAACGTTGTAGAGACTTCACTCTGCCCCGTGGAGTGGGCATTTGCTGGACTGTCTTGAATTCACTGCGGACAGTAGACTGTCAGCCCGGTGTATTCGGCCAGTATTATGGATCGAAGCCGGGACCCAGCATATCCAGACGCCCTTATCGGCTTTCCATCCTCCTTCAACGAGTTCCAAGTAGTCAAGATTGGAGATCTTGAATCGCCTTTTCAGCCATAGTTTGACGATTACTCAGAAAGTGGACCCGGTCATACTCCGGGAAATCCTTGCCCAGGAGACTATTGAGAGTTCATTAAGCCACGTAAGGTTTTGCGTGCACGGTCTACCGCAACGCCGACCAATATGCTGATGCCTACTGCCGCCACAACGCTTCACCAAGCTCAATAGTTCGTGCCCGCACCTGAATCCACTGGCTACATTTCCAGCATCGGACAAGTGTACCGGGCGGAGCCAAGCCTAGGTCGACGCCGCATGGCACGCAAGACACGGGAGAAATCTCGTCTGCCATTTTCGAAGAAAGATGACGTGGATCTGAGATTTAAGCGATGCTAATAGTAGTAGAGAAAAAAGGAGAGTGGAGAGAACGGCGGAGCTTATTCGTCCTTCTCCGTCAAGCGAAGTGGCGTTTACGAAGGCCGGAAGGCCCAGCCCATTGAAGGTCCAAATCTCACGAGAACGTGACTACAAGCCTGGGTTCTTGGAGGCTGTGAAGAAACGTTGGGTCGAAATTGGTGGACAGCTCAAGACTTAAAGGAGAAGGAAGCAAAATCGGCAGTAGCTTCATCTTCAATGGAATGGTTCCTGGTCAGAATCTGCCATACAGTATCGGGGACGCTGGCCCCACTGCCTATGGACTGACGAGCCTGATCTGGCTTCCTATTCTGCTGATGTGACGTATGGCTATTTTTAAAGAAGGCTTATAAGTAAGTAACACCTATTACATGGTAGTAACAAAGAGGCAAAAAGACAATGCGAACCACTACGAGTTTCCCGACCGTTAGCCCCGGGCTGTTCCAAGATCCTCGCTTTTCAGAGAGAATGCCCGCTTTTGTGCGAGAAGCCCATCAACTCAGGCTCACTCTAAAACCGATTCCCCGGACCACCAACCACCGGCCGGGGTTCGGCAATTAGCGTGGCTTCCCAAGAGCTTTCTTAGGTTTACTTGGGGAGACCCCCGCTAGACGGGAGGGAGAATGGTGGGTTCCTCAAGAATACTTATGTTTCAAACTTCAACCCTTAGAACTCTGACATCTGGGCTAATCCTCGCTGTGGCTTATTCTCTAAGGCTGTCCAAAAAACTGGGCATTGTATTTTTCCACTGAGGCACCTCCTGAACACAGTTCCAAGACGATGCCGAATGGAGAGAAAAGGGTTTGAAGTTGCATTTGCTCCCATGCCCGAGGGTTCAACCCAAGTTACGTACTCAGAAGAGCTTATCATAACGGCTTAGCCGGTGCGCCTATATGCACTTGTAAACCTGGGTCCAAATCCCACGAAGTGATCTGCGCAATCGCGTCTTGGGTTTGAATATTGTCCAGGCCAGAATTCTAGCTAGCTTTGTGTCGGCTACATTCCGCCCATCATACCGGGCGGCATGCCACCCATACCGCCACCCATGCCCGGAGGCATTCCTCCAGGAGGACCGCCAGCGCCACCGCCGGATCCACCGCCCTTTGATGCGATTACGTCGTCGACCCTAAGCAACATTGTTACGGCTTCTGTAGCTGATCTTACAACTTGTTTCTTCACTCGCAGCGGCTCGACTATGTTCAGCTTCCACATGTCAGCGGTCTTTCCTGTGTACACGTTAACTCCGAACCATTTGTTAGCCGGAGTGTTGTGTTTAGCTCTGAGATCAACCATTATGTCGATGGGATCTATTCCTGCGTTCTGAGCGATGGCAACGGGTATCGCTTCCAAAGCGTCCGCGAAGGCTCTGATCGCGAGCTGCTCCCTCCCACCAGCTTTGGTTGCGAAATCTTTCAGTCGCTTGGAAAGCTCCGCTTCGGGGGCGCCTCCGCCCGCGACTATCTTGCCATCTTCAAGCGCATTCCTGACTACGCAAAGCGCGTCGTGTAGGGATCTTTCCGCCTCGTCCACAACATGCTCTGACCCGCCGCGTATCATTATTGTTACTGCCTTCGGATTCTTTGCCTCTCGAACATAGACGAGTTTGTCGTCACCGATCTTCACTTCTTCCACAAGTTTGGCTTGACCTAGACTTGCCTTTGAGAGATCCTTCAGAGTGCCGACGGGGCTTCCGCCTGTTGCCTTTGCCAGTTTTTCCATGTCTCCGCTACTCACGTTTTTAACCGCGAGAATTCCCTTTTTCGCTAGAATTGATAGGACTTCATCGTCAGCTGCCTTCTCCGTGAATAGAACGTTCGCACCGCTATCGGCGACTTGTTGAGCCATCGCATTGAGAAGATTCTCTTCCTCTTGAAGGAAGAGCTCCATTTCCTCAGGCCTGTTTATGTTGATCTTTGCGTCCATCTCTGTCTTTTCAATTTCCAGCTTGGCATTGAGTAGCGCGATCTTGGCGTTGCTTACGCTTCTAGGCATTTGAGAATGGGCGATTTCCTTGTCGATGACGATGCCGCTGACGAGTTCAGTGTCAGAGAGGCTCTTTCCATGCTTCTTCATCACTTTGATGAAGTCGATATCTGCAGTAATCTTGGTCCCACTCTTTTCCATCACATCTTTCACAGCCTCGACGGCCAAGTCCGCGAAATGCTCCTGTGAGCCAAAAATTCCTTTCGTGTTAAGGGATGTGAGGGCGATCCGTTTCAATTCCTCATCATCGTCGGGCTTGATGCTGACCCCTAGATCGTCAAGAATTTCTTGAGCTTTCTCTGCGGCAGCTCTGTAGCCGTCTATTATTACGTTAGGATGAACATCTCGATCCAAGAGTCCTTCAGCGCCGGAGAGTAGCTCGCCAGCTAGAACGACAGCGGTTGTGGTTCCGTCTCCTACTTCGCTGTCCTGTGTCTTAGCGACCTCAACAAGCATCTTGGCTGCAGGATTCTGAACGTCCATTTCCTTCATGATGGTTGCACCATCATTCGTTATAACGATGTCTCCGATGCTACCGACCATCATTTTGTCCATTCCGCGTGGGCCTATTGTTGAACGGACGGTTTCGGCCAGGACTTTGGCGGCCATAATGTTGCTTCTTTGAGCGTCTCTTCCTCTAGATCTCTGGGTTCCTTCTCTCAGGATTATGATAGGTATTTCCGACATGTCAGATCAAATTCCGAGTGGGAAGAGGGCTAATTCATTCCGAGATAAACCATACGCCAGCTGGACCCAGGACAAGGACGCTTGGCGCTGGGTCGACGGTGATTAGGGGACGGTTGACCGGCTAAAATCTCTCCGTATCACGGAGAATATTGCAGTATCCAGAGACGAACTTGCTGATTTCGCCCGTAGCTGGATCGTAGCTATGCCGCTCAGCATTCCCAATATCCCGGCCGTAGACATGAACGCTCAAGGTGGGTTTCAGGGAGATATTGTCTACACGATGTATGCCCGTATGACCGAGGACTGTCACATGTCCTTTCTTGTGGACTCTCTCGCTAACCTGTTGAATCTTGGCTAGTTTCGGGTTGGAGCCGTCGTCTGTTCTACGAAATAGCGCCTCTCGTTCTTCGCCTTCATAGACTCCTATCAAGGCCCAAGTGAGGTGATCGTGGATCGGAGTAGTCTGCCCAGGGTGCCAGATTCCTCCGATGATGGAGTAGGCTTCGTCCTCAGGCATCTGGAGAAGATTCATCGCGAACCTGTCTTTGCGGGGAGTGAAGGCCTTAGCTGGGACGGAGACGGGCGAGCTTACGAGTTTCTCTAGGACTGGTTTGAGATGCAGAAGGATTTCGGACTCGGAAGGATATCCTCTAACAGTGCCGTCGACATCTTGGATGAACTCTTGAAGACCGTATCCTTCATGCTGCACGGCTCACAGCTTTCGCGCCGCGCAATAATAGATTACCGCTCGTCCTCAGACTGACCAATACCTCTAACAATGAGAGAGTCCGACCACCGTTCGCAGGCTATCGTTGATGCGAAGAGCGAGTGTTTCGGGTCCTTTTCGGATTGGGAAGATTCCGCCCGATTCTATGGTGAGGGCCGTATATTCCCACGGTGGCAAACGGAACCCTAGGCTGGTTCTTGGACCGGGAATCGGCAGAGACACCGCTGTCGTGAAGCTTACGAAAAAGCTCGTCGTGTTGACAGCTGATCCGGTAACAGGGACGACCAAACACATCGGCGAACATTCTGTTCACATCAACGCCAACGACATAGCCGCGACTGGAGCTAAGCCAGTATGGTACGTGTGCACGGTACTTCTCCCACCCGGCACGAGTGAGAAGACTCTGGCTAGGATAATGAACGGAATAGACCTTGCGTCACGAAGTCTCGGAATCACTGTTGCTGGCGGACACACTGAGGTGACACGAGGTTTGGACAGGCCCATCATCGCGGGATTCATGATCGGTGAGATCGGAAGCAGAGTCCTCAGCTCAGCCAATATGCGCATCGGTGACTGGATACTGATGACCAAAACCGCAGGGATCGAGGGAACCGCGATCCTCGCATCGGAATACTCGCGACGGTTGAAGAGGATAGAACAGGCCATGGTCCGGAGAGCTCAGAGTTTCGCGAAACAGATCAGCATAGTCGAAGAGGCGATGAGCATCTCTAAGATCGCGGGAGTCCATGCATTACACGACCCGACTGAAGGCGGAGTTTTGAATGGTTTGTGGGAATTGGCTGAAGCTTCAGGTCTGGGCCTAAAGGTCTGGGCTGACCGGATTCCTTTGGCAACTGAAACCTCGAGGATTTGCTCGCAACTACGTTTGGACCCTCTGAAGCTGATGAGTTCTGGTTGCCTGCTCGCGGCGGTGGCGCCACACAGTGCGGGGCGCGTGATGAAGACACTTGGGAATCGAGGGGTAAGGGTCACCGAAGTTGGCCGAGTCACAGCCAGAACCAAGGGACGGTTCATCTTGAAGGAAGGCAAGAAATCGGGACTCGTCGCTGTTCCCCAGGACGAGTTATACAGGCTAGCTTGACGATTTCGAATTTGCTTTGAACGGCTCTTTGATTCCTAAGATTAGGAGCATCATTACCAAGGCCAATCCTCCCATGAAGAACCACCCAGGAGTGTAATTTCGGCCGAATGTGTTTACGAGAAATGTGAAGATGATCGGGATTGGAAAGCTGCCAAGTATCTGTACAGAGTTGATGATGCTTATTCCGAGAGGCGCATACTCGTGACCTACGTCGGGGTACTGGCTGGCGCTTGCGTACATCGTCGAAAACACGATAGCGTCCATGAACCCAACAAGAGGTATCAGGAACCACAGCTCGATCGGTTGAGAGACTCCAAACAGGATTATTCCTAGCGACGCGATCAATCCTGGAACTAGGATGAAGATCTTGCGCTTTCTAAGTCGATCGGACAGATAGCCTCCAGAGGGTCCGCCGAAGATGCTTGCGAGCATGATCGTTGAAGCCATCAAGCCGGAAACGTATGGAGAGATTCCGTAGACATCTTTCGTGTAGGCTTCAAGAAATGTGGATGATGAGAAGATCGCTCCCCAAAACCCCAGAACTCCGAATGCAATCAGCCAGATGTTTCGATTCCTGAAAACTGGTCTCATCGATCTCCGTTGAGTGCGTGGGATCACCTTGTCCCGCGGAATGACAAACTGTCCTATCAGGACCGAGACTACACCAATTAGCCCGCCTAGGACCAGGCCGCCTCTCCATCCGAGGAAGTCTGTGACTATGACCCAGCCGAACAGTCCGATTGCGCCCCCGATGTTGAAACAGCTATTGTAAAGACCCAAAACCAATCCTTCCTCTTCCGCGCGGAACAGTGGTGTCAGGATGCCGATTGCCGGCGCGAAGAATAGCGCAGCTCCAAGTCCTAGCAGAAATCTTGACACTAGGAGTATTGGGAAGTTTGAGGAGAGTCCTTCGCCGATTCCAGAGAGTGATAGAATTAACATTCCGAGTTGAGAGGTGTTCTTGGGTCCCCATCTTGCCGAGACGATTCCAGCGGGGATCTGGAATATTCCCGCCCCGAGTAGAAATGATGAGGTGAGAAGCCCTTGGGACGGCAGATCAATGCTCAGTCCGAGAGCGATGAGACCTGTGGCTCCGAGTAGCGGGGCGATGTTGAACCAGTTAATTGTGTAGATGACGCGGGAGGTCAGGACTGAGCCGAGAACGAGCCAGCGTTTGCTGGAGTGTGTCTGTAGGGTCTCGGTGTTCTGCTTCATCGTAACGCTGGTCTCACAGTTGCACTAGTTTGTTCTTAGTGGTCTCTGATTTGGGATGGGTCCTCACTCATTCTTGCCCGTGGTTACGGGTCTCAAGATCCACTTCATCCAGTCCAATGGGACGTGTCCGCTGGGCCAGAGAAGTCATCGGACCCGATTTCGGGAGCGGCGGTGATTGAATAAAACCGTTCTGTTAGCTCGATGTTCGCCGTCTCACTTGAGAATGAAAGTCTGGGTTTGTAGGTCGGGACTCAACAATAATTGTCTGTAAACAGAAGGGCCGTTTACGGCTGTTCTGCGAGCTTTTGAAGTCGCGCAGCAGCTTCTCTGAGTTTTCCCTTTACTTCCGCATTGTAGCCCGCCTTCGCGACATGTAGTGCCAGACTGTTTAGCTCAGATCGTATGACTGAGAGCGGGTCCTTCTTGTCCACCCGAATCATTCCTCCGAAACAGGTTTGACAGACCCAAGCGTGGAAGTATGGGTCGTACTCATGGTAAGTCGACTCCTCACAATAGTGGCAATAAGGGTGGTTTGGATCCGACACTCGTTGCGACATTCGAAGGCTAACTCCGTTCAAGCGTTGATTGATAGGGGGATAATAGCTGAGTCCAACCGAGCCGCAACAAACTCGGTGACAATTACACATCTATGAAAATGGCGCATAGTGCGATTAATCTACAGACCGTCGATCGTGAAGATACTAGGAGAACTCACCCTCGGCTGCAATAACAGTCACGCCCTTGGCGTTCGAAAGCCTCGGCGTCCGCTCAATGTGCACCTTGGTACGAACTAGGGACGTGACCGTATTGTTGGATGCTGGAGTAGCTTTGGGTCCCAGGTTCCGATTGATGCCTCATCCTAGAGAGTTCAGAGCGAGGGATGAGGCTCGTGAGAGAATCAACGATGCGGCGTCCAATGCCAAAGTCGTAACGATTTCTCATTATCACAACGATCATCATACCCCCAATTACCTTGACCCTGTCTGGCTTGGAAGCACCCCCGAACTGTCAGAGAAAACGTACAGTGGTAAGATTGTCCTCGCCAAGGACTTTCGAAGCAAAATCAACACCGCACAGCGGCGTCGGGGTTGGATGTTCAAGCAGGCCGCTGAAAAGTGGGCTGAGAAATTCGAGACTGCAGACAATCGAACATTCGACTTTGGAAAAACAACCATCCGCTTCCCTGCCCCACAACCGCACGGCGAGGATGAGTCGGGCCTTGGATGGGTCTTGCCTTGCATGATCGAGAAGTCAGATGAAAAAATCGTCTTCGCTCCCGACGTTCAAGGGCCAATCTCGAAAGAAACCGTCAAGGTCATTCTTGACGAGAAACCCAGTTTGGTGATTTTGGGAGGACCACCTACGTATCTGCAAGGATTCCGTATAGGCGAAGAATTCTTTCGAACAGCATTAACTCATATGGAAATGATCGCAAAAGAAGTCGAAACTCTGGTCATCGATCATCACTTACTAAGGGACGATGGCTGGTACAAGTTCCTAGAACCAGTGAGGAAGTCCGCCGAGAGTATGGGGCATAGAGTGATCACAGCCGCAGAACTCGCGCGAAAGGAGCCGAATCCCTTGGAGTGTCGTCGAAAAGAACTCTATGAGGAGGAGAAGCCCAGTGCGGAGTTTCTCAAATGGGCCAAGCTTCCCAAAGAGAAGTTGAGCGAGACGGCTCCGCCGCTCTAGGCAGATACCTTGCTCTTCTTCGAATAGAACTCTTTCAGTACCTTTTGCATTACCTCGTCTTCGTATTCTTCTATTATGATCCGGAGTCCTTCCTCAGCCTGGTCCTCGACAAGCTCTTTCTTCGCGTAGACCTCGCAGATGTAGCTGTCTTCCTCCAGCAGACCCAGTCCTTGTTGCCCTTTGCCGAGGACGTCGAAAATTATCTTCATGAGATTGTCCAAGTCTTTCACGGCTCGAGTGTTCGTGGTTTTTGTCGAGCCTTTCCAGAGAAAGAATCCTAGCGTTATTGTCACAAGATGTCCCTTCAACGCCTCCTTAAACTTCGCAAGCTCATTCTGTGAAATTCGTTCAAGAATCGCGGTACGAAGCTTCCCCTGTTTTTCTCCAATATCGTGCCCGCTTCCTGTAGTTGGTGGCTCAAAGGGAATTACAGGTATATCGACGAGGGTCCTGCTTGACGCTACACGTTCGGGCGTCTCGGCCGCTACCTCTCCGATCTCGGACTCGCCCTCTTCGAGCTCCGCTTCTTCATCGTCCATGGCTCTTGGTTCGGAAAAGCGTCCATGTAAAAGGACTAGCATCAGCTAGTCATAGGTTAGAGAGAGCTGCCTTGCAGACCCGCAACGACTATTATCGACAGAGGCTATCACCTTCAAGGCAGAATTGGATCAACGCTTCGTATTCGCCAGCCTAGCCTTGGAACTGGTCTTTGCATATTGGCTCTTCCCGGTATCACTTAT
>Ga0209056_10003923_pt1 | contig 15725 bp, 15 predicted proteins | sample GraSoiAngelo_114_FD_185876 | JGI IMG/M metagenome (GOLD analysis project Ga0209056, IMG submission 185876) | Grasslands soil microbial communities from the Angelo Coastal Reserve, California, USA - 14_0903_13_40cm (SPAdes) (version 2) | ecosystem: Environmental > Terrestrial > Soil > Grasslands... | reverse complement strand
CGTCCGGCTCCCGCACCGTCGGCACGCCCACGATCTCGATCCCGAAGTCCAGGTCCGCCGCCAACCGCCGCACGACGGCGAGCTGCTGATAGTCCTTCTCGCCGAATACGGCGACGTCCGGTCGCACGGCATGGAACAGCTTCGTCACCACCGTCGTCACGCCCCGGAAGTGGCCCGGGCGCGCCGCGCCGCACAGCGGCTCGGTGAGCCTCGTCACCTCCACCGCCGTCTGGAATCCCTCCGCGTACATCGCCGCGGCGCTCGGCGCGTAGACGGCGTCGACGCCCGCCGTGGCGCAGATCCGGAGGTCGTCGTCGAGCGTCCGCGGATACCGCTCGAAATCGTCGCGCCGATCGAACTGGATCGGGTTCACGAAGATGGACACGACCACCCTTTGCGCCCGGCGGCGGGCCGCGGCGACGAGCGCCAGGTGCCCCGCGTGGAGGGCGCCCATCGTCGGCACGAGGGCGATGCGCCGGCCGGCGCCGCGCTCGGCGTCGGCCCACGCCTGCATGGCGCGCGGCTCGGTCACCGTCGTCATGCCGCTCCCGTCGACGTCTTCGGCGGGGCGAAGGCCTGCGCCTCGGTGGGGAAGGTCCCGGCCTTCACCTCGCGCACGTAGGTCTCGGTCGCGCGTACCACCTCCTGGCCGAGCTCCGCGTAGCGCTTGGCGAAGCGCGGGGTCCAGTCGGTCGAGAGGCCGAGGAGGTCGTGGAGCACCAGCACCTGGCCGTCGCAATGCGCGCCGGCGCCGATGCCGATGGTCGGGATCTTGAGCTCCGCGGTGATCTCCGCCGCGAGATCGAGCGGAATGCACTCGAGGACGACGGCGAAGGCGCCCGCCTCCTGGACGGCCCGGGCGTCGTCGATCACCCGCTCGCGCTCGCCGGCCGCCCGGCCGTGCCGACGGCCCTGCACGCGATGGCCACCCATGCGATGCACGGACTGCGGCGTGAGGCCGACGTGGCCCATCACCGGGACGTCGATCGCCGCGATCGCCTCGATCGTCCGCGCCATCGGGAGCCCGCCCTCGAGCTTGACGGCCCGGGCGCCGCCCTCCTTCACGAGCCGCACGGCGCTATCGAGCGCGTGCGCGGGGCTCGTCTGGTAGGCCCCGAACGGCAGGTCGCCGACGACGAGGGCGCGCTGGGCGCCGCGCGCCACCATGCGCGTGTGGTAGACCATCTCGTCGAGCGTCACGGGGAGCGTCGTCTCGAGCCCCTGGACGACCATGCCGAGCGAGTCGCCGACCAGCAGGAGATCCACGCCGGCTTTGTCGAGCAGGCGGGCGAAGGCGCAGTCGTAGGCGGTCACCATCGTGATCCGCTCGCCCGCGGCCTTCAGGCGCGCCACGTCGGGCACCGTCACTTTCTTCCCGAGCTCCATGAAAAAAGCCTCCTCGGACCGGTGGTCCGGGAGGCCGTCGGGTGCTTCCGCTCGGAGGGGCCGCCGTGCAGGTCGCCGGTTCCCCGCGCTCGCGCGCTCGGGACCGCGCCCCGGGGCGGTCTCAGGTGCCGCTCACGATTGGTTGCGCCGTCTCAACGTCCCGTCTCGGTCCGTATCAATCCCCGCCCGTCAGGGGTCGGAGTCGTTACCGCGATCCAAGCGGAATGTAGTGCTGTACCCCCTGTCTCATGCCCCGGATCTCCTTGATCAGGTCGGCCAGATCGCCGCCGTGCTCGACGAAGTCGATGTCGGAGCAGTTGACCACGAGAAGCGGGGCCTCCGTGTAGTGGTGGAAGAAGTTGCGAAACGCCTCCGTGAGCCTGCCCAGGTACTCCGGCGTGATGCCACGCTCGTAGTCCCGGTCGCGCTTCCTGAGGTGACGCAGCAGCACCTCCGGTCGGGCCTCGAGGTAGACGACGAGGTCCGGCCGCGGGAGCTGCCGGTCGAGAAGCTGGTAGATCTGCTGGTACAGACCGAACTCATCGGGGTTGAGGTTGAGCTGCGCGAAGATGACGTCCCGGGCGAACAGGTAGTCGGCGACGGTCCCCTGCGAGAAGAGATCGAGCTGCCCGAGCGTGCGTTGCTGGCGGTAGCGCTCGAGCAGGAAGAAGAGCTGGGTCTGGAACGCATACTTTCCCGGGTCTTCGTAGAATCTCCGGAGAAACGGATTCTCCTCTCCTTGCTCGAGGAGGAGCTGCGACCCGAACTCCGTGGCGAGTCGCCTTGCAAGGGCCGTCTTGCCGACGCCGATCGGCCCCTCCACGGCGATGTACCGCCCCGTCGCCCGCTCGGCCGCCATCCCCTCCCCTTCCGGCGGGAGGCTTAACATTCCGCGTTCGCCGTGTCCATACAAACGCGTCGAGCGGCCCGCCGGCACGGAACGAGCCGCTCGCCCGGCGGTCCGCTCACGGCGCGAACATCTCCTGGAGGACGCACAGCGTTCGCTGCAGCGTCTGCGGGGCCAGTCTCCCAAGCCGCCTCACGAGCCGCTCGTGATCCACGGTGCGAATCTGGTCGAGAACCACGTGCCCGCCACGCCCGGCCAACCTGCTCGGGATGCGAAACGGGTACCCATGGGCCCCCGTCGTCAGGGGTGCGACGATGAAGGTCCGGAGGTGCGCGTTGAGCTCGTCGGGCGAAACCACCACACAGGGGCGAGTCTTGCGGATCTCGCCTCCCCGGCTTGGGTTGAGATTGATCAGGAAGATGTCGCCCCGATGGACCCCCTCCCCCGCTACCACCGCCACTCCTTGTCATCGAATCGCGTACGAACGGGTGCGCCGACGAGGCGGTCGCCGTTCCGCTTGCGAAGCTGACGAGCCGCCTCGGCCCATCCCGTCCGGGGTCGACCAACTCGCTCGATGACGATCACGCCTTTCCGAGCCCGAATCTCGACCTCGTCCGTCAGCCCGGCCTCCTCGAGAAGGGGCTTGGGCAAGCGAACTCCGCGCGAGTTTCCGATCTGAACCAGCCTGGCCCTCATCGTTGTCGCCTCCGTGATTACGGCGTAATTACACGCGCGCCTTTGGGTCAAGATTCTGCCTGACCGGGTCACTCCGTGCTATACAGCGGATCCCATGGCGACCAGCCTACTTCGTCGGACGGCGGGCCAGCTCTTCATGGTTGGCCTGCCGCGCCCGGCCCTGGACCGCGAGACGCGGGAGTTCCTCGCCGAGCGCTGCCCGGGCGGCGTCATCCTCTTCAAGCGCAACATCCGGTCCGCCGAGCAGCTTCGCCGGCTGGTGGCCGACATCCACGCGACGGGCGCCGGCGTCCCACCGCTGGTGGCGCTCGACCACGAGGGCGGGCGCGTCGACCGGTTGCCCCACCCTCCCTTCACCCACTTCCCCCCCATGGCCCTCGTGGGCGAGAGCGGGGACACGCGTCTCGCCGAGGCAGTGGGGCGCGCGATGGGACGCGAGCTCCGCGCGGTGGGCATCGATCTCGACTTCGCCCCGGTCCTCGACGTGTGGTCGAACCCCCGCAACCGCGTCATCGGCGACCGCGCCTTCGGGACGACGCCGCGCGCCGTCGCGCGGCTCGCGCTCGCCTTCGCGCGCGGGCTCGCGCGCGCGGGCGTGCTGGCGTGCGGCAAGCACTTCCCCGGCCACGGGGCCACGGTCGGCGATTCGCACTTCGTCCTCCCGCGCGTCCGCCGCAGCCGCCGCGCGCTCGCGGCGACGGAGCTCGTCCCCTTCGCCCGCGCGGCCGCCGCCGACATCCCCGCGCTCATGACGGCGCACGTCGTCGTCCCGGCGCTCGACGCGCGCCGGCCTGCAACCGTGTCGCCCAAGATCTGTCGCGACCTCCTCCGCCGCCGCCTTCGCTTCCGCGGCGTCCTCTTCAGCGACGACCTCGAGATGCAGGCGATGGCTGGCCGCCGGCGCGTCGGCCGGGCCGCGGTCGAGGCACTTCGGGCGGGCTGCGACATGCTGCTCGTCTGCCAGTCCCTCGCCGCCGCACGCGAGGCGATGGCCGCCGTCGAGGATGCGCTCGGCCGCGGCAGGCTCGAGGCCGGCGCGATCGCCACGTCGCTGATGCGGATCCAGGGCCTCCGCCGCCGGCTCACCGCGCCGCCGGCGCGCGCGTCGCTGGCGTGGCCAGCGCACAGGCAGCTGGCGCGCCGTGTCGCGGCAATCGCGCCGCAGGCGAGCGCGCGCGCGGCCGGGTAGCGGCGCGGCCGTTGAGCTCTCCGGGCAACCTCCGGGCGCGCCGGGCGGCAATCGCGCTCCTCTGGCTGAGCGCCGTGGTGACCATCCTGTACTGGGTGGTCTTCTTCTCGAGCCGAGAGGTCCGCTCCACCACCGGGGAGGACTGCTATCTCGCCTTCGAGCGCGCCTTCCCCGCGGCCGACGGGTGGCTGGTGATTGTCTGCGTGGTCGCTGCGGAGGGACTGCGCCGGCGGCGCGAATGGGCTCTCCTCTGGGGCGTCGCCGCCGGCAGTGCGATCATCTACCTCGGGTGCATGGATGTCCTCTACAATCTGGAGAACGGCATGTACACGAGGATGAACGCTGCGATGGCCGGGGAGGTCGTGATCAATCTCTGGTGCGTCTCCCTCGGACCCTTCCTGCTCGTGTACTTCTGGCGCCATCGCCGGGACTTGAAGACCGCCTGACCGCCGGGGGGCCTCAGCGGTCCGGTTCCCTGCTCGAGCGTCCTCGCAGCCAGGCGAGAAGCGCCTCGCGGTCCGCACCCAGCTCCGGCGGTGGGCGATGGGCCGCCGGCTCCGGCACGTCGGCGAGCTTGATCGGGTTGCCGGCGACGAACAGCGTGCCGATGGCGGGGTCCGGGATGCCGACGACCATCCGCCGCGCCTCGACCTGGGGGCTGCGCGCCGCCTCGGCCACCGTGTTCACCGGACCGCACGGGACTCCGACCGCCTCGAAGCGCTCGAGCCACTCCGCCGCAGCGCGCGTGCGGAGGACGCGCTCGAGCTCGCCCTCGAGCGCGTCGGCATGCTGCCGGCGCAGGTCCGGCGACACGAAGCGCGGATCCTCCAGCAGCTCGGGGCGCCCGATCGTCCGGCACAGCTTCTCGAAGTGCTCGGGATGTCCGGCGCACACCACGATCATCCGCCCGTCGCCCGTGGCGAAGGCCTGGAAGGGGGCGATGTTCGGATGGCGGGTCCCCAGGCGGCCCGGCACCATGCCGGTGACGAGGTGGTTGGTGAGCGCGTTCTCGAGGATCGCGAGCTGACAGTCGAGCATCGCGACGTCGATCATCGTGCCTGCGCCGGTGTCGCGGCGCTTGAGGAGTGCGCTCGTGATGCCCACGGCGAGGAAGAGGCCGGCCGCGATGTCGCCGATCGAAACGCCGACGCGCGCCGGCGGCTGATCGGGATAACCCGTGAGGCTGAGGATGCCGCCCATCGCCTGGGCGACCATGTCGAAGGCCGGGCGCCCGCGCAGTGGACCGGTGTGCCCGAAGCCGGACGCCGCGGCGTAGATGAGCCGCGGCCAGCGCGCGCGGAGCGTCGCCCAGCCGTAGCCGAGCCGCTCGAGGACGCCGGGGCGGAAGTTCTCGACCAGGACGTCGGCGCCGCCGAGCAGCGCCTCGAAGATCGCCCGGTCCTCGTCCCGGCGCAGCTCGAGGGCGATGGACTCCTTGCCGTAGTTGAGCGCGGAGAAGTACAGGCTCTTGCCGCCGACGAACGGGCCGATGAGCCGGGCATCGTCGCCCACCGGCGGCCGCTCCACCTTGATGACGCGCGCGCCGAGGTTGGCGAGGATGAGCGTGCAGTAGGGGCCCGCGAGCACGCGCGTCAGGTCGATCACCGTCACGCCGGCGAGTGGCCGGGGGTCGGCCCGGATCATGGCAGCGGAGGATACGCGCTCCGGCAGCGGCGCGCGACCGAGAAGCGCCCACCACGAGCCGTTCCGGTGCCGATGGCGCCCCCGGGGCCCTTCGGCCGCGTACCGGTGAGAATCCTTCTTTCCCCCTTGACGAGGAGAACCCGCTCCGTGTTATGCGGGAGCATGCGGACAATCGTACTGCTGGCCTTCGTTCTGGGCGCCCTCACCCCCGCGTCGGCCGATAGCATCAGGTGCCGCTTCGGGCCGGGCGCCACGCCCGCCGTCACGGCACCCAACAAGCCGCACGGCTCGCAGATCCCCATCGACACCATCGTGGTGGCGATGCAGGAGAACCGCTCCTTCGACCACTACTTCGCGCAGCTCCGCCTCCAGGGACAGCCGCACGTGCGCCGGGTACCGAAGAACGCCTCCAACCCGGACCCCACGAACCCCAGCGGCCCGCCGATCCCCCGCTTCCACGAGACGAGCTACTGCGAGTGCGCTGACCTCGATCATTCCTGGAACGGTACGCACCGCGAGTGGGACAACGGCGCGATGGACGGCTTCACGGCCGCCAACACCAACGCCTGCAATCCGAACGGCAGCCGGACGATGGGCTTCTACGACTCGACCGACCTGCCCTACTACTATTCGCTCTACAGCCAGTTCGCGATGAGCGACCGCTACTTCGCGTCGGCGCTCACGCAGACCTTCCCGAACCGCTTCTACCTGTACGCCGGCACATCCTTCGGCCACATCCGCAACGATTTCCCCATGAGCCCCACGGAGTTCGCTCCGCCAGGCGGGACGATCTTCGAGGCCCTCGACAATGCGGGCATCACCTGGAAGATATATTTCTCCGAGATACCGGCCGGTTTCCTGTTCGCATACGTGCGCAATCACGCGGCCAACACGGCGCCCATCCAGCAGTACTTCAACGACGCCCAGGCCGGTACGCTGCCGCAGGTCGTCTTCGTGGATCCGCTCTTCAACCTCAGCGGGGCGGAATCGAGGAACATGGAGAACGACGAGCACCCGCCCGCCAACATTCAGGTGGGCGAGCAGTTCGTTGCCAGCGTGGCCAACGCCCTCATGGCGAGCCCGCAGTGGGCCCACGCCGCGCTCTTCCACACCTACGACGAGCACGGCGGCTTCTGGGATCACATGCCGCCGCCGCCCGCCTGCCTCCCGGACGACATTCCACCGATGCTCCAGACCGGCGATCAGCCCGGGATGTTCGACCGCTATGGGATCCGCGTGCCGGTGGCGGTGGTGTCACCATACTCCCGCAAGCACTATGTGTCGCACCGGACGTACGACCACACGTCGATCATCCGCTTCATCGAGACGCGCTTCGATCTCCCGGCACTGACCCGGCGCGACGCGAACGCCGACGCGATGCTCCGCCTCTTCAACTTCCGGCGTGCGACCTTCCTGACGCCGCCCTCGCTGCCGCCGGCTCCGGTCGACCAGGCGCACCGCCAGCAGTGCTCGGCGAGCGGCGCCTTCATCGATCCGGTGGAGTTCTAGCGCGGCATCACCTGCGGGGATCGGGAACCTCCGCCACCCGCAGGGTGAAGGGGACGTGCGCGCGAATCGCGTGATCGAAGCCGCGCTGGTCGTGGGCGTGGCGATCGGGGGATCCGCCTGGCCGCTGCCTCCCCCGACCCCCTGCCCGAGCTGCTGGGTGCCGCCCATCTTCACCAGCTGGCAGATCCAGTTCAGCAGCACGCTCGACCAGGCGTTCAACGCGACGCTCTACGAGATCGACATGTTCGATACGCCGTCCGACACGGTGACCGCGCTGCACGCGGCCGGGCGCAAGGTCATCTGCTACGTCGACGCGGGCACCTGGGAGGACTTCCGGCCGGACGCCGGCGCGTATCCGGATTCGGTCAAGGGCAACCCGGTGAGCGGGTTCGGCAACGAGCGGTGGCTGGACATCCGGCAGCAGTCGGTGCTCCAGCCGATCCTGAGCGCCCGCCTCGATCAGTGCCAGGCGAAGGGGTTCGACGGCGTCGACTTCGACAACGTCGACGGCTACACGAACGACTCCGGGTTCCCGCTGGCGGCGAGCGACCAGCTCGAGTTCGACACGTGGCTCGCCGACGAGGCGCACGCGCGCGGTCTCTCCGTCGCGCTGAAGAACGACCTCGACCAGATCCCCGACCTCGTCCCGTACTTCGACTGGGCGGTCAACGAGCAGTGCTACCGCTTCCAGGAGTGCGACAAGCTCCTGCCCTTCGTCCAGGCGGGCAAGGCGGTGTTGGAGATCGAGTACGGCGGCAGCACGGCGAAGTTCTGCCCGGCGGCCAACGCGCTCGGCTTCAACGCGATCAAGAAGCGACGCTCGCTGAACGCCTCCCGGTTCCAATGCAACGCGGGCGCCGAGTCGCCGCCCGTCCCGTGCGCGCTGTTCCCTTCCGACAACGTCTGGAACGCCGACATCTCCTCGCTGCCGGTCCATCCGCTCTCGAACGACTACATCGCGAGCATCGGCGCGACCGCCGGGCTCCATCCCGACTTCGGCACGATTTACAACGAGGCGCCGAACGGCATCCCCTACGCCGTGGTCCCGGCGACGCAGCCGCCGGTCCCGGTCACGTTCCAGTACGCCGACGAGAGCGATCCCGGTCCGTACCCGATCCCGCCCGACGCGCCGATCGAAGGCGGACCGAAGAGCCGCGGCGACCGCCACGTGCTCCTGGTCGAGGCGGGAACGTGCACGCTCTTCGAGCTGTTCGCGGCGCGCCCCAGGAAGCAGGGGCAGCGCTGGAGTGCAGGGTCGGGCGCCGTCTGGGACCTCGGGTCGAACACGCTCCGCCCCGCGAGCTTCACGTCGGCCGACGCCGCAGGCCTGCCGATCCTTCCGGGGCTCGTCCGCTACGACGAGGTCGCGAGCGGCGCGATCACCCACGCGCTGCGCTTCACCGTCCCGGTCAGCCAGCGGGCGTTCGTCTGGCCGGCGCGTCACCAGGCGGGCTCGTCGACCGACCCGCGCCTGCCGCCGATGGGACTTCGCCTGCGGCTCAAGCCGAGCGTCGACATCTCGGGCTTCTCGCCGGCGAACCAGGTGATCCTCGCCGCGCTCAAGCGGTACGGCATGTTCGTCGTCGACAACGGCGGCCCGTGGTTCGTCACCGGCGCACCCGATCCGCGCTGGGACGACGACGACCTGCACCGACCCGGGCAGATCACCGGCGCGGATTTCGAGGCGGTGGACGAGTCCGGGTTGATGGTCGGGGCCGACTCGGGCCAGGTACGATGAGGTCCCAAATCGACCCCGACGGCCTCGGGCTCGCAGCCCGTTGCGCGACGCGTCGCGCGGGGCCCCGCTTCGCCCGCGGGCCTCGCGCGTGGCGGCTCACCTCTCCCGCCTCGCGTCACCATCGCGCGCCATGCACCTACGCGATGCTCGTGCGCAAGCGCGAGCCCTCACATGGTTCGATTTGCCGGACAACCCCCTGTTCGCCCGGCATAGTTCTTGGGTAAAGTACCAACGCGATGCGCGGTTTCCCCCACCTCATCCTGCTCGCCGCGCTCGCCGTGCTGTCGGGCGACCACGCACTTGCCGAGGCGCCGTTCAAGCGTCCGCACATGCACCGGCCCGACCATGGGTGCCAGATCGAGGTCGGCCCGGTCACCGTCCCGCGCGGCGAGGAGCTGACCGAGTGCACCTACCTGAAGATGCCGAGCAAGCGCGACATGGCGGTCCATCGCGTGAAGATCAAGGTGAGCGGTGGCAGCCACCATGTCCATCTCTACCGGCCTGCCGATCCCACGTTGAACCTCGCCGACGGCCACGAGACCTGCAACATGGCGCTCGACTTCAGCGTCTGGCAGCTGGTCCTGGCCGCGCAGGACATCCTCCTCGACTGGCGGCTGCCGCCCGGCATCGCGTTCCACTTCCGCGCCGGCGAGCAGCTTGCCGCGCAGACCCACTTCGTCGACAACGGCCTGCTGCGGACGCCCACGGGGCAGGGCTGGGCCCTCTTCAACCTCTACTCCATGCCGCCGCGGAAGCTCCGCTCCTACGCCGGGGCGATCTTCGGGCAGGACCGCGACGTGCTCGTCCCGGCGCACGCGACCTCCACCGCCACCACCCGCTGCCTCTTCCCGAAGCCGGTCACGCTCCTCGCGATCACGGGCCACTACCACTACCGCGGCGTCCGCTTCACCGCCGGCACCTGGGACGGCACGGGCGGCGAGCAGCTCTACGAGCAGAACGGGTACCTCGATCCTCCCTTCGTCCGCTACTCGGGCGACCACGCCCCCACGGTGAAGGGCCTCCAGTGGACCTGCACATACGACAACCAGACCGACCAGACGTACAAGTTCGGTCCGTTCACGGACCGGAACGAGCACTGCAACCTGTTCGCGTTCTACTACCCGACCGACACGCCGGACGAGTTCACGACGTGCGTCCAGAAGGACGGCGTCGTGACGACGACGGTGCAGGGGCAGTGAGCCGCCGGCCCTCGGCCGGGCCGCGTTGCTGACGCGGGCCACGGCCTGGCACGCCCGGCTCACTACGTGCCGCGATAGAAGAAGTACTCCGCGGTGTAGGGCACGCGCACCTCGCGGCCGACGTCCGCGGCGTCACAGCCCGTCATCGGCGCCTTGCCGCCGCCGGTGTGCACACGCTGAACGAAGGTCACGCGATCGAAGACGCCTGGGCCCTTCGTTGACTTCACCTGCAGGAGAAGCCAGGGAATGGCGTCGAGGTCCGGCGCCGCCGCGCTCTGCAAGACTGCCCCGACCACCTTGCTGCCGCTCTCACTCTGCCACGTTGGCCCCACGTAGTGGATTCCAACGATGTTCCCCTCGGCGTCGAACAGCTTCGCTTTCGGCGCCTTGAGGCTCCAGGCGAACTGCGTCGCGCCGGTCGCTGAGGGTTTGCAGACGTAGATCTGCACACCGCCGGCGTGCGCATGGAAGGCCACCGTGTTGCCTTCCGGCACCTCCAGATTCGCCGGTACCGCGGGCTCACGGTCGTCCTGCCGCGGGGTGGCCGAAGCCGGCGAGAGCGATGCACAAACGAAGAACACCATCGTCGAGAGGCTCAACGTTACGCGCCTTTGTCCGATCGAAAACATCAAGCACCTCGCAGGTCTTCGTCACCTGTAATTGGTCCTGAATGTGTCTGTAAATTCAGAGGTTCCCTTGAATCGATTCGGGGTTCCCCCAACCCTTGGGTGGTCGTGAGTCGGAGGCGACGTCGCAAATTCCGCGACGTGCCGCGCTGCGGGAACGGCCTTGTTGACGCTACGGCTCGGCCCGGCCTAGAAACCGCGTCGGGCCGTGAACCGCATCGCCGACTACGCGCTCATCGGAGACTGCCACTCGGCGGCGCTGGTCGGACGTGACGGCGCGATCGACTGGGCGTGCTTCCCCCGCTTCGACTCGCCGGCGGCATTCTGCCGCATCCTCGACCCCGACCGCGGCGGGACGTTCGTGGTCTCGCCCGACGACTTGCTGTCGGTCCGGCGGGCGTATCTCGAGGATACGAACGTGCTCGTCACCCAGTTCACGGGCGCGGGCGGCGTGCTGGAGGTGACCGACTGCATGCCGGTGTCGCCGCTCGATCCCGCCGAGCCGACGAAGGTCACCTCCTGCCACTCGATCCTGCGGCGGCTGCGCGCGACTGCCGGCCGGGTCGGTGTGCGCGTGACGATCGCGCCGCGCTTCGAGTATGGGCTGTTCACGCCGCGCTTCCTCCTCCTCGACGAGCACGCCGCCGAGATCGTCGGCGGCGCGGACGCCATCTGGGTGAGCGCCTCGGCCCCGCTCGAGTGCGACGGCGAGTCGATCCGGGGGGCCTGGCGTCTCCACGCCGGCGAGGAGGTGTGGCTCGAGGCCGCCTGGTCGCCTTCGTTCGAGATCCGCGAGCGCGTCCCGGGAACCGACGAGCTGTCGCGCCGTCTCGAGGCGACGATCGCCTTCTGGCGCGCCTGGCTCGGGAAGTGCTGGTACGACGGCGAGCATGCGGCGTCCGTCCATCGCTCCGCCCTCACATTGAAGGCGCTCACCTACGCGCCGACGGGCGCTGTGGTTGCCGCGCCCACCACCTCCCTGCCCGAAGCGATCGGCGGCGGGCGCAACTGGGACTACCGCTACACGTGGATCCGCGACGCGACCCTCACGCTCATCTCGCTCTTCATCCTCGGCTTCCGCGACGAGGCCGACCAGTTCAAGACCTGGCTCGAGCGGACGGGTGCAGGCCGGCCGCGCGACCTGCAGATCGTCTACGGCGTTCTCGGCCAACGCGCCCTGCCCGAGCGCGAGCTCGACCACCTGGCCGGTCACCGCAACTCACCACCCGTGCGCATCGGCAACGGGGCGGTCATGCAGATGCAGCTCGACGCCTACGGGCAGCTCCTCCAGGCCGCCTACCTCTACGGCAGGGCGGGCGGCGAGCTCACCCCGCAGAACTGGAGCTTCCTCGCCGGGCTCGCCGACATCGTTTGCGCCCGCTGGCGCGAGCCGGATCACGGTATCTGGGAGATGCGCGACGCCCCTCGTCACTTCACACACTCGAAGCTCAACTGCTGGGTCGCGCTCGATCGGGCCACACGCGTCGCGACCCGCCTCGGACTCGCGCCGGGTGTCGAGCGCTGGGCTCGCGAGCGCGACGCGATTCGCGCCTTCCTCCTCGAGGAGGCCGCACGGACCGGATGGTTCACGCAGGCTGCCGGCGTCGAAACCGCGGACGCATCGACCTTGCTCGTCCCCGCCATGGGCCTGCTGCCCACCACCTACCCCCTCGTCGCGCGGACGATCGAGGTCGTGCGACGCGACCTAGAGTGCGACGGGCTCCTCTACCGGTACCACCATGCCGACGGCCTCGTGGGCGGCGAGGGCACGTTCCTCCTCTGCTCGTTCTGGCTGCTCGACTGTCTGACCCACGCCGGCCGCCTGTCCGAGGCAGAGTCCCTTCTTGAGCGGCTGCTCGGCTTCGCCAACGACGTGGGCCTCTACGCGGAGGAGGTCGACGCGGCGTCCGGCGAGGCGCTCGGCAACTTTCCCCAGGCGTTCACTCACATGGCCCTCGTGCTGTCCTGCGCCCACCTCTCCGCCGCCAAGCGGCGACAGCTGCCCTTCGAGGGTGCGCACGACTACGCCGAGCTCGCCGTCGACCGGCTCCTCGCGGGCGGCCAGCGACTGCGCGAAGGCGCGGGCTAGCGGCCGCGCCGCGCGCGAGCCGTCAGACGAAGCCGAGCGAAGACGCGAGCCCCGCCACGACCTCGGGCAGGTCGGGCAGGAGATCGTCGAAAAGCCCCGACATGAGGGAAGGAACGCTCGCGAGGATCCAGAGGACGACCCAGGACCCTCGGAAGCGCGAGCGCCGCGGCGGCGCATCGTGGTGGTGGGTGACGACGAGACGGATCATCTCGGCCAGGGAGTCGACGGAGAGCTTCCGCATGAGACTCGCGCGATGACACTCGACGGTCTTTCCATGCACCGCCAGCGTCCGGGCGATCTCCTTGTTGGTCTTCCCCTCGACGACGAGGTCCAGCACCTGCCGCTCACGCGGCGTCAGACATCCGAGGCGCCTGGCGCGGTCGGTGCGCTGAGCCTCCGTCCGCCAGATTGCCCGGTCCATGTCGATGGCCTGGTGGATGCGGTCGAGCAGCAGCTGGCGGCTGAAGGGCTCCTCGAAGTAGTCGAACGCGCCGGCCTTCAGCGCGTGCACCGCGGTCTGGACGTCGCCGTAGCCGGTCACGACGATGATCGGCAGCCCGACCTTCCGAGCGATGAGCTCTCGCTGGAGCCCGAAGCCTCCCATGCCGGGGAGGCACAGCTCGAGCACGAGACATCCCGGACGGCATCCGTCCAGCGCGTCGAGGAACGCCTCGGCCGTTGGGTACGTCTCGACGGCGAGCCCCACCGAGGCGCAGAGCTGCCGGAGCGCCTCGCGTGCGGCCGGGTTGTGATTCACGATGAAGACACGCGGCTGCACGCCGCCGCTGTTCGACTCGTGGGCCATACCGCGCTCCATCATCGTTGCGGAGGCGTTCGGCGGTCAATCGTGAGAACCACGCACCGGCACCCGGGAGACCCCCAGGTGCCTCCATCTCAATGCCGTGCCGGAATCTGCTCGACCCGCAGCGGCACCGTCGCCGCCACCTGCCCGTCCACCAGGACGTCGAAGGCGTAGCGCCCCGGGTGCTCCAGGTTCAGGCTCGTCACGTTCAGGATGTGGTCGGTGCGGATGGTCTCACCGAGCTCGCCGGGCTGAACCGTCATCGCGCCAGGGAGACGGAAGAGGACGCTGCCGTCCTGCGTCCGGAACTGCACCTCGACCTGCCGGGTGGCTCCGGCCTCGCGCGCGTCGGCCTCGAAGCGCACGACGAGTTGCATGTGGGCGTGCGTGGTGGGGAATCTCGGCGCGTAGATCGTGTCGAAGATTCCGAGGATGTTGAGCTTGCCCTCGCGCGAGACGTTCGAGTAGTCGGCGAGGAGCGCGAGGCTGACACGCATGAGCGGCCCGGCGCACTAGCGCCGGCGCGCTCGCACCCGCCGCGCCTCGACCTTGCGTTCCGGCTTGGCCTCGACGGCGGCCCCTCGCACGAGCCGCGGGAGCGTCCGTCCGAGGGGCTGGCGGGCGACGCCGCGCTCGGTGACGATCGCGGTCACCAGTTCGTTCGGGGTCACGTCGAAGGCGGGGTTCAAGACGCGGACGCCGCTCGGCGCGATCTGCCGCCCGAGCACGTGCGTCACCTCGCGTGCGGGTCGCTCCTCGATCGGGATCTTGTCGCCGCGCGGGCAGTCGAGGTCGATCGACGAGATGGGAGCCGCGACGTAGAACGGGATCGCGTGCCGGTGCGCCAGCACGGCCAGGGGATACGTACCGATCTTGTTGGCGACGTCGCCGTTGGCGGCCGTGCGGTCGGTGCCGACGATCACGCAGCTTACGAGGCCGCGCTGCATCAGGTGGCCCGCCATGTTGTCGGTGATGAGCGTCGCCGGGATGCGGTCCTTCTTCAGCTCCCAGGCCGTGAGGCGCGCGCCCTGCAGGAAGGGCCGCGTCTCGCAGGCGATCACCTGGATACGCTTGCCCGCCTCGACGGCCGCCCGCACGATCGCCAGCGCCGTGCCATGACCGGCCGTCGCCAGCGCCCCGGCGTTGCAGTGCGTGAGCACGGTGGCGCCGTCCTCGAGGAGCGGCGCGCCGTGCGCGCCGAGGGCGCGGTTCGCAGCGACATCCTCGTCGTGGATCGCCAGCGCCTCGCGCTCGAGCAACGTGCGCAGCGTGTCGGGGGAGCGGTGACGGTTGCGCGCGAAGACCCGGCGCATGCGCTGGATGGCCCAGAAGAGGTTCACCGCGGTGGGGCGGGTGGAGGCGAATGCCCGGCACAGTCGTTCGAAGTCGCGCGGCGTATCGCTCGGCCGCAGCGTGCGCGCGCCGAGCGCGATGCCCATGGCCGCCGCGACGCCGATCGCCGGCGCGCCGCGGATCACCATGTCCTTGATGGCGCGCGCCACCTCCTGGTAGTCGCGATAGACGCGGTAGACCTCGCGCGTCGGGAGCACGCGCTGGTCGAGCATGACCACGCAGCCGCTTCTCCACTCGATCGTGCGAATGGGCATGGCGAACGTCGGCCTCCGAGCGGAGCATACCCGAATCGCCCGCGACACAACAGGGCGGCGTGCCTTGACCTCGCGGCTGCCGCCTCGATATCGTCCGCGCGCCCATGAGCGAGAGCGAAGGATACTGAACACCGAGAGCGAAGGATACTGATGAGCGAGCGAAGGATCCTGATGAGCGCGAGTCAGGGAGATCGATGAGCGACTACAGCCAGTCGTACGCCACCCTCGTCGCCGGCTCGCCGGCCGACTGCTTCGCCGTCCTCAGCGACTTCGAGGCGTACCCCGAATGGTCGTCGCCGATCACGGAATGCCGCGTGCTCGAGCGCTATCCCGACGGGCTTGGACGGCGGGTGGCCTTCGCCCTCGATATGAAGCTCAAGACGGTTCGCTACG
>Ga0209056_10003922_pt1 | contig 15728 bp, 10 predicted proteins | sample GraSoiAngelo_114_FD_185876 | JGI IMG/M metagenome (GOLD analysis project Ga0209056, IMG submission 185876) | Grasslands soil microbial communities from the Angelo Coastal Reserve, California, USA - 14_0903_13_40cm (SPAdes) (version 2) | ecosystem: Environmental > Terrestrial > Soil > Grasslands... | reverse complement strand
TTGCTCGTAGAAAGTCTCATCTTTGCTGGCGCAGGTGCGATTGCCGGCATTGTTATTGCGACTTCAGGCGTTCAGTACTTTCGCACGATCAATCCCATTGAACTTCCACCGGGGAATCCCGTTGGTGTGAATTGGCGCGTGCTTGCTTTTACCGCAGTGTTAGCCGCTCTGACCGGATTGATATCCGGACTGATTCCAGCACTTAAAGTCTCACGGACGGATTTGAACGAACTCCTGAAGGGATCGGGAGCCAGCGTCGCCTCAAACTGGCTCAGCAGTATGTGGGGAAAGGCACTGATCATTGCAGAAGTGGCGGTGTCGATGGTGCTGCTGATGGGCGCGACATTGCTCATCGAAAGCATCCATCGATTAATGAATGCTCCGCTCAGTTTTCGCGCGGACCATTTGTTGACTACACATCTCGCTTTGCCAAGAGGAGACTACACAGAGGTAGCGAACCGGTCGAGATTCTACGACTCGGTGGTCACAAAGGTTGCGGCGTTGCCGGGCATTGAAGCTGTTGCGCTGTCTTCAAACGCTCCGCTCAGCGGCTTCAATGGCACCGCGATCACAATCGCAGGCAGGCCGGCGCCTGCAAGCGAGGTCGGCGATGTGGGAATAGAACAAGTGAGTCACGACTTCATGTCGGTCATGGGCATTCCGCTGCTGCAGGGCCGGCGGTTTAATTCGGGAGATCAGGAGAACGGCGAGAAAGTAGCGATTGTGAATCGAAGGTTCACCGACCAATATTTTCCCAACGGAGACGTTCTCGGAAGACAAATCAAGATCGGTCTGCCCAACGGTTCGACTCCGTGGCTCACGATAGTCGGTGTGGTGGGCAACGTTGAACGCGGCGACTTCTTTAAAGAAATGGGCTACAGGATTCCGCCGCTCGTCTATCGGCCGTTGACTCAGAGTTCCGGGCCGGGCGTTTCCATCATCATGCGAACGAAAATTGATTCCAAAGACGTAGCTTCGCTCGTTCGAGAAGAAATCAAGCGGCTCGACAGTCGAGTGCCGGTTCACGATTTCATTTCGGTCGACGCGCTGATTTCGAAGAATTTTTCACAGCCGCGCTTCCGCACAGTTCTGCTCGGCATTTTCGCCGGCATTGCTGTACTGCTCGCTGCAGTGGGATTGTATGGAGTGCTGATGCAAGCCGTAGTTCAACGCACGCGTGACATTGGGATCCGCATGGCGTTGGGCGCAAGGACGCGGGACGTTCTGGCAATGGTGATCCAGCAGGGTATAACACTCACGATTGCGGGAATCTTCACCGGAGTCATCCTTTCACTGTATCTGACGCGCTTCCTCGCGAGCATGCTCTTTGGTGTGACGGTTACCGATGCCACAACTCTGGCAATCGCATCGGCGATATTGATCGGCGTGAGCTTGCTCTCAACTTATTTGCCAGCGCGATGCGCCGCGCGCGTGGATCCCATCCTCGCTCTCAAACATGAATAGATTGTCCTTCGGTGGCCAGGGAACGTCTGCGGCCTGATGACCGGCTTCCTCTACACGTCGAAACCGGTCATCACAGGTGAAGCTCTATTGCCCTTGGCCGGCGGCCGGGCGTGCACGCGCCGCGGCCGGTCCGACCGTGCGCTCGAAATCGGCGTTCGAACTCGGATTACCATGAATCGGCACATGCTGGGAAACATCCAGCTTCAGCCGCTTGATGTTGTTGTAGAGCGCTACGGAGTTCGGGCTGACATTGGCAGCCGGCGTCCCTGCTGCGGGCGGCCCCATGTCGGCGTTGATGAGAAGCTTCGACTTCGGCAGATATACGATCGCCATGTCGCCGGCGTGATTGAAGCCGTCGACATGGTAGCTGATGATCGATTGATCGCCGTCGCTGATCGCATGCCGCTCCCTATATGTCTCGAGCTTCCCAGGTCCGGGACCCGTCGTCGCAAATGGGAATTGTGACAGCCGGTCCGGGCTGAGAGCACGCGGCTGCGGTACAAGCACGACCCTTTCGTAGAAGTCCTTGTTCAGCTCATTCGTGACAATGGTGGCGCCTTCCGCGGAAGCCGCCCGGAGACCGCCGGAATGATCCCAGTGATGATGCGTGTTGACGACGTACCGAATCTGCTTGCCCGGAATGAGCCGTTTGGTTTCGGCGATCACCGCGTTGCTGCGCGCGTCGTCCAACGGCGCTTCGATGATGGCTGCGAAGTCCTTGAACTCGACCGCGACGCTGTTATGTGAGCCGCCGGCGATCAGCCACACGCCGTCGGCGAGCTTCGTGGTCTGAATGTTGACCCTCGGCGCCGCCGCGGTCCGCACTGCGTCAGGGACGGTTAAAGACGCACTCTCGACGTTGGCTTTCACCTCGCTGGCCTGGACGTCCATGTAATTCATGCCGCGCACGAGGGGATGATCGCCCTGGTGCATGTGGATATGGAACGGCGCCTTGATGCCATTGCCGACGTCGCGCCAATCGGTGTAGCGGATCTCCACCTGCATATCGCCCATCACCGGGTTTGGGATCCAGGTGACGACGCGCTCCAGCATGTTCTGGGCATTGAACTCGCCGGTCGCCTTGTACTTGCCCATCGTGGTGAAGCCGACGACACGCAGCGTTTTGCCCTCGCCCACGAATTCGCGATCCGTCACGGCCGCATTCGGATCGGCCATCGCCGCCTTGATGAAACCATGCGGGGTGACCCAGATCATGAACTGGCGCACTTCGGCCTGATCGTTCTGGGCCTGCGGCTGGCCTTGCGCATTCAAGTTCCAGGCATAATTGCCGGTGACCAATGTCGTCGAGCGCTGCTCGCCCGTGATGGGAAAGCCGGCGCCACCGCCGCGCGGCGGGTTGTTGCCTTGCACGCGCACCATCTCTTCCTTGGCCGACTTGTTGCCGTAGTCGATGGTTTGTGACCAGTTCTTCAAGTCGACGCGCGGCCAATCGTCCGCGGTGGTGAAATTCTGGCCGAGATAGCTGATCCGTCCCGTCCCGGTGTACTGGATGGAATTGACTTTGCTCGCGCCGGCGGCGTTGTCGGCCGCCTGCAGCAAGGCTCTTGCATTCTGGGCGGCTGCCGGCCGAACGGCCAGCCCCAGCATGAGAGCCGATACTACAACCAACGTCACGAGTACGTTTCTCATATCGCTCCTCCCGAAATCCAAGACAGTCCCCGATACACTGAGTCGCTGGGGACGGCCCACATCTTAACATTCAAATTACAATAGGCCCAGTTATTCACTAGTAAACGTACTTCAGGCCGAACTGGATCAGCCGAGGCGCCACCGAGGTCCGGCTGACGACGCCGAAGTTTGCCGTCCCAAAATTCGTACCGGGATTGGAAAATTGCGGGTGATTGAGGGCATTGTAGAACTCCACGCGGAAAGTAAATTGTGCGTTTTCCCGAAGGCCGCCGACCGCAGTCGTCTTGCCGAAAGAGAAATCCGTATTGAATTGTCCCGGTCCGTTGATAATGCTTTGACCGGAATTCCCGTAACCCGTCGATCCATCGGACCCAGTTGCGGGCGCCTTACAGATTGCCGACTTATTAATCCAATTGTACAAACGAGACGCGGTAGTGCCCGAGGTTAGGAGATCTTTGTTTGTCGCGCCTGGGCAAAGTGTGATCGTAGCGGGTCCGGCGAAACCATAGACGGAGCCCCCGCTGCGGTCGACCAAAGACATTGGTGCTCCACTCTGCACAATAACGATTCCGGAAATCGACCAGCCTCGCAGCAGCTCACCCGTCAATCCGTTCGTCCGGAGGTTGGGCAAATCATAGGTGAAGTTGGTGATCAAGCGGTGCGTGCGATCGAAACTCGTACGAGCCCAATCTAGATCGAGGTTCCTCTGGTCGTTGTAAACAGTTGTATTGGCCTCGGCCTTTGAAAAAGTGTAGGCAAATTGAGAGGTCAAGCCATGAGAAATCTGCTGCCTGAATGTGGCCTGCATGCTGTGATACCAGGAAGCCCCGAGATACTGGTGTGCTAACAAGGCTGTCGGTGTCTCGCCGACGATGGGGACGCGCAGGTAGGCATTGGTGGAGGTATTCGTGGCGACGCAGCCCGATGATGGATCGATACCCAACGTGGCGAAGACCGCAGGCGTTACCCCCAAAGCAGCGGGCGTAGCCGGCAGCCCGCAGTTTACCGGGTGTCCTGGAGTTGCCAGCAGCGGCTGGTTGGAGCCATAAAAGAGGAACAGATTGTTTGCGTACGATCCGACATAACCCAGGTCGAAACTGAAATTGGTAGAGATGGCGTACCGCACGTTCAGGTTCCATTGTTGTAGCTTAGGAAGTCGGAAGCTCGTTCCGATAATCCGGTCCCCCAGGTTTGAGGAAGGCGTTCGTCGTGCAAACCCCAGGTTTGTGGCCGGGAATGGCGTTTGTAGTGTGGACGCATTGTTGCTAGCTCCCGAACGACCGACGAGTTGGGCAAGGGGCTGCATGTTCGTCGAAGGAGTGCCTTGCGCATTTCCTCTATCGCTGAGAGGTTGGTAGAACCATCCATAGCCGCCGCGTATAGCCACCCGGCTCTGCTTGCTTCCGGGTTGCCACGCAAAGCCGAAGCGAGGCGCGAGGCTGTCCAAGGGGGCAGCATTCTCATAGTAACCCTTGTTGGGGCGTACAATCACGCCGGGAGGCGGAGGCCCGAAGGGCTGGCCCGTATAGGGGTTGATTCGGTTCGGATTGTAGTCAGAAGGCACCGTCATCCCTACATACGTGCCGGAAGCGGGCGGAATGGGCACCGTCTGCAACAGCGACGGCCAGGCGTTGCCCAGGTCCTGGGCTTCGCCAAAAAGAGACGGCAGGTATTCCCAGCGCAGACCCAGATTGAGCGTGAGACGCGCGCCGGCTTTTAAATCCTCCTGGACGAAGGCGGCGGTATGGTGGAACTGCTGCGAAAGCACGACAGCGCCCCCCGGTCCCATACCTTCGTTGGCCTCGATAGATTGAATATTGCTGAGTCCCTGAGGACTGCCGTTTTGGGCCGCACTCATCCCCAGCAGGAAATCGGTGAAGTTCTGAAACGCAAGCCGTCCTCGAGCGAGACCAATGTTGGAGGACTTCAAATGCTGTGTTAACGCAAAGACCCCGGTGCGAATGGTATGCTTGCCGTGAGTCCAAGAGAGAGTATCCGACCAAGAATAAGTTTTGCTGCCGTTCAGCCAGTGACTGTAGACGTTTCCCGCCTGAAAACCTCCCAGTGATCCCCGCATCGTGATATCCGGCAACCCCGGGGACAAAACATTAGCAGGGGTCATACCGACGGAAGTTACGGAGGGGAGACCGGGCACTGCCGGCTCGGAAAGGTTGTCCGTGAATGTGATCCGCGCTTCATTGGCCAGATTGGGTGTCAACACCGAACTGAGTTGCATGCCGGTGATGTAATTTGTATCGCGCAGTGTTACCGGGAACCCCGGAGTAGGCGGGGTCTCGGGGGAACGAAGAAAGTCGGATGAGTAGGCTCTTTGCGTGTTCGCCGTAGCGTGATAGAGCCGGCCTGTGAGCGTGTGTTTATTGGAAATCACGTAGGCAATATTTAAGAGCCCTTGGTCTTCGTCATACGTGGACGGAATACTATAGGAAGAAAACCCCAGGCCCGCATTCACCCCGCTGGAAAGAATCGTTTGGGGTGTGGGGATCAGATAGCTGCCATCAGCCAGCTTCGACTGCAACAGCTTTAGAGCCACAGGATTGATGTTTGAGCCATCACACGCCACCTGCACTCCTCCGGCAAACGTCAAGTACCTGGACTGCGCAGCCGGGGCCTTATTCGCTGGACAGAACTGCGAACCGATCGTCGCCGCCGAGCGATCGTTGGTGAGTGGGGGAAGAATAACAGTAGATAACGAAGCGGTGGGATCCAGGCCGTTCACCTGCCGTGTTCCCTGATAGGAACCAAAGAAGAACAATTTGTCTTTCCGGATAGGTCCGCCGATCGTGCCGCCGAATTGGTTCTGCTTCAGCGTCGCACGGGGTTGCCCGGCCGCATTCCTGAAAAACGCATTGGCATTGAAAATGTCGTTGCGCAAGAATTCCCAGGCGTCTCCGTGAAACTCGTTCTCGCCGGATCGCGTAACCAGATTGGTATTGGGAACCCGCGCGCCATATCCGGCGTCGTATTGCGAGGTCTGAATTTTAAATTCCGAAATTGTATCGGGGTTAGGGACGGTGCTGGCGGAAGCTGCGCCGTCTACGGTGAACGTGCCTGTAGCGGTATTGCCATTCACATTCACGTTCTGAGAGCCAGTTCCCAGCATTCCGGCATTGTTAACACTGGCGGTGGAGCCAGAAGACATCGAGAGCACTTGCGTTAAGTTTCGGGTGGTCAATGGCACCGCTGTAATGGTCTTGCTGTCGACGAGCGTGCCACTCGAGGAGGTCGCCGTCTCGTTGAACTGGCACTGGCAGGGAACACGTTCTTCGGATTCTCCCGCCTCGAGCTGGGCATCAAGGTCGGGTGCCTCCGAGACGTTTACGACCACGGACATCGCTCTGGAGGTCTTGAATCCTTGCGCAGAAAAGTCGACTTCATAGATGCCGGGAGAAAGCAACGAGAATCCATAGAGGCCCTTCGCGTCGGTCATCGCGGTTTGCGTCTGCCCGGTCGCTGGGTTTACGAGGGTGACGGTCACACCCGGAACGACTGCGCCCGTCGGATCCACGACGGTGCCACGTAACGCACCCGTCGTTGCCGATTGCGCCCACAAACAAGAAGAAGCGCTAACGAAAGCGGCGATCAGAAGGGTCCTGAGTATCAGGAACCTGAGTCGCTCCCTAGTGATCACCGGCAAGCTACCGGCAAGTAATGAAGGAATGGTCGTCGGGCTTCGGATCTGCTTTTACCCCAGGACGGCGGAACCGTGCAGCAATGAAACGATAATTTTCCATGTAAGATCGTTCACCTCCCGCGCCGACTGGACGTAGATCCCTTCTTTGATTTTCCGAAAATGGGGACCAAGGTCCTGCGCCCACATCGATGCGGCGAAAAGGGCGAGGTAGGTGCCAATAACGAAGACGAACGATGTTCTGAGCCTCATAGTTCCTCTGTTGAACGAAATGCTACTTTTCAGATGTTGGCTAGCACAGTGCGGGTGACGGAGCGCGAATGCGTTACCTTCGAATGGGAACGGGAGGCTTTTGCTGGAGGAACCGCTCGCGATAATGCAGCTCGTCGGACATGGTGGTAACCACTTCGGTCATCTTGCCGCCGGGGACCAGCTTAAATGTGTGCTGCGAGATCCACGGGTGGGTATAGGCGACAGGGTCTTCAAACGTGAAGTCAATCTGGAGCGCGCCGGGATCGACACGCCGAATCCGCTCGATGACATGCAGTTCCTCGCTATGTGGATGACCGACCCCATCTAACCACGTCGAATCCTTGAATCCCACCGAATCCACCACAAGCGTGTCACCTTCCCACTTACCCACAGACTCGCCATACCACGAAATATCCGGATCGTCGGAATGCGGCTTATTCAGTGGAATCTGCCTCCAAACCTTGTTCCATTCCCAGAGCTGGTAGATGTAGTCGTCGGTCTGCACGATCTTGAACTTCAGCGGATGTTGGTATTGCCGGGGAAACCCGAGAGGGTCCGCGTACTTCAACGCCGGGTCGGTCGTGTTCTCAAAGTCCGAGTCCGAACCGCTACCCGGTCGCTGGCCTTTCATACGTTCGAGCGACCAAGCGGTATAGGGAATATCAGGTTCGGTGCCGGGCTTCGCTCGCGTGGTGCTCCACGACCCTTTTCCCCCGCCCAGCCACACACCAGAAATATCGGGGTGCTGAGGCGCCGCTGGTACCGCAGGCCGGCTCGAACAACCGGATAGGAATGTGACAACACTCAGCAACCCAGCCAACGCAATTAAGAACTGATTTCGCACGCGCACAGTTTTTCTCGCTTGGGGAGGTTACCGCAATATTCCTGCCTGAAGCCCTCGGCCATCGGCGAACACTACCTTGATCAAATCTCCCGTCGGGGCGCTTCGCAGTCCCGGATGGAAGGTTACAGTCACGGTTTCCCCCGCTTTGAGCGACCTTCGACTCCACCCTCGCTCGGCCAAGATTCCCGTGGAACTAGCCTCAAGAAGCCAGTGCAGGCGCGTGCCATTCGCATCGACGGCCTCTATGCCAATCTGCACATGCGGATTGCTCCAGACAAACTCGGTAATGGTCGCCTTCACCGTCGTCTCTTTGTTGGTGTCATATATCAACGCGCGGCCGTGGTGGGCTAAGGCGGGGCTCGGCATCAGGAGGGCGCCGGCGGCCATGGCGAACATGCCGAACACGCGGCGATTCATGGGGCCTCCAATCAAGATGATGTTTGGTAAACGTGAAAGTCCAACAGATACTAGCCCGTGCCGTGCTGTGCGTCAAGTTGTGACAGTTTTCGGTAGCGGCGTCTTTTGTCCGGCGCGATTGGAGTTCAGGTGCTATCTCGTGCGTCGAAACCTGTAATCGCGGGAGATGCGCATCTCGAGGAGATGCGTCACGGCGCCCTGGCCATCCGTGACGAACTTGATCCCCAGCCCATAGAAGCCGGAAAAAGTGGTTTCCGACTGCGCCACAAGCTGTACCTTCTCCCTTCCTTTGAGTTCGGCAAAAAGCGCTCCGTCAGAGACTGTGACTTCGATAATTGCGGGGTGGGGCCTGTTTCCCCAGAAGTCCTGTTCCTCGTAAATACCCGCGTATTTCGCCAGGATCTCGGGCGCGACCTTTACTTCGGACTTCTTTCCGTCGGACGTCGTGCCGACCCAGTGCTCGAGGCTGTGGTGACTCTCGTTGCAGACGGACTCGAGCAAGTCGGTATCCGCCATCAGCTCCGCGCGGAGTGCCACTGTCCAAGGGCGGGCATACACCTGCGGATCGTTGAGCGTGATTTCAATTTCCATGTGGCCGAAATCCCGGCGCCGGTAGCGTTCAGTCATGCGCAGCGCCTCCGTGTGGGGATGACCATCGCGATCCAGCCACGTCCGGTCATTGAATCCGAAGCTCTCTACCACCAGCGTGTCTCCCTCCCAGCGCCCCACCGAATATCCCATCCAGCTCGGATTCGTGTCGGTCTCCAATGCACGCCCGTCCATGAAAATCTGACGATAGGTGAGATCTTCGTCCAGCATCAAGATCAGACCTGGGGTCTGAACGATTTTCGCCTTGCGCGCGCTGGTACTGTAGCTTGGACCCCACGGCAGGCACTGGATAGACATGTGATCTTTCTGCAGGTCTTCCGCGCGCTGCTTGACTAAAGCTTCGGCCCAAGGCTGAATTTCTGCGGGCTTCAGGTCCGCCGCGATGTTGGCCGCATATTTGAGCGAAATCCTTTGCCACAGGCCGGACAGGTCGGGCTTGCCGTCCGCGGTGCGGGGCGTGGGCGCGGTGAGATTCGGCTCGCCGTCCGCAGTGCGCGGAATGCCGGGCGTGGGATGCTTCACCCACTGCGCCGCGAGCGGCGTAGTCAGCGCAAACAAGATGATCGCGAAGACGACGGTTTTCATACGTTACCTCCAGTGAACAACCGATCGGCCGAACGGAATTTGTGGGAAAGCCGGATACTAACACAGCGTCCGCCGTCGACGCTGTAAAAAGGCGCAATGCGGGATCGCGACTAGAATCTCAGTCCTCAGCAGGAGCAGGACATGGCATTTACCCGCCAAAAGCCTGCGACGGGGCAATCCCGACAGGATCGCAATGAACGTTGATTTCTGGACGGCGTTTAGACGACGGTCTGTTGCAGCCCTCGCTGTGACAAGTGCTCACCATGAATCTCCGGGGCACGACGCCAAGCCGATTTATCATCTTGACATTCGATTTGCGCGGAGTAGATCATTCCCTCGGAAACCTGTTTCTTCTGGGAAATTACGTTGTTACGTTGCCGGATGTGGAGAAAGAATATGGATTTTCTCTCATCAAAGCCGGGGTTAGTCTGCATCGCGTCGGCTCTGATTTTCCTTGGAGTATTGGGATCGACGCAGTTCGTTTATCCGCAGGAAACTCAAAACCGCGGCCGTCAGAACGCCGCCCCGAATACGAGCAGGGAGGAGCAGAAATCCAAGAGCCCCGAGCTCGAGCTTTTGCCCGTACAAGGCAACATCAGCATGCTGGCAGGAGCGGGCGGCAACATTACGGTGCAAGTAGGTAAGGACGGCATCCTGCTGGTCGACACCGGTGTGGCAACGATGAGCGATAAGGTCCTGGAGGCCATCCGGACCTTATCGAAAGGTCAGATCACCTACATTATTAATACCGGCGACAGAACCGATCATGTAGGCGGCAACGAGAACTTCGCCAAGATTGGCCGGCCCTTAGCCATCAACCGAGCCGCGCAGGCGAGCGTTTTTATCGTTGCCTTTAGCACGATTCTGGACAGGATGACCGATCCCAACGGGAAACCTTCCGTACCGGAAAAAGCTTGGCCAAACGACACGTATTCGGTGCCCCAGAAGAACCTTTATTTTAACGGTGAAGCGATCCAGATATTTCATCAACCAGCGACCACGGACGGCAACAGCATCGTGTTTTTTCGGCGCTCTGACGTAGTGAGCACGGGCGATATTTTCGATCCCACGGAATACCCCATCATCGACTTGAAGAACGGAGGGAGTCTTCAGGGAGTGCTCGAGGGACTGAACCGGCTGAGGCAGATGGCGATTCCAGCCGACCATATGGAAGGGGGCACGATGATCGTCCCCGGACATGGAAGGCTTTGTGACGTGGCGGATTTGGATATCTATCAGCAAATGGTCACCATCGTCCGAGACCGCCTTCGGGACATGATCGACAAGGGCATGACTCTCGATCAGGTGAGGGCGGCTAAGCCAACCCGGGACTACGATCCGATCTATGGCAGCAATACGGGGAATTGGACGACGGATATGTTTATTGAGGCCGCCTACAAGAGTCTCAGCAGCAAACCCGACACTCGCGGAGGCCGTCGAAATAACTAGGAGCGATTCGCACGCCGCGTTTTAGCTTGCGGAGTGGAGGATTTTAGTCATTGCCAGGAGCATGGTTATGAAATATAGATTGCCAATCTTAGTCTCATTGAGTGCTTTGACCCTTCTGACCTTGAGCGGTGGTCTGACCTTCGCGCATCATTCGGCTTCGGCAACTTACATCCACGGCAAGTCTGTAAAGATCGAAGGGACTTTAAAGGAGTTTGTTTGGCGCAATCCGCACTCCTTTATGAAGGTGCTGGCGCCCGACGAAAAAGGGGAGATGCAGACCTGGGTTATCGAAGGCGCTGCACCAGCGGAATTGACTGAGCAAGGCATGAAGACAAATACCCTCCGACCTGGCGATCACGTCATCGTCACGGGGCAGCCCGGGCGCATTGCGGAGGACCATAGACTACTGCTGGAGAGCGTGCAGCGGCCAGCGGACGGTTTCAAGTGGCAGGGCCCGGCCACCCGGCAATGACCATTTTCTGGATGGCTGCGCCCTATCGGGCTTGCATTCGCGGCCGCTCATCCCGATGACAGTTCCATAAGAGCGATTCGGTGACAGACAGACGAAAAATGGAAACACGTTGCGGAACGGTACGAGTGCGAGCGAGTCGAGTATTCCTGCTCGTCGCATCGTTATCGCTGCTGCTTCCGGCTAATCTCCCTGCGCAACGCCCAGGTGATGCCGAAGGTGCAGGTCCAAGCATGCGGTAACGCCACATTTCGGACGATTTAACGGGATATTGGGTATCGATCGTAACCGAAATGTGGCGTTACCGCATGCTCGTGCCGGACAAAGGCGATTACGTGAAGGTTCCGCTCAACCCCGAGGGCCGCAAAGTCGCAGACGCCTGGGATCCAGCCAAAGATCAAGCGAGCGGTAACGAATGCAAATCGTACGGTGCTGCCGCCATCCTGCATGTCCCGGGGCGGCTGCATATTTATTGGCAGGACGACAACACGCTGCGTATGGATACCGATTCCGGGTCCCAGACTCGCCTGTTGCATTTCGGTGGGTCGCCGCCGCCGAATGAAGCGCCCACGTGGCAAGGATACTCGGTTGCCCTGTGGGGAGGAGACGAACCCAGGGACAGGCGTGACGGCCAAGGCGGACCTGTGCAGGATTCGGCGGGCAGGCTCGTAATAGCAAAAGAATTGCGGAAGGATGCCGATTATCTCAAGGTGGTTACCACGCATATGCGTCCGGGATATCTGCAGAAGAACGGCGTTCCTTACAGTGGCAACGCGATCCTGGAAGAATACTTCGATCGCTTTTCAGACCCGTATACTCGCAACACCTGGCTATCGGTAACGACCGTGGTAACCGATCCTCAATACCTCATAGAACCTCTTATCACCCATGCGCATTTCAAGAAAATTCCGGACAGTTCCGGGTGGGATCCCACGCCATGTCGCGCCAACGAACCACGCTGATGCGAGTTTCTCCTCAGCTCGTTGCTGGCACGATTACCGGGAGGATGAGCAGATGAGATTCACAAGGATCGACAGGAAAATGAACGGCGTTTGGTTTCTGCTGCTTTTACTGGTGGTGCTACCGAGCCGGCCAGCCCAGGCCCAGGTTGATCTAACCGGCCAGTGGTCACCGCGGGTTTATAACGATGGCATGGATATTGGCGACTACACTGGAATCCCACTCAATGAAGCGGGGCGCCTGAGAGCGGAGAGTTGGCATCCGGAACAACTCGATCTCCCGGAAAATTTGTGCAGACCGCACCCCATCGACATCGGGTTACGTGTCTCCGTTTCGCAGCTGCGCATTACCACGGAGTTAGACAACGAAACACGGCAGCCCGTTGGCTTACGCCTCCACGTGGCCTGGCAGGAGCCTGAACAAGTGATTTACATGGATGGCCGCCCACACCCGTCGGCGAACGCGCCTCACAAATGGTCGGGATTTTCGACCGGACACTGGGAACGCAACACATTGGTATACATGACCGACCATCTCAAGGAAGCGTATCTCACCCGCACCGGAGTTCCCAAGAGCGACAAGGCCACAGTGACAACGCGAGTCCATCGATACGGCAATATTCTGACGGTCATCTTTATCATTAACGATCCAGCGTATTTGACGGAACCTTACATTCGCGAATCCAGTTGGGTCTACGATCCCAACCAGGTGATACCTCCATTCCCTTGTGAAATCACTCCGGATGGAACCCTCGTTCCGGCAGGAAAAGTGCCAAGTTTTCTGCCTGGCAAGAATGACATTCTTAGCGACTTCGCGACTGAATATGGGATACCTCCCGAGTCCGCGTTGGGCGGCGCGGAAACCACGTACCCCGAGTACATCAAGAAGATGAAAACGATGAAGGTCGCTCCTCGCACAACGACTGAACACTATAAGCGCACTCAGTGAATACGCTCGTTCGAGGCCGATGCGGCAGGAACAATCCATGAAAAACACGAAGAATGTTTCTTCAGCGATTTTTGTAATCGCGCTTGTGTTTGGCGGTTGGGCAAGCGCGCGCGCCCAGAGCGAGATTACTCTGCTGGCGGTGGGTCCCATGCGCTAAAAAATGAGTTTCAGCGAAAGTTGGATTTGCCTTGATGTGGTTACCGTGGAGGTGATTTGCCCTACGGTTGAATTAATGGCCAGGGCCGATGATGATCCGAACTGACAGCTAGTAACAGCATAGTTGGGACCGCACTGAATCGCCGCGGGCGCGCTGAATGAGGCGATGGTGGGATTCGGGTTTGAAAAATTTGGGCGGTTCAGAATGTTGAAAAATTCCGTCCGAAATTGGACGATCCCTTGCTCGCCAAGGAAATCAGCCTTGGTGTCTTTGTTTATCGCGAAATCCAGGTTCTTCAGGTCGGGGCCGCGCAAGAAATTCCGCGGCTCGTTGCCCAAAGTCCCGGCCAGGGGCACGTCAAACATGGTTTCGTTGAACCAGTTACTTGGATTGTGGGTGATCACCGTGGCACGGTTGAACGACGGGTCCAGATTCGGCCGATCGTTTGCGGTGCCCGCGGCCGAGGGATTGTTTGAAAGCGAGCGGTTACCGATGATCGGATTTAGCGGACGACCGCTCTGCATCGAAATGATGCTGGCGATCCACCACCCATTTAGCGCGTTTCCCGTCCGTCCCTGAAACTTGGTGAAAGACGGGATACGGTACATGACGTTGGATTTGAAGTTGCTCGCAATAGAAAGCCCGCCAACGCCTTTGTCCAAAAACCGGACTTGCGGAAACAATACCGCCTCGCCGACGGCTGCCTCAACTCCCTGCTGCCCCGACCCGAAGTCTAGCATCTTCGCCCACGTGTATGCGATCCCGCCCGAGACTCCATGGCTAAAGCGCTTGGTCCACTTCACTTGCAGAGCGTTATACCAGGTATCCGAAGCGGCGGTATTCTGGTTGACGATTCCGTAGGTGGGATTTGATTTGGCCGGGAAGCCGGCAGTTGTCGGACATTGATCGTCAAGAGTAGGCGGACCCGTTGGGTTATCCGCGGGGTGACAATAGTACGGCAGACCGTTATGGAGTCCTAGGATGGTGGTTGGATTTCCTTCCTGAAGTTGAATGACGTGGATCGCCCGAGCGCCCACATAACCGACCGCTACGGACTGATTGCCCGGGAATTGGCGGTCAAGCGTCAAGTTCCACTGATAGTCTGTGGGCTGATTCCAGTGGTAGGACACGTTGCGCGGTGAAGCCAAACCGGTAAAAGTGGAAACCACACCGTTCAGATTGGAAGGCGTTCGCGGGGCTGACCCATAGGCGATCGGAAGCGGGATCTGAAACCTCGGCAGTCCCGCCGCTGTCATTGCCGCTACAGACGGGTACGGGTTGTTGATCGTGTTGAAGAAGTCGAGCGGCGGCTGGCAGCATCCCCCATTGAAGAGCATCGCGCCCAGATTCCCGATATCGTAGTAGATGCCGGCGGCGCCCCGGATGGCCATCTTTCCGTTGCCGAACGGGTCCCATGCAAAACCGATTCGCGGGCTGAAGGCGTGCAGGGAAGGGTTATTGCCCCAGATCGCGCTGGGAACTGCCCCTTGTGTTGGGCTAGTCCCATCGGCCGTGGCGATGTCTCGAATTTGCCAGTTGCGGCCCTTGAGCTCGGTGGGAATCGTGCCAAACTCGTATCTAAATCCCAAGTTCAACGTCAGCCGGGGTGTAAGCCGGTAATCGTCCTGAAGGTAGAACCCAAAAGTGCGCTGCCCCCAAAGGCGGGCCTGGGAGGGAGAGAGCGTGCCTCCCAGTGCCGTCATGTTGCTGTAGATTCCCTGGGCCAAATTAGAAAGATTGGTAAAGGCTACACTGCCTCGATTGTTGAAATGGCCATCCTCCGGGATCTTGAAGTCATTGATCAGTGTACCGAACTTGAACGCATGCTTTCCCTTGGTCCAGTAGAGGTCGTCGCTATAGGTGTAAATGTTGTTGACGTATTGCCCGTCAGCCGCAATGAATCCCAAGCCTGTCACGGTACTTGCCGGAGTGAAGCCGCCCATGTCCTGACCCGGCTGAAGGATTGTGCCCGGGTCGGTGGTGCGTGGTGACGTCGTCGACTGGCCAGAGATCAGATTTCGGCTGTACGAAAACCGGACCGTGTTCAGGAAGGCCGGCGAGAAGATGTGCGTTTCCGAGAGCGTCGCGAACTGCATGGCGCCGGACTCATAATCCCGCTGATACGAGTACGCCCGGTTCGCGACCTGATCTGCGCGATCATGCGTGTACCGGACAAAAAACGTGTCCGAATTGGACAAATTCTCATCCAGACGGATCTGCCCGTAGTTTTCCGATGTGGGTTGGATATATGGGAAAGAGTAATTGAATGTCGCTC
>Ga0209056_10003920_pt1 | contig 15729 bp, 9 predicted proteins | sample GraSoiAngelo_114_FD_185876 | JGI IMG/M metagenome (GOLD analysis project Ga0209056, IMG submission 185876) | Grasslands soil microbial communities from the Angelo Coastal Reserve, California, USA - 14_0903_13_40cm (SPAdes) (version 2) | ecosystem: Environmental > Terrestrial > Soil > Grasslands ... | reverse complement strand
CCGAGTTTCGATCCATCGACCCGGATGGTCTCGGCCGTTTTCTCGCGGTCCTGTTCGGAGGTGCGCTGGGGTTCGCTGCTTCCCCGAGACCGGACGCGCCACGGGCGCGGGCGGCGGCGGTCGCACTCGCGATCGTCGCGCTCATCGCGGCAATCGGTCTCGCGACTCGCGGCACCCTCCTCGGATTCGCAACCGCGGTCGTCGTCGCCGCCCTCGTCGACGCGCGGTTGCACGGACGCGACCGAAAGACCGTCGACTCCTATCTCTTGCGTGGGCTCGTCGCGGTGACCGTCGTCGCCGCGATCGTGACCGTCTCGCCGCTCGCCGGACGTGTCCGCGATCTCACGCGGGCGATCAACGTTGGCGATCGAGGCGCTCTCGCTGCAAGCGCGCTCGCGGCGCTTGCCGACCGGCCGCTCCTCGGCCATGGCCCGGACAACTTCGCCGCGGCGTACCCGCTGCACCGGCAGGCGGGTGCTCCTTCGCTCGACGCGAGCTTGCTGACCTCCGCGCCGAGCTGGCCACTGGAGATCGCATTGACCATCGGGTTGGTCGGACTAGTCCTCCTCGTCGTCCTGCTGATGATCGCTGGCCGGTCGCTCTGGCTGCGCGGGCTCGCGCGGGCGCCGGGCGTCGCCGGTCCCATTCTGGTCGCGTCGGCCGCGTATCTCGGGAGCGGGCTCGTCTCGTTCAGTTCGCTCGCGACGGAGTGGTGGCCGTGGCTCGCAGTCGCTGCCGCGGCGGCGATCGAGCGCGGTCCGACCGACGCGGTCGCGCCGGTCCGGAATCTCCCGCGCGTGGTCGCTCGCGCGATCGTGGGTGTGGCGCTTGTCGCCGCGCTCTCAGGCCTCGTCGCGGTGCGAGCCGGCGAGGATGCGGGACGAGCGATCCACGCCGTCGCGGACGGAAGGCCCGAGGCCGCGATCGCAGCGGCGCGGGCTTCGGTCCAGGAGGACTCCGGACGCGCGGCCCATTGGAATGTCCTGGGGCTTGCGGAGGAGCTCGCGGGCGATTGGCCGGCCGCGAGCGACGCCTACGCGGCGGCGGCGCGCCGCGCGCCATACGTCGCGGACTACTGGTCCAGCCTCGCCCGAAGTCGCGCTCACGAGCTGGCGTCGGGGTCGACTGAGGTCAGTGCGGAGCAGGTCCTCGACGCGGCGCGTCGCGCGGTCGCGGCGGACCCGAACTCCCCGGAACCGAACGCCGTCCTCGCGGACATCGCGAGCCTCACCGGCGACTACGACCTCGCGTTGCAGGCCGCGGCCCGCGCCGTCCGCCTGGCTCCCGGTCGAGCCGAGTACGAACAGCTCGCGATCGCGGCCGCCATAGCTCTTTCGGATCCACACGCCGCGGCAAACACGATCGACGAGCTGCTCGCGCTGCACGATTCGGCCGCGCTCCGGGTCGCCCGCGCAAAGCTCGCGCTGGAGACGAATGATCGCGGCGTCGCTCGCGACCAGGCGAATCGCGCTCTTCAACTCGACCCGGAGAACAGGGAAGCGCGCGCGATCCTGGATCAGCTCGGCCGCTGAGGCGGTCCTCAGTGCTCGATCTGTACGGCCCCGGACGCGATGGCTCGATAGTCGTTGTCCGCGTAGGTGTTGTTGACGCCGCTGAAGTCCTTGATGGCCGCCGTTCCCTGTCCGATGAACTTCAGGTGGCGCAGCGCCGTCCGGGTCGTCCCAACGTCGAGGATGACGCCGGTGTCCGCGCTGGCGATGGTGCTGTCCTGGACGACGTCATCGGTGCACGCGGGCCGCGAGCCCCACGATCCGCTCGCCCATTCGCAGGCGACGCCGGTCCAGGTGTTCGGACCGATACGCATGCGCTGGAAGGTCGAGTTGGTCGTGAAGTGCTCGATGTATACGCCGGCCGCGGAGAGGTCGATGTCCAGATCTTCGAGCAGGGATCCCGTCGCTGCCGTTCCCGTCCAGAGACCGGTCCACGCGCAGCTTCGAATCAGCGCGCGCCGGACGGTGCCGCTGTTGCCGAGCCACACGCATGCTTCAGCCGTTCCGTTGGAGGACTTGGGAACCGCGAATGAGACATTGGCGACGTCGAGGTCTTCGAGCAAGGCGGGCGTCGCGACCGCGAGGTTCTGAACGTTCGCATCGACGGTGATGCCATTCACCGTGAAGTTCCGCACACGCACGCGCCGGATGACGAGTCCCTCCGGCTGGCGGGCGAGGACGGCATGGCCGATCGCGTTGTTCCCGTTGAAGGTCGAGTCCAAGATTCGCGTGCCCTGCCCCGTGCCCCACACGTGAACGATGCTGTTGAGGAACGCCTTCGATGGGTCGTTCACATCGAAGGCGACGCCTTGCACGAGTCCGCCGCCCGGGCCCGAGTTCCCGCCCATGATCAAGCCGGCCTTGAAGACCGCGCCGCCGAGCGTGGCGGAGTAAATGCGATGGCCGTACGGATTCTCGAATGGCGCCGCGTTGTCATAGACGCCTGACGCGAGAACGATGTCCTGCGGCGTCGTCATAGCGAGAGCGGACAAGAGACCGGCGCTGTCGGACACGCTGATCGCCCCGGCCGGAACGATGTACGAGGCTGGCGGGCTTGGCGGCGCGGGATCGGGGGGTGGCGGCACGTACAGAACGGTTTGGCTCAGGCTCGTCGTCGCGCCGCTGACGGTCGAGTGCAGGGCGGTGTAGATCGTGTGATTGCCCCAAATCAGACCGCCGACCGTCCAGACGAACTGCCAGCCGGAGTTGTTCCACCGAGAGTCGCCGAAGTACCCGCTCACATCGCTCCGTCCGAGGCCATACGTGGCCGTCCCGAGAAGCGCCCCTGTCCCGGGAGGTCCGTCGAGGTACAGGACGACGCTATCGACGCCCGGAGTGTTGCCAGAAGAGTTTCGATCGATGGCCCAACCCCAGACGACGAGCGTGCCGTCAAAGACCGTCGAATTTGCGGCCGGCCCATCGACGTAGCCAATCGGATCGGAGGGATACGGATATGGGGTCGGCGCGGGCGAGGGCGCCGCAGGTGCCGGAGGCGGTGTCGGCGAGCTCGGCGCGGGTGTTGGCGCGGCGGTTGGACTCGGAGTCGGTGACGCCGAAGGTGATGGCGACGGGCTGTCAGCGTTCGCCGCGGGCGACGCGTAAATGAGGCATGTGCACGCGAGCAAGGCCGCCAGGAGCCGGCCTGCGGGGCTCAGTAGCTCGCCAGCTCGCCGGCGCCGTTCTCGGACCGCGCGCATCAGCTCGTGCTCATCTGACCGGATTTCCTCACGGCAGATCCGAGCCTAGAAAGCGCGACTTAGGGCGGCGATACGCCAAACGCCTAGGTGAATGCCCGATGCCGGTGCCCGCCCGCTCGGTCCCATGCCGGAGGAGAGGGCGGTCGATCCTGCTCCAGGTCAGCGAGGGTCGAGCACGAGTGGCGGCACGCGAACGCGCGCGCCCGGGTCAAGGGTCTGAGGCTCGGAGTCCCTGCGCCGGTCAAGCGACGCGGTTGGCGCGTACGCGCGCACCGTGTACGTCCCCGGGGGTATGCCCTCGAATGAGTACGCGCCGGCATCGTCGGTGAAGACAGCCTGCGTGACGGTATCCCCGGCTCGGATCTCGACCTGCGCTCCGGGAACCGCTCGCTCCCCCGACCGCACAGCGCCGCTCACCGTCCCGGTAGAGGTCGCGTTCGCGAGGTACACGCCGATCTCGCGCCACGCGACCCAGGACGGACTGGTGACGGTCTCCACGCGGATGAAGCGGATCCCGGTCCATGGCGCGGGAGGCGAGTACTCGAGCATTTGTCCCTCGGTGGTAATCCCTGAGAACTCGTGCAAAAGGACCTCGCCCCCTGTCGGACCTCTGCCGTAGACGCGATGCGTGGTGGGCCCTGACGGCGCCTGGCTCACGACCAGCCGCAGCCTCTCCACCGCAACGGTCGCCTCGAGATCGAGCTCGATCCACTGCGGAGCGAAGTGCCCCGAGTTCCAGAACGTCGCCGGAAGACCGTCCACGGCCATTTCCGGTGGAGACCCCGGAAGCGCGTTCGAGGCGCCCGCCGGCTTGGAACCGGCTATGTCGCGGCCACCACCGACGTTCACCTCTCGCGTGAGCGTCGTCGTGGCTCCGGTGACGGATGAGTGAAGGAGGAACGACAACGTGTGGTCCCCGCGCGAGACGCTCGCCGCGTTCCAGTCGAGGTGCCAGCCCGAGAGCTTGAACGCGTCGCCGAAGTGAAGCGCGACGCCCGGACGCCCTTCGCCGTACGTCGCCGTCCCGACGAGAGTGCTGCTGTCGTGTCCGCCGTCCAGATACGCGGTCACGCTGTCGATCCCGGGGCCGGACGTGCTGTTGCGATCGATGGCCCAACCCGAGATCCTCGTCGTCTCCGAGATCGTGGTCCTGGCGACAGGGACATCGATGCCACCGATCGGGTCATCGGGAAACGCGGCCGCCATGACGAACGTGGTCGCGACCTGAGACATCGCCCCGCTGGTCGCTCTGATCACCGCGTTGAGGGTGTGGGTCCCAGTCCTGATCGCACCCACGTTCCAGCGGTAGTGCCAGCCCGAGGTCAGCAAGCGTTGGTCGCCGCAGCCCCGGGCGACATCGTCACGGCGGTCCCCGAGGGACGCGATCCCGACGAACGTTCCGGTCGCGGGCGGTCCATCGAGGTACAGCGAGACGCTATCGATGCCGGTGGGCGGCCCGCCGGAGCCGGTCGCATCACGATCGATCGCCCATCCAGAGATCTCGAGCATCCCGATCTCGGCGTAGCTGACGTCGTAGATCGACAGATCCCCGGTGCCTTCCTGGCGGTCGTACGAGATTTGCATCATCGCTTGCTTGGCGCCGGGTGGGACGATCCCCGCGATCGTGTAGTCGCTATAGGTCGACGCCCTACCGGATGGCTCGAACCGGCTCACCTTTCGGCCCACTTCTGAAGGGGACAGGAAGACGAGCGAGAACGAAGCGAAGTTCGACGATCCTGCCGCGAGTTGAGCGCCGACGACGACGTCGTAGCCCGCACCCGGCGTGACCGCGAACGGCGCCGAATTGACGAATCGCAGCTTCTTCGTCGCGGGGACGAGAATGCGCAGCTTGTCTCCGGTGCCCTGTCCGTCAGGTTCTAACCGCGCTGTGGCCGGGTCCGAGATCAGCCATCCTTCTAGGCCGTTCGCGAAGTCTCCGTTTGGGACTGCCACCGACCGAGCACCCGAGACCTCCGCCTTAGAGGTTGGCGTGGTGATCGCAGAGATGATCGAAGAGTCGTTGGACCGTGTGCAGTTCGTTGCGGCAGATTGAGAAGCGGGCGTCGTACTCGCAGGGGCGCTCGCCAGCGGGGATGTGCATCCGGATGCGATCAGCAAAAACGGTATCGCGCTACGGAGAAACCGCCAACCACCTGCTAGCGCCACAACCGAAGTCTCCGATCGGTTCTTGCGGCCGCATCCGCTGGATTCCTTAGGGTATTCGGCTTGGATCTGTCGTGATCAGCGATGGGAGTAGCTACTGATGTTCCGGCGGCTCGCGCGCCTCGTGATCCCTCGACCGCTCCGAGACCGGATCAGACCGATCGTATTTCGAGCGGAATACGCGCGCCGCGACGCTGAGCGCGACCAAGCGATCGCCGAGGAGCGACGACGCAGCGGCGAGCACGCAGCGTTGCTTCGGTGTTTGATGGGTCGGGAGCCTTGGTGCGTCGATACCGTGGCCCTAGAAGGGAACATGCTGACTTTTTCCGGATGGGCGATCGCGCCAGGCGGCGACACGACGGCAGTGACGTTCACCGTCTCCGATCGGTTGCCGGAGCGTGTTGACTATCCACTGCCTTCCGAAGACATACACAAGATCTTTTGGTACATGCCGCAGGCGAGCCGGGCTCGTTTCTCGTGCAGGACGGAGCTGACCGCACCGGAGTCGTCACAGCCTTTGGCGCTCAAACTCGTCACGACGTCCACGTTGAAGCCGCTCGATGAGGGCCAGAACTATTACTACCTTCCGCCCGCGCTGGACACTCTCCCGATGCCTGACGCCGCAAAGCGCCAACGTGTCGTTGCGAGCGAGTCGGAGAGCGGCTTTCTAACCGAAGGCTTCACGACGTATATCAAATTGGACAAGGCACTCGAGCGGACGTTCGGCCATGGACTCGGTCGGTTCAAGCATGTCCTCGATTGGGGTTGCGGCTGTGGCCGCGTGACGAGGTACCTCGACCGAGACGGCGGCTCGATCACCGGCGCCGATATCGACGGCGAAAGCGTCCAATGGTGTCGACAAAACCTCGCATTCGCGACCTTCGAGCACATACCGCTGCATCCGCCCACTTCGATCGCGAGTGGCTCATTTGACTTGGTTCTTGGAATCTCGGTCTTCACGCATCTGAGCGAGCGGGACGAACAGCAGTGGCTCGCCGAATTGCAGCGGATCGCGCTCCCGGGCGCCGTCCTTTTGATGTCGGTCCACGCAGACTCGACCATGAGTCGACTCTCGTTGCCGGTAGACGTGATTCGCTCGTGGAAGGCCACAGGATTCCTGGATCTTGGCGCGAACCGCGGTCTCGCTGAGGTCCTGACCGGATCAGAGACCGAGTACTACCGAGACACATACCACACCGTCCCCTACATAAGGGAAAACTGGGCAAGGTACTTCGAGATCGTCGACATCGTTCCGGAATACATCGGCAACCTCCAAGACCTCGTGATAATGCGGAAGGGGCGTGACCTCGACCCAGCGGTCTGCGCGAACGCGAGCGGTCTCGTCCCGCGTCGACGTGGATAGGTGAAGCCAGACTCAGGGTTCCGCTCCACACTTGGCGGGCATTCGAAATTGGCCGGAAGACGCCGGGATCAGGACCCGCAATCAAGGCTGCTGCTGAGCGAATCGAGCTACATCCGCGTGTTTCCCTAGGGATTTCGCAGTGTGGCTGCAAAGACAGCGTGGCGCATGCTTCCGAAGATGCTCCATGCTCTCAAGGCCCTACCGCGCGCCTTCCGAGGGCGGGTTACCTCGAGCGCCAAACGTAACGAGCGCTCGGACTCCGCGCCGAAGAGTCTCTCGGGGCCGAAGACGGATGCCGAGGTCGCACCGCAGTGGATCGGCTCATCCGATCCGGCTCTTCTGGTGGCGGGCCATTCTCATCGCTACTCGTTCTTGGACTACTTCGTTCAGTCGGGAGAGACCGCGCCGATCGCTGTACTCAATCAACGCGACCTGGTCGCACTTACATCGGACCCTTCGACGGGCCCGATCGATGAATACTTCCAGATAGCGCTCGCTACGGCCCGCGAGCGCGCGCTGCCGCTCGGCCTGATCTGGGACGGGAACCAACACAACTGGGAGTTCCTCATCGAGTCGGAGCCGCGGTTTTCAATTTTCCCCGCCATCGGTCCTTGGGCTGACGGTTATCCCCGTCCGCTCGTCCCCCGGTCGCTTGTGTACGAATTGTTCAGATTCGGCCTCGCTGGATTACGCGCGGTCCTGTCGAATGTCGCCAACGAAAACGTCCTGCTATTTGGAACGCCACCGCCGAAGACAGAGGAGCAGGTACGCGCGGGCATTAGTACGGAGTCGGTGCTTGTAGGGCTTGCCGAGAAGCTTGGGATGTCCTCCTCGACGCTTCCTATTACGCCGCTCCCAATCAGGTTTGAGCTCTGGCGCATGACGCAAGAGCTCATGAGCGAAATCGCCGCTGAGTTTCGCGTGCCCTTCGTCAGGGTTCCCGACGAAGCAATGGTGAATGGGGCACTTCGAGTTGACGCTTCGCACCCCGACGCCACCCACGCTAACGGTCTGTGGGGCGAGATGATGGTCACCCAAGTCAGACAACTACTGGCTGCCGGATGACCATGCACCCATATCAAATGATTCCCCGGTATTCGCGTTGGAAGCAGGGCGTGGCCGATGGGGTCGAAGTGCGAGAACTGATCGCGGGATTGAACTTCCGGGGACTCAACCGATCTGATCGTGTGTTCTCGGCGGGAAGCTGCTTCGCGAGCAACATCGTTCCATATCTGGAACGTTCAGGGATCACCTACATACGGACGGAGAGGCGACCGAGGGCGCTGACCGTCTTCCCCGACGGGCTCGGTTACGAGAGTTTCTCGGCACGGTTCGGGAACATCTACACATCGAGGCAATTCCTGCAGCTGCTTTTGCGATGTACCGGCCAGTGGGCGCCTGAGGAAGATCGCTGGCGGACCCCAGCCGGACTCGTCGACCCATTCCGACCGGGGCTCAAATACCTGCCGGCGAGCGACGAGGAGTTCGACGCGATTGCAAAGAGTCACCTCGCCGCTACGAGGGCCGCGATCGAGGCGGCAACCGTCGTGATATTCACGCTTGGGCTAACGGAGGCATGGCACGCGAACGATGGTGCCGTCTTCCCGGTCTGCCCGGGAACCGTCGCGGGCGAGTTTGACGCCAGGCGCCATCAGTTCACGAACCTCTCGGTGCGCGACGTTGAGACTGATCTAAGTCAGTGTCGAGCCGAGATATCGAGGATCAACCCGATGGCTCGCTTCCTCGTGACGGTCTCACCCGTCCCTCTGACAGCAACGGCCACGGGGAAGCATGTCGCCGTCGCATCGCTCGAGAGCAAGTCCGTCCTCCGTGCCGCGGTCGCGGAGGCCCAGAGAAAGGATCACGAGATCGAGTATTTCCCGTCCTACGAGCTCCTTATGGGGTGGCAGACCCCGGCGGGATGTTGGGACCAGGACATGAGGACGGTTACCAAGATCGGTCTCGACTATGTGATGTGGGCCCTTCTACCAGACGAATCCAGCTCGGCGATGGAACGGCCAACGGAACCAGATGCCGCAGCGCTTTCCAAACTCGTGACTCAGGTCGAGTGTGATGAAGCGCAATACGAGAGGTTCGCGTGAGAACAACCGAGTGAATCGCCGGTCGGGCTGAACCTCGTGTCATCCGGCGAACGGTTCGAAGGTGGGAGGCGTGCTGTGGAGATTGGGGTTGTAGTAAGGGTCGCTGTCCAGTAAAGCGGCCCATCTCCTGCGCATCAGATTGAATTCGGTCACGGCCCGTTCCCGGTTCTTTGGCGCGTCATCGGATCCTCGGCTCGCAGATTCGTGGTGCACGAGCCGCACCTGGCCAAGACACACGTTCCGGTACCCGCGGGATATTGCCTTCAGACAGAAATCGACGTCGTTGAACGCGACGGTCAGCTGCTGGTCAAAGCCGCCGATCTCGGCGAAGACGTCGCGGCGCACCATCATGCAGGCCGCGGTCACGGCGGCGCAGTTCGACTGAGCCGCGAGTCGCCCAAAGTACCCTGGCGCGCTCGCTGGCTCTCCGACATGCGCGTGACCAGCGACGCCTCCTCTGCCAAGCACGACCCCGCCGTGCTGGACCGAACCATTTGGGTACAGGAGCACACACCCCACGGCACCGATTTCGGGCTGCTGGGCGTAGCCCGCCATGTCGTCTAACCATGAGCTGGCGATGACCTCGGTGTCGTTGTTGAGAAAGACGACGAGGTCGCCATCTGTTGCGGCGACGCCGTCATTGATGAGCGCGGAGAAATTGAACGGTACGTCGCGCCTGAGCACTTGAAACCGACCAGAGAAGCGCGCGGCGAACCGAGCAAGAACGTCGGAGGTGGCCTGCTCGCTACTGCCGTTGTCAACCACGCAAGCATCGAAGTTTGGATAGGCCGAGATCACGAAGAGCGACTCGAGGCAACGGTCCAGCAAGTCCGCGCGATCTCGCGTTGGGATGATGATGCTGATCTTGCGCTCGCGATTCGGCGTGAGACGAGCGATGTAGTGGCTCGACGCAGGGCCGGCGAGATCGACGGTGCCGGCGATCCCACGCCGAGTGAGAGCGCGAGCGACGACGTCTATCCCGGCGGTCTCGGTACTCGTCCGACGGTCCGATGCGCTTCCCCAAGCGCGCGCGTGATACAGGACATGCGGTACGCGATGCACATTCGCGGTCGTTTCCGTCACCCGCAGCGCCAGGTCGTGTTCTCCAACTTCGCCGTCGGAGCGTGGAAGTCCGCCGGCGCGCTGGACGATGGACTTTCGATAGAGGCACAGCCCACTCAGGTACATGTGAGCCAGGAGAGTCTCCGGTGACCACCCAGGTTTAAAGAACGGATTCGCGCGATTTCCCGATTCATCGATCTCGTCCCGATCCGTGTAGATGACGTCAGCATCAGCGGATGTCGCGAGGAAAAGAACCGCGCGCACGAGGGCATCCGGGCTGAGCTCGTCGTGCTGAGCGACGAAGCCGATGAACTCTCCTGCAACCGACGCGAGTAATCGGTCGGACACGGAGGGATCGTCTTCATCCGCTGGAATGATCTTGATGCGCCGATCGTTCGACGCGTATGCCTCAAGCAACGATCGGATCTCTTTGTCGTTCGACGAGTCCCGAAGGTAAAGCTCCCACCGTGGATAGAGCTGATCGCGGACCGACTCGACGGAGCGGGTGAGTAGAGAGGGCACCGGCTCGCGGACGTCGACGAAGAGCGAGACGACCGGCGGATCGATGCACCGGGCAAGCTCACTCAGCAATCGTCGTTTGGCGCCGTCGTCGAAGGTGTGCCGTCGCATCCACGTGTCGTACTTCGATACTTTTCGGCTTCGCTCCCGTAGCTCAGAAAGAGTCGCGCGTCTAATGCCGTTCAGTCCGTGGCGTCGCACACTGCGCGCGAGGCCTGCGAGCAGGCGAACGACGAGTGGTGACCATCCCACAACCTGATCGGATGTCAGGTCCACGGCCTCTCGCCAGACGCTGAGCCGTTGGAGAGAGAGCTCCTCGATCGCGATCTGACCTGGCCCGAGCGCGGGATCCAACCGCGCCGACCAGACGTGACTCAGATCGACGATGTGCTCGAACGTGGACCCGGCTGCCGTCAGAACGCCGAGCGCCAAGCCAGGCTCCGCGACCTGATCGCCTGCGCTCGTGTAGAGCGTGACGCTCGCGTCGGGGCTCGCTCTCCCCTTCAGACGCAGCCTCACCAATCCCCGGGGGATCGGCGGCGTGATCAGGAACTGTGGATCGTCGCCGATGCTTTCCCATTCATAGTCCCCACCTGACAACGCCCTCAAATCATTGATCGGAATGAGACGTGGCCGGTATGTCCGTGCCTTAATGCCGTCAACCAAGTCCAAGGGCGCGAAAGCAATGGCGATGAACGCTCGTCGTACACGTCGTAGGCCGGAGCGGATCTGCCGGAGCCGCAAGAGCCGTGCGTTCGCGCGTGCCAGTTCATCCCTGAGCCGCTCGTTCTCGGCGGACAGTCGACGCTCCAGGGCTGCTGCATCGGTCCGGACCTGATCGAGCTCCCGCTGAGCGGCGCCGAGTGCTTCCGAATCGCTCTCAATCGTGCCGCCGGAGAGGTCGCTTATGCGCGTCATCGCGAAGTGGCGCTCCTCCTCGACGTCTCCCGCGCCGTTGCGCGATGAATCACGCGCGAGGTGTCGACGATTGTGCATACGCCTGCTCAAGCGCATGTACGGGCTCCGCCCTAGGGTGTCCGCCGGATGTACCACGCGTCATCGTCGGCGACTGTTGTCGCGCCGGCGAGCGGATGGTCTGAGGAGCAATGCGCGAGTGATCCGATCTAGCGTGCGCACATTCCTGGCCGCTGCTGCGTTCGCCTGGAGCAAAGTTCCGGAGCGGGAAAGGCGTGCGCTCCGTCCGCTTCTATGGGGCGCACCCGGACTGCAGCGTCTCCGCCGGTTGAGCAAGGACATGTTGTGGTCGACGCAGCCCGAGGATCCAACGCGCAGGCAGGCTCGAATGTGGGTCAGCGACGCGCTCTACGGCGAACGAACACGCGGCGGCGTCCTCTGGGGGCTGTTGATGCTGGCGATTCGTGAGCCCGGAACCCTCGCGCGAGCCGCCTCTGCTGACGCGGCAAAGACCCTGGTTAGAAAGTTCCTCACTCCCGATGGTGTTGTCGGAAGCCATGATCACGCGCAGCCCACTGAGTTAGAGCTTGAAGTTCGCGCGGTGCTCGCACGCCTAAGCCAATCGTCCGACCCGGTCGACGTGGACCGCCTAGATCGGCTTGCACTCCCGCAATTCGACCACCCCGACATCTCGTTCGTTATCCCCGTGTGGAACCACTGGCGGTACACGTACGCGTGCCTCGCGGCAATCGCGCGATGCGTCCGCGGCACGTCGTACGAGGCGATCGTGGTCGACAACGGGAGCTCCGATGAGACTCCTCATCTTCTTGCACGCATTGGCAACCTGCGCGTCGTGCGAAATGACTCGAACATCGGCTTCCTGCGTGCGAGCAACCAAGGCGCGGCAGCCGCGCGTGGACGCCACCTTCTGTTTCTGAACAACGACACGCAACTCTTGTCAGGAACCGTCCGAGCTTTGCTTTCGACGATCGACTCCGATCCGACGATCGGCGCCGTCGGCGGCAGGATGATCTTCCTCAACGGACGGCTGCAAGAGGCCGGGAGCATCGTGTGGAACGACGGCTCCTGTCTCGGCTACGGCCGAAATGACGATCCGTTTGACCCGCAGTACTCCTATGTTCGGGCGGTCGATTACTGCTCGGCAGCGATGCTCTTGACACCCCGCGAGCTCTTCCAGAGGGTGGGTGGCTTCGACGAGCGATACGCACCGGCCTACTACGAGGACTCCGACTACTGCATGACGCTCCGAGCCATAGGTTTGCGAGTCATCTACCAGCCTGCGGCAGTCGTCATTCACCGCGAATTCGGAAGCAGCCCACGCGCAGAAGCGGCATTGGAAGCGCAGGCGCGGAATAGGAGCCACTTTGTCGAAAAGTGGGCCTCGGCGTTAGGGGGCCAGCCAGCGCCCTCGCCGCTGGCCGTATTGAGGGCGCGGGACGCAAGTCACCGCCGCAGGCTTCTCTTCATCGACGACCGCGTACCTGATCCGCGACTTGGCACGGGCTATCCGCGAGCCAATTCGATGGTGACGTCGCTGCAGGAGCTCGGATGGTCGATCACGCTCTTTCCGCTGCTCCATCCGGAACGGTTGGACCCCACGACACGGGACCTTGAGCAGCGCGGAGTCGAGGTCATAACACGTGGCGATGGGCGGAGACTGGACCTCAAGGATTTCCTCGAACAGAGGCGCGACCTCTATGACGTTGTTCTCATCAGCCGGCCCCACAACATGAAGGAAGCTCTTCCGATCGTCCGTCGGTTCGCCCCCCGCGCCCGCGTGGTCTACGACGCCGAGGCCATATTCGCCGAACGCGAGCTGCGCCTGCTGCGGTTGCAGGGCGGCGCATTCAACGAGAGGTTTGCCCAGGCGAGGATCAGGCTCGAAGGCAGCCTCGTGGGTCAGGCCGACGCGATCACAGCGGTCTCGGTCCATGAAGCGAAGATCCTCGAGCAGTTCGGCGCCCGGCGAACCTATGTGGTCGGTCACTCTCTCGACCTGCGGCCGACCGCGCCTGGCTACGACGAACGCGCAGGTCTTCTTTTCGTCGGGGGCATCTTGGACTCGCCGTCTCCGAACGAAGATGCGCTCTTGTACTTCGCGCGCGAGATCCTTCCCCTTGTCCGGCGACAGCTGCGATGCTCACTGTTCGTCGTAGGCACGAACCGGTCCGAACGAGTGGCCGCCCTGAAGTCCGACGACATTCGCGTAGTCGGACGCGTCGACGATCTCGAGCCGTGGTACTCGCGTGCGCGCGTATTCGTGGCGCCGACGCGGTACGCGGCGGGCCTACCGATGAAGCTCCATGAGGCCGCGTCTGTCGGGCTCCCTTCCGTCGTAACGCCGTTGATCGCCTCTCAAGTGGGGTGGTCCGATGGCCGCGAAGTCGTCGTCGGAAGAGATGCGACAGAGTTCGCACGCGGACTCGTCGCGCTCTATTCAGATCGCGGGTTGTGGGAACGTATCCGGGCGGGCGCACTCAACGCCGTGCAACGTGATTGCGCTCGGCAGACTTTTCTCGCCGGGCTCCGAGCGGCGACGGGGATGCATCTCGACGCGGCCGATGCGACCGCGGACGCGCCGGCGGCGCCGCTCTACAGAGCCGGCAGCCTCAACTAGCCTGCCGCTGCGTCCCGGTAGGCGTTCACCACGGCATTCGGTTCGCCGAGCGCGCGGACGACACCCCGGTCGAGCCACACAGCGCGCGAGCAGGTCGCAAGAACGTAACTCAGCTGGTGCGACACCAGGACGACCGTCGCGAGTTGCTGTCTGAACCCCTGAATGCGCGCCCAACATTTCTTTTGGAAAGCCTCGTCGCCGACGGCAAGCACTTCGTCCACGAGTAGGACTTTTGGCTCCCACTCGGTGGCAACTGAGAAACCCAGTCGCACGATCATTCCCGAAGAGTACGTGCGCAGCGGCTCATCCATGACGTCGCCGAGCTCGGCGAAATCGACTATGGAATCGAGCCGTTCGTCTACGTCTCGCTTGGTGTGGCCCAGTAGCGTCGCGTTCAGATAGACGTTTTCGCGCCCGCTGAGATCAGGGTGAAAGCCGGCACCGATCTCGAGCAAGGGGCTGACCGGCCAGCCGTGTACGACGACCCGGCCGCGCGTGGGCCGAAGAACGCCGGCGATGAGGCGGAGCAGGGTGCTCTTGCCGGCGCCATTCGCGCCGACGATCCCGAAGACCTCGCCCTGGCGAACGGCAACATCCACATCTCGAAGCGCCCACACGTCGCTTCTCCGAACTCGACCTTGGATGCGCCGGATCGCGTACTCCTTGAGCGAGGTGAATCGCTCGTGATGATGCCGATAACGAAAGGACACGTTGTCGATCCGCACGGCCTCGGGGAAGGCCGCCGGCTCGAGCACCGTCAGTGGAGGCTCACTCGGGTGCCGCAGGGCTTGCACCGGCTACGCGCGTGCCGCGAGGTCATCGGCGGCGGAGGTGAACCAGAACCAGCCCAGGGCAAGGACTCCCACTGCGGCGACGGTCCCGGCGATGAGCGTCATAGGCTCCGGCGGAAGGCCGGCGTATACCGGCGCCCGGAACGCTTCGACCAGGTAATACGCGGGATTCAGGTTCATGAGCCAGCGCATCGAGTCGGGTAGCGCCGCGACCGGGTAGATGATGGGCGTGAGGAAGTACCACGCAGTCAGGGCGACTTGGTACATCTCAACGACGTCGGGGAATGAGATCGCCACCGTCGACAACACCAGTCCGACGCCGAGAGCGAAGCAAGCGACGAGCAGCATGGGCACCGGAAGCCAGAGGAGCGCCCAGGTGATCGGGGCGCCCGAGACGAAGCTGATCAAGAGAAGTGGTACGAGCGCGAGTGTGAGATTCACGAGGCCTGCGCCCACCTGTGACAGCGCGAACACCGACCTCGGCAAGTAGATCTTCGTAATGAGCGCGCCGCCCCAGATCAGGCTGTTCATCGCCTGGGTCGTGCTCTGCGCGAAGAAGATCCAAACGAGCTGCGCCGACAAGAGATAGACCGCGTAGTGCTGGATATCGCCGCGGAATACACGCGAGAACACGAGCGTGAGGACAGCCATCATCAGCAGCGGATTTAAAAACGTCCACGCCACACCCAGGACCGATCGCTTGTACCGCGTGCGGATGTCTCGGCTCACGAGCTGGACGACGAGGTCGCGGTACCGCACGAGCTCGTACAGCTCGCGCAAGTAGGCCGGCGGAAGACGCGACGAGTCGTAGACGTCGGCGGTCCCGCCGACGGCGTGAGAACTCAACGGGATAGCCGTCCCGCCCTGCATCGGTCAACTGCTCAACACGAGTGTCAGACCCACAAGCCTCCGCCCCGCGGCCGGCGACACGGGCAGGTCCGCGGCGGCCTAACACTCCGACCCGCTCG
>Ga0209056_10003919_pt1 | contig 15730 bp, 17 predicted proteins | sample GraSoiAngelo_114_FD_185876 | JGI IMG/M metagenome (GOLD analysis project Ga0209056, IMG submission 185876) | Grasslands soil microbial communities from the Angelo Coastal Reserve, California, USA - 14_0903_13_40cm (SPAdes) (version 2) | ecosystem: Environmental > Terrestrial > Soil > Grasslands... | reverse complement strand
AAAGCGAGATCCGTCCGCCCGTCATCCGCCTGCCGCAGCGCCTGCGCGGGCAACCCATCGAGCCCGGGCAAACCATCGACGTCCAGGTCAAGCTCAAGCATCCCGTGCAGACCGGCCTCGCGCTGCGCGACGGCCAGTTCGTGCCGGTGGCCGAGCCCTTCTACCTCACCGGGATGGACGTGTTCTACGGGGGTGCGCGCGTGAGTCGCTTCGTGCTGACGCCGGCCCTCGCCGACGATCCCCTGATCAGCCTCCGGCTCCGGCCGTGGGACGAGGGACTCCTGCGCGTCGTGTTCCGGAACAGCCGCGGTGCGGAGCTGGACGCCACGCATCCCATTCGGTTCGGTTAATCGGTCGAACGCGCTATCCTCGCTCTCGGAGACTGAATGACTGTCACCGAAGCTGCGTTGCGGGAGGTCTCGTCGCGAAATGACGAGCTGATCAACGCCGACCTGGTGCGGACGTGGCTGGCCTGGGGGCTCGCCTGGCTGCTCTTCTTCCCCACCGTCGGAGTCCTGATCTCCACCAAGTTCAACTATCCCGGTTTCCTGGGCGACACGTCGTGGCTCACGTTCGGGCGGATACGGCCGATCCACGTGAACGGCGTCATCTGGGGTGCCTTCTCGACGCTCTTCATCGGGCTCTGCCACTACATCGTTCCTCGCCTCACCGGAGTGCGTCTCTGGGGCGAGCGCTGGAGCTACGGTGTCCTGTGGGCCTGGAACCTCAACCTGGTCGCGGCGGTGGTGCTGCTCGGGCTCGGCTGGAACCGGGGCTGGGAGGCGGGCGAGTTCGCGCTGCCCAACGTCGTCGTCACGTTCCTGGCGCTTCTGCTGCTCACCGTCCAGTTCCTGATGACGATCAAGCAGCGCCGGGAGCGGCCGCTCTACGTGTCCCTCTGGTACCTGATCGCCGCGTTCATCTGGACCGACGTGAACCTGGTCCTCCTGATGATCGGCCCCTACCACATCCCGGGTATCAACAACGCGGCGTGGCACGGGCTCTTCATCCACTACGTCGTCGGCCTCTGGATCACGCCGGCGGGCTACGTGCTCATCTACTACTTCCTGCCGGCCAGCGTGAAGAATCCGATTTACAGCCACCGGCTCTCGCTGATCGGGTTCTGGTCGCTCGCGTTCTTCTATCCCTTCGTCGGCATCCACCACTATCTCTACTCGCCGATCGCCGACTGGGCGGAGACGATCGCGATCATCTCGTCGATGATGCTGATCATCCCGGTGTGGACCGTCCTGCAGAACTTCTTCGGGACCATGATCGGGCGCTGGCCGGAGTTCTCGCGGAACCTGCCGGCGAAGTTCCTGATCGTGGGCTCGATCATGTATCTGGTCGGCTGCTTCCAGGGCTCGCTGGAGGCGCTCCGCTCGCTGCAGCAGCCGACGCACTTCACCGACTTCGTCATCTCTCACTCCCACCTCACCGTCTTCGGCACCTTTGTGGTGTGGGCGATCGCCGGCACGATGTACGTCTGGCCGCGGCTGGCGCACGACGCCCCGCTGTGGAGCTTCCGCCTCGGGAACTGGGGATTCTGGCTCGTCACCCTCGGCATCTCGGCGATGGGCCTCGTGCTGACGGCGCAGGGTCTGCAGCAGGGCTTCATGCTGATGGCCGGTACCGAGTGGGTCCACTCGGTCAACGCAATCCGGCCTTACTGGTGGGTGCGGACGTTCACCGGCATCTCGATGGACCTGGGCATGTCGCTCCTGGTCTACGCCCTCATGAAGACGTCGCTCGCCGCGCGGTCGACGTGACGTCGACCGGAATGCGATGAGATCGGTCGGCTCGCTGGCGGTGGGCGCCGGCTTCTTCTTCGTGACCCTGGCGATGTTCATCCAGGGCTTTCTCCCGGCGATGATCCCGGAGTCGCGGTCCAGGCAAGTGAGTCGCGCGGTCCGGACCGATGTGGGCGACGTGAAGTGGGTGCGCTACGACGCGTCCGACTACACGCCGCTCGAGCGTGTCGGCCGCGGCATCTACATCCGCGAGGGCTGCTGGTACTGCCATAGCCAGTACGTACGGCCGGTGGCCGGTGAAGACCTGCGCTGGGGTCCCGTCTCCGAGGCCGGCGAGTACGCGTTCGATCTTCCGCACCTCTTCTCGACGCGCCGGATCGGCCCGGACCTGACGCGCGTCGGGCTCAAGTACGGCGACGACTGGCACTACGCGCACCACTGGGACCCCCGCCTGGTGGTGCCGGACTCCATCATGCCGAGCTTCAAGTGGCTCTACACCCAGGTGCGCGTCCCGTTGCGACGGACCGACGCGGGCCCGAGCCTGGTACCGTCGGCGGAGCTCAAGCCTTACTTCACGATGAAGCCCGAGACGTCGATTCCTCTCTATCCGAATCCCGAGGGTCTCGCGTTCGTGTCGCCCCCGGCGAACGCCCAGTGGCCGCTCGACGGCACGCCGGTGATCGACCTCAAGGGCTTCGGCGATCGACCGCCCACGCTCGAGGCGGTCACCCTGGTGTTTCCCACGGCCGAGCTGGTCGGCCTGGTCCGGTACATCCAGAAGCTCGGCACCAACCGCGGCGCGTGGCGGGAAGTGTTCGAGCCGCAGGCCGTGGGCGTCTCGGTCATGAACATTCCACGCAGCCAGGATCTTCTGGCGCTCGGGCGCGAGGTCTATCAGGCCCGGTGCAGCGGCTGTCACGGAAAGGGCGGAGACGGCAATGGTGCGGCCGCGACCTTCCTCTCCCCACGCCCCCGAAACTTCACGCTCGGGGTCTTCAAGTTCCGCACGACACCGTCGGGATCCTTGCCGACCGACGGCGATCTCTACCGCACGGTCACGCGCGGCGTCCGGTGGACCGCAATGCCCACGTGGCATGAGCTCCCGGACAAAGAGCGACTCGCCGTCGTCACGTTCATCAAGACCTTCTCGAGCCGCTGGAAGGACGAGCAACCCGAGCCGGCGGCCACGATTGCCGATCCGCCCAAGGCGACCGCCGAGCTCGTCACGCGCGGGAAGGATCTCTATCGGAAGGCCAAGTGCTTCCAGTGCCACGGCGATAGCGGCAAGGGCGACGGGGTGTCGGCGCCCGACCTGACCGACGACCTCAAGTTTCCGATCCGCCCGGCCGACTTCACGCGCGGCCAGTTCAAGGGCGGATCGAGCGTGCGCGATATCTTCCGCACCATGACCCTTGGCCTCGACGGCGCGCCCATGCCCTCGTTCGCCGACTCGATGAGCGAGGAGGAGCGCTGGGCGATCTCGTACTACGTGCTGTCCCTCTCGGCCTGGAAGGACCCGTTGACCGGCGAGCCCCTCAATCTACCGGCCGCCGCGCGCGCGGCGCTCAACTCCCCGGAGGCGGGCGCCGATCATCCACGATTCGCCCTCGATCCGGCGCGGCACGACCGAGTCGTGCGGGAGAAACCCATGCCACGGACCTTGTATCCTGGAGTCCGCGAATGATCGAGCACCTGATGCTCGGAGAGTTCACGGTCGCGCTCTTGATGAGTCTGGCGGCGCTGTGCGCCTTCGTCTGGGGCGCCGCGACCGGCGCGTTTCGAGGCCTCGAGACGGCCAAACAACAGGTGCTTCGCGTGGAGGGGGTCGATGAGCGAAGGGACGCCTGAGCGGCACCCGAAGTACGGCAAGGTGGAGGAGTACGCGCAGGGTGAGATCCGCGCCTATCACGGCATCATCAACAAGTGGCTGCTCCTCGTGTACGCGATCCTGGCCGTCTGGGGCGTCTACTATCTCTTCAAGTTCTGGGGCGGGCTCGGACCCGGCCTCGGCGCCGGTCAGTAGGAGCGCGGCATGCGCGCCGAACGCTTCCTGATACCGCTGGCGCTGCTGAACCTGGCCGCCCTGATCCTCGGCATCCTCTACAACATCCTCGCGAGTCTTCTGGCCCTCCCGTAGCCCGATGAGCACCGTCGAGAAGGTCGCGTTCGGATTGTTCCTCGTGGGCACGGTCGCCTTCTTCGTCTGGGTGGCGGTACTGGCCATCCGCAAGTAGGATCCGGCGCCGCGTGGCCCACGGAGCCGCTCAGGCAATCGGCGCCGGAACGTCGGGCAATATCTGGTCGGTCGCGACGTCGGCGCCGGGCTCCTGGATCGTGCGAGCCGAGGTCGCCGCGCCTCTCCTGATCGTGGCGGGCGCCTACGCGGTCGGCTGGTGGCGGCTGCGTCGTCGCGGTGGGACGGTATCGGGCTGGCGTGTCGCCGCGTCTGCAGGCGGCCTCTCGAGCCTGCTCGTCGCGCTCTCGGCCCCGCTCGACCGGCTGGCGCACGCGAGCTTCGCGGCCCACATGGTGCAGCACCTCCTACTGATCGTCGCCGCCGCTCCGCTCTTGCTCCTGGCCGATCCGTTTGCGGCCCTCTGCTGGGCGCTGCCGGCGCCGGTCCGCGCGCGCGCGGGCCGGCGGCTACGGCCGGGGGCGCCGTTGCGCGCGCTCTGGCGCGGGCTCACCGCCGCGTCGGTGGCCTGGCTCGTTCACGTCGCCGCGGTCTGGCTCTGGCACCTGCCGAGCGCCTACGACGCGGCCGTCGCCGATCGCGTTGTTCACGACGTGGAGCACCTCGTCTTCTTCGGCACCGCGATTCTGTTCTGGTGGCCGATCGTCCAGCCGGCGCCGCGACTGCGGGCGCCGACCGGTTACGGCGTCCGCGTGGTCTACCTGGTCCTCACCGCCCTGCAAGGCGCGTTTCTCGGCCTCTTGTTCGCGATGAGCCGCGAGCCCTGGTACCGAGCCTACCCGAGCGCCGAGGACCAGTCTCTCGGCGGCCTCGTCATGTGGGGACTCGGCGGCGCCGTGGACATGCTGGCCGTGCTGATCCTGGTCGGCTGCTATCTCGGGTCGCAGGACCGCACTACGTGATGCGGGGCGGGCGAATGCTGGCGCCCGGCCGTGGCCGCATGACCTTCTCGAGCCCGCCGTCCTCGCTCTTCAGCGAGGGAACCGGGTGCGCAGCTACATTCGACGCACCGCCGTGGCGGGCGACGCGCCCACCACCGCGCAAGATTAGGCCTCGTAACGAGTTGCCGAGGTCCGTTCAGCCGCCGACCTGCACGGCGGGGCGTGACGAGGTCGGCGAGGGCGTTCGTCAAGAGCGCGGCGAGGGCTGCCAGGCGGTCAAGCTTCGCTGCGTTGCGCGGGCGCCAGACGCCGCACGGTCGCCGCCGCAAGACCGCTTGCCTTCGGTGGCCTAATCGCGGATATTCCGAGTACCGCAACCCCGGGAGGGAAGGCCATGACGCGCTTGACGATCAACGGCAGATCGCTCGAGGTCAACGTCAACCCCAGCACGCCCCTGCTGTGGGCTCTCCGGGAGCAGGTCGGCCTCACCGGCACCAAGTACGGCTGCGGCATCGCGCAGTGCGGCGCTTGCACGGTGCACATCGACGGCAAGGCGATCCGCTCCTGCGTGATGCCCGTCAGCGCGGCGGTAGGCAAGCAGGTCACTACCATCGAGGGGCTGGCCGCCAACGGCGTTCTGCACAAGGTGCAGAAGGCCTGGGGCGACCATGAGGTGCCGCAGTGCGGCTACTGCCAGTCCGGCATGATCATGGCGGTGGCGGCTCTCCTGAAGGACAAGCCGAGGCCGACCGACGCCGATATCGACGCGTCGATCACGAACATCTGCCGGTGCGGCACGTTCCAGCAGGTCCGTGAAGCGATCCACGCCGCGGCGAAGGCATAGGGGAGAGGCCATGATCACCAAGACTCCGAAGGTCGGCCGCCGCTCCTTCATCATCGGCTCCGCCACGGTCGGCGCGGGGCTCGCTCTGGGCCTGAAGATCCCGTTCGGCGCGAGCGTCGTCCGCGCCCAGGACGGCTCGCCCGAGATCACCGCCTGGGTGGTCATCCGCCCGGACGACACGGTCGTGATCCGGATCGCGCGGTCCGAGATGGGACAGGGGACGCTCACCGGCCTCGCGCAGATGGTGGCCGAGGAGCTTGAGTGCGACTGGTCGAAGGTGACGACCGAGTATCCGACGCCCGGCCAGAGCGTCGCGCGCAAACGCGTGTGGGGCGATTTCTCCACGGGTGGCAGCCGTGGCATCCGCGACTCGCATCAATACGTGCGCCAGGGCGGCGCCACGGCGCGGGTGATGCTGGTCCAGGCCGCGGCCGACACCTGGGGGGTGCCTGTCTCGGAGTGCAGCGCCGCCAACAGCGTGATCACGCACAAGACCTCCGGCCGCACGACCACGTACGGCAAGGTCGCAGAAGCCGCCGCGAAGCTGACCCCTCCAGCAAACGTGTCGCTCAAGGACCCCAAGGACTGGAAGCTCATCGGCAAGTCTGTGAAGCGCCTCGACACGATGGACAAGCTGACCGGCGTGCAGGTCTATGGTGCGGACCTGAAGCTGCCCGGGATGCTCAATGCCGCGATCAAGGACTGTCCGGTGTTCGGCGGCAAGGTGAAGAGCTTCGAGGCCGCCAAGGTCACCGGCATCCCGGGTGTCCGGCACGTGGTGCCGGTCGGCGATTCCGCCGTCGCCGTCGTGGCCGACACGTGGTGGCAGGCCAAGACCGCGCTCGACGCTCTGCCCATCGTGTGGGACGAAGGCCCGAACGCCCAGGTCTCCAGCGCCACGATCGCCGAGATGCTCAAAGCCGGCCTCGACGCCGAGCAGGCTTTCGTTGGCAACCAGAACGGCGACGCGAAGGCCGCCATCGCCGGCGCGGTGAAGAAGATCGAGGCGGTGTACGCCTATCCGTTCCAGAACCACGCGCCGATGGAGCCGATGAACGCCACCGCGCGGTACACGGAGGATCGCTGCGAGGTCTGGGGCCCGACGCAGAACGGCGAGGCCGCGTTTGCGGCCACCCTGGCCGCGTCCGGCCTCCCGGCCGACAAGTGCGAGTTCTACAAGGTGCACCTCGGTGGCGGGTTCGGACGGCGCGTTGCCTACCAAGACTATGTGACCCAGGCCGTCCTGATTGCCAAGCAGATCCCGGGCACGCCGGTGAAGCTTCTGTGGACGCGCGAGGAGGACATGCTGCATGGCCGGTATCACCCGGTCATGCAGTGCAAGCTGGTCGGCGCCTTTGACGCCAGCAACAACCTCACCGGCCTGCACATGCGCCTTTCGGGGCAGTCGATCCTCAGCGCCGTACGGCCGGCAGCCCTCCAGGACGGCAAGGACCCTCTCACGTTCCAGGGGCTCAACGCGACTGGGGACTTCGCCATCGGATACACCATCCCGAACTTGTTGATCGACCATGCGATGCGCAACACGCACGTCCCGCCGGGCTTCTGGCGCGGCGTGAACATCAACCAGAATGCGATCTTCCTCGAATGCTTCGTGGACGAGCTCGCGCATGCCGCGGGCCAGGATGCTCTCGAGTTCCGGCGCAAGCTGATGAGCAAGCATCCGAAGCACCTCGCCGTGCTGAACGCGGTGGCCGACCGGGCGGGATGGGGCAAGCCGGCGTCGCGAGGTGTGTATCGCGGGCTGGCTCAGATGATGTCGTTCAACAGTTACGTGGCGGCGTGCGCGGAGGTCTCCGTCACCGCCGGAAACAAGGTGAAGGTGCATCGTATCGTCGCCGCCACCGATCCCGGGTACGCCGTCAACCCGGCGCAGATCGAGCGGCAGATCGCCGGGTCGTTTGTTTACGGCCTGTCCGCGCTGTTCATGGAGGAGTGCACGGTCAAGGCCGGCCGCATCGAGCAGACGAACTTCCACGCCTACGACTCGATGCGGATCGCGCAGATGCCGAAGGTCGAGTCGATCATCATGCCGTCCGGCGGGTTCTGGGGCGGCGTCGGCGAGCCGACGATTTGCGTGGCCGCGCCGGCGGTCCTCAACGCGTTCTTCGCCGCCACCGGCAAGCGGATCCGCACGTTCCCGCTGAAGAATCACGGCGTCCAGATGGTGTAGGAGCCGATGCGCAGAGCCCTGGCCGTTGCGATCGGGTGCGTATCGATCGCAGCGGCCGTGGTGGCGTCGGCCGAGCCGCCGGCTGTTCCGGATAACTGCAGTCACAGCGGCGTCCCGCGAACGGGATTCGTGCACTGGTGGGCCAAGACCTCACCTTCCCGATTCGCGGCGTGGCCACTAGCGAACACCGCCCCAACGGGAAGCGCCCGTAGGACTGTTAAGCCGCTTGTGGTCCCCTCTTGAAGCCCAGGCGCTCACTGCTTGAGTCTCCAACGGGTGCACCTCTTGGACGCGGGCGCTAAGGGCCCTTCGCGAACTCCCGGCGTTCCCCCTGAACTGCGAGGGAAATGGCCACGCGGGGCGACAACCCGCTTCGCCGCAGTGATTCACCGAGCCAGTGTCCAAAGCTCGCCGCGACGCCTTTCCATCACGGTCGGTCGCGGTTTTCAATCGCCACACCTGCCTCTTCCTACTACTTCACGAAGACCCATTCCGGCTTGAGCAGTGGGAACGCGATCAGGCCGATGATCGCCGTGGCGGCCACGAGCAGGGGATTGCTGACCTTCCAGCGGAACAAGACCACGAGGCTCCCGAGCGCAACGAGCGCGGTCAGCCAGTCGCCGATCGCGATCTTTCCGAGTAGGACGCAGGCACCGAGGATCGTCCCAATGGCGGCGGCGTAGGCGCCCTTGATGAATCCCTGCACGTGTGTGTTCGTCCGGTATCGGACGAGGATCGGCGCCACGATCAGGACCAGCAGAAAGGAGGGCAGGAAGATGCCGATCGTCGACACGAGCGAGCCCCAGAAGCCCTCGAGGAGGGAGCCGTGGAGACGAGCGGCGACGAGGTAGCCGACGAAGGTCGCGGTGATCACGACGGGTCCGGGACTGATCATCCCCATCGCGACGGCGACGAGGAATTCCCGCTCGCTGAGCCAGCCCGTTTGCTGCACGAGGCCCTTCTCGAGGAACGGCACGATGACGAGCCCGCTCCCGAAGGTGAGCGAGCCGGCCTTCAGGAAGAAGGCGAGCAGCTTGCCGAGGATCTCGCCCACCGTGGCGGGAGCGGCGCCAGCCGCCACGAGCGGCACGCCGAGCAGGACCGATCGCGTGGTGGACACGTCCGCGCGCGCGCGAACGAGGAAGCCATAGTAGATGACGCCCACGATGCCGCAGCCGATGAAGACCAAGGCCACTTCGGCTTGCACCGCAACGGTGATGGCGAACGCCGCAGCCGCGAGCACCCACTCCAGCCAGTCCTTCATCCCGAGCTTGGTGAGCCGGTAGCACGAGTGCAGGATCAACGCGATCACGGCCGGACTCACGCCGTAGAAGATCGCGATAACCCATGGCAGCCCGCCGAAGTGCACGTAGAGCGCGCCCATGGCCGCGACGATGACAAAGTTCGGCAGGATGAACGCCCATCCCCCGGCCCAGGCACCCCAGAAGCCGCCCCGAATGTACGAGATCCAGATGCCGACCTGGATCGCGAGGGGACCCGGCAGCGACTGGCAGACGGCGATGCCCTCGCGCATCTCGTCCTTGCTGAGCCACCTCCTGTCGCCCACCAGCTCGCGCTCCATCTGGCCCACGAGCGCGACCGGACCGCCGAAGCCAAGGACACCGAGGCGCAAGTAATAGCGGACGAGCTCGCGGATCGGCACGCGTTCCGTTATCTTCTCCCGTTCCATCGCTGATCCTCCCCGAGTGCGCCGGAGTGTAATCCTTGACGGGCGGTGTAGCAAGCGTTACGGTGACCTCGATGCGCTGGCTGACGCTGCTCACGAGCCTGCCGCGCACGCCGACCCGGCACCGCGTCGGCGTCTGGCGCAAGCTCCAGCGGATGGGCGCCGTCCGGCTGCGGAGCGCCGGCTGGATCCTGCCCGAAACTCCGGAGACCACGGAGTTGTTCCAGTGGCTCGTACAAGAAATTCAATCGTTCCGCGGCGAGGCAACGTTGCTGCGCGTCGATCGCATCGAAACGATGACCGACGAAGAGATCGCCAGCCTCTTCCACAAGGCCCGAGGCGTCGAGTATCAAGCGGTGGTGCAGGGCTGTCGGGACATCCTCCGGCCTCTCGATCGGTACCAGGCGAACCACCGCCGAGCGATCCCGCAGCTCCGCAGCAAGCTCGACGGCCTAAAGCGTGAGCTGGACCGCGTCCAGTCCATCGATTACCTGAAGGCGCCGGCCGGGGAGCGCGCCCGCAGCCTGTGGGAGACGACGGCCAAGCGTCTGCGCGCCGCGGAGACGCGCCCGCGACCGACGAGCGGGCGCCACCGAACGTCGCTACCGCCCCGCGGCAGCACGTGGGTCACGCGGCCGCGACCCCACATCGACCGCATCGCCTCCGCCTGGCTCATCAAGCGCTTCTGCGATCCGGAGGCAAAGTTTGCCTTTGCCGACGCGGCCGACGCCGCGCGCAAGGGAATCCCGTTTGATGTTCTCGGCGCGGACTTCGGCCATCACGGCGAGGACTGCACGTTCGAGACCCTGGTCAGGCGGTTCGGCGTCAAGGATCGACGGGTCAGGGTGATGGCCGAGATCGTGCACGAGGCCGACCTGCATGACGGCAAGTTCACCCGTAACGAAGCCACGGGCGTGGACCTGGCGATCAACAGCCTCGTTGAGGCCACGCCGGACGATCACGAGCTGCTCGAGCGCGGAATGGCGATCTTCGAGGGGCTGTACACGGTGTTGAAGCAGAAGACCTAGCACATCCATCACGTCGTAACCCTGGAGAAGAGGCAATGAGAAAAACGACGATCGCGCTGGCGTTCCTCGTGGCGTGGTTCTTCGCCGTGCCAACAGGATGGGCCCAGAACTATGGTGACACGGAGCATGCCGAGCTTGCGAAGGCGCTGAAGGACGCCAAGATCTCGCTGCAGCGCGGGCTGACGGCCAGCGCCAAAGAAGGCAAGCCGATCTCCGCGAAGTACGAGGTCGAGCACGGCAAGCTGCAGCTCTCGGTCTACACGATGAAGCGTGACACGTTCTCCGAGGTGATTGTCGATCACAAGACCGGGAAGGTCGCGAAGGCGGCGCCGATCACCGGCGGCGGCGACCTCACGGCGGCGAAGGCGCAGAGCGAGGCGATGGCCAAAGCGAAGCGGACCCTCGATGCGGCTGCGTCCGAGGCCGTGAAGGAGAACAAGGGCTACCGCGTCGTCAGCGTCATGCCCGCGCTGAAGGACGGTCATCCCGTGGCCGACGTCACGCTGGTGAAGGGCGCCGAGTGGAAGACCGTGTCTGAAAAGCTCGACTGACGGCAAGAACGCCGGCGTCCGCGCACGATGGAAGAGAGTCCCTGAGGATTCCGAGTGACCGATCGGGCCGAGCAGAAGCAGGGGGAGCGTCATGAGTGACGTGTGGACCGGGAGGGAGGGGCGACGTTGGGCGCCAGCCGCGGCGCTCGCCTTATCACTGGCGTTCGTGTGGAACGGGCTCAAGCGCGAAGAACTCATTGCGATGAATTCGATCATCCTCCACACGCACAGCGTGGCGGGCGCGACGCCGATCCTGGCGCTCGATATGTACGAGCACTCGTACCACCTGGACTACGGCGCCGCGGCGGCGAAGTACGTCGACGCATTCATGGAGAACATCAACTGGACGAACATCGCCCGGCTCCATCAGGCGCACGCGCGATGAAAGCGAGGAACGGCCCATGAAATCCCTGGCGTTGAACACGATCGTTTTTCTCGGGCTGGTCGCGATCGTTGCCGCGCCGGTCACGGCGCGCGCCGCCGATCCCGACTGGAAGATGGTGGAGCAGGCACTGGGCAAGTCGGGCCAGCTACAGTCGGGCGACGTCTTCCGCATCGGCATGCCGCGAACCGACCTCGCGGTCACCGTGAAGGGCGTTCCTGTCAAGGCTGGATTCGCACTCGGGTCGTACGCGGCGTTCAAGCAGGTGGGGGATCGCGCCATGGTCATGGGCGACCTCGTCCTCCTCGATCAGGAGGTGCCGGCCGTCATGTCCGGCCTCCTGAGCGGTGGTCTCGAGGTCACCGCCGTGCATAACCATCTCAACGAGATGTCGCCACACGTGATGTACATGCACTACACGGGGCACGGGGACGCCGTGCAGATGGCGAAAGCGCTGCGGCAAGCGCTGTCCGCCAGCGCAACTCCGTTGGGTACCGGCGGAGCACCTCCGGCGGCAGCCTCCCAAGGCCCTGGACTCGACATAAAGCAAATCGAGCAAGCCCTCGGCCGCCAGGGCCGGGACGTCGGAGCCGGCGTCTTCCAGGTGACGGTGCCCCGCGCCGAATCGATCACCGAGATGGGGCAGCCATTGCTGCCGGCCATGGGCGTGGTGACGGTGATGAACTTTCAGCCGACCACAGATGGCAAGGCAGCCATCACCGGGGACTTTGTGCTCGTCGACAAGGAGGTCAACGCTGTGGCCCGGACCCTCCGGCAACACGGCATCGACGTGACGGCGCTGCACAACCACGGGCTCATGGACACGCCGCGGCTCTTCTACATGCACTTCTGGGGCAACGACGACCCGGTCAAGCTGGCGCAGGCCCTCAAGGCCGCGCTCGACCAGACCAACAGCCGCAAGTAAAGGAGGGTGCATGAAGTGGGTCTGGTCTCGTCAGATGCCGCCGTATGCCCTAATCGTGACGCTCGTGGCGGCGATCGGGGTCGGTTTGTGGACGCCGTTGGGTCGTGGCGGCGCGCCGCCGGCAGCAGACCATCCTTCGTTGCGGCAGGTTGTTGAGTTCGAGCTTCCAGGACCGACGGGCAAGCGCTTCGATTATCTGACCATCGACGAGGATGACAACTACCTGCTGTCCGCGCATCTCGGCGCAGGAGTCTTGCATGTTGTCGACCTTCGGGCGAACGCGGTGGTCAAGACCGTCCCCGATGTGCCCGGCATCGAAGGCGTCGCGTACATCGCCGAGGGCAAGAAGATCTACACCGCGAACTGGGGCGAGAACAAGATCGGCGTCATCGATGTCGCTCGCATGGCAGTCGTCAAGAGGCTTCCGACAGAAGCCAAGCCCGACGGCATTGCCTCCGCCGCACCATTTCACAAAGCGTACGTGTCGAATGAGCGCGCCAAGGCGGAGAGCGTCATCGACGTCAGGACCGATACGATCGTGAAGGTGCTGCGCTTTGACAGCGAAACGGGTGTGCCGCAGTACGACCCTATCGCGCGCAAGATTTATGTCAACCTTCAAGACCAGAATATTCTCGCGGTGATCGATCCCGCCACGGATGCGGTGGTGGGCCGGTATCCCGTCCAGGGATGCCGCCGCAACCATGGCATGGCGGTCGACCCCGAGCACCATCGCGCGTTCCTTTCCTGCGAGGGCAACGACACCCTCACGGTGTTCGACCTCGACACGCGTCGGGCGATCGCCCACCTGCCGATGGCCAAGGGGGCGGACGTCGTGATGTTCGATCCAGGGCTCGGCCGCATCTATGTGGCGTGCTCGAGTGGTGCAATCTCCGTATTTCAGATGGACGAATCGGCCCATTTCCGAAAGCTGCAGGACTTCCCGGTGGAGCCGAAGATTCACAGCCTAGCGGTCGACCCGCGGACTCACCGCCTGTACGCGCCGTCGGAACAAGAAAAGGGCCGGCCCTCATCGAAGATGTTCGTCTTCGAGGCCGTGACCAATTAGGATCCTCCCATCGCTGCTCGCAGTTCTGCTCATCCCGGCATCGGCGCTGGCATACCGCCCATTCGTCTCCACCGACGCGGCCGTCGCCGATCCGAGAGAAGTCGAGATCGAGTTCGGCTATTTCAACCTTGAGCGGACGCGCCAGAGGAACACGATCACCACGCCGAGCGTGGTGGTCAACTATGGTGTCGCAAAGAACTGGGAGGCGGTCGGAGAGTTTCGCGTCGAGGCCAGCCCTGAGTTCGAGATCACCGACCCGGGACTGTTCTTGAAGGGCGTGCTGAAGGAAGGCGTGCTCCAAGAAAAAGAAGGCGTGAGCTTTGCGATTGAAGCAGGGCCGCTGCTGCCGTCGACCCTTCCGCACGAGCATGGCGTCGGAGTCGAGGCGATCGGTATCGTGAGCGGAAAGGTCGCGCCGGTCACGGTACACGTCAACGGTGGCGGCGGCCTCGATCGAGACGACCGACACGCCTTTGCGATCTGGGGTGTCATCGGCGAGTTGCCGGTGCATCCGAAGCTCCGGGCAGTCGGCGAGGTCAACGGCGAGAGCACGCAGGGCCAGCGGCCGAACAACTCAGCACTCCTCGGCGTCATCTGGCACCCGACGTCGAAGAACGTGTTTCTCGACGCTGGGGTCCGGCGCGGCATCAGTCGGGCTGCGCCGGACTGGCAGTTCACGATCGGTCTGACGTTCGGCTTCTCCCTACCGACTTCACCGACTTCGGCGCGGCAGTAGTCAAACAATGCTGCAAGCGCGCTGATCTCACTCGGACGCGGCCGACATGACGCCTTTCGTCACACTGGTGCTGGCTGGCTTCCTGGCCCGCTTCGGGTATCAGATGGCCCGGAGCCCGGTGCTCCCGCGCTTTGCCCAAGACCTCGGCGCCGCTCCCGAGTTGCTCGGTCTGATCTTCGCTGCCTCGACGATCACCGGGGTGGTGATCAAGCTCCCCGCAGGAGCGCTCTCCGATGTACTCGGCCGCAAGCGCATGATGCTTCTGGGCTGTCTTTTCTTCGCCGCCCCCCCGTTCCTTTACCCTTTCGTCCATTCTCCGGGCGCGCTGCTCGCGTTGCGCTTCCTCCACGGCTTCGCCACCGCCATCTTCTCGCCGGTGGCGTCGGCCTTCGTGGCGGACCTCTCCACGCAGGGACGCGGACAGAGGCTCGGGTGGTTCGCGTCGGCGAATGACCTCGGAGGTACCATGGGGCCTCTGCTCGGAGGGCTCTTACTGTTCTTCACGGCCAGCTACTCGATGACCTACCTGGCCGTCGGGGTCCTCGGCCTGCTTCCCCTGGCGATCATCCTCCGCTTGCCAGAGGATCGGACCCCTCGCCCCGCGAGCTCCACACTCGGCGCCAGCTCCCGGCGGTTCTGGTCGGGGATCCGTGAAGTCGCGTCGAGCCGCGCCGTGGTGATCGCATCGGTGCTCGAAGCGGCCATGTATGTGGGGTACGGGGCTTTCCTCGGCTTCTTTCCTCCATATGCTCAGGGGATCGGGCTCAACGACGCCCAGATCAGCCTGGTCCTGGGAGCCCAGCTCGCCACCACCATGGTCGCCAAGCCACTCGCGGGCTGGCTCTCCGATCGTGTCGGGCGAAAACCCATGATCCTGGCGGGCCTCTTCCTGTGTGCCCTGATGCTACCCGCCGTCCCTGCGCTCACTTCCATCTGGCTTCTCTTTCTGGTCTCGGCGCTCTTCGGATTGGGGGTCGCCATCGTCACTCCTTCGACCACAGCCCTCGTGGCTGATCTCGTCAAAGCTGGCCGCATGGGTTCAGCGATGGGGGTGTTCGGCACAATCTGGGACTGCGGAGAGGCGGCCGGACCGATTCTCGCGGGCGTGCTGATCGCCTCGCTCTCATACGCGCCCGCGTTCCGGTTGATCGCGGCCTTCATGGCGCTCGTGGCCCTGGTCTTCCTCTTCGCCGTGAAGGACCCGACGGCCGCGGTCGCAGCCGCGCCACCTTGACGCCCAATGCGGCGATATTTGCGGCCGACTTGCCGTGAACGCTCCGCGAGCAACTGTGGCATGCTGCTGGCCATGTCCACGCCTCGACGCGCGCTGCGAGTGCTGCACACCGCCGACGTCCACCTGGACGGCGACAGCGCCGGACGCCCGGAAGTGCACGTCGCGCAGCGACGCGTCTTCCAGCGCATCGTCGACCAGGCGCTGGCCGAGCAGGCCGACCTGCTGCTGATCGCCGGGGATCTCTTCGACCACAACCGCGT
>Ga0209056_10003917_pt1 | contig 15734 bp, 21 predicted proteins | sample GraSoiAngelo_114_FD_185876 | JGI IMG/M metagenome (GOLD analysis project Ga0209056, IMG submission 185876) | Grasslands soil microbial communities from the Angelo Coastal Reserve, California, USA - 14_0903_13_40cm (SPAdes) (version 2) | ecosystem: Environmental > Terrestrial > Soil > Grasslands... | reverse complement strand
AGACCGGCCCGAAAATGTGGGACGGCCACTGAGAACGAATCGCTTTAGCAAGTCTCGGACCTGTGATCTTCTCTCTATTTGAGAGTGAGGAATCTCACGAACTAAGCCGAACGTGCACACTGCGAAATCAGCGACCACCTGAGGCTTGAATGTAATGTTGACCCTGGCAAGCTCCTCCGAGAATCATCACGTGCGAAGAGAATCGAGAATCTTTGTAGTGTGTTCTCCTAGTCGTGGGGCGAATGTTGTCTTACTCGGTTTCGTCTTGTGAAGTCTCATCGGTGAACCATAGAGCAGCCGAAGAGTTGCCAGCGCGGAGTTGTCCGGTCACCAATAGAAGCCAGTGCTGAAAGCTCCATGTCTCAATACTCTCACTGTCTTAGGTAACCGCAAATCATACTTGTGAAGGCTGGTATTGAGTCGGGCATGGTCGATTATGGAATCGTTCTAGGGCTCTTGGGAGTCGCTTCCGGAGCAGCCTCTCTCATCTATTCGAGAAGCCAAGTGGTTGCCGCTCGACGACAGGCCGAGCAGGCTACTCGCGCAACATTGCTGGAGAGCAATCGAGAGATCTCGGTGAGACTGCAACAGATACGCGCTAGGTTCTTCAAGGTCCCTGGAATAGAGGAAGAGCTGCAAAACTCGCGGCCGGAAATAAAAGAGGTCGTGGATACCGTCGGCGGCGGCGATGTATACTACTTCTTCAGAGACGTCATAGACACCTTTGAGGACATTTTCGTCCTACGCCGTTCCCGCATAGTGACAGATGAGCACTGGCGCGTTTGGACGGGAAGCCAGATGGCAGTATACGCGGGTCTACCGCGCTTTCAATCAGTCTTCAAGCTCGCAAAACAAGAAGCATTTCTTGATCCTGAATTTGTCAAGTTCTTCGAACCTCTCCTCGAAGGAGAATCCACCCGAGACCCAATGATCCCCCCTGGAGATACAAATTCAACGAAGCTGCCTCGTCTCCGGAAAATCAGATCGAAATAGGAAGAAGAGACCCACTAGTACGATGTTTTGGCAGGACCCTGAGTCTGGGGCTCCCATTCTATTGCAGTCTCGGGATCCGTCTCCTCATGGCCAAGCGCTCCCTATGAGGGGTATCTGGAGACAGAGGAATCTTCTCTTTTACAGCCCAGGCTTATTAACAAACACACAAACCCACACACCGAACAATATTGCGTATAGTCAGAATTCTTCCTGCCATCAGCATTCTCGCAACTCTACTATTTGCAACCCCCGTCAACGCCGCTTCCTCACAAGCCGGCATCAGCATCATAGACGTCGCTCACTTCAACCCCACTACTTTCAGCTTCCCCGGAGCCGGCGCATTCAACTTTCATCCGGGAGTCGTGACAGTAAGCCGGGGCGGCACTGTCACATGGACCGATAATGGCTATGACCAGCACACTGTTACCTCGTACACTACAAAGATGACGGTCAGCTTTGAGGGCGTCAACGTCCAGCTACCAATCCCTGACGGCCACTTTGACAGCGGAATACAGATACCCATCCAGTCGGGCCAGTCGTGGAGCCTGAACACTGCAGAACTGTCTCCAGGCGACTATCACTACTTCTGCCAGATCCATCCATGGATGCAGGCGCTCCTCCACGTGGCCACCGGCACTAGCTCACCGAGTGCTAGCGTAAGCATCGACCACAACCAAGGCAGCACAACCCAGTTCTTCTCAGGCAGCGCAAGCTGGGGCTACCTCCCACGCGACCTCGCAGTCAAGAAGGGCACACAGGTCCCAGTCACCAACAACGGAATACTGCCCCACACGTTCAGCAGCTACACCATCGCCATCCCAGTCACAGAGGGCTTCAAGACGTTGATCATACCGATCAGTGACGGTGTCTTCAACCAGACACTCGTACCAGGACAATCCTGGACACTCGACACTGGCACACTCAACACTGGTACCTACACCTACGCTTGTCTCTTTCATCCCTGGATGAAAGGATCCATCAACGTCACCTAGCTCCAGATCCTATTCTCCCAATTACCCTCTTTTTCTCCCAAGACCCAGCGCGAGTTCTATTCGCAGCCATCAAACCAGTCGACACGGTATTCTCTGTCGTGTACGGTTGTCTACATAACGAGCTAAACACCTACGAATTTATTCTTATCAACCGGTCTTTCCTTGCGATATAGCCCAGGATTTTGACTGCGAAGGAGTATGCCTTCGGAGATCGATGGGGGCAACCCATGCCCTGGCAAGATTCGTGCTCTGGTTTGGTCTGTCGAGACTCAACGTTTCACCGCCTCTCGGAATCATCGCAATCATCCTCGGCTCTTTGGTCCCGGATATTGATCACCCAAACGGGACCATTCGGCAGATGCTTGAACTGCGCCAACTTCTTGCTCACCCAATACAAACAATGGCTCCTCACAGAGCTCCCGCTCATACCATCTGGGCAACAGGTAGAAACAGGCACCCCGGACAAATACGCCCTTTTGGGGGCTAAACGGGCGAAACCACCGTGCTGCGGGCTCAAATCCGACGCGCAAAAGATGGCTTTCATTCCAATTGAACAAGTCGAGGGGATTCATCTGAGAACTGAGGCTCGTAGAAACAGCTAATAATTGTCCGTTTCAGTATTGGGACTGGTGGGATATTCTTGGATCGTACAGAGGCCGTTGATTCTCTTGAGTTTGCTAAGCAGTTCGAAGCAATGATGGAAGGGCCCAAGTCGGGAGAGTTATCTCAGAAATTCGAACCTCGCCACAAGCAGCTCCTAGCCGCACTGGCGTGGTTCATAGATAACGGTCAGACAGACAGGGCCTTCCAGTTTGTGTCGCTTCTTTGGAGGTTCTGGATAGACAAAGGTCATGTAGAGGAGGGGCGGAAACTCGTTGTCAGGCTCCTCGAGTTGCCCGCGGCGAAACCGCGGACCAAGATGTTAGGGCTGGTGCTGTACGGTGCCGGAATGCTAGCTTTCCGCCAGGATGACAATAAGGAAGCAGAGAGACTTTTCGACGAATGCCTAGCAGTCTCGCGAGAGAAGAATGACAGACCGTCAATAGTGAGGGCCCTTACGGGACTGGCAAGGATTGCTCTACGGGAAGGCAATTATGCAAAAGTCAAGTCGCGTAGTGAAGAAGCCCGAGGAATCGCGCGTAGTATGGACGACGAGTGGGCAGAAACACGCCCCCTTCATATGTTGGCGGCCGCGACGAAGATGGAAGGCAATTTTCAACGCGCCAAAGAACTGTACCTAGAAAGCCTCGCGCTCGCTAGGAAACTAGGAGACCAGGGGCTAGAGTCTACTGAGCTGGACAACCTGGGGTCAGTGGCACTTCATACGGGAGATATCAATCGGGCGAAAGACTGGTATCGACAGGCCGGGGAAATTATGTACAAACAGCGAAGCATGTACATGTTGCCCTACCTCCCGCTCCATTTCAGCATGGTTGCATTGGAAGAAAGAAAACTTGACAGAGCGGTCAAGTTGTTGGGGGCTTCAGAGACCCTCTTCGAGTCCTCCGGAATGACGCCAGACCCGGATGAGAGTGTAGAGCGAGACCGTACGGTTTCACGACTTCGCAAGGCCGTTGAGGAAGACAAGTTCTCTAGACTTTGGGAAGAAGGACGCAAGATGTCGCTAGACCAAGCAGTCCAATACGCATTCGAAACTTGACCTCTACATGGAGTCAGACTGCTTCTGGAAAACCCGGACAAAGCAGTTCCTGAGCTGTACTAAGGGTTCGACGGGACTCGCAAAGACAGACGCCGCGGTCGCCTATCTGTCCCGACGACAGTTAGCGGACTGTACGGTCAGTCGAAGAGTTAGTAGAGCCTTGTCTACAAAAGATAAGACTAGCACCGAACCAGCAGTGTTATCCTAGCGCACTGCTTGTTTGAGTTTTTTTGACTCCCTGAGAGGAACAGTCTATAGCTCAGCTAGAATCTCTCTGGTGTGTTGTCCTAGTTGTGGGGCGGATGCTGTTCTCTTCGGTTTTGTCTCGTAGAATCTCATCGGTGAGCCTAGATGCGAAACATCGCCGTCGGACCTGATGATCATTCTCCTATTGCGGATCTGGGGATCTCGCGCCACGTCTCGAATGTTGAAGACTGGTGTGGCCGGAACTTGTGCTTGAACTAGAATCCTGTGCCACTCCTTGGCCTTTTTGCGACGAAACATCTGCTGTAGAACGGGTATCAGGAGATGTCTGTTCTTGACCCTGGCCGGATTCGTAGAGAATCTTCGATCCGTGATCAGCCTTTCTAGCCCTGTGACGTGGCAGAAATTCTTCCATTGATGATCGTTTCCGACCGCGAGAACTAGATCCCTGTCCTCGCATCTGAACGCCTCGTATGGGACGATGCTTGGGTGGGCTGAGCCTAGCCGTTGGGGTTCTCTGCCGGTGGCGAAATAGTAGCTGGCTTGATAGGTGAGCCATGATACGATAGAGTCGTGCAGGGATAGGTCGATATAATCGCCTCTTCCAGTTACCAACCTCCGGGAAAGCGCGGCAAGTATCGCGGTGGACGCATAGTGTCCCGCAGCGATATCAGCAACTGGAACGCTCATCCTGATTGGCGCTCGTCCTTCTTCCCCGGTTGAAGACATTATTCCGCTCATCGCAAACGCGACGATATCGTAACCCAGCCGGTCGCGGTAGGGTCCTGTCTGGCCGAAACTGGAGATCGATGCATAGACCAGCGCCTTGTTTAATTTCCGTAATTTCGGATAGTCGAGGTTGAACCGGGACATCTGTCCTGGTCGAGAGCTCTCGACGAAAATGTCAGAATCAACAACCAGTTTCCGGACGATCTTCTGCGCCTCGCGCTTCTTCAGATCCAGTACAACGCTTTTCTTTCCCCGGTTGAGAGAGAGGAAGTAGTAGCTGATACCATCAATAAACGGTGGACCCCACGCACGTGTCTCATCCCCGCCATCTGGTTTCTCGATCTTGATCACTTCCGCTCCTAGATCAGATAGTATCATGGTGCAGAAGGGGCCGGCGAAGTCCTGTGTCAGATCGATTACTCGCAGACCCTGTAGCGGGAGGCCCATGTTCTTATGATGGAATTAGACTGGATTAATGTCTAGCCTGTCATTGTGTTTCTAGGAGAATAATATCACGCAATTGGCTGTGTACCTCTTTGGTTCTGCTCTTTCCAAGAAAGTTTGAATTTCCTCTTGCCCCTCAACTTGTAAGAGATACTTATTGTCGCCCACGCCACGACACTGAGCGCTCCTAGAGACAAGATCAAGTCATTGCGAGGCAAAAGAAAAGTTGACGTCACTACGATACCTAACACGATAACAAGTGCTACGAAGGCGTTTCGAGAGTTTTTCTGTTCCCAAGCTTCATAGGACGGGTGTATGGATCTCAGATGGTTCCTGTACTCGAGCCTATCAATAAGAACGTCACATATGGGGCATCGAATTTGGCGCCAGGTGGGCATTTTGTCACTTTTTGAGGGGCATTCCTCACGTATAAACGAGACTCAGCGCTAGGTTCGCCTGTATCTCGGGACCCGCGATTCTTCCATGGACAGTCGTAAGCCGGCTGCAGAAGTACTCATCGAAGGAGAGTTGTCTCCGTTTGAGCATGAGGCCCTCTACAAGCTTCTCAAGAAACATTTCCGGCTAGAACAGCCTTCCTATTCTGATCTTCTGGACGAGACCGTTGGGACACGTGTCAACATTGTTTTTCATCATCCTTACGAGCGGAGCTTCTTCACTGATATTCTCCAGGATGATTGGCGTGGTCTCAAAGAATTGTTCAAGCAGATCAGCTACAGGAGGGGCAGGCTAGGAGCAGCGTTCACCCTGACCTTTATCGATCAGAAAGCACGTCTCGTCTTTTCTCTGGGGCTCTTGAAGGATGAGGAGCTGGGCTCAGCTATGGACCAGATAGGACATCTAACCGGTATCATAGCACAGATGATGCGTCCTGAGACGATGACCGAGCCCCTAGAGCGGGTTGAAGCATCGTATGACCTGAGCACAGATAGATGGCAAAACTTTCGAGGTGTAGGACTGAATGATCAGAGAGAGTATTTTTTTGACGAGTCTTTGTTTCGATGGAAGACCAGTTAGGGTCTTCTCTTTCTGATTGTTCTGAGAATTTTCCTCGAAAATCTCGTCGTAGGCTCGGCCCTAGGGCTTGGGCGCAGGTTTGTCTCCTCTGCCCAGTCTGATTATTAGCCGGTTCACAGTAAAGGCGTGCACTTTCCTTTCCTCATCTAACACCAGTCTCAGGATCGATAGGCTATCCTCCAAGGTCCTAGCCAGTTTTCCGTATCTATGCTTACGAAGCTTGACGACGTTTTTCTCAAGGCGCACAACCTCCCGTTGCCAGGCATTCCAATCCTTGAGGTATGGGAGGAGATTTCTCAGACCCTGGACGATTTTCTTTCGCTCAACATCCGCGTCTTTCGCCATGAACAGGCCAGTCCTAGAACTGATACATGGACTTGTTGGTGAGGGTTTGCATAGAAATCGATGTTTCAATCATCCTTGTAAGCTTCATCGTCTGGGACGCACTGGACAATAACTCTAGTCAGCGTTTCCATATTGAGATAGATCAATCATAAGTCAAGTTCAAGAGTGGGCCAACCGATGCGTTGGAGGGAGCGGAACCTCGGTTTGAACTCGCACAGGTTGAGGTCGGCTGATTACAAGGCTCCTGGGGGGAAGCTGGTCAGGGTCCGGTTGAGGGAGGAGCAGGGTCTGATCCGATCGGTGAAGATAACTGGCGATTTCTTTCTGATTCCTGAGGAGGTTCTCGGGAAGCTTGAGAACATGCTGGAGGATGTTCCGTTGCGGGAGGTAGAACTTTCGGGGCGTCGGGGTAACCGACAGGAAGGAGTATGTCTTTGACGAGTCACTATTTCGATGGAAGACCGGCTGGGATGTGTGGAGAGTGCTGTCAAGCAATTCCATCAGAAGAATAGGTTAAACGGATACTCTCCACCAAGAAGGTCCAACTTGACGAAAGTCTGAGGATCGCTATCGTTTAGTCATAATTGAAGTAGGAAAAGGTTGGAGTTCTAGGACCGGGAACCTACCATCCGTGCAATACGATACTGCCGATTGTCACTGGGCCTGCGTTAGCGAATCCGTCACTGAAGGTGAAACTGACCCAGCCGGGCGCTGTCAGAGTCGGCTCTATCGCAATGTATGTGAATGAGACTGGCAGTCCACCGCTGATGCCGAGTCCAATAACAGTAACCGTCCTAGTCACCTCGTTGAGTTGAACTGACTTCTCGAGTTGGACCGACTGGATCCAGGTGGAATGGAAGTTCCTACCGTCTCCGCGATCTCCGGACGACACCTCATCCGCATCTCCATCCTCACACTTGTCAAGATCGTGCTTGAAGTGCCCGTGACCGTGGTTCCCTTCAAACTCGCCTTCACCGTCGTTCTCTTGGCACTGGGCCTTGAAGACTTGGTAGCCTATCTCGTTCGCCAAGAGCTTTTGGTTCTGAAAGTTCAGCTGGAAATAGTCGTACCTCCACTCTATCGAGGTGGTCGTGGCTATGACCAACCCGTCGCCATGGCGGTACTCAATGAACACTGGCCCGTTTGAATCGGTGAGAATTATTATGGTGCCTGCCGGTAGGTTGGTAAAGTACCCGTGGGATGAGTGTTGCCAACAGTCAAGATCTTGGAGGCAACTATTGTCGACGATCTGGCCGCCATGGGTTCCTCCGAACTGGCCGGTAATGATTGGATGAGACTGAACGGCGATGTTGTTGTCCTCCGAGAAGGAGACTACGTGTCTGACCCCTCCTAAGAAGGTGTAGGAAAATGATGAGTCTGAACTGCACTGGGCGAAGGACCAGCTTCCTCCTGCACAGTCTGCCAGGTTGGCTGAGAGAACCCCTCCATGCTGGACCCAGTTGGAAATATTGGGGCTAACCGAGCCGCCGGGGAAGAGGTTGTCATAAAACGCCTGGTTCTGCGTCGAAGCTATGACTATTTCCGAGAACCGAGCCAGGCCGGTCGACCCAATCTGGCTTGAGCTTATCATACAGAAAGGTATGTTCCGGGCCTTCAGCTCGCTCACATCAGCCCCGTTGGGATCGTGATTCGATGCGGGCATACGTGGCGGAGAGTCCTGAATTAGCAAGACGGTCTTGGACGAATCGCAGGGAAAAGTAGTAGCATGGGCCACGTTCAGCCTAGGGGCTAGGCCAGTGGGGGCCAAAAGAAGAACGGCCAACAGGATGAGTGCGGCCCTTCCGACTTTCACCTTTCCCATCCCTTTCTTGCACTCCTCCTCGATTGTCTCCACACTCATCTCACAACGCCTCGCTTCAGGGCCCTCCACGAACGACCCTAGTTGCCGCATACCCTAACGCTAGAAGCAGGATAGACCGAAAACCTCCAAGTGATTGTGGATAGCCAGCCATAGCCACACCGATCCACCGGATCCAAGGGATCATCAGATAAACCGGGCGTTTACAAATGATAGCAAAAGTGTTTGCGTCAAGCTTACATCAAAGGAATGGCACTAGTCTAAGTGCCATTCCGGTCGCCTCGAGTTTTCCCCGAAAGTAATTGAAAATAATAGGTCCGAAGAACCAGTCGGTCATTATGACGACGAGCAAATACTGCGCTCTACTTTGTCATTCTTCGTCTATTCTTCGAGTCTTGGCCTGACGCCAATTCAGGAATAGCATGCGGAATAGCAAAAAGCCCATCATCATCGCAGTGATCAGAAGTGTGTAGTTGTTGAGAAGATATGCTCCAAAACCGAACTTCGTCTGGATATATAATTGCATGTAGGCATTGGAGCCATACTCCTGGACTAGGACAGCGTATACGACTAGAAACAGGCCCCAGCCAATAACGTTGAGCAGCATTGTTGTTGAAATCCAGTGCGTTCGAGATCCCGCATGCTTTCCAATACTCCAATCTTGATCCGAGCTGAAAATTGCTCCCACTCCTTTACGTGCCACCCTACCCTTCCGCTCGCTATAGTCCACGTTTCCAAAGCTTGAGATATCGTGAAACTCATCTTCAAGCCCAGCCGAGTCTGTCCCGTCTCTTACTCCGGTTAAGAGTGCAGCCTCCTCTACCGACGAGGGGATATGAATCGAGCGAGCCCTACGTGTTAGCTGAGCCCAGACTATCCCTGAGAAGATCAAGGCCATACCTATCCCGTAGAGCCAGATGGGCAATTGACCGAAGAGATTCAATGATCTGTTACACTCGGCCCATAGTCCAGTTGGACACAGATAGAAAGCAGTGATGTGACTATAGAAGCTTACGAAAGGTGGCTCCGTTAGCTTATGGTCGGATCTCTCTCTGAAATATCAGATACGATAAGCTTCTCCTCTTTCATGGTGGTTGCTAACTTGGCTCGGCGGGGACGCGTGAGGTTCGCACGTTCCCGGCCTCCCACTCCTCTAGAACCGCAAGGCAGGCAGTTGAAGCAATGAAAGGGAATCCGACGCCTATGGTAATCTTCGGAGTCGATGCCCCGAAGCTTACTCATGAGACGAAGAGTTGACAGAACCCGAATAGTCCGTGAAGAAACCCTGACGCGTTCCTCTAACAAACTATGACACGCTGTATCTAATCTTGCAAATCGTGACCCGACTCTATAGAAAGAACACCATGGGAGGAGGAAAATGGCGAATAGTGATTTTTTGCGAACGCCTAGCTTGACCAGGAGAAGCTCCATGCGGGAATGGTGCAGCCAGTTGGGCAGGAATAGCCCGCACAGATGTCGAAACCCCCGGTAGAGGATAGCGTTGTAGACGTTCCAGAGGTCAGGGTCGTGGATCCCGAGCAGTCAGATGCCGAATGGGAAACATATCCGACCGAGGTAATCTCCGATGGTGGATTGAACGTGGGGGTATCAGACCCGACGGTTGTCACTGTGAAGGCCCCGCTTGAAGAGGGGCAGGTGTATCTGAGTGTACCGGTGCCCGGCGCAGGTCCACCGCTCAGAACGAGGGTCCCTCCACATGGACTGGTGGTCACAGCGTTCTGAGACGGGATGATCGTAGACGGTATGTTCAGAGTCGTGATAGCTGCCGCGGCTCCGACGAACAGGACTCCCGTCATTATCAGAACCAGTGGTTTGACGTAAGGGTAGCGGAATAATTTCCTCTTTCCCCTAGATTCCATAGTGTCGGGGTCTGCTGTTTCATTTGCATTTAAGCTTAGAGACGGTCTACTCTTCACTAGCTCGAAGGTCCTCTAGCCACGAAATGGCAGCCTTCACCCTGACCTTTATCGATCAGAAGGTACGTCTCGTCTTTTCTGTTGGGCTCTTGGGGGAGGAGGAGCTGGGCTCGGCCATGGACCAGATAGCGCATCTGACCGGTATTGTCGCGCAGATGATGCGTCCCGAGACAAGAGTCGAGGCTCTAGAGGGCGTCGAAACATCGTACGATAGGACGAGTGATAGATTGCAGGGCTTCCGGGGCGTCGGCTTAACCGACAGGAAAGAGCATGTCTTTGACGAGTCTTTGTTTCGATGGAAGACGAGCTAGGTTCAGGATTCTACGCAATTGGTTTAGGTTACGCTGACCGAGATAGTTATGGAGTGGGACAGTGTCCCGCTGGTCGCTGTGACTGTGACAACATAATTGCCGATAGACGTCTTCTTCAGAGCCTTGACGGTCAGGACAGCGTTGGTTGAGCCTCCAGACACCAATGTGACTGAGGTGGGGCTCAACGATGTCTTTGGACCGGAAGGTGATACTGTTGCCGAGAGGTTGACGGTTCCGCTGAACCCATTCATGCTTGTCAGGGTCAGGTTGGAGGTTCCAGACGAACTCTGCGAGATAGTGATTGAGGAGGGGTTGGCGGCGATAGAGAAATCGGGCGAAAGTCTCACTGAAACGTGGACGATGGTGGAGTGAGAGATGGAGCCACTGTTGCCGGCCACAGTCACAGTGTAGTCTCCTAGCGGAGTTGAGGATTGTGTTGACACGGTCAGTTTTGAGGTCTCACTCCCCCCGGCGACAAGGGTCACACTTGAAGGATTTACTGAAATGGTGGGACCGTTCGGCGAAATGGATGGAGACAGGGTGACTGTTCCAGTGAAAGATCCGAGGCTGGTAAGTGTGATCGTAGAAGTACCAGATGCGCCCGGCGGAACCGAAAATGAGGAGGGGCTAGGCGAGATGCTAAAGTCTGGCGTTTGGTTTGATTGGTGCTGACGCCACGCTGTCAATGGATGAATCTCCCATCCGCTGAAGCTGTGCCATTGCACGGTGAGATGATCTGGATCCCAGTAGACGAAGCCCTGAACATCTATGAGGGTCGAGGTTGTAGTCTGAGACCCCAACGCCATATCATTACAGGTGGTGGAGGATCCACAGTAGTGCGCAGCTTTCCAATCATGATCGATCTCCGAATGAATTCTACCATAACAGGTAGGGTCCGAAGAACTCGTGCATGAGATCGAATAGTTCGGAACAACTGCAGGGTCGTAAATGTTGAAAGTTGAATCGCAATATGACCCACCGTTTGAGGTTCCGCCGTTAATCGCGTCGTAGCTACCCGTACAGTCCTCGTTGACAATGCCTTCTCGCTTCACACCATCAATCTCGACGAACACAGCCACAGTCCCGTGAGAGCCAGTCATAGTGCAAGGTGGCCCTGGGGAGACCCAGCCGGGCGGCGTGGCGCCAGAGGTTAGCCACCTCTTATTCGGGCTTCCAGGGCTGAAGGAGCTGCTCGTCTGCGATGCTGACCCGGTCTTATTGTCGGTAATATCGGTGATTCTTACAATCCAGGGTGAGGAACATGGAACACGGGCGTTCCAAGACCCCGAACCTACGGGAAACTGGGCCGATGCTACGCTAGTCCAATAGTTGGTCGCGCCCATAATCGATGAGAGAAGGATCCCGGCTATGAGAAACATCGCAACACTTCCTATGCGAATGCTGCTTTTCATGATTCGCGACCCGCGATAAAGAACAGAGTTACTAATTCCACTCGTGTTGAGTCTAGGCCTTTTTGGCTCAAGGGAGTTTGTCAACGTCATGACAGGTATTTATTCTTGAAAATATTTCGGATATAGATTGATATATTCAGCCATATTGGGGAAGAAGATGATCCACGAAGTTGGGACTTGACCGATTAGTCTCGTCCATCGGAAATTATCGTGGCTGTTTCCGATGACCCTATCATTAAGGTCATACTCCAAACCAAACACGGAAGACAATCCTGAAAAACGTTGAGAAGGGGTTTGGTCAACGAGCCTATCGGTTCTTATGGTAGAAGAGCCGAAGTTAGAAATACCCAAGTCAAAGATGCCCTGCTTAACGTAGGGATGGAAACTTGGACAACACTTCTAGTTCAAAGTCGAGATCTGACTCAACGGTCAGATTCTATGTTGTGTTGAGTGTTGTATTCTTCGTTCTGGCAATAATCTCTCTCAGCATCCTGACGCTTTATCTGATAACCGACTTCATTGTGCTCGCCCTCGGGGCAATGGACATTGCAACGATCCTGAATGCGGTAAGTCGAATGATATACTTACGCACCATCCCGGATCCAAATGAACGCAGAGCTAAGGCAGCTAGCACCGTGAAGTTCTTCCACACCGTAAGCTATGCATGCTTTGGAATTGCCGCAATAGTTTTCGCTATCGCTCTAAATGACTTAGCAACCGACTTTGGAGTCATGGGGTTAGAGCTTACAGGTTGTGGAACCATCTTGCGGGCGGTGTCTCGCGACATTCAGCTAGAGGGCGTCTAGTTGTTTGGTCGAGCTATGGAAACTAAACAACATATTCAAACTGTTTCTTCTCTCATTCACAGCCGTCTTTCTATTCTTGATCTTTGCCCTGAATGAGATCCAAGTCTCTCAGTACCTACTCATCGTACTTGCTGCAGGAGCGATTGTTTATCTTGTCATTAGTTTTCGCGTTATCCCAGGAGCCCAAGGCCCACCCACAATACCCCAGCACATACACCTCCCATCACGTACCCATCTTCTTGCGATAATACTGATCTTCTCGCTGTTCGCATCATCCTATGTAGTAGCTCGCACGCTCACAACTCCCTCGCCTTTTCAACTCGTGAAGTTCCAGTATCTTGTTCTTCCAAATGGCGAAGTTCTCTCGATGAGCCCGTTGCAACCAAGCAATGAATGCGCTTGGCTGGAAAGCATGGACGTTACGACCCGGCAAAGGGCCAGGCAGCTGGGACTGCCCGATTGCGATTATGTCGCGTGGTATCACCGAACGAGTCCTCCTACATTGTTTCTTGAGTTTCAGAACTTCACGGAGTTAACCTACAATCTCAGCAACACTACTGCTAGATCGACTGGATCGGAACTCCTCTGCTTCTCACTCTCTTTGCAAAGTTTTCAGTGCTGGGTGCCGCCTGCAAGTGTCTCTCACCTGAAGTGAGAGGCCTTGTATGGGTCGAGGCCGCAAGGGGCACCCGTTAGCTAAAGTGCTTGAAAGTCACAGCGCTATTCATGAAGTGACTTCAACGTGAACCACCGTGGTCACTTTTTCCCCGTATTGTTCTGTCTTCTGAACGTTGAGATAGTATGTTCCGCTCTGTTGAACGCTAACTGGGAAGCTGGCTTGGGTCGTGTTTGTCACCGGCTTGTTGATAAGGTAGGTGGTTGCCGCCGAGTTTTGCTGGTACCAGAATGTTACGTAGACAAGATATTGTGCTGTGCTAACCGTGATGTTGACATTTCTGTTTCCGAGAACAAAGAGGTCAAACTGCCATATGTGATTCTCCTTTAGAGTTTGGGTGTCATCGACCAAGACGCGTGGGATGTACTCATAGTAGATGTATCCAAGAATTGCCGCGAATATAACAGTCGCCAAGACAACTACAAGCGATAGAAATTTGCGCCTTTTCATTATTAATCCCGTTACATCCTCGTCTACACAATCCCCCCAGGAGAGCACTGGACAGTCATCTTAGTTCCATCGACACTTAATAGCATGCCCAATTTGGTGTTCGTGTTTACAGGCTCACTGATATTTGCGTAGCATAGAGTATGCCTCCTCTTCTCTGAACGTCTAGTAGTTTTTGGATCCGGGATGCTGATTGAGCAGGGGAGCTGTCGGAAAATTCGTCTTGGGCCAGATGTCTATTTGACAAGTCTCGTCCCCTTCCGTCCACGTCAGTTTCTTTTTATCTGATGATCGTTGGCTGAGGCTGTGGGTTGATTACTCTCACTCTTCTCAAGTCCGATAGGGAGGCCCCGTCAGAAACCGTGAAGGCGTTTCCCGACCAAGTCGGCCCAAGTGAGATGCTCTGGGTTGATGCTGAGAGCCCAAGAGACCAGGAGATGGCCGATCTGAAGCAGAGATTCAACCTTGACGAATACGCGGTCGAGGACGTGGTCAACAGAAACCAACGGCCGAAGATGGAAGATTACGGAAAAACGTGTTCGCTGTAATCCACGTGCCCGTTGCCAAGGGTCATGGAAAGGAGATTGTCGAGCTCTTCGTCTTCTTCCAGAAAAAACTGGATCATAAACCGGCTTGAGGAGATCGACCAGAAAGCCACCACCACATTCAAGACACGCGTGAAGAGGATGGAGAATATTGTCGCGATCATAACGACGATAGAAGGGGTACGTAAACGGTTGATGACGCCCCGCCGGTCTCTTACGCCGACACGGGATATGCTGGGAGTGGTGATGCGTGGCGCGGTACCGTTTGTCGTGGACGCGAATCTCAGAAGTTTCAGAGACGTCTACGATCACTCTTTCCAGTTGCTGGAGACGATCGATAATGATAGGGATCGGACGAGTGATGTGCGGGATCTCTACATCAGCCTTCACTCTGCGTCGACGGATAATACGATCAAGGTGTTGACGCTTGTCGCGACAATATTCCTTCCGCTGACGTTGCTAGCAGGCATTTATGGAATGAACTTCTCCCCGGGCTTCTTCCAGCCTGGGAGCAGTGATCCGGTCGGATTCTACGTGATGATACTGGCCATGTTTGTCATATCGCTTGGACTGATCTATTTGTTCAAGAGAAGCGGCTGGATCCAGGCTAGAGCTTCATTTCTTCTCGACTGTTCCAAGGGCTTTCTCGAAAATCTCCACACCTTCAGGTAACGACTAGTCGTCTCAAACTTCACAAGTGAAAAGACACCACGAACAGGGAGAAGCTCTGCTAGGCACCGTTTACAAATTGTTACAACCTGCTCAACTTGTGGACGTTCTGCCCAAATAGCCCTATCGGCTATAGTTCAAGCAGATCGATAGCAATGCAATATCAGTGCAAAGATATCACACCGCTTGGCGCAGCCATACTCGTCCCACTCTCAAAGGTCCGCTGAGAGGACTCCTAACAATCTAGTCCAGTGTCTTGGACCCCGCACTGTCGTGGTTTCGGAGCGCGATATGAAAACCGCGATTCTGCTCTCTGCTCTAGTAGCTCTTACCCTCATCGTTACCATGGTTTTTCTCCAGGTAACGCACTTTCCAACAAGGGCGTCATCCGAGTCGGGCCCGCCAATATTGATCGGTTGGGGAGGGACAAGAATCGTTGAAGTTGCAAGGTTCGAGCCAGGTAACCCTCCGAGCGACGCATTCCTTGGGGAAACGGCAAGCGACCAGGAGGTTCAGATGCGCACGCTCGCTCACATGGGCTTCAACACCATTCGGGTAAGCTTCGCCCCATTGTGTTCTCCCAGCTCAACTTTCATGGGAGTCTACAATGAGACCCAGGTGGGCAGATCGATACGGCTCGCGGAGCACTATCATCTCTGGATGATACTCGACTATCACGGCGCCAACGACACTACTACAAGTGCACGCAC
>Ga0209056_10003916_pt1 | contig 15738 bp, 14 predicted proteins | sample GraSoiAngelo_114_FD_185876 | JGI IMG/M metagenome (GOLD analysis project Ga0209056, IMG submission 185876) | Grasslands soil microbial communities from the Angelo Coastal Reserve, California, USA - 14_0903_13_40cm (SPAdes) (version 2) | ecosystem: Environmental > Terrestrial > Soil > Grasslands... | reverse complement strand
CGCATCCGCTGTGACGCCGCAGCCGTAACAAATAAGCAACACGTCTTCTGATTCGGGACGAAAAGCCAACGGAAGATAAGCAAACAATCTCATGTAGCGCTGGCCGTACGGATTTGTGGCCGACATCGAAAATGCGTTGCTCACCAACCGGTAGTAATATGGTTCACCGAAAAGATCGCGTCGCACGAGCTGCCATGTGTCAGCGGTCCCTTCAATCTTTTTCACAACGTGCGCCAGTACATCCCCCTGGTCGTCCACCTCGAAAGGATGGCTCGCATGCGCGAAATGCGCTTCAGCGCGCCGATACGGAAAAATTACCAGAATGAGAATCACTGCGGTCCAAAGCCCAGCGACGACTAAACCGATTCTCGAAAGCGTTCGGGCTAATACACAACCTGCGCGGTCAGTCACGAGGATGCTGAGCAAAGCGTATCCCGCAGCGCAAAGTATGAGACTCCATTGATAGCCGATGCCCGGCAGCAGGACGAAGCTTGCGAGAAGTGGGCCGACCGCCGCTCCCGCAGTATTAAACAACGTCGTGATTCCAGTGCTGTTCATCCGGTCGCCCACGCTGGCTTGAACATTTGTCACAATGGATGGAAACAGGATTCCCGAGAGCAAGGCGACGGGGAACATGAGTGCGATGGACAACAGCGCAATCTGCCACCATCTGAGACCAAACAGGCCGGTGCGCGCCTGAATCAACTCGCCTGGAAAAAAGAGATACGAGAGAAGAGCCGAAATCGCGGCCACCAGCAAAAGGACGGGAAGTAAGTGATTCAGTCGCGCCGAGCGGCGCTGGTATATGGCGCTAGCCGCAATGCTCCCAAGCCCGATACCCGCCAGCACCACCGCTAGCATAATCGCGAAAGCAGTCGGCGACGATGCAACGTACAAGCGCAAAAACCGGAACCAAATCACCTCCAGGCAAAGGAAAATACAACCGGTTCCAAAGCTCACGAACAGCAGACGCCAAGGCGGCCGATAGCTTACTTCCAAGCGCAGCGGAAATGTTCGCTCCTCTGGAATAAGCGCACCTCTGTCGCCGCCAATTCCTGCGGTCAGCAACGCGATCCCCGCAGCGAGGCAAACGGCCAAACCCGCAGCCAAACTCGTTCCGCGAAGTCCAAACGCTCCAATGAGATAACCTTCGCCGAGCACAGCGCCGGCTACTGCGCCTAACGTGTTCGAGCCATAAAGAAAACCGATCGTGTGCCCAAAATTCGTTCGTCGCAAAACTGGGTCTTCGATCAACACCGGCAGCGTCAAGCCCATGGCTGTTGTCGGCACAAGGAGGATAAGGAAAGACAAAATAAACCGCAGTCCGAGGAGAGTTGGCTGATAATTCCAGAGCATTTGCCAAACGGGCCGCATCAACCCGCCCAGCAGCGGAAGACCAAAAACAATCGTGCAACCAAAGAATGCGACGAGCACTTCGAGCAAAGCGTAGAAATGTAGCGGCCGCCACCGCCGAACTCTCGATGATGCGGCGATCGCGTTTCCCAGCGCCAGACCCGCCATGAAACTGGAAAGAATCAACGCCGCTGCCCAGATCGAATTGCCAAACGCCAGACCGCTCAGGCGCAACCACAGCGTTTCGAAAATGAGCGCGCCGATTCCCGACAAGAAGAGAATGCCGGAAAGAATCACAATGCGCACCCTTGCATCTAGATTTGACGGTGGGTGAAGAGGAACGCCTAACGTGTGCACACACTTATTGTCAGCGCTATTCGGCATGTTTGCGATTTCCCAATTCTCTCAAAGATTTTTCTTCAGCGATGCCGCCGGCCACTGCGCGCGACGTAATTCGACAAAATCCAAGCGCGTGCAAACCTGAGGGCGCCCGATTCGAACATTTTGGTTAGTTTCTATTGCATGAAATTTGTTTTTGTCGCATTTCTGCCCCCACGTGAGATTCGTGATAAGCGATTTCATTCTGACGACAGCACCGCAGATCGAACCGAGTCGATTAATCATGCTGCCTTTCGGGCTGCTTTTGCTTTGCATCGCATTTCTCCCGCTCGTCTTGAAACATCATTGGGAACGCTACTATCATCTCATTGCCCTTTTTCTCGCGGCCATCACGACCGCCTATTATCTCTTTGGAATCCGGCAGTCGGAACGAATCCTGCATGAAGGCAGCGATTATATCCGTTTCATGGTGTTGGTCGGCTCGCTCTTCGTCGTCTCTGGCGGGATTCACATGCAAATCCGCGGACAAGCCACGCCTTTGTTCAATTGCACATTTCTGTTTCTCGGAACAGTCGCGGGAAGCTTTCTTGGCACAACGGGCGCGTCCATGCTCTTCATTCGCCCATGGCTTCAAGCGAACAAATATCGTTACACCGGTTTGCACACCGCGTTCTTCATCTTTCTCGTGAGCAACGTGGGCGGTGGATTAACTCCGATGGGCCCGCCGCTCTTCCTTGGCTATCTCAAAGGCGTGCCTTTCTGGTGGATGATTCAGCATTGCTGGCTGTCCTGGTCTGTCGCGCTCCTTTGTCTCCTTCTGATATTTTATTATGTTGATCGACATAATTTTCGCCGCGCATCCGCAGCAGCTCGACAGCTGGAAACCGGTGTTCGCATGATCAATATGGAGGGGCTGCGCAACATTTTCTTTCTCGCGATCATTGTCGGCGCGGTTTTCATCCAGCATCCGCCATTTTTGCGCGAAGCAATCATGTTGGCCGCCGCCGTAGGATCTTATTTCACGACACCGAAAAGCGTACATTGGGCAAATGAGTTTTCATTTGCTCCGGTAAAAGAGGTCGGCTGGCTCTTCCTCGGAATCTTTCTCACGATAGTCCCGGTGCTCGATTATATGCAGTTGCACGCGCGCGATCTTGCAATTGACACGCCCGCGAAATTTTACTGGGTCACCGGCGGTCTATCCGCAGTCCTCGATAATGCGCCAACCTACATAATGTTCTTTGCCGGCGCTCTTGGCCACGCCGGTCTTGGCATCGAGAGCCCGACCGCGGTACGCGAATTTCTTTCCAATGGCACGGCCGAAATGGTCGCTGTCTCCATGGGTGCGGTTTTGTTCGGAGCCGTCACTTACATCGGCAACAGTCCCAATTTCATGATCAAGGCAATCGCACAACAACACAAAATGCATACACCAAGTTTTGTTGGCTTCGTCGTAAGGTTCTCCCTTCCGATCCTGTTACCGGTGCTTTTCCTGGTTTCCTGGGTTACGATGCGCGGCGGCTAAAAGTTGATCTATGTTTACCGGCCTGATTGAAGAAGTCGGCAGTGTGGTTGCGGTTCGCGTCAGCGATCGCGGCGCCCAATTGCAAATTGCTGCGCCGCACATCGCGAAAAAAATACGGAACGGTAACAGTGTAGCTGTGAATGGCTGTTGCCTCACAATAAGCTCGCACCGCGGCAATCACCTCACTTTCGATCTCCTCGAGGAGACAGTTGCCTGCACGAACCTAAGAGTGTTGCGGCCTGAGGCTCCGGTAAATCTTGAGTGCGCTCTCTCCGTAAACGCGTGCATTGGCGGGCATTTTGTCCAAGGACACGTCGACTGCACTTCACTCATTTTGGCTTTTGAAAAAAGCGGACGCGACCATCGCCTCGAAGTCGAGCTAACCGCTGAGTTCGCGCATTACGTTGTCAGTAAAGGTTCAATCGCAGTCAACGGGATCAGCCTTACAATCGCGGAAGTCCTTCCGAAAAGCTTCGTCGTGTGGATCATCCCCCACACGAAACGCCGCACTAATCTCGATTGTGCCCAGATCGGGGATTTATTGAACCTCGAGTTCGACATCCTTGCCAAATACGTCGAGAGAATGCTTTTACGCTACGCGCCGCGGCGATAGCCGAGATCGGCAAACATCACGCCGCTTTTACATATATGACCGGAGGCAGCTCGGCCAACGACCGCCCGCGTCCTCGCCTCGTGGGCGTCATCATGTCGAGCGCGAGCCTGGATTTTGCCATCCGAATGCGCAAACCACCGGATTTGTTTGAACTGCGACTAGATCATCTCGTGCCCATGGTCGATGAGCTGGAAAACAAGTTGTGGAGATTGCGCGCACCACTCATTATTACTGCGCGACATCCGCAGGAGGGCGGTACAAATAAGTTGTCCACGCGGCAGCGGCGCGATCTGCTTTCTCGATTTTTACGCCGAGCCCATTATGTCGACGTCGAATTGCGCTCGGCGTCTGCTCTAAATCCCCTCCTCAAATTGGCGCGGAGAAGAAAGATACGGCGCATGATTTCATTTCATGACCTCAAATCGACGCCGGATTCGCGTCGCCTGCGCGTGAAGGCGCGCGCGGCGAAAGCGCATGGCGCAGATATTTTCAAAGTTGCGACGCGCACCGACACACCGGCGCAGCTCGCGCGACTGCTCGCCTTCGTCACAAAGAAAGATGTCGATCTCGCCGTAAGCGCGATGGGGATTGGCAAACTTGGCGCAATTTCGCGTGTTCTGCTCTCGCGCGCCGGATCGGTCCTCGTCTACGCTTCACTTCGTGACAGCGACATCGAAGGCCAAATGTCGCTCGAACAACTTCGCGCCTTCGGAATTCGATGATAGCGAGAGTATTTTTGAGCGTGCGGCCTGCTTGCCCTTTTCTCAGCGCGGATATTTTACTAAAAATAAAGGATCGCGGTATGGCTGCATCCGTCATTTTGCCCAAGCGAGTACCGGTCATGCCTTTGCACGGGGCTTTGCTCTTTCCGCACGCGCTCCTTCCTCTTTACATCTTCGAGCAGCGCTATCGGCACATGCTGAAGCACGCCCTTGCTCATTACCGCATGTTTTGCGTCGCGCTGATCAAACCACACTGTGCAGAATGGCAATCGCGCGCAGATTTTTTTCACATCGCCGGCGTCGGTCTCATTCGCGCCTGCGTCGAACGCGGCGACGGCACTTCGAATCTAATCCTGCAGGGACTGGAACGTGTACGATTCAGAGATTTCGAGCAAGAAGAGCCATTCCCGATCGCGACAATTGATTCGCTTGAATCTGACTCCGTCCCTTCGGTTGAGACCGAAGCGCTCGCCACCAAAGTCCTGGAGCTTTATTCGAACCTCAAAAACGATGGGCAACGGCAGCTTCCGCCCAAAGTAGAGCGGTATCTCTCCGATTTATGCGACCCGGAAATGCTCGCCGATCTCGTCGCCTCAACATTCGTGAGCGATCCTCTGCACCGCCAACGCATTCTTGAAGAACTTTCAATAAATCAGCGGCTGCGCCTCGTGATACAGTATTTGCGGGAAGAAGATGGAAGCGCGGCAGCGTAGGTAGGCGCGATTTGCCTCAATCGTGTGGGCGGTTCGCGTGAACTGCCCCTAGCCAGACATGATCCGCGCGTACTCTTCCATCAAATATCGATCCGTCATTCCGGCGACGTAATCGCACACGGTGCGATAGAGCCCTTCTGCCTCAATTCGTTTTGTTGCTGTGTCGCCGAGCCGATCAGGATCGAGAAGGTATGTTTCGAAGACTTTTCTCAGCATCTCGCACGCACGCCGGTTCACGCCGGCAACCCGTGGATGGTAGTAAACATTCTGATATAGAAATTTCCGCAGCGCGTGATTCGCTCGCAATAGATCATCACTGTAGCAAATGAGCGGTGCCGGCTGTCCGCGGACTGCATCCGCACTTTGCACGCCAGCATGAGCAATCGATTGCGCGCTTGTTGTTATCACATCGCGCACTTGCACATCGATAATGTCCCGAATGATCAACCGGTGCAGCTCAGGTTCGCGCGCGTCAGGATAGCGTGCGAGCACGGCGCGATGGCTTCGGCGCCAGACTTCGTTTTCTTCCAATCGTTCCGCGCTCAAAATTTCGAAATCGACCGCATCATCCAGATCATGACTGTAATACGTGATCTCATCCGCGAGATCCGCGATCTGCGCCTCCAACGATGGACAAAGGTATTTCTGCAGCGCGGCGCAGGTTTCCAACTTCGCGGTCTTGTTTCGCAAGTTAGAACCTTGCCCCACCTCCTCCGGCATTTCATAAGACGCCTGGTGTTTTCGCAGACCTTCCCGCACTTCAAATGTCAAATTGAGGCCAGGAAAACTTGGATAAGGATTTTCGAGCAGCTCCACCACCCGCAAACTCTGGCGGTTGTGATCGAACCCACCGTGATCACGCATACATTCCGCCAGCATCTCTTCTCCTGAGTGGCCAAAAGGCGAATGGCCCAGATCGTGGGCAAGCGCGATTGCTTCCGCGAGGTCTTCGTTAAGCGCCAATGCGCGCGCGATTGTGCGGCTGATCGAGGCCACCTCAATGGAATGGGTCAAGCGCGTACGCAAATGATCGCCGGTCCCGTTCAGAAAAACTTGTGTCTTGTACTCGAGCCGGCGAAAGGCGCGCGAATGAATGATCCGTGCGCGATCGCGTTGAAATTCTGTGCGGTAGGCATGGCTGCGCTCCGGGTATTTTCTGCCGCGCGAAGCGCCAGATTTCTGGGCAAACGGCGCAAGCGTGGCGCACTCGGTCGCTTCCATCTCATCGCGGGATTTGTAGCCGCCTTGCTCTCCGCCTTGCCGAAGCTCGGCATGGCGACCGGCGATGGATCCGAAGCGCGGCCCGGACGATCGCTGCCTAGTTGTCGCCATTTTCACGTCGCGATCATTCGTTGATTGTCGCTTTTGGCGAATTCGTTTTCAGATTCCGCCGCAGCACACGTTGCGCTCTGCGCGATTCGAGTTTCACGATCAGTAAATCGAAAATCGCGAGCAACAGGGCGGTCACGGTCAACCATCCGCAAACGATCCATAATAGAACAAACCAGATTGGATGCTCGCGCGGATTGAGCGTTGTTTTCAAAAATGTTGTTCCGGAAAACAGGAGGGTCAGCGCGACGAGAAGCAAAATAAACATCGCGTTGCGCCGTGTCGTTTGTTCTCGAATTACGCCGCGTTGCACGAATAATGAACGACCCTGTGCGCAGCGTCTTTTTGCCAGAAGAATTGTTCGACACGATTGACTGGATTTGCGAGCACTGCCGCGCTCGCTATTCATGGATCTTACGATCCAAGCAAACCAAATCAACCATGCCAAAGAAAGCTAAGAAAAAGCAAGTCACTCCCGAGCGCCTGATGCAATTTGGGTTCGCCTACGCGCCGCCCCTGATCATTGGAGCAGCGGCTAGCAATAAAGTTTTCGATTCGCTGGAGAGCGAACCAAAAACCGTGGAGCAAATCAGCAAAGAGACAGGGGCATCGGAGCGCGGTTTGCGCGCGATTATGAACGCGCTCGTCGGCCTCGAACTTTTAAAGAAAGATCGGCACGAGAAATATTCGCTCACGCCCGAGAGCGCCGCCTTTCTCTTAAGCAAAAAGCCCGGCACGCTCGCCGGATTTTTCCCGATGAATATCAATCGATTGATTCCGCTGTGGCTGAAATTGGACGAAATCGTTCGCACTGGTCGCCCGGCCGAGTCGCGCAATCGGGAACAACCCGGAACCGCGTTTTTCACCGAGCTGGTCGAGAACATTATTCCAATGAGTTACGGCGGCGCGCAGTTGCTGGGCAATGCGCTGAAACTTGCGAAAGTGAAAAATGAAGTGCACGTTCTCGATCTTGCCGCCGGCTCTGGAATTTGGGGAATTGTCCTCGCGCAAAAATCGCCTCACGTGCGAGTGACCGCGATTGATTGGGCGGGCATGATTCCAACGACAAAACGCATCACTCAAAAATACGGCGTCGGCGATCGATTTAAATTTGTTGAAGGTGATTTGTTGAAGGCAGATTTCGGCGGCGGTTACGATGTGGCAACGCTCGGCCATATCTTACACAGCGAAGGCGAAGAGCGCAGCCGTCGGTTGCTCAAGAAAACCTTCGGCGCGCTCAAATCCGGCGGCACAATCGCAATCGCCGAATGGCTCGTGAACGACGACCGCACTGAGCCGCTACCTTCGTTGATGTTCGCCGTGCAGATGCTCGTGAACACAGAAAAAGGCGATACTTTCAGCTTCAACGAAATCAAAACGTGGCTTGGAGAAGCCGGCTTCAAAAAAGTTCGCAAACTCGAAACGCCCGGACCATCGCCGTTAGTTCTCGCGACAAAACCTTAGGATCAAGTGTCGATCTTTAAAGACGAATCGGCTTCTCATCAGCGAATGGAAGTGCTTTCATAGCGCCGGATGAAAAAGTCGAAAAAAGTCAAAACGAAATCGCGCAGCAAGACGCGGAAGCGGTCGGCTTCAAAGAATCTGGAGCAGCGCATCCCGTATCAGAAACCTGCCCTTCGTAGCGATGCATTTGCCCGAGCGCTAACCGATGCGAAATCGTGCGCCACCAATCCCGAAAGTTTACAAGCGCTTTTCAACGAGGCAGCGAGGAAGGCAGCGACGGTCCCCAGGGAGCCGTTCAAAGACAACTGGTCCTATCTCCAAACGATGCTGCGTTTAATCCGTGCGTACCATCGCGGCGAATACGATCAAGTTTCAAAAGACGCGCTCATGTGGATCATTGCTGCTCTCAATTATTTTGTCGACCCATTCGATTTGATTCCGGACAAAACCCCGTTTCTCGGCTTTGTAGATGACGCTACCCTTGTCGAATTTGTAGCCGCGAGAACCCGGCAAACGCTGGATGACTTCATGACGTGGGAAACGACGGTGCGATAACGATTCCGGTAGCGCAGGGCGAGTCTGTGGTCCCCAGAATCTCAATCGCCCTACGCGACAACAGATTCAGACCAGAAGCAGCGCCGGGTTTTCCAGCAGATGCCGCAGTTCTTTCAGATATTCGGCGCCGAGTGCACCGTCGATTACCCGGTGGTCACAGCTCATTGTGATCGACATGCGATGGCCGACGACGATTTGATCGCAATCATCGACCACTGGAACTTTCGTAATCCTGCCGATCGCGAGGATGAAACCTTGCGGCGGATTGATGACCGCAGAAAAACTATCGATGCCCATACCGCCGAGATTTGAGACAGTGAACGTGCCTCCTTGAAATTCTTCCGGCTTCATTCGTTTGTTGCGCGCGCGATGTGCCAGGTCTTTCACCAGCTCGCTGATCTCGCGTATCGATTTGTTTTGCGCAGCGCGAATCACCGGTGTCAACAATCCGTCTTCAATTGCAACCGCAATGGCAAGATCGATATCGGCGTACTGCACAATCGCGTCACCGTCGAATGACGCGTTTACGCGTGAAACTTTCACCGCGGCTTGCACGGCGGCCTTCAACACAAAGTCATTGACGGTAATTTTTGCAGCGTCCGCCCCTTCTCCTGCGGATTTCAATTCCTCGCGCGCGGCTATGAGCGGCCCGGCGTCGATGTCGATGTTGAGATAAAAATGCGGAATCGGGCCGAGACTTTCGACGAGGCGTTGCGCGATGATTTTGCGCATGCTGGAAAGTTGAATACGCGCGCTTTCGCCAGCTTTGATTGAGGGTGCTGCAACTTTCGCCGCGACCGGCGTTTTTAGTGACGCAGCTGTTTTTGATTTTGCAGCGGCGCGCACATCGGTTTCAGTGACGCGACCTTCCGGACCGGTTCCCTTTACATCGGCAAGATCGACACCAAGCTCGGCCGCGATCCGGCGCGCAACCGGTGACGCTTTCACTCGGGCTTCTTCAAGTTTTTCGACCTTCGGCGCAGGCCTTTCACCAGCGACCTCCGGCTTCTTTTCATCCTTTTTCTCTTCCTTCTTTTCAGCTTTCGGCTCTTCTTTCTTCGGTTTCTCCGCCTTTTCCTCCGGCTCCTCTTTTGCCTCTTCCTTTTTGGGCTTCGCTTTCTCTTCTTCCTTCTCCTCTTCGGTTTCAGGCTTTTCCTCTTTTTCCTCCTTCGGTTTTTCCTTTTCCTCCTCTTTGGGCGCTTCCTCGCCTTCTCCGCCGATGAAAGCGATCCTCTCGCCTACCTTTACCTTGCCGCCCTCTTCAACATAAATGTCGGTAAGCGTCCCATCCTCGGGCGATTCCCATTCCATCGTCGCCTTGTCGGTCTCGATTTCGGCTAACACTTCGCCAGCCGAAACTTCGTCGCCTTTCTTTTTCTTCCACGCGACAAGAGTGCCCTCGGCCATCGTGTCACTCAGTTTCGGCATTTGAATTTCAGGCATGGAGGAAAAGTTAAAAAAGTTACAAGAGTTACAATGTTACAACAGTCTCCGTTTTGAACCTTGTAACATTTGTAACCCTTTTAACGTCGTCATGTGTAGCAAACCTGTTTCACGGCCGCGACGAGTTTATCCGCGTTCGGCAGCACGGCCTTCTCGAGACGCTCATTGTACGGCATCGGTACATCTTCTTGTGATACGCGAAAGATGGGCGCATCGAGCTCATCAAAAATGTTTTTCTGAATTCGATAGCAGACCTCTGCGCCAACGCCACAAAACGGATGATCTTGCTCGACGATCACCACGCGATGCGTTTTTGCGACTGAATCTAAAATTGCTCTCTCATCGAGCGGCTTGATCGAGCGAAGATCGACAATTTCCGCAGAAATGTCTTCCTCTTCCAGTTGAGCCGCAACTTTAAGCGCGAGCGGAACAGTCTGTGCATAACAAATAATCGAGACATCGCTGCCTTCCCGCTTCACTTCCGCTTTGCCGAGAGGAATGAGCAGCTCTTCGTCTGGAGGCTCGACTATTCCCTTGGAGCTGTAGAGCAGTTCAGCTTCCAAAACGAGCACGGGGTTGTTGTCGCGCACCGCGGTTTTCAACAACCCTTTCGCGTCACGCGGCGTGGCCGGCGTGCAGACCTTCAACCCTGGCACGCTGGCGTAGAAGTTTTCGGTCGCGTGCGAGTGCGTTGCACCGAGTTGATGCGCCGGACCATTGGGGCCGCGGAAAGTGATCGGGACATTAAATTGCCCACCCGACATTGTGAACATGTTCGGCGCGTTATTCACGACCTGATCGAAAGCTACGAGCGAAAAGCTGAACGTCATAAATTCGATAATCGGCCGCAAGCCGACCATCGCCGCTCCAACGCCTAGACCCGCAAATCCATTCTCGCTGATGGGAGTGTCGATGATGCGTCTTGGCCCAAAGCGCTCGAGCAGACCCTGACTTACTTTGTAGGCGCCGTGATATTCGGCAACCTCTTCGCCCATTAGGAATACGTTTGGATCGCGCTCCAACTCTTCAGCCAGCGCTTCGTTGAGTGCCTGGCGATAAGTAATTTCTCTCACGGCTTTGCCCCGTCCGCGTAGGTAAAATCGTGCAGCTTTTCGATCAGGGCTTGAGGGCTTGCTTCGGCGAATTTTACGCTCGCAAGCACCATTTCCTTTGAGCGCTTGTCGAGCAGATCGAATTGCTCGTTTGTTAACTTCCCTTCCCGCGTGAGCTGAGCACGCAAACGCGTAATTGGATCATCGAGCCGATACTTCTCCAGTTCCAGCTTGGTGCGGTAACTTGCCGGGTCGGACATCGAGTGACCGCGGTACCGATAAGTTCGAACCTCGAGGAACGCCGGATGGGGCTCCTTCCGAATGGAGTCCACGATTTCGGCGACTTTGTCGCGAACTTCGCGAAAGTTCATTCCATCGACAATTTCTCCGGGAATGTCGTAGCCCTCTGCGCGATCGACAATTTGCTTCAGCGATGTCGATCTTTTCACCGACGTGCCCATGGCGAAGAGGTTGTTTTCGCAAATGAAAACGATCGGCAATTTATAAAGAGCAGCGAGATTCAGAGCTTCGTGGAAAGATCCTTGATTGATTGCACCGTCGCCGAAGAAGCAGAGTGTCACGCGATCCTCGTCCCGGTACTTGATCGAAAAGGCCAATCCAACAGCCAATGGCACGTGGGCGCCCACAATAGCGTGACCACCGTACATGTGATTTTGCCGGTTGAAGAAGTGCATCGAGCCACCCAGCCCTCGCGAGCATCCGGTTTCTTTTCCAAAAAGTTCGGCCATGCATGCGTTTGCGCTCGTGCCGCGGGCGAGTGCGTGCGCATGATCGCGATATGCGGTGATGATGTAATCATCGTCACGCACAGCCGCCACCGCTCCGGCCACGACCGCTTCCTGGCCGATGTAGAGATGACAAAAGCCGCCGATCTTCTGCGCTTGATACTGTTGGCTCGCGCGTTCCTCGAAACGCCGGATTAACAGCATCAGCGAGAGCATCTCGACTTCGTCGCGCTGCTCCGCCGGCTGCATGGCGGTCATCCCGCAGCTGCGGGACGGAACCGCGCGGCGCCGGCACGTGACCTCTCAGCGCTTCGGCCGAAGTTCATGCAGAGAACAAAGAGTATAGTGAACAGAAGATCGCTAATGAGCGAATTGCGAAAAAACATCCAGCTCGGCGTCGCGCTGTACTGAGGCAATCCCACTGTGAGCGCTTGGATGAATCCTCCCAAATTCTTCGCGTAACCAGGATCGCTCAACCAGGAAAACGCGTTCGTGATTCCGTAAAAAAATGTCGATCCAGCAATGGAAGCCGGCAAAAGCGCCTTCAGCGATGCGCGATTCTGCAAAAGAAACCCGGCGCAGCCGACCGCAGCGAGCGCGAAATAACGCATGAAAATTTGCGGGTCGAGCAGCGGCGCACCGTAACGAAAATTTATCACCGCGTCGGAAATAAAAAGCGTAATGAGAGGCACTGAGAATTTGTATCTTTTTGGAAAGTAGGCCGCACAACAGAGCGCAATCGCTGCGACCGGCGCGAAATTGGAAAGCCAGCTCGCGCCGGAGTGAATCAAGAGTCCAGTCGTAACGCGATAAGCGGCGGCCGAAAGAACAAGGAGAATAGCAGGAATCATTCGCAAGAATCTATCCGTCCCGAGAGATATGCAAAGGCCATTTGCTCCGCCCCTGACAAACCGCGCGCTAAGATCAACTTCGAACCTGAAACTACTTCCTTGAGGCGGCCACGAGCGCTCTGTTGAGCCGCGCTTTGCGGCGATTAGCGGCGTTTCTATGGACGATCCCGCGCTTGGCCGCCTTATCGATTGCTGAGATCACTGCACGGATTTGATCTGCGCTGGGTGTTGCCGAGGAACGCGCTCGCTTCTGCATGCTTCGCAGACGCGTAACCACGCTGCGATTATGAAGCGATCGCTTCAATGTCTGGCGGGCGCGCTTGACGGCTGATCTCGTGTTGGCCATTGCTTGATCGAAAACTGTGTGGGCGTGGACGCTCGCGGGCGCAATCACGATTGTCAAGAGTCACTCACAGCGGCCTGCAAATGCCACGGAGCGATTACCCTCAAGCACGTGGATTGTTTTGGACCATTGCCGTCCCTTTGTTTAGAACCGGCGGCGCTTTGCGAGCATGGTTTTTCAGTCGCTCTGCAGCGAGCGCTCCCGCCATTCGCATTTGCTCGACCGTGAGCGAACCGGAAGCGGATGCGGAAGCAAGCTGCTCCTGAGCCTTCGATTTTTCGACTTGCACCGTCATGGTATTACTCGATCGCGCTGGCGATGCCTTTGGCACTTTGGGCAAACGATCGGGAATAATTTGCACAATCGCGCCGAGCGGAACTTGATTGTATAGAGCGGCGATGTCGCTCGATTTCATCCGGACGCAGCCATAGCTCGCCGGGCGGCCGATTGTTTTTTCTTGCGGCGTGCCATGAATGTAAATGCAGCGATAAAAAGCATGAGCGTTTTGAGCTTCCAGCCCGCGCAGCCAAATGATCCGCGTAATCACTGGATCGCGGCCCGGCGCGTTTGGCGTGAGAATTTCGCCGGTGAACCGCCGATTGTGGAACACGGCGCCGACTGGTGCGTTGTCACCGATTTTTTGTGCAACCATGAGATAACCAAGAGGAGTTGTCATTCGCCCCAAAAAATCACCCAGTCCGAATTTGGACGTGGAAACCGGGTAAGTTGTCACCATCGCACCGTTTTCCAGAAGCATTAGCTTCTGGTCGCGAACGCTTATTATCAGTTGATGGGCAGGGTCGATCTGGGTGGCGAAGAGCGCGGGAGCGATCGAAATTAGAGTGAGAATTACAGCTAGGGGTCGAAGCATGCGCAACCTCTTACCCGATAATTCGAACTTTGTCACGCGGGAATTGCGGTGGCGGCGCGTGAGCCGCCCAAGCTGATTTTGGGCCAGCGGTTCGCGAACGAAGAGATACAGACATAAAGGAAGCCGCCTTGGAACATGAGCAGGAAGGGCACCGAGAGAAACTGTCCATGCGCAATCGCGAACCAAAGGAAGTAGGTGAAATAAATCGCGAAAGCCAGTTCTGCGAGCGGGAGGGCTGATTTCAGCGGCCGGTACTTGCAGGTTCGCCAATGTTGCGATTTGCGTTCGATGCCGTACTTGGGTGTGCGTGTGAAATCCGACTTGTGATTGAAGAGCGCCTCCAGCACTGCGCGCGCGTTGTTCAGCGAAAGACCAATGCCAAGGGCGAGCAAGCACGGCAGAAAAAGAATCTCTTTCATCCACGTTCGCGGATGCAGCTCCCGCTGCGCGCAAATATAAAAAATCGCTACCGAGACTGACGCCGCCAGGAAAATCGGAACATCGATTAGCAGCGTCCGCAACCAACCACCCCCGGGCGCGCCGGATGAGGGGTGCAAGAGGACGCATAAGAAAGCAAGCAGCAAGTAGGCGAAGTTCGACATCAAATGCCCCGTGGCCTCAAGTTTGATCGGAAATGGAAGCCGGCTGCGCCAAATTGTGGGCAACAGTTTCTTGCAGGTCTGGATGGATCCCTTTGTCCAGCGATGCTGTTGAGATTTAAACCCGTTCATATCTACTGGAAGTTCAGCGGGAGTTACAACGTCAGAAAGAAAGATAAATTTCCAACCGACAAGCTGGGCGCGATAGCTGAGATCAAGATCTTCACAGAGCGTGTCGTGCTGCCAGCCGCCAGCTTCCTCGATACAGGAACGCCGCCAGAGACCGGCGGTTCCATTGAAATTGAAAAACCGGCCGCTTCGGCTGCGCGCGGTTTGCTCGAGCAAAAGATGGCCATCCAGAAAGATCGCTTGCATGCGGGTGAGCAGCGAATAACCGCGATTCAAATGGCCCCATCTCGTCTGGATCATTCCTACTTTCGGATCGCTGAAGAAATGGATCGTGCGCTTTAGCAAATCCGGAGGCGGGACAAAATCGGCGTCAAGGATACAAACAAATTCGCCCTGTGCGGCCTCCAGCCCTACGGCCAGCGCGCCAGCCTTGAAACCGGTGCGATCTACCCGATGAATGCGTTGAACGTTAAAACCGCGCTGCCGCAATTCGTCGGCGCAGGAGGCCGTGATTTCGCGGGTCTCATCAATCGAATCGTCCAGCACCTGGATTTGGAGAAGCTCCCGGGGATAGTCCAGTTCGCTCACGGAACGAAGCAAACGCTCGGCTACGTACATCTCGTTAAAAATTGGCAACTGCATCGTCACCGTCGGCAGTTGTTCAAAGTAACGGGCCGGAACCGGTGCGCGCTTCCGGTTTTTGAGATACAGATAAATGATGAAGTAGCGATGGACACCGTACGCCGAAAGACCGATGAGCACACTCAGATAGCAGACGGTCCAGATAATGTGTCCGAGGCTTCCTTGCATTGGAGTTTCCACCGCTGCTACTAGTTGAGGCAGCAAGGGCGACATGATGCCGTTTTCAGCATGTGCGTCAAATCAAAAAAATCGTACGTTTGCGTGTCAAAATGGCAGCTGTAGCACGAAAAAAGCCTCGGGGCATGGCGCAGAGAGCGAGAATGTTGTGTTCATTGTCGATCTTCGTAATTGGGGTGCGACCGGCCTTGCAACACCCGTGATGGCGCAAGAGGAACCAATCACCGAACAGGGATACGAGCGCGAGGAACTGGGCGTGAATGCTTACACTG
>Ga0209056_10003915_pt1 | contig 15740 bp, 15 predicted proteins | sample GraSoiAngelo_114_FD_185876 | JGI IMG/M metagenome (GOLD analysis project Ga0209056, IMG submission 185876) | Grasslands soil microbial communities from the Angelo Coastal Reserve, California, USA - 14_0903_13_40cm (SPAdes) (version 2) | ecosystem: Environmental > Terrestrial > Soil > Grasslands... | reverse complement strand
AAGCCGATCATAGGAGCGGTCAGCGGCTACATCTACGGAGGGGGCTGCGAACTGGCAATGAACTGCGATATCATCATCGCATCCGAGACCGCAAGATTCGCCCAGCCTGAGATCAACATCGGAATAATGCCCGGAGCCGGCGGGACCCAGCGTCTCACAAGAACTATCGGGAAATACAGGGCAATGGAGATGGTTCTAACCGGACAACCCATGACCGCGCGAGAGATGGAGAAACACGGTCTCGTCAACAGAATCGTCCCAGTTGAAGCCTACTTCGATGAGGCACAAAAGGTCGCGATGCAGATCGCCCAGAAAGCGCCCATAGCCACGCGCCTAGCGAAAGAGGCTGTGCTGAAATCGCTCGATACGCCGCTCGACGAGGGACTAGCTTTTGAGAGGAAGAATTTCTACCTCCTCTTCTCAACCGAGGACATGAAAGAAGGAATGAAAGCCTTCATAGAAAAACGACCCCCCAACTTCAAAGGACGTTAATTCTTGGCGCCGGAAACACTCATCGTCCAAGAACAAGACCACATCGCGAAGATCACACTGAACAGGCCTAGCGCGCTCAACGCAATAAACGACAAGATGGGCGAAGAACTACTCGCAACTCTCAAAGAGACAGAGAGGAGCGAGACAGTCCGCTGTCTCATTATAACAGGCGCTGGCAGAGCCTTCTCTGCAGGCGAAGACGTGTCGGGTCTAAAGGAACGCTATGCGGCAGCAGAACGTCCGTCGCTCGGAGATCATCTACGAAAGAAGTATCATCCAATCATGACCCGCATCCGGAACATGGAGAAACCAATAATCGCCCGTCTGAACGGTATTGCAGCCGGAAGCGGGGCAAGCTTGGCCCTCGCCTGCGATATCCGAATAGCCTCGGAGGAAGCGGGCCTCAAACAAGCCTTCATCGGAATGGGCCTGGTCCCAGATTCTGGAAGCAGCTACTTCCTAACACAAATGGTCGGTCCCGGAAGAGCCCTCGAACTCATCATGACAGGAAAAACAATACCCGCGAAAGAAGCTGAACAACTCGGCCTCGTCAACAAGGTCGTCCCAGCCGTTGAGCTTGACAAGCATACCGACGATCTTGCCCACCAGCTCGCATCCGGTCCGACCAAGGCACTTGGGCTTTCAAAGCGAATCGTGAACCGGGTTACGAGCCTCGAACTTCCCGACGCCTTGGAATATGAGGCGTACAACCAGGATATCGCGGGACGAACCAGTGACCATCTCGAGGCCGTGAAATCCTTTCTAGAAAAACGCCAGCCCAAATTCTCAGGAAAATGAGACAGGAACTGTTCTCTGGGTTTCACATTTAAGTAACAAGCTCCCCCATCGCGAGAGTTGAACACCTGTGCCGGGCAAGGACAAGAAACGGCCGAAAGTGGATCTCAACATTTTCCCCGGAAACTGGACTGTCACGAACGACCGCATGTTCAAAGCCTTTGACCTATCGTTCGCTCAAAACTGGAACCCGGCCACCTTTCCATGGGATGAACTTGACCAGAAGAACTTCGACTCGAAGGAACGAATAGCACAAGCCTACTGGATGTCGAAACTCGCCCTCTTCGAGAAATCCGGAATCGGAGCCTTCGGCTTCGGAGCCGTCAGAGCTGCAGAGCTGAACATGGAAGACCCCACGAAGAAGATGCTTGCCTCGATCACGTACGATGAATGCCGGCATGATGAGGTGTGCCGGAGAGCCTGCGACAAGCTCTGCCCCAACTGGCCGTACGGATACAAGCCACAATCAGACTTCGAATCAAGGGCCCTGCGAAACATCAAAGCCCTCTACGACGACGGTAGACGCTACTGGGAAGGATTCCTAAAGGCATGGGAATACCTACCGCCTGAGATTCTGTTCGCCGGCTTCTTCTTCGCGGAAATAGGCGCGGAAACGATCTTCAACGCGATGCGCCAGACCAGCAAACTCGGAATATATCAACAAACCTTCCGCAATATCACTCGAGACGAGACACGCCACCTCGTCGCCACGATGGCTCTTCTTCGTGCCATGGCTGAGAAGTTCTCGGAGGAACAGAAGATGACGATTACCCGTCAGATGAAGCAGGGCTTCATCTTTCTCTCACCGCTCCTCTACCAGCACAAGCCCGAGTTCTGGCACCTACCCGCAGACTTTGACAAGGTCGACCAGGAGATGGAGGAAGCGGCCCGGGACGCGGGGCTGGGAGTTCTCACTCTTGAGGAGAAGGTGAAGTTCTGGAAGGACGCGATCGAGAAGAAACGGTCCGAGATCGAAGAGATGGGAATCAAGGTACCCGCCATACCAGAGCTCGGAGTTGAGGGCGAAGTGGTTCAGGTTAAGAAGAACGAGACTATAGCCACAAGCTTCTAGGAAGTGTTGAAGATGACAAAGATCATTGTCCTATTCGGACAACCGAAGGACCCGAAACTGTTCGATGAGCAATACTGGAAAGACCATGTTCCGATGGCGAAGGCGATGCCGGGGCTGAAAAAATACACGGTTCACAATGTCGTCGGGGCACCGCGAGGCGAACCCGCTTACTACCAGGTTGTCGAGCTGGAATTCGAGAACATGGACAGCCTGAAGAGAGCATTGGAGAGCCCGGCGGGACGCGAATCAGGTCGGCATGGCGTCAAGATCGCTACGGGTGGCATAACTTTCCTTTACGCGGAATCAAGAGACGCGATGCTATAGAGCGACAACGATCTAGCTCTGTTTCATCTCAAATATCCGTCGAAAACGTTCTTCTAGTGAAGACCGGACAAGTCTAGGACAGGAGCGTTTGAATTTCTGAGCCGGATCGGAATCATCGGAGTTGGACATTCAAAGTTCGGAAAAAGGAGCGACGCGTCCCTCCGGGAGTTGGCGTTCGAAGCGTACAGCTCCGCCCTAGATGATGCCGACATTGAATCCTCAGAAATCGACGGTTCTGTAGTTTGCTCTGCAACTCACTATGACAAGCAACGGTCGCCTGCAGGTGTCGTTGCAGAATATCTCGGACTCAACCCCCAGCCAACCTTCAACGTCGAGGCAGCCTGCGCCTCCAGCGCCGTCGGCCTCCGAACGGCTTGGGCACTAATCTCATCAAAACTCCATGATGTGATGGCGGTTGTGGGGGTGCAGAAGATGACTGAACTCTCTTCGGAGGAGATTCAGGAACTCATGGGCAGAGCGGGAGACGTCATGTGGGAATCTCCCTTCGGAACAACAATGCCCGCATACTACGCCGCCTATGCTAACGCCCACGTGGCCAAGTACGGAACTACAGAGGAACAAATGGCGCTTGTGTCGGTAAAGAACCGGAAGTACGGATCCAAGAATCCTTACGCCATGTTTCAAAAGCCCATCGCATTGGAAGATGTCCTAAGATCGCGAATGGTATCTTATCCTCTAAAATTATACGACTGCTGCGCTAATGCTGACGGGGCGGCCTGTCTGATTATAACCAGTGCCGAAAAAGCAAGAAAAATTTCTGATAGACCCGTGTGGATCTCCGGGCTTGGCCTGGCTTCGAGTCCCATGTCGCTTGCTGGAAGAAAAGGTCCTTTGACAAGTTTCGATGCCACAAGAAATGCGGCGAGAACGGCATACGAAATGGCCAATATCAAACCATACGAGGTGCATGTGGCTGAGGTTCACGACTCTTTCTCGGTAACAGAAATCATCAATTATGAAGACCTCGGATTCGCACGACCTGGAATGGGTGCTAAGCTTCTGGAAAACCAGGGCACGGAGCTCGGCGGGAGAATCCCCGTCAACATCGACGGAGGCCTGATTTCCAAAGGCCATCCAGTAGGAGCGACTGGCGCGTCCCAGATCTTTGCATTGGTCAAACAACTACGGGGGGAAGCGGGTAGCGTTCAGGTCGACGGCGCAAAGATTGGTCTCGCACAGAACATAGGGGGAATAGGAATGTATGCGTCAGTTGTCATATTACGCTCCTGAGCAGTTTCATCTAGCTCTAGAGTATTTCCGAGATTCTCCCAAGACAGCCACCATTAAGGTGTACTCTTCCCTAACTTTCGCTCGACCCAGGGTCGCTGCGAGCGTGACGAGCAGCAACGGTTGCACAGGTACACGGAGCCGGGAACGACAACCACCTTGGAACCGCTTTGCACAGTTTATTCCAAAGTCTTCCAAAGAGATTTCATACATCATAGGTGTTTACATGGGGGATGGTTCAATCTACAGGGGTGGTGGAAACGCGTTTCTAAGGCTTCAAGCGAAAGACAAAGAGTTCGTGGAATTCTTTGCCATCAATTGCGAGAAATTACTTCACAGAAGACCTTCTCTCAACCTCACGGCTAGAGGCTTATACGAGGCCCGAATAGCAAGCAAATCGTTATGCGATTTTCTTGAACGCGGTTTGCATCGCCTGGACCCAGTGATAGGAAAACATCCTTCGTCATTCATCAGAGGCCTGGCAGATAGTGATGGGTCGGCTTTGGTCACCACCACGAGAATGAGGGGAAAACCCCGGTTCTTTGTCCAAGTTGTTGTCGCGACATCCACGAGCATTCGCCTACTGAGCTATACTCGCACGATTCTGAGGGAATGCCTCGGACTCAAAGCGACACTTGTATACAAAGGGAAGCCACGGCCCAATGTATACAAGAACAAGTTGTTCCGTTCAAAAAAGAGGGTCTTTGACCTTAGGATATCGCGCTTTGGTGACGTGAAACGATTTTCCCGGGTTGTTGGCTTCGAATTAGCCCGGAAACAAGAGAAGCTTGACGCCGCCATTGCCGTCCAGGAGAGATTTGGTTCCGGTCAGGATGCCGTGAAAGAGTGGACCCGTCGCTGGGAGCATGGCACCACCGAGTGGATTCTCAAGAAAGGAGTGGACTAGGCAATTGGGTTTTGAAAAGTTCGGGAGATTCGGTTATGTTTCCCAGACCAAGATCAACCCTCTGTTATCCTATCTAGAAAAAGGGCAGATCGCCGCGACCAAGTGCAAGAAGTGCGGGAGAACATACTTTCCACCCAGAGCTGACTGTCTGGACTGTCGCCACAGCACGATAGAATGGGTTGTGCTGGACGGGAAGAGCAGCCTCATCACTTTCACCCAGGTTTTCTTCGCACCACCCGCGTTTCAACACGAAACCCCGTACCTGCTAGGGCTTGCAGAGCTCACGAATGGGCTTCGCGTTTTCGCGCCTATCAGTCCCGCAGTGGACAAGGAGGAACTGAAACCGGGCGTCGAGCTGAACTTGAAAGTCGCAAGAGGCTCACGTAACAACCTGTACTACTGGCTTGAATAGAGAACACGCGAGTCCTCTTTCGGAGCTATTCGAGCCGAGGTAATCGGAGATCATCGCCTGCCGTTCGATAGCCGAGCTTCAGGGCCAATGGAGGGCGTCTCTTGTGCTCGGACTTCAACCAGCGTTCTCGAACCTTCTTGACCAACGTCAGCTTCAACCCTGTCTCCTCAACGATCCCCTCAGGTGTCATCCATCTCTCGAGGCCCCAAAGAATCCTGTCCAGCTTCTCGTAGCTGAGCCCCAACTCTTTCTCCGCGCTCTGACCCGGCCACAGCTCAGGGCTGGAAGCTTTCACCCGGATCCGCTCTGGGATGCCTAAGTATCTAGCTAGGTTACGGATGGACGTTTTGTAGAGATCTGCCAGTGGCAGTATGTCGGAGGCTCCATCTCCGAACTTTGTGAAGTAGCCTAGCATGATCTCACTCTTGTCGCCGGTTCCCACTACCAGACCACGCTCGGTGTTTGCATAGTAGTAGAGGACCATTGCGCGAAGTCGCGCTTTGATGTTCCCCCAGGGAATTCCCTTCGTCATATTTCCGTCTAGAGCGTTCCGAGAGGCTTGGACGATCGGTGTGATGTCGATTAGCTTGAAGCGTATTCTGTGCTTCGATGCCACAAGTCTTGCATCGTCCACAGCCCGATCATTCCTCGTCTCACTCTCCGGCAGACTTATCCCGAGAACCCGCTGGCCCCCGAGAGCACGTGCACACAGCACCGCAGCAACACTAGAATCCAGGCCACCAGACATGCCAAGGACCAGGCAGCGGGCACCCGCTTCTTCCATGTGAGTTGTAAGAAATCGTTCAAGCCGACTTACCGTCTCTTCTGGGTCCCGAATGGCGAAGGGATCATCGCCATACCTAGAGGACATGGTGTCCTCGACGTTCAAGCCAGTGTAATAAGCAGGGAGGCCTGGCCTAGCTGATGATACGTGAGACGCGGTCTTCTGAAGCGAGGTTCTTGAACAATGGAAGCATCCGGTCCATCGTCACCCACCGCTCACTCGCGAACGAAGCCTCGCTCGCCGCTTCCTGAACGATGTTCTTTAGATCCCTAGGCGTCACAACATACTGCTCGCGAACCGTAACCCCTCGTTCAGGGATCGATGCCTCGTACAACTGTTTCCTAGACCGAATCGTCCTCCAGATATCCGCGAAGGCCTCATCAGTCAATCCTCCACGATAGTTCGAGACCGACGGATCTAGCTCGACTTTGGAGCAGTAAAAGTCCAACAACCTCTTCACTTCGTCCATCGTTCTTGGCGGTGGAACGTAGATGATACGTTTGATTCGATCCAGAAGAGCTTGATCTATAACGCTGGGATAGTTGGTAGCGAATATCACTGACACGTTTCTGTTGACGTGGAACCCCTCTCCCAACTCGGTAAGGATCTGGTTGAGCATTCCTTGAACATCCCTTCCCGCGTCAGTCGTCGCCTCCATCCTCGCACGTCCAATGGCATCAGCCTCATCGATGAAGAGGACAGTAGGAGCGGATTCTCGAGCGAGCTTGAAGACCTCTTTGACGTTCTTCGCCGACTCGCCCAGCCATTTTGACACAATCTCGTAGCTCTCGATCTTTAGGAAGCTGGTCTCTTGACCCCTCTGACCGATCGTCCCTGCAACAGCTTTCGCCATGTAGGTCTTGCCGGTCCCTGGTGGACCGAACAGGAGAATGGATCCGGCCTCTTCCAGCATCCTTGGGTCCCGGATTATCTGCTCGCGTCGAGCTCGGACTTGAGGGTCGAGTATCCACTCGACCGCTTGCCGCAGACTATGCAACTCTTTTTCCAAGCCGACAACGTCTTCGTAGAAGACCTTGGGCGATTTTTCCACTTGATATTCTAATAGCGAGCGCTCGCGCAACCGATCGATAACGTCGACGATAACACCTTTCGTGGGAGAGAGGACCGCGTCCACGTCGGTTGACACTTTTTCCCTTATCTCGGGAGGTATGCTAACCTGAAATGCTTGGCCGCCTGATAACCGAACCAGCGCCATGTCACCCTTGACCTCTTCTATGGTCCCGATGGGACGCATACCTTGCTTGAGCTCTTCCATCAGATTGTGGTATCTGCGGAGCTCAGTCTGAAGATACTCTATCTGCCTCTCCTTTCTAGTCAGTTCCCTTTCAAGGTCAAGTGCAGGAGGAAATTCTGGCGAGTTCTGCTCGGCCATGCAGCTTCTGTACTACGATAGCCCTTCGGGGAATAAATAGATATGGGCTTGCCCAGGCCGCCACCTTTATGGCCTTTCACGTAGAGACCAAATTGGAGACTCAACAAAGGTCCCGTTTTCAAAAACGTGAAAATGGGCGGACAATTCAAGGCTGGAAGTAAGTGATCTGTCGGAAAAATCAAGAACGCGATTTGGGCCTAGGTCCCAACCATAGTGCCCACGTTCGGCCTCTTTCGCAGAAACCCGAAACGCGGAAGCTGAAGCTGAATCCCTATCCCGCTTATGATATCGAACCGTACTAGTCGTGGAATAATCTGGCGGCGATCCATTTTCCTGACGAGCAAGTATCGACGTAGCACCTGGTGCTCTTCCACCATTCGTAGCTCTACCACGCCGTCCACGAGACTCTCAACCTTGTGGAACAGTTCCGGTTGCACACTTCCCGTTGAGAGGGTGGCTATCATTTTTCCTCCAACCTTCTTGACTTTCGCAGCAATACTCTGGATGAAACTGACGGCATGTTTCGGCTCAGCTTCGCTGAATATTGGCATCAATGAATCAAGTATTATGGTCACTTGGTGATTACCCATCTTTTCCATGACAGAAGTCAAATGGATGCTAACATTAGTCAGGTCGAACGGCTGCGGAACCACTCCCTCAGTAACTCCAGCGGTAGCGGAATAGCAATCCATAATGCCCAGTTTGTTCATCAACTGGTATTTCCTAGGGTCCCAGCCAAACTGGCTCATTCTCTCGAGAATGTTCGAAGGAAACGTATCGTATGTGACAATGATACATGGTCTCGATCTCTGGAGCTCTTCGTAGAGGATCTGCTGTGCAAGAGTCGTCTTGCCACTACCTGGGTCGCCTGTGATGAGGACAGAGGAGGAGTCGGGCAGACTGCCCCCTATGAGCGCATAAAATCCCTTGAAGGGCGCGGATCTAGTCTCCAGTTGTGAGTTCACCTAGGCAAGTTAATCGTCGAAAGCTACTATTTTCCGTCAGGGCCGTTCGGGCGTATGAATGGGAATTGTAACCTATCCGCCCATCAAGGAGTGACCAAGCTCGTGAGGAGGTGAGATTACAGTCCCAGACGCCCATTTAGTCGATTTCGTTGACTTCTGTCATACAGAGCACCGAGCGAAAGAGCGGGACTACAATCAGTCTAGCTCGTTTTCAAAATGGCTAGTTCCAACTTTCAGGCGGGAATGCAGCTCCAGCAGATTCATCAAAGTCACAATGTCGTCGAGGTCTTCGGCCATATCGTTCTGTTCGGGGTTTCCCCTTCCATGCCGGCCCGACGCATCCGGTTTCCAATCAGCTGCTCTGCTAGTATAAGGATGGTTCTGTTAAGTCAGGGTTGGATACTTGTTGTCGGCGTGTTGACTTAACTTGCCTCCATCGACTCTGAGGATTACCGTCGTCGTCGGGTTCCACTTCACTGCTTCACCTGGAGGCCCGTTGGGGCTGAACCTCAGCCCTCCCGCGGCTATGTTCCTGGCCGCGTTCTCGTCCCTGTCTAGGAAGGTCCCGCACGTGGGACACCACAGTTGTCGCTGGGTGCTCTCTAGGGTCTGGTACCCGCATATTGAGCACCGCTTGGACGTGTTCCTAGCAGGAACATAGATTACCTTCACTCCTTCCCATCGTGCCTTGTACTCTATCTGTCGCTGCAGCTCTCCAAAGCTCCAGCTGTTCATCCTCGCTCGATAGCTTCTGGACTGTCTGTTACCTCTACGATAGAGTCTTCGAATCCCAGTCAGCCTCTCCATGACTATCCCATGTTGTCTGGTCTTCGCATCCTCAACTATTCTCTTGGACACGTTGTGGAGTAGTGGCTGTACACGATTCCGCTGCTTCTCTCCGTACTTGGAGAAGACCCGCGCTCTTATCCGGGTATCGTTTCTTTTCAATCGGCCTTTGACAAACCTGTAGGTAGACTTGATCCCGGTTGCTTTTGACAGGTCGAATGTTTTGACTGTCCCGTCGGTTGATGCGGTTGTCACATTGTCCAGGTTACGATCTACCCCGACATATCCTTCTGGTCTGATCTCAGCCGTCTCTATCGAGTAGGCTATGCTGACCGAGGCTGGGGTCACCGTTACCGAGCGAACGTTGAGCCCTGAGAGGACCCTGAGCGTGTGATTGTTCAGTTTTAGATAGACATACTTTCGTGGTTTGACTGGTAGTCTGAGAAGGTCGTCTGTTATCTCGAACCCGTAGCATGTGGTCAGCATCAGCTTCTTAGCATACGGAACCCTTGTCCGAGGATTCTTCCTCTTGGCCTTCCGATAGTTGCGGAGTATCCCTGTGGCCGCGCTGATCGCGCAGAGCCTATAGTAGCTGAGATTGTCGCGGCTGAGACGATGATACGACCTCAACGATAGAGTCTTGAGACTGGAAACATTCTCTTCTATTCCGATAGCGATGCAGACGTTCACCATACATCTGAACTCGTCTAGAAGCCATAGAAGATTGGCTGGCGTCTGATGCTTCTGTCTCACCATCTTCACCGCCTGCATCTGGATATGCCCAGGTGGACAAACAGTTTTCTATTCGAATATTGCGGAGAGGATGGCGAATATAACCAGAGCTATGCGTCATCAGGGAGAGTGAACCAACACTCTCAATCCGGCGAAGAGTTAACAGTGCCTCATTCTCCTGTGCATTGGTCTGCACCAACACGAAATTACGCGAACGGAAGACAGAAAAAAGAGGTGATAGAAAACTAGATCTTTGGAGGAGGCGGCGATCTTCGCACCTTGATCGCCAATAGGATTAGGAATAGTGCCACGCCGAATATTGTCAAGAGTACGATTGCTGAGACGACGGGAGCAGAAGTGGTACCACCTACGTTTAGTGTTACAGTGCTGATCGGAGCGACCGAGGCGTCTTCCGACCATGTTCCCTGGTCTTGACCCTGGTAGATTACGTGCGCTGAATATGGCCCGATGGGAATATCGCCGAGTTGAACTGTTCCCTGGGCGTCGGTTGTGAATGCTCTGCTTGTTGCGTTCGCGAAGGTGATAGTTACTGAGGCACCTTGAATCGGATTGTTCAGCTTATCGACAACTTTGACAGATGCCGCGTATGCGTTCACCTTTACAACAGCGGAGCCTGAGCCGGTTGTGAGGTCAAGGGGGACGGGGGCAGGCAAAGCTCCTTGGTATCCCTCCCAAGTCGCCGACGTGACCGTCCAAGAGGTGGCGGCTAGCCATTGACCAGAGTAGGCCGAGGTTGTAACACTCGAACCTGCGCTCGACAATACGACAGAAGTTGGACTCGGAACCAATGATTGCCCCGCGGCATCTTTGAAAGTCAAAGTATACTGGAACTGCTTATCAAACTTGGCCGTAAACGCCCCTCCATCCGATGATGCTGTGTAATTATAGAGCATTATCGGAGTTTGCATCATCAGGGTAGGGGTCCACTGCAAACTAGAATGGACCCATTCATTCCAGAGATAACGGGCTCCGGACGGTGCTGAAAATGTTGTGTTCACCATGGTCAGTGTGTGTCGAGTATTGTTCGCGAAAAGGAACGTGTGCGGTAAAGCATAGACTGGGCTAGTAATGTTGTCAAGCTCAACGTACACTGTCCCTTCTGCAGTGGGCACAGTTGTGTCTGCTGTGAGACGGCAGTTACTGATACACCCACTGGTCGCATGCACGTTGACCAGGAAGAGCGGAACAGTCGTGATTGCTAGTGCCAGAATTAACAATGAGGCACGAGCCGTCTTCTTCAACAAAGATGCCCACTAACGGTGGAGGAAAACGGAACCCTGTGCCTTAGGGCATCTTTAACCACAGTCAAATAGTGTTGGGTACAAGAAGGCTTTTGAACTCTGGTGATAGGCGAGCAGGTTCAAGCGATACTCTCGAGAGCACTGTGCCGTGTTATGCTGAGACAATGTATCGCTGTTCTCGAAGCCCAACAGTCATCCTGAGCATCATACCGAACTCGAGTCCTGCGGATACTGATGATTCTCAGGGGTCTCGAAGACGACTAGCTCCGACCGGAATAGAAAGTTACATATTGCAGCAGGAGCATAGGTTGTTCAACTTTGGAACTTGGAGATCTTGAGGCGGCTGTCCTCGGGACAGTTGTCCGGCTTGGAAACGCTTCTGCCCGCCAAGTTGCCCAGGATCTTCATTCTACGCGCGGACTCGCCTACACTACAATCAGCACAACGCTTGACCGCCTTTACAAAAAGGGGATCTTAGCGCGAGATGAGGCTGTTGGCAGAGGAGGATCCAGATACGTGTATCGCCTTCACTCGGAGGACAAGGTCAAAGGTCGAGTCGTGAAAGGATTCGTTGACAGGTTGCTCACCGCCTTTGGGCCCAGCATAATCTCGACGTTGCATAACTACATGGACGAGATTCCAAAGGAGGACCTGAAGAAGCTGGAAGAAAAAGTGCGTAGGGAGTCCGGGCAACGATAAGCCTGGAACTGTACTCGGTCTACTTCCTTTCGACACCGACCCTGGGAATTGTAGCAACAGTTCTGATAGTCCAAATTGCTTCCTATATCGCCTACCGATCAAGTGTGGGAAATCCGTCGCGCAGATCCAGCCTCCTATATCCGATACTATCCTCTTCTGTTTTCTTCTGGTCGTTTCTTGGAACTAGCCTTGTAGTGTGCACACTCTTCCTCAACATGTACGAGTGGCAACCGCAACGTGTCACCGAGCTAGTGCTCGGGAGTTCGCTAGTTGCATCAATCGGAATCGCCTCGCTCATGTCCCTCCTTGCTCGAAGATACGCGTTCCCTAGAATGCTTGGGGGAATGATCGCAGGAACATTCTCGGGCTCTAGATTGAGCGAAACATGCGCGGAGCTATGCAACAAGATGGGTATCAAAGGAGTTGACCTTAGAGAAGCTACGGTCGGAAATGCGTTTTCTTTGGACAATGGGGGTTGGAGGGTCGTTGCTGTATCTCCCGAGCTGGTGAGTTCAATGTCACCAGCAGAGGTCGAGGCGGTCATTGCTCACGAGCTCTCTCACTTGAAGAACAAGGATTCTCGAGAGAAGGGACTTGCTAGGCTGGCTAAGTTGGCCTTTGTTTTTGATCCGGTGCTGCATCTTGTTGAGGCTGCGGTCCACAGAGAGCGTGAACTCCTCGCTGACCAGTCATCAGTGGAATACACCCAGAAGCCGTTGGCGCTGGCATCAGCTTTGCTGAAGGTTCATTCAGCCTTCCACGCCCCATTGCCTGGGCCTGGAGCCGGGTTGTTTGTGGGTCGAAAGACAAGAGGTCTCTTGAGCAGGTATCCCGACCTTGATCGACGAGTCCAACTACTAATCGACATTGCCCGAGAGATGAACACACAGACGATCCTCGCCTAAGGGGAACGCTCTTTTATAGCATCATCCAGTTTGGAATGCGGACTTGACAGTTCAAATTCAGAAGTTCAAGATGCTGATTGGCGGAGAATGGAAGGACAGCGCAAATGGCGCCGTTTCATCGGTTCTTGATCCTTCGAACGACGACGTTATTGCCGAGGTTCCACGAGCTACGAAACAGGACGCGAAAGCGGCAATCGAGAGTGCGAAGATCGCGCTCGAGTCGGCCGGCTGGGTTGACATCGATCCCAGCAAGAGAGGGCGCCTCCTCACCAAGCTCACGGCTCTAATCCGGGAGAATTCAGAGCAGTTGGCAAGGCTTGAGACTCTGAGTGAGGGGAAGACTCTCCGAGAATCGAAGGGAGATGTTGCCTGGGCGGCCAGAGCGTTCGAGTACTGGGCAGGATTGGCGGACAAGGTTGAGGGAGAAACCATACCGGTTCCGCCGAGGCGTCTAAATTACACTCTCCGAGAACCGTTAGGCGTAACGGTCCACATTGTTCCCTGGAATTATCCGATCGCGCTTGCTGCCAGAAGTTTGGCACCGGCTATTGCAGCGGGGAACACTGCTGTCATGAAACCGTCTGAGATTACACCCCTTACAGCGATCATGCTGGGAGATCTAGCGTTGAAGGCAGGCATCCCGAAAGGCGTTATCAATATTGTAACTGGATCAGGCGCCGAGGTTGGTGGCGCGCTTGTGTCGGACCCGCAAGTGGACGGGATAGTTTTCACCGGCTCCGCTGAGACGGGAAAGCAAGTAATGGAATCGGGGGCGAAAAACGTTACCAGGGTACTCTTGGAGTTGGGCGGGAAGAACCCGCACATTGTTTTCCCTGACGCCGACTTGGCAAAGGCCGCTAAGAGTGTGAAGGAAGGCATCTTCACCAATGCAGGGCAGATGTGCTGGGCTGGATCCAGGGCGTTCATCCACGAGAGCGTATACGACGGTTTCGTGAAGGACCTCGTGGCCAAGACCCGAGCGATAAAAATCGGTCCGGGCGCAGATGAAACCAGCGAGATGGGACCCTTAGCCTCGAAGTCTCGCCAAGATGTGGTTCTTGGGTTTGTTAAGGACGGTATCGACGAAGGGGCGACTCTACTCTGCGGAGGGAAGAAACCATCTGACACGAGATTGCAGAAGGGAAATTTTGTCGAGCCTACAATCTTCGAGAACGTCAATGGGAAGATGAAAATTGGCTGTGATGAGATTTTCGGACCAGTTCTTAGCATTACCAAGTTCAAGACTGTCGACGAGGTTGTTGCCATGGCCAATGAGACAGATTACGGACTCTACGGTGGAGTCTGGACGAGCAATTTGAAAGTGGCTCATGAGCTCGCGGCTCGTCTCCAGGTTGGTGGACTTGCCGTGAACGAGTATTTGGTGACTTTTCCGCAGACCCCGTTCGGTGGCTACAAGGACAGCGGAATAGGACATGAAAACGGCATACGATCGTTAGAATTCTACACAAGAACCAAGAATGTCTCGATAAACCTGTCATAGGCACCATCGCCAGCTCTGTCATAATCCTCGAGAATGGTTGCAGACAGGATTCTTACGAAGAATCGTCCATTTTCAGCCCTGATATCCAGTCTGGGAGCCTGTTCCTACAATGCCTAGGAAATCGCTCTTGACGGTGCGTTAAAACCACTAGATTAGCATCGGGCATCTAAGCCCGGACTAAGCCCTGAACCGGGAGACTCGCCTGGAATCAGTGGCAGACAGCGAGAGACCTCTCTGGGGAGTGGGGTCTTGCACAGAGGACATCGAGACGCAGGATTGGTTGAGGGCGCGAAATCCCCTTGCAGAGCTTAGGAACAATGGGGATTCTTTCGAAGCTAGGTAAGCTCGTCCAGTAACGGCGTAATATCGCGGTTGTAGATGTCCTGCTCGACAAAGGGCTTCTCCTTCAAGGCAGGCATTCGAAGAGCCAATTGGTCCTCGAAAGTAGGCACCTCCATCTTGAAGAAAACCCCGATCGGTATCTTGTCCCCCCACTCGAACGATTTCACTAGGGCATTTCCCTTCTTCACGTTAACCTCGTCTGTCGAGGGATCAGCAACCACACCGTTGTATCCTGAGTCTTCCAGCTTGTAGAGTCTAGGCGCTTTGACCGGAAGGTCTTCGCCTCCGTACCACTCTTTCGTGTTGATGTCGTTATAGGTCGGGCATGTCTGCAGAACGTCTACGAACGCGCTTCCTCGATGCTCTATTGCCGCTCGGAGGGTTTGCTTCAAATGTCGAACGTCGAGAGCATAACTTCGCGCAACGAAAGTGTAACCCGAGGCGACGGCCATAGCAATCGGATTTACGCGTTCAATAATGGCGGGTGCAGGCATGGACTTTGTCTTGACACCTTTTGGTAGCGTAGGAGACGCCTGACCTTTCGTCAACCCATAGACCCCGTTATCATAAAGCGCGTATGTGAAATCTAGGTTCCTTCGGCCGGTATTGACGAAGTGGCCTGCGCCTATCCCAAGCCCGTCTCCATCTCCACCCACAGCGACAACAGTCAATCCTGGATTAGAAAGACGCGCACCAGTAGCGATTGGAAGGACACGGCCATGAAGTGTATGGAACCCGTACGCGTTAACAAAGTGCGGAGTCTTGCCTGAGCATCCGATTCCCGAGAAGATCGCCACCCTGTGCGGTTCAAGCTGCATCTCCAAGAGAGTCATCTGGATGGCGTTAATGATTCCGAAGTCTCCGCATCCTGGGCACCAGTCGTTATGAACCTGTGTCCGGTAGGTCTTCAGCTCAAGCATGAGAAACAGTTACCTTTTTGACTCCGTTCTTTATTATGTCTTTGACTCCCTCGTATATCTCGTTCTGGGAAAACGGTCTTCCGTCGAACTTCACAATCGTATTGTCCATCGCAATACCGGTCTTTTCACGGATAAGCCCAGCCATCTGCGCCGAATAATTATTTTCGATCGCGATCTTTCTCCGGGCCTGACCGAGAGCTT
>Ga0209056_10003914_pt1 | contig 15740 bp, 11 predicted proteins | sample GraSoiAngelo_114_FD_185876 | JGI IMG/M metagenome (GOLD analysis project Ga0209056, IMG submission 185876) | Grasslands soil microbial communities from the Angelo Coastal Reserve, California, USA - 14_0903_13_40cm (SPAdes) (version 2) | ecosystem: Environmental > Terrestrial > Soil > Grasslands... | reverse complement strand
TTCTCGGGCGGCGTTCGCGAGAATGCCCGCGAGGCTGAAGGTGTGAGCCAGGTCGAGCACGCCCGCGACGAGGAGCGTGAGGAGGGGGAGCGTCAGCGCGAACTCGGTGAGGCTCTGGCCGCGGCGCGCCTTGCCCGCGTGCGCGCACGGCGACGTCCCCCGGCACGGCGGTGCGATGACGTGTCTGGCTCGCTTACTGCGTCCCATCGACGTTGGCTCTCCGGACGGTTCACGCTGCGGGTTGCAAGGAGCGCGAGGAGCACGTTCCATGCCACGAGCCTCCCCCCCCGGCGGCGTGGGACAACGAGCGGGATGCAGCGCCGCCGGGGTTCACGGCCGTGACCCGACGCCTGGAAGAGCGGCCGCCGCGCAGCGATCGCCTTGCGGCACGATCGGGAGGATGCGTGGGCATGCCGTCCCGGCGACGTCCACCACCGTCAAACGATGGCACATGACGGTGCCAATTGTGGCGCTGTCGTGCAGTTTCGCCGCGGCGGATACGCTCAGCTCACACCGGGCGTGTTCGCCGCCGACCCGAAGCGCGAAAGCCCCAGCTCCGCCCGCACCTCCCCGCTCGCCGCGTGGAGCATCGGATCGAGCGGGATGCCCGTCGCGTCCGCGATCCGGTCGACGACGTTGAAGGCGGCGACCAGCGCGCAGGCATCGACGAACGCCTCCGGCGAGAGCACCGCGCCGAGCGCCCGGCGCTCGCGGTCGAGCAGCGCGTCGTCAGCCCCCATCGCGGCGTCCGTGAAGGCGAGGAGCCGCGCCCCGTGTTGCACGCCGGCATCACCCGCGGCCTTCTCGGTGACCGCCGTCAGCTCGACCACCTGGCCCGCCACCTGCCCGCTCGCACGGAGCATGGTCGCGTGCGCCGTCGTTCAGTAGAAGCACTGGTTCAGCGCCGAGACGCGCGCGGCGATCAGCTCCATCTGCGGCCGCGCGAGCGCCCGATGGTAGGTCGGGTCGGGAATCTGCGCCACGGGCACGTAGTGCGCGTCGGTCGAGCGTCTGAGCACCCGCACCTCGTCCGGGACGAGGCTCATGGCGCGCACGATGTTCGGCACGAAGCCGCCGCCGCCGTACAGGTCAGCCTCGGGCCCGGAGGCGTCCGGGGGGTCGATGATCGGCACCCAGGCACCGCCGTCCTTCGCGCCCGCCGGACGGTGACGCGAGGGCTCGCCCGCGAGTGGCGTCGGCAGCGGCAGCGGCGCGACGCCGAGCGCGCGCGCAAAGTAGTCGAGCCCCGCCATGACGCTCGTCACGCTCACCAGCTCCACGTAGCGCGTGACCTCGAGGCCGCCGGCGATCACCGCGTCGAACCAGCTCCTCGAGAGCCGCGCCGGGTCGCTGCGGATGCGGTGGACGGCGTCGACGACGTTCTCCGGGAGGGTGTGGGGGCCATCGTGCCGTCCCTGGACGGCGCCGGGTGAGAGGCTCTTCCGGCGCTCCCGGCAGAGCGCGCAGCGGGCCGCTCCCCGCGCCTCCGCCGCGATCGCCACCCGCTCCCCTCCGGTCCACCACGTGCCCGGAGAGCGGATGTGGTCCAAGAGGAAGCGGTGGGCGTCCCGCAGGTCTTCGCGGACCGGCACCTGCGCGCCCTCGTAGTCGACCGCGCTCGTGAGTTCCTCCCGCGTTCCAGGGGTAGCCATATACCGGACGTTCGCGGTTGGGAAGCCATGTGGTGCGCTCCTGCCCCTCGACATGGAACGTCCATGGGGAGTCGGATGTCGGGGGCCGACCTTCGATTGCGGAATCAGATTCGATCAGATACGTTGCCGCCGGTGAAGACGCTTTCCGTCACCGAGGTCGCTCGCAACTTCCGCGAAGTGCTCGACGCTGTGGAGTACGAGCAGGAGGAGATCGTCCTCATCCGCCACCGCAAGCAGGTCGCACGGCTCGTGCCGGAGGCAGCGAGCCAGAACGCGCTCGAAGTGTTCGGCGACCTGTATCGAACCCTCGATGACCGGACAGCCGAGGCGTTGGCGGCGGCGATCGCAGCGGGGCGCGAGCGCCGGCGGGGCCGAGTCTCGGAGCTGAGGAATCCCTGGGCTGGTTGATCGACACGAGCATTTGGATCGCCGTCGAGCGCGGGCGGCTCGGAGCCGCGGACATTCAGGCGATCACCCGGCAAGAGCCGGTGTACCTGTCGCCGGTCAACATTGCCGAGATGCAGTTCGGCGTGGAGATGCTGCGCGCCGGTAGACTGAAGCAGAGGGCGACCGCGGCAGTGCGCCGGATGCGTCGTAAGCCGCAACTTCGGATCACGGTCGAGACGGCAGAGGTTTTCGGGTCCCTGGCGGCTGGCTTGAAGAAGGCCGGACGCGATGCGCGCTTTCGAATCAATGACCTCTGGCTCGCAGCGCAGGCGGTTCAGCGTGATTTCAAGTTGCTGACGTCGAATCCAAGGGACTTCGAGGACATCCCCGGGCTGAAGCTCGCTTCGGTCTCCATCGGGTAAGACTCGTCGAGCTGACCCACTACTCGCGCTCCAAGGGTGGACTTGCCAGGGAGGAGGCCGTCGTGTTGTACGCCTGGTGCGCCTCGAGATGCCGAGCATGCACTACCTGCCGATCATCTACGCGGACGAGGCCGCCTGGGCGGCGCGCGGCGCCGCCCAGCGGGCAGCAGTGATGCGCCCGATCCATGACCTCCGCGCAGCAGCAACGGGCCAGGTGCAGATCGTGGGAGCGTCGAGTGGGGGCTGAGCATCCCCTGGAAGGCCGCGTGGCCCTCGTCACCGGCGGGAGCGGCGGCATCGGACGGGCGCTGTCGCGGCGGCTCGCCGCGGCGGGTGCGGCGGTGGCGGTGTCCTACGGCGCGCACGCGGCGGCTGCCGGCGAGGTGGTGCGCGAGCTCGCCGGCGCAGGGCAGCGGGCGGTCGCGATCGGCGCCGACCTGCGACAAGCGGAGGCGCCGGAGGCCCTCGTCGCCGGCGTCGAGCAGGCGCTCGGCCCCGTCGACGTGCTGGTCGCCAACGCCGGTGTCAGCCGGCCCCTCGAATTCGACGACATCGACCTGGAGACGTGGGACGAGACGCTGGCCGTGAACCTGCGCGCGCCCTTCCTGCTCGCGCGGCGGACGATCCCCGGCATGCGCGCGCGGCGCTGGGGCCGCGTGCTCTTCATGTCCTCGGTCGCCGCGTTCACCGGCGGGCTCGTCGGGGCGCACTACGCCGCGTCCAAAGCGGGCTTGCACGGGCTGACGCACTATCTGGCCAGGCGGCTCGCGCCGTTCGGCGTCACGGTCAACGCCATCGCGCCGGCGCTGATCGCCGAGACGGGCATGCTCCCCGGCGACCCCGGCGACCTGCATCGCCTGGTGCCCGTCGGACGCCTCGGCAGACCGGAGGAGGTCGCGGACCTGACCCTCGCCGTCCTCACCAACGCCTACGTCACCAACCAGGTGCTCTCGGTCGACGGCGGCACGCACCCGCGGTAGCGCGCCGGCAGGTCCCCGTGTCGCCGCGCCTCACCATGCTGCTCGCCCTCCCCTGCGTCCTCTCGGCCGGCGCCGTCTGGACCGAGGCCCGCGACCTCCTCGCCCGCCTCTTCTCGCCCGCCGAGACCTGCGAGCTCGGCGAGGAGGTGGTGGGCGGCCGGGTCGAGCCCGGCGCGCGCACCGTCGTCGTCCCGGTCAGGAAGAAAGCCTGGGAGGCCTCGCTCGGCGGCGAGGAGGCGGCGAAGCCCTACATCAAGGCGCGGCTGGCGGGCTGGCCGGCGAGGCTCCTCGCCGATCGCGACGCGCTGCCGCGCACCGACGCCGAGTTCGTCGCCCGCCTCGCCCGCGACACCTGGCGGGGGCTCGAGGCGTTCACCGACCGCGAGCACCAGCTCCCGGTCGACAACGTCCGGCTCGGCGCGGCCGCGGCCGGCCGCGCCGAAGCCCGCGTCGGCGACTACACCAACGTGACCAGCATCGGGCTCCGCCTGATCGCGATCGTCGCAGCGCACGAGCTCGGGCTCGCCACGGAGCGGGAGGCCGTCGGCCGCGTCCGAGCGCTGCTCGACACGCTCGGCCGGCTCGAGACGCACGACGGGTTCTTCTTCAACTACTACGACACCACCTCGCTCGAGCGCACCAGCAACTTCATCTCCTTCGTCGACTCCTCGTGGCTGACGGCGGGCCTGATGGTCGTGCGGACGGCGTTCCCGGAGCTCCACGACGAGTGCACCCGGCTGATCGAGCGGGCCGACTACCGCTTTTTCTACGACGCGGGCCCGCAGCGCATGTCGCACGGCTACTGGGTGCACCTCGCCGCGCGCTCGCGCTACCACTACGGCGTCCTCTACGCCGAGTCGCGCCTCGGGAGCCTGATCGCCATCGGCAAGGGCGACGTGCCGGAGGAGCACTGGTTCGGCATGGTGCGCACCTTCCCGGCGGCGTGCCGCTGGCAGTCCCTCCGGCCGCAGGCGCGCGAGCGGAAGACGGTCCGCGGCCACACGCTGGTCGGGGGCTGGTACGAGTGGAAGGGCGAGCGCTACGTCCCCTCCTGGGGCGGCAGCATGTTCGAGGCGCTCATGCCGACCCTCGTGCTCGACGAGGCGCGCCACGCGCCCCTGAGCCTCGGCGCGAACGACGCGGCGCATGTCGCCGTCCAGCGCCGCTACGCCCTCGAGGAGCTCGGCTATCCCGTGTGGGGGCTCTCGCCCAGCTCGACGCCGGGGAACGACGGCTACGGCGAGTACGGGGTACGGGTGCTCGGCTCGCTCGGCTACGGGGCGGGCGCGGTCACGCCGCACGCGGTGGCGCTCGCGCTCGGCGTCGCGCCCGCGGAGGCGGCGGCCGAACTCCGGCAGCTCGCCGCCCGTTACGACAGCTACGGCGAGTACGGCTTCTACGACGCCGTCGACCCGCGCTCGGGCCAGGTGGCGCACGCGTATCTCGCCCTCGACCAGGCGATGACCTTCATTTCGGCAGCGAACTATCTCAAGGACGGCTGCATCCGCCGGCGCTTCGCCGCCGACCCGATCGCCGCGCGGGCGCTCGCGGTGATCGGCGACGAGCGCTTCTTCGACTGAGGACGATGGCGAGCGTCGAGTTCGAGCACGTCGACAGGATCTTCCCCGACGGGACGCGCGCCGTCGCCGACTGCAGCATGCGGATCGAGGACGGCGAGCTGGTGGTCGTGGTCGGGCCGTCGGGCTCCGGCAAGTCGACGCTGCTCCGGATGGTGGCCGGGCTGGAGGAGATCACCGCCGGCACGGTCCGCATCGGCGAGCGGGTGGTGAACGCGCTCAGCCCGCAGGAGCGCAACGTCGCCATGGTTTTCCAGGACTACGCGCTCTACCCGTACCTCTCGGCGCGCGGCAACCTCGAGTTTCCGCTCCGCATGCGCCGGCTGTCGCGCGCCGAGATGCGGCGGCGGGTCGAGCGAGCGGCGGACCTGCTCGGCATCGGCCCGCTCCTCGAGCGCCTGCCGAAGCAGCTCTCGGGCGGGCAGCGGCAGCGCGTCGCGATGGGGCGGGCGCTGGTGCGCGAGCCGAGCGTCTTCCTCCTGGACGAGCCGCTCTCCAACCTCGACGCCAAGCTCCGCGTGCAGGTGCGCGCGGAGATCGGGGAGCTACAGGCGCGCACGCACACGACGATGATCTACGTCACCCACGACCAGGTCGAGGCGATGACGCTCGGCGACCGGGTCGCCGTCCTCGACCGGGGCCGCGTGCAGCAGGTCGCCCCGCCGCGCGACCTCTACGACCGCCCCGCCAACGCCTTCGTCGCGGGCTTCATCGGCAACCCGCCGATGAACCTCTTCCCCACCCGCCTCTCGCTGGACGACCGGGGCCGCGTCGTGATGGACCTGGGCGGCCAGCCGGTCCCCGTCTCCGGCGCGGCGGCACACGCGGCGCCCGTCACCGCCGGCATCCGCCCGGAGTCGCTGCGCCTCGTGCCCGCGGGCGCCGCCGACGGGGGCGCCGTGCGTGGCGTCGTCGAGCACCTCGAGTACCTGGGCCACGAGACGCAGGCTCACGTGCGCGTCGCGACCGGCGGCGACGGCGGAGTCCGCCTCGTCGCCCGCGTGCAGGGCATGCCCGGGCTCGCCAAGGGCGAGCCGGTCGGCGTGCAGATCGATCCGGACCGAGTGCACCTCTTCGGGGAGGACGGGCGCGCGCTCGGGGATCCGCGCCGGTAGGCGGCCACGCCTGCATCGCCTGAGGATCAGCTCCGCCATCCCGAACGGGGTGAATTCCGCTCAGGCGTATGCGGCCCGCTGTCCCGAGACGAGCTACCGCGGGGTGTTGTATTGTACCAGCGGGGCGTTCGGGTGCCCTGGGACACGGCCTCTCCTTACCGTCGGCAGTTCTCCGCCCCGTATTCCGGGAGCTCCGCGGTATGGCGGCTTCGGGCCGCCGCGACCAAGCTCTCGATTGGAGGTGTAAACTAACGCGGGCACCGCGCCGTTCGCCACCCAGCAGAGGAGAGAGTCATGTCCACCACGACCCGGGCGTTCCTCGTTGCGGCCGTCCTCTTCTGGCTGACCGCATTCGAGGCTCTGTTGGGCGCCGGGGGCGGAGCGGACGCCGCGGGCCCGCACCGGGGCCACCACCGGATCCAGTGCTGCCGTGCGGGCGCGAGCGGCGCCCCGGAGTGCCGGGTGAAGACCAGGCGTGCGTGCCGGAGGACCGGCGGCGTCGACATGGGGCCGGGCACCTGCAACCCGAAGCCGTGCGCCGCGCGCCCGTCACCGACCAGCACCACGAGCAGCTCGAGCACCAGCACGAGCAGCACCTCGACCTCGTCGACCACGAGCACGAGCTCCACGACCACGTCATCGACCCCGGACAGCAGCACCACCTCCAGCTCGACGACGACCGTCCCGTCGACCACAACCACGACCTCCACGACGGTACCCCCTTGCGGCACGTTCCTGCTGGAGTGGGGCGCTCCGCTGGCCTCGGCCAACGGCGAGCTCAACTCCCCCGACGGCGTGGCGATCGACGGGATCGGAAACGTCTACGTGGCGGATTCGGCCAACCACCGCATCCAGAAGTTCGACGCGAACGGGGCCTTCCTCACCGCCTGGGGGAGCCTCGGCTCGGGCGACGGACAGTTCGGTGGCCCCGACGGCCCCTCCGGCGTGGCGACCGACGGGAGCGGGAACGTCTACGTGTCCGATACGGACAACAGCCGCATCCAGAAGTTCGACGCGAGCGGCACCTTCCTCACCGTTTGGGGGAGCTACGGCTCGGGCGACGGACAGTTCTCCTTCCCCTCCGGCGTGGCGGCCGACGCGAGCGGGAACGTCTACGTGGCGGATGCGGGCAACAATCGCATCCAGAAGTTCGACGCGAGCGGTACCTTTCTCACCGCCTGGGGGAGCCTCGGCTCGGGCGACGGACAGTTCACCTTCCCCTCCGGCGTGGCGACCGACGGGAGCGGGAACGTCTACGTCGTGGAGTTGGCCAACCCCCGCATCCAGAAGTTCGACGCGAGCGGCACCTTCCTCACCGCCTGGGGGAGTGAGGGGTCGGGCAACGGACAGTTCGGCCGGTACGTCGCCCCCCTCGGCGTGGCGACCGACGAGAGCGGGAACGTCTGGGCAGCTGATCCGGTCAACAGCCGCATCCTGAAGTTCGACGCGAGCGGCACCTTTCTCACCGCCTGGGGCAGCTACGGCCAGGGCGAAGGGCAGTTCATTCAGCCTTACGGCGTGGCGATCAATGCGAGCGGGAACGTCTACGTCACCGAGCCCAGTGCGCAGCGCGTCCAGAAGTTCGACGCGAGCGGCACCTTCCTCACCGCCTGGGGGCGCGAGCGGGCGGCTGGGGAATTCGCCAACCCTTCTGGCGTGGCGACCGACGGGAGCGGGAACGTCTACGTCGCGGATACGTACAACCACCGCATCCAGAAGTTCGACGCGAGCGGCACCTTCCTCGCCATGTGGGGGAGCTACGGCTCGGACAACGGACAGTTCAAGGGCCCCGCCTTCGTGGCGACGGACGGGAGCGGGAACGTCTACGTGACGGATGCGGAGAACCACCGCATCCAGAAGTTCGACGCGGGCGGTACCTTCCTCACCACCTGGGGGACTCAAGGCTCGGGCGCCGGACAGTTCATTTACCCCTCCGGCGTGGCGACCGATGGGAGCGGGGACGTCTACGTCGCGGACGCGAACAACTTCCGCATCCAGAAGTTCGACGCGAGCGGCACCTTCCTCACTACCTGGGGTAGCGAAGGCTCCGGCGATGGACAGTTCATACTCCCCTCCGGCGTGGCGACCGATGGGAGCGGGAACGTCTACGTCGCGGCTTGGACCAGATGCTGCCCCGTCACAGACAGCCGGATCCAGAAGTTCGACGCGAGCGGCACTTTCCTCACCGCCTGGGGGATCGAGGGCCCACGCAACGGAGAGTTCGCCTACTCCGAGGGCGTGGCGACGGACGGGCGAGGCAACGTCTACGTTGCGGATGCGGAGAACGACCGCATCCTGATGTTCGACGCGAACGGCACCTTGCTCACCGCCTGGGGGAGCTACGGCTCGGACGACGGACAGTTCGCCTCCCCCGAGGGCGTGGCAACCGACGGGCGCGGGAACGTCTACGTCGCGGATACGGGCAACGGCCGCATCCAGAAGTTCGCCTGCCCGTGAGCACGGCTCCTGTTTGCTCGTCGGCGGGGTTTGACTTCCGCTTGGCGCGCCACCTGGGCAGGGCCGCGAGCACGCCCGGGGGCGTCCTCGCGAGGGAGGGGCGTCAGTCACCCCTCGGACCGAGCCTGAGCCGCACGTCGTGCGCCGCCCCGTCGCGCCGGAGCGCGATCCGGGCGGCGCCGTCCTCGAGCAGCGCCGGCTCGCCGTCGACGCTCGCCGCCACCACGGCCGCCGCGTTCCCCTCCGGGTTCTCGACCAGGATCTCGTAGCTCGTCCGCCCGTCCGGGAGCCGCAGGCGCACGGCGAAGCGCGGCCACGCGTCGGGCACGCACGGCCGCACGCGCAGCGTGTCGCCCGCCTCGATGCCGACGCCGAGGATGGACTCGAGCGCCACGCGGTACATCCAGCCCGCGGAGCCCGTGTACCACGTCCACCCGCCGCGCCCGACGTGCGGCGGCGCGCTGTAGACGTCCGCGGCCACCACGTAGGGCTCGACCCGGTAGACGGTGACTGCCTCGGGCGTGCGCGCGTGGTGGACGGGGCCGAGCATCTCGAGGAGCGCCGCGGCGCGCTCGCGCCGGCCGAGCTCCGCCATGGCGCGCACCACCCAGAGCGCGGCGTGGGTGTACTGGCCGCCGTTCTCGCGGATGCCGGGCACGTAGCCCTTGATGTAGCCCGGGTCGTGGGCGGTGCGATCGAACGGCGGCGTCAGGAGCCGGACGAGCCCCGCGCCCTCGTCCACCAGCTCGCGCTCGACGGCGTCGATCGCCCGGGCGGCGCGCTCGGGCGGCGCCACGCCGGAGATGACCGCCCAGGCCTGCGCGAGCGCGTCGATCCGGCACTCGTCGCTCGCCGCCGAGCCGAGCGGCGTGCCGTCGTCGTAGTAGGCGCGCCGGTACCACGCGCCGTCCCAGCCGGCCTCCTCGAGCGCCGCCGCGAGCGCCGCGCGGTGCTCGCGGTAGCGCCGCGCGCGCGCGCCGTCCCCGCGGCGCTCGCAGAGCGAGACGAAGCGGCCGAGCACGTGGTGGAGGAAGAAGCCGAGCCAGACGCTCTCGCCGCGGCCCTCCCGCCCGACGCGGTTCATGCCGTCGTTCCAGTCCCCCGTACCCATGAGCGGGAGCCCGTGCGCACCCACCCCGAGCGAGCGGTCGAGGGCGCGGCAGCAGTGCGCGTAGAGGTCGGCCACCTCCTCCGCGGGCGACGGCAGGAGGTAGGCCTCGTCCTCGCCCGCGGCGAGCAGGCGCGCCGTGACGAAGGGGACGCGCTCATCCAGCACGCCCCAGTCGCCCGTCGTGCGGACGTAGAAAGCCGTCACGTACGGGAGCCAGAGGAGGTCGTCCGAGATGCGCGTGCGCGTCCCGCGGCCGGCGGGCGGATGCCACCAGTGGAGCACGTCGCCCTCGGTGAACTGGTGCGCGGCGTGCAGCAGGAGCTGCGCCCGCGTCAGCTCCGGCCGCGCGTACACGAGCGCGGCGGCGTCCTGGAGCTGGTCGCGGAAGCCGAAGGCGCCGCCCGATTGGTAGAGGGCGGAGCGCCCCCAGAGCCGGCAGGAGACCACCTGGTAGAGGAGCCAGCCGTTCATCATGAGATCGAGCGCCGGGAGCGGCGTCTCCACCTGCACGGCGGAGAGCGTGCGCCGCCAGCTCGCACGCACGGCATCGAGCGCCCGGTCGAGGGCTCCGGGCTGCCGGTAGCGCGCGACCAGCGCGCGCGCGGCGCCGGCGCCTTCGGCCTCGCCGAGGAGGAACGCGCACTCGACGCTCGCGCCGGGAGGGATCGTCACCCGCACCGAGAGCGCGGCGCACGGGTCGAGCCCGGCGCCCGTCCGGCCGTCGAGCGCGCGCGCGGCGCACACCGCCGCGGGGCAGGCCGGCGAGCCGTTGCGGCCGAGGAAGGCGGCACGGTCGGCCGTGAAGCGCACGCGGCCGCCGGGCGCCACCGCGGCGGCGAACGTGACGCCGTGGCGAAACTCCCCCTCCGGGTTCCGCGCCAGGAGCACGCCCGCCCGCGCATCGAGCCGGGTCACCACGGGGCCCCCGGGCAGGACGCCCAGCACGAGGCGGAAATACGCGAAGAGCGTCAGCCGGCGCGCGCGCCGGCGCGTGTTCGCGAGGCGCAGCCGCACCACCTTCACCGGATCGTCGGGCGGCACGAAGAGGCTGGTGTCCTGCTCGAGCCCGTGGCTCGCGTGCCGAAAGCGCGTGTAGCCGAAGCCATGCCGCACCTCGTACGACGCGCCGCCCGGGACCGGGCCGGGGAGCGGCGACCAGAAGACGCCGGCCTCCTCGTCGCGCACGTAGACCGCCTCACCGTGAGGATCGACGACGGGGTCGTTGTACCAGGGCGTCAGCCGGTGCTCGTGGCTGTTGCGGCTCCAGGAGCAGCCCGCGCCGCTCTCGCTGACGAGGAAGCCGAAGCGCGGGTTGGCAATGACGTTGACCCACGGCATCGGCGGGCGCTCGGGACTGCGAATCACGTACTCGCTCCCGTCGGCCGCGAACCCGCCCAGGCCGTTGTCGAAGCGGAGCGGCTCCGGGTCGCCCGGGCTCGACCGCGCGCGCGCGGCGGGCCGGAAGCGCGCGGCGGCGCGCCGGGGCGCGGGACGGGCCCGCGGAACATCGGCGGGCTCGACGTCGAGGCCTTTGGCGCGCCAGTACGCCCGCGCCCGCTCGGCGTCGCGCCCGCGCGCCGGGCGGGAGGGGCGCCCGTAGAGGATTGCCCCCGCAAGCTCCTGAAGCGCCTCGCCCTCGTCCTCGCCGACGCCGACGCGCGCGAGGAGCGCGCGCTCGAAGTCGCCGGCGTCGGCCAGCGCGGTCTCGGCCGCAGCGGGCGACGCCCAGCGCCCGGCGAGCGCGAGCGCCACCTCACGGGTGGGCGCCGCACCGAGGAGCGCGGTCAGCGAGGCCTCCCCGCCCGGGCCGAGCGCCACCGTCCGGCGGAGGCTCAGCACCGGGTCGAGGACGTTGCCGGCCGTCCCGGAGAGCGGGGCCGGGGCGGTGAGGGCGAGCGGCCGCGCGGCCGTGCGCCCGCGGCCGAGGAAGCGCGCCCGGTCCGTCTCGTGCTCGAGCGGCCCGTCGCCGGCGAGCGCGTGCACCAACCAGGCGACTCGTTCCCCCTGGCCGCGCGGCCGCCGCCGCGCGAGGAGCACGCCTCGCTCCGGCACGTGCTCCGTCTGCACGAAGAGCTTCGAGAAGGCCGGGTGCGCGGCGTGCGCGGCCGGGTGGTGGAGAACGACCTCGGCGTAGGTGGTCACCTCGAGGCGGCGCCGCCGGCGCGAGCGGTTCCGGAGCCGAACGCGGCGCACCTCGAGGTCGCCGTCCGGGACGACGGCAATGTCGAGCGCCGCCTCGATCCCGTCGTCGAGCCGCGTGATGGTGACGACGCCCGGCCGATAGCGCACCCCGTAGCGCGCGGCCGGCCGCTGGACGGGCTGGTGGCCGAGCGACCAGAAGATACCCCGCTCGAGGTCGCGCACGTAGAGAAAGAAGCCCTCGGCGTCCTCCGTGCGGTCGGCGCTCCAGGCGGTGAGGGCGAGGCCGTCCCAGCGCGAGAAGCCGCTCCCCGCGCCGGTCACCAGCACCGTGTAGCGGCCGTTCGAGAGCAGGCGCGCATGGGGCGCGGGGTCGTCCAGGCGGTCGAGCGGGGTCGTCGTCAGTACCCCAGCACGATGTTCGCGGGGAACTCCCGGACGGTGGCGCTGGTGGCGGTGTGCGTCGCGAGCGGCCGGCCGTTCACGGTGACCTTGCGCAGGGGCCGGGCGAGCGGCGAGCTCAGCACGATGCCTCCCGGCGGTACGGCGAGGTCCCCGGAGATGCGCACGCGCAGCGCATCTGCGCCCTCGGCGCGCAGGCGCAGGTCGAGCACCCCGTAATACGTCGGCAGGCGCTTCACGCTGATGCCCTGCTCGGCCGTCGCCCACGCGGCCGGGACTCCCGCGGCGAGGACGAGCGCCTGGTCCGACTCGCGCTCGTAGGCGAGCATCATGCGCACCGCACGGACGAAGGTCGCGCCCACCCAGGTGTGGGGCATGTCGCCGATGAACCGGGGGGCCTCCCGGTCGCGCCACAGGATCTCTGACCACTGGTTCCAGGCCTGCGGCCGCTGGTCGGCCAGGAGGGCGTCGAGGAGCTCGAGCGCGCGCTGCTTCTCGCCGAGGCGCACGAACGCGCCCACGTTGCGCAGCTCGTAGGGCGAGTACTCCTCCCAGTCCGTGTCGCCGTGGCGTCGCGCCTCGAACTCCCCCCAGTAGCGGTCGAACGTGCGCGTCAGCGCGGGCTCCGGCAGGTTTCCGATCTCGCCCGCGGGCGCGAGCGCGACGCTGGTCGACGTCGGGTCGAAGTCGCCGAGCTCGGCCGAGCCCGGGAGGAAGTCGATCCCGTGCTGCGCGATGGTCCGGCGGATCGAGGCGTAGAGCGCCTCGCGGAACGCGTCGCGCAGGGCCGCGAGCTTGGCGGTACGCGTCTCGTCGCCGACCACCCGGGCCATGTCGGCCGCGTCCTTCAGGCCCCGGAGCGCGAAGAAGTCGTCCCAGTAGGAGTGGACGGGGTACGCCGCGTAGCCCTCGTGGCTGATCGAGGCGGGCAGGATGGCATGGAACGCCGCCTTGTCGGGCGCCTTGAAGTCGTCGCCCATGCTCTGTTCCCGCAAGGCCGCCAGGTAGTCGACGGCCCCCAGCACGTGCGGCCACATGTCGTGCAGGAAGCCCACGTCGTGGGTGTAGCGGTAGTACTCCGCCACGGCGTACACGAAGGCTCCGGGGCTGTCGTGCTCGGAGACGCGGTCGGCGCCGCGCCGGTCGACGCAGCACGGCACCTTGCCGTCGGGGGCCTGGTAGCGGGCGTACCAGCGCAGGAATTCGCGCACCTCCGCCGTGCACCCCATCTCGAGCAGCGCGGAGGAGGTGATGGCGCCGTCCCGGATCCATGAGCGGGCGTAGTTGCGGGACCCGGGCTGGATGGCGGGGCCGTCGCGGTTGATCAGGATGTAGGCGAGGGTCGTCTTGAGCGTGTGCGCGACGTTGCTCGCCTCGGGGGGCAGCTCGATCGACACCCGCCCGAGCACGTTCTCCCAGTCGCGCCGCGTCCGCTCCTGCTGCTCGGCGACGTGCGCCGCGCCGTCGGCGCCGAGCAGGCGCGCGGCGGTGGGCGCCGCCTCGTGGAAGGGGACGGCGACATCGACCTCGGCGTGCCCCTTCGGCTCGAGGTAGAGATTGTACTGGAGAGCGCCCGAAGCGAAGCCGAGCGGGTCGGTGACCTCGGTGCGCGGCGGCACGCGGTCCGCGGCGAGAAAGCGCGTGACCGAGCCCTCCTCGAAGGTCGCGGCGCCGAAGTGGTCGGGCAGCGTGAGCGACACCACCGCCCGGTCGCGGTCCACCCACACCACGCGCCCGTCGAAGCGGATGCTGCGGATCTGCGTCACGCCCCCCGGCGCGTTGAGCGTCTGCCAGGGCGGGTTCACCTGGAAGGGACGGACCGCCACGTAGAGCCGCACCGGCTCGCCGCGGTCGCCGCGATTCGCGATGCGGTAGCGCGTGTAGAGCGTGGACGCTCCGGCCTCCCCGGCCGCGAACGCCGTGATGGTGAGCGTCAGCCGGTCGTGGTGCCAGGTGACCGAGGGGATGGGGAGGTAGCCATCCTGCAGCTCCTGGTCGGTCGTGACGGAGTGCCAGGTGACGAGCCCGCCGTCGGCGTAGAGGAAGGGCTCGATCGAGAACCCACCCTTGTCGACCTCGAGCATTCCCTCCTCGTTCAGGAGCCCCTTCTTGTCGTCGCCGCTGGCGCCGACCAGCGTCCAGTACGTCTGCCGCCCGTAGAGGTATTTGGGATACGTCCCCGCGGGCGCGTCCCGCGCGATCGCCGCGAAGAAGTCGTTCGGCGAGGCGGAGAACGAGAACGGCTGCACGGTGAGCGCGACGATGCCGTAGCCCTGCGCCCGGCTGCTGCGCTCGAGGTCCAGGCGGATGAAGCGGGACTCGGCGTCCGGCATGTAGATGTAGTCCCGGCCTCCGTCGCCGGTCGCGGTCGAGAAGGTGGTCGTCCACTGCGTGCCGTCGTTGGAGACCTGCACCGCGAACGAGCTCGCGTAGTCGTCGGGGTCCCAGTCGATGACGAGGCCGCCGTACTCCCGGTTCTTGCGGAAGTCGAGGACCACCGACTGGGCGCGCGGGACCGGATCGCTCTTCCAGCTCGTGGCCGGGTCGCCGTCGAGCATGAGCGGCGGCTCGTGGCCGGGGAGCGAGGTCGAGGCCTGCACCTCGGGCAGGACGCCGTCCTGGGTGACCGGCTCGCGCTCCTCGAAGCCGAGGTCGTCGATCCAGATCGAGCCGCTGCCCCCCTCCCCGGCCGAGATCGCGAACTCGATGGCGCCCACCTGCTTCGGCTCGCGGGCTCGCGAGGCGCCCCAGGCGAGCGTCAGGCGGGACTTCCGGATCGTGACCGGCTGCCAGTCGGTGGGAAAGGAGACGTCGCGCTGGTTTCGCCACCAGACGTTCTTCCCCGTCGCGTCGAGGAGCTTGAACTCGAAGTTGTTCCGGGGCCCTTCCCCGCGCAGGTAGAAGGTGAAGGCGTAGTTCTCGGGCAGCGGGAGCGAGAGCTGTTTGTGCACGATGACGTAGCCGCCGCCCGAGCCGAGATCGTACCCGACGTGCATGCCCATGCCGGTGTGCCCGGGCTCCTGGAGCGTCCAGACCCGGGCGCCCTCGGAGGCGACGGTGGTCCAGCCGCCGAGCGTCTCGAAGTCGTCGAGGACGACGCCCTCGGCGCGTGCGGAGGCGCCGCCCAGGTGGAGCGCGAGGAGGAGAGCGGCCGGCCAGCTCGCGCGTCGCGCGGTGGTCACCCGGCGAGCTACCCCTTCACGCCGCCGGCCATGATGCCGGCGATGTAGTGGCGCTGCAGGCCGACGAAGAGCAGCACGACGGGCAGCACGGTGAGCACCGCCCCGGCCATCATGAGCTCCACGTCCTGCACGTGCTCGCCGGCGAGGCTCGCGAGCGCGACCGGCAGGGTGTAGAGGCGCGCGTCGGCAAGCACGACGAGCGGCCACATGAAGTCGTTCCACGTCCCCATGAACGTGAAGACGGCGAGCGTCACCAGGATGGGCGCGCAGAGGTACAGCACCAGCGAGCGGTAGATGCGGAGCTCGCCGGCGCCGT
>Ga0209056_10003911_pt1 | contig 15749 bp, 15 predicted proteins | sample GraSoiAngelo_114_FD_185876 | JGI IMG/M metagenome (GOLD analysis project Ga0209056, IMG submission 185876) | Grasslands soil microbial communities from the Angelo Coastal Reserve, California, USA - 14_0903_13_40cm (SPAdes) (version 2) | ecosystem: Environmental > Terrestrial > Soil > Grasslands... | reverse complement strand
CCGTCACCGGCACCACCTCGTCCTGGAACACGCACGCGTCCCAGGCTTGTTTCGCGCGCTGTTGCGACGCGAGGGCCACCTCATCGACCTCCTTCCGAGTCAGCTTGTATTTCTCGGCGAGGCCTTCCGCGGTCTCGGCCATGGACAGGCCGCATTGCGGGTCTTTCAGCGCTTCCCAGAGAAGGTCCTCGAGCGGGGCCGAGGGACCGAGCCGCAAGCCCCAGCGCGCGCCGCGCACGACATGCGGGGCCTGGCTCATGGATTCCGTGCCGCCGGCGAGCACCACCTGGGCTTCACCCAGGAGAATGAGCTGCGCGCCCTGGGTGATCGCTTCGAACCCCGAGCCGCACAGCCGGTTCACGGTGACGGCCGGGACTTCGATCGGCAATCCCGCTTTCAAACCGATGTGGCGCGCGCAGTAGATCGCGTCGGCGGAGGTCTGGAGGGCGTTGCCGAAGATGCTGTGGCCCACCTCGGCGGGCGGGACGCCCGAGCGCTCGAGCGCGTGCTTCGCGGCCACCGCGCCCAGCTCTATGGCCGACAGGTCCTTAAGGGTGCCGCCGAACGTGCCGAAGCCCGTGCGGACACCGGAGAGGAATACGACGTCTGTATTGGAAGCTTGGGTCTTCATGGGGAATACTCCGCGTCAGTCACGGAATATCGGGGGGATCGGGAGGGGGCGGTAGGGCGGCCAACTCCAAGGAGCGTTAGTATCCCGCCGCCATTCCATCCTTGCGCGGATCGGAGCCTCCGGCGTAGCCGTGGGGCAGGCGGATGATCGCCTGCGCTCCGCCGAACGCTACGGAGCGCTCGTCCGCGATTAGGTGGCCCAGTGCGGTGAGATCGCGCCGCACTCCGTCGTCGATCGGCGTCTCGAGGGCCACCCGCCGGTCGCCGAGGTGGCGGAATCGCGGGGCGTCAATGGCGTCCTGCAGGTCCATCCCGAACACCAGCAGGTTGAGCAGTACCTGCAGGTGACCCTGCGGCTGCATCGAGCCGCCCATTACGCCGAAGCTCATCCAGGGCTGCTCGACACCCTGCGCGTCGGGCTTCGTGACGAACCCCGGGATGAGCGTGTGGAACGGTCGCTTGCCCGGCGCTACCGTGTTCGGGAGCCCCGGATCGAGGGTGAACCCCGCGCCACGGTCCTGCAGCGCGAACCCCGTCCCCGGCACGACGACACCCGAGCCAAACGCGTCGAACAGCGAGTTGATGAAGGAGACCATGTTGCCCGCGCTGTCGGCTACGGTGAGGTAGATGGTCTCGCTCGCAGTGAGCGCGGCTCCCGGTTCGGGACGCTCGGCGGCGTGATGCGGGTCGATCAAGGCGCGTCGGGCCGAAACGAACCGGTCGTCGAGCAGTGCCGTGGCCGGAGTCTGCATCGCGGCCGGCTCGCCGACGTAACGCGCCACGTCGGCGAACGCGAGCTTCTTCGCTTCGATCAGGAGATGCAGGTAGGGGGCCGAATTGTGCCCCAGGGCGCGCAGGTCGTACGGCTCGAGCATCCGCAGCATCTCGAGCGCCGCGACCCCCTGGCCGTTGGGCGGCAGCTCCCACACGCGATATCCCTTGAACGGAACGGACATCGGCTCTACCCACTCGGGCCTGTGCTCGCGCAGATCGTCGAGGGTCAGGTAACCGCCGAGCTGCCCGAGGCGCGCGACGATCCGCCGTCCCAGCCGCCTTCGTAGAGCGCCGCGGGGCCCTGCGCGGCAATGAGCCGAAAGCTCCGGGCGAGATCGGGATTGGTGAACCATTCGCCTTCCCGGGGGGCACGCGAGCCGTCCACCAGGAAGGTCGCGCGCGCGCCGTCGTCCCGGGCGAGCCTCGCCACTTCAGCCGCCCAGTCGCGCGCGATGATCGGCGTGACCGGGAAGCCGTTCTCGGCGTACCCGATGGCGGGCGCGAGCGCCTGCGCCAGCGTGATCGTGCCGAAGCGGTGGAGCAGCGCGTCCCAGCCGGCGAGGGCGCCGGGCACCGTCACGTCCTCGACGCTCTCCGCCGCCATGGTGCGGTGCCCGCGTGCCAGCAGGGCTTCGCGGGTCATCAAGCGGCCGGCGCGGCCGCTCGAGTTCAGACCGTACAGCTTGCGGTCTTTCGACGACCACACGAGGGCGAACATGTCGCCCCCGATGCCTGTCATCATCGGCTCGGTGACGTTGAGCACCGCTGCCGCCGTCACGGCCGCATCGACCGCGTTGCCGCCGTGCTCCAGCACCGCCAGGCCGGCGGCGGTGGCGAGTGGCTGGCTCGTGGCGATCATCCCGTGAGGCGCGTACACCGTGGAGCGATGGGCCATGGTGGTAGGGCGAGGTGATTGGGCGGCGACGACGCTGACACAGGCGGCGGCCGCGGAGGCCAGCGGGGCGAGGCGAGGGATCATGCCGGGGAATATGCCGGAGCGCGGAAGGCGCGCCACCGTGACGATCAGCGACCGCTGCTCTTGAAGGTGACCGGCACCTGCACCAGGACGCGCGCGGCGCGCCCGTGGACGCGGGCGCGTCGGAATACGGCCCCGAGGACGTACAACGTGAGTCAGGAATCGCCCACGTGATGCGCCCACGCCACAGCTGATCGATGCGCGGAGCACAGACTCAGTACACTGTGGAGATCGCATCACGCCGCGGGTAGGGTGTTTTTGCGACAGCGTAGGGCGGTCTTGCGGCATTGTGTCTTAGATCAAACTGCGTCGCTCCTCCTATTCCACGTCCACACGAAGTACGCGGGCACCCCCGTCGCCACGATCCCGAGGCCGATCAAGGCCTGCACCGGCCGGGCGACGATTGTATTTCCGACGATCGCCGCCGCGGCGGCGATGAACAGCGCCGGCGTAACGGGATAGCCCGGGACGCGGAACGGCCGGGGGGCGTCCGGGCGGCGCCGGCGCAGCACGAAGACACTGGCCGCGGCGAGCGCCGCGAAGATCCAGCTCGCGAACACCACGTACGTGAACAGCTGCTCGAACGTGCCGCTCACCGCGAGCACCATCGACCACAAGGCGCTGAAGGCGACCGCCAGGGCCGGCGTCCCGAACCGGGGGTGCACGTCGGCGAGCGATCGGAAGAACACCCGGTCGCGCGCCATCGCGAAGTACATGCGCGGGCCCGTGAGCACCATCCCGTTGGCGGCGCTGAAGATCGACACGAGAATGACGAGGGTGACGAGCCTCGCGGCGCCGGAGCCAAACAGGGTGCGCACGGCATCGGCAGCCACGCGGTCCGTCGCCGCCACCCCGGCAGCGCCGAGCGCCGCCACGTAGCCGGCGTTCGCCGTCAGATAGATCGCCACGAGCGCCGCCGTCCCGAATCCGATCCCGCGCGCGAAGGTGCGCTGCGGGTCCCGGGCCTCCCCCGCGGAATTGGTCACGTTCTGCCACCCTTCGTACGCCCATAGGACGCCGAGCAGCGCCACGCCGGCGGCTGAGAAGGACGCGAAGGAGAGGGGTGTCGTGAAGGCGCGGGCGTCGGAGCGATGAAAGCCGTCGCCGAGCGCGACGCCGGCCACCGCGAGGGCGAGGAGCGCGCCGACTTTGAGCGCCGTGCTCCAATTCTGGACGCTCGCCGCCTGGCGGACGCCTCGGATGTTCACGGCGGCCACGGCGGCGATCATGGCGACCGCGGCCAGCTTGTGCGCCGCCGGCGCGAGCGGAACGAGCTCACCCAGATAGTTTGCGAACGCCACCGCGAGCGTCGCGGTGCCGCCGCTGTTGATCGCCAGGAACAGCGTCCAGCCCAAGAGGAAAGCCGGGAGAGGGCCGAACGCATCCCGCACGTACACGTAGCTGCCGCCGGCGTCGGGCAGCATGGCGCCGAGCTCGCCGAACGTGAGCGCGCCCAGTAGCGCGAGCACGCTGCCCAGGAGCCAGACGAGCAGTGCCACGCCCAGGTCTCCGCCCGATTGGCGTAGCACCGCGCCTGGCACCGTGAAGATCCCCGAGCCGATCGTTACGCCGACCACGATGAGGACCAGGTCGCGCAGCGTGAGGACGCGGGCGAGCTCTCGCGGGGCCACTGACGCGGACACGATCAGAGCCGCTCGGCGATGGCCGCTGCCACGTCGCGGGTTCCGGCCGTCCCCCCGATGTCGGGCGTCCGCACGCCAGCGGCGATCGTCGCCCGTACGGCCCGCTCGAGGTCGTTCGCCGCCTCGGGATGCCCCAGTTGCTCGAACATCAAGGCGCCTGTGAGCACCGCGGCCATTGGGTTCGCGATCCCTTTGCCAGCGAGTGGGGGTGCCGAGCCGTGCACCGGCTCGAACAGGCCGGCCCGACCCGGGTGCAGGTTGGCGCTCGCCGCGAGGCCGAGCCCGCCGACGAGCCCGGCGCCCAAGTCCGAGAGAATGTCCCCGTAAAGATTGTTGGTGACGACCACCTGGAACCGCTCCGGCTCGCGCACCAGCTCCATCGCTAATGCGTCCACGTAGCGGTGCTCCGCCTCGATCCCCGAGAACTCGGCGCCCACCCACCGGAACGTCTCCTGCCAGATCCGGTGCGCCGGTACGGCATTGGCCTTGTCGCTCATGGTGACGCGGGTTTTCCCGTGCACCTTCGCCCACTCGAACGCCGCCCGGATGATGCGCTCGACCCCGGCCGCGGTATTGACCTCCTCGGCCACGTAATCGTTCCCGGCGATGCGGCCGCGGCCAAGGTAGACGCCCTCCGTGTTCTCGCGAAAAATGACGAAGTCGATGCGACGATCGTTACCGCGCAGCGGTGTGAGATCGGAGTGGAGCAGCCGTACCGGGCGGAAATTGACGTACAGGTCGAGCTTGAAGCGCAGGCCGAGCAAAATGTCGCGGGCATGCTCGTTCGCGGGGACTCTCGGGTCGCCGATCGCCCCGAGGAAGATCGCGTCTACGTCGTCCCGCAGGTGGCGGAACGCCGCCTCCGGGAGCGTCTCGCCGGTCGCGAGGTAATGATCGGCGCCGTAGGGGAGGCGCTCCAGGTCGAGGCTGAAGCCGTGCTTGGCGGCGGCTTTCTCGATCGGCCCGAGCGCCGCCGCGATGACCTCGGGGCCGATCCCGTCTCCCGGGATCACGGCGATGCGATGGTCGTGTTTCACTCAAAGCCCGTGGCGCGTCCGCAGCTCACACAGTAACGCCAGCCCACGTCCATTTCACCACCGCACGCCGGGCAGCGCAGCTCTCCCGAAGGCGGCTGCCCGCACTGCGGACAGAAGTTCACCTTGCGGCTGCCGGGGAGCGTCTCGCCGCAGTAAGGGCACTGGCGGGCCGTCTCGCTCTGCTCGGCGAGCTCGAACGCCGCACCTGCGAGCGGCGGCTTTTCGTTCCGATCTTCCTCCCCATCGGCCGCCTCGAGCGATTCGGGCGGTGGTGCCAGTGGCGGCGGCGGTGGCGGCGCGTAGGCCCGGTCCCCCCGCAGGAACCGCTCGGCGGCGAGCCGGTTGAGGCTCAGGATCGCGTCGGGGAACTGGCGGAACAGGGTGGTGTCGGGATTCGACTCCCCGGCTTCGCGCCGCAGCGCGTCCTGTACCTCGGCTGGCTCGAGCGATGCGTAGCCGCGCTCGCCCGCGAGCAGGCGCAGCACCGCCATCTCATAGTCTTGATGCGTCGCCACCCTGAGGATCGAGCGGTTCGAGCGGTAGGGCACGAGCCGCTCGTACACTTCGGCCGCGGGGAACGGTACGGCCAGCCGCCCCGGCGCGTCGTCGGCCAGGACGCTCACCAGTCGCTCGAACAAGCGATCCAGATCGTCCGTCATTTCACGACGACTACGCCCTTCATGAAGGGATGCGGCGTGCAGTGGTACGTGTACGTACCCGGCTTGTCGAAGCGGTGGACGTAGCTGCCGTTCGGCGGGATGACCGGGGAGCCCGGTTCCGCGGCACCGTCGAACGTGACTGTGTGCTCCACGGGGTCGCGGTTAGTCCAACGCACCGCCTGCCCGGCGGAGATGGTGACGGCGTCGCCCGCGAACTTCACGGCGGTCATGTTGACATCTGCCGCGATCGCGGCGCCGGACGCGCCGAGCGCAACGGGTTTGGGCGAGCCGTGGAACCACGGACTGAAGCGCTTCAAGTGCAGCGGGATCGTGAACTCGAAGCCGTAGAGGATGAAGTTCGATCCCGTTCCAAAGGTCGTGAGGCCACGTGACGCCCCTTGCATCGTCGCGCTCCCCGCGTTGCTGGCCTGCAAAGAGAACGTGTGTGGTGAGCCTGGGATGAGCAGGTTCAGGGCAACGCTCCACGCGGCCCGACCGTTGACGGGGGCCATGAAGGAACCGAGGTCGCCGCTAACGGCGATGTACCGTGTGAGGCGTCCGACGAATCCACCCGCGAGGGCCACCTGTTTCTGGCCGGGGGTGCCGAGTTCGCGGCTGATGCCGCGTGCAGCGGCTTCCAGCGTGACGCGTCCGCGAGTCCAATCCACACCGAGCTCACCGTCGACACTCTTGGCGAGGAGGTTGTAAGCCGGGGTGATCGCTACGGAGAATCCCTCTCTGCCTTCCGTTCCAAGAGCACGCCACCGGACGAATACCTCGGTCTCGTTGGTCGACTGCGCACCGGCGCCGGTGCCCGCCAGCGACTTGGTGGCGAACCTCCCCCCGAAGGCGATGTCGTGAGCAATCCCGGCGGCGAGAGTAAAGCTTGGGTAGTTGCTGACAGCATGCGAGGGACCTGGCGCAACGTAGAAGCGGTGGAGGAAGTTGAACTGCACCACCGCCGGGTCCGGGACCCAGCTACCACCCATGTTGGGCCCACGGTAGAGGAGCGACTGCCCCCGAAGCGGCGCCGCGGCCGCGAGCGCGAGCAGAGCGAACGAAACGCGCGTCATGACGGACCTCCCTGTATAGGAACGACCTTTCACTTCCATTCCGCACTCCGCATTCCACGTTCCGCACTCGGGTTCACCGCCACTCGCGAACCCACTTGTCGTACAGGACGGGAACGACGCCTCCCTGCTGCAGCACCTCGATGCCCGAGGGATCGCGGTATGCCTTCCGGTAGAAGGCGTGCGTCACGCCTGAGTTGATGATCAACTTCGCGCACATCACGCAGGGCGAGGCGCTCACGAACACGACCTTGTCGCGCACGCTGCCGGGGGCTTTCACGAGCGCATTCATCTCCGAATGAATGCAGCCGCAGCTCCCCGGCACCGCCGAATCGCACTTGTTGGGCAAACCGCGAGCGTTGCCGTTGTAACCGATCGCGAGCACGTTCTCGAGTACCTGGTCCGTCACGACGGTCCCCACCTGCAGCCGGGCGCAGGTGGAGCGCTTCGCCAGCTCTTCGGCCATGCGCATGTACACCTCGTACAACGGAATGCGGTCGACCGGCGGCGCAGCCGCGCCGTCGGGCAGCACGTTGACGAAGTGGGTATTGGCCGGCACCCCGTCCTTAAAGACGCTCATGCAACTCCTGATCGGGATCGTAGTCGCTGTAGCGCCCGCGGGCGCGCTCTTCGGCGAGCCAGGTGTCGAACGCCGACGGCACCAGCCCGTTGGAGCGTTCCTGACGCTCCGCGGCGCGGGTCGCGAGCGTGTCGGCATATTCGTTCTTCGCGTGACCGGCATGGCCCTCGATCCAACGCCACTCGACGTGGTGCGCCGCCGCGGCCTGCACCAGCTTCTTCCAAAGCTCCTGATTCTCGAGCACGCCGCCCTTGCGCTTCCAGCCGCGGGCCTCCCAGCCCGCCACCCACTCGCGCATCCCCTTGACGAGGTACTGTGAGTCGGAAACGTAGACGACGCGGGCGTGCTTCCACTGGCGGCGGATCCATTCCAAGGTGGCGATCGCCCCGGCCAGGGCCATCTTGTTGTTGGTCGTCTGTGGCGAGGATTCGTAGAAGTCCCACCGCGCCACACTGTCTCCGGCGGGCGCCTCGATCAGCGCGGCATTCCCACCCGGGCTCGGTTTGGAGCTGTCGTTGCCCAGACAGCTCTCATCCGCGTGGACCAGGACGCGGGGCCCCCCCGTGGGCGTGCCGGCCACGTCAGGGCTGGATGACCACCGGAATATCGGTGTGCCGCAGGATCTCCTCCGCGTGGGATACGACCACTTCGCTGGGCCGGCCCTCGACGTGGCTCATGTGCGCCCCGGCGAACAACGCGTCGCAGCGGATCCGCTTGATGACTCGGGCCACGACTTCCCCCGGCGTTCCCGCTTCCACGTGGGTGACGAACGCCACCCGCTGCATCGACAGCGTCGCCTCCGCGACGCCCACGACCTTGAGCCCCGCCTCGTGGTCGTCGCTGGCATGGATGAGGTGCACCGTGCTCCCGGCTACGCTCGCGAACTGCGTCGCGCGCTCGAGGGCCCGGCGGCTCGTGTCGCGCCCGTCGAACGCGACCGCGATCGACTGCATCGGCGAGGCGATCCCACCGCACACGATCACGCAACGCTCGGCGATGCGGATGAGCGAGATCACGGTCGGACCGAGGGCACCGCCCTGCGTCGTCATCCCGCGGCGTCCCACGAGCACGGCGTCCGCGGTCTTGGCGAGCTCGGCGAGCTCCACGTCCGCCTCGCCGGTCAGCTCGGTCGCCTCGACTTGCAGGCCCGCCGCGAGCACCCGCTCGCGCGCCCGGTCGAGCATGGCCGCGCCGTCGGTCCGATACCCGTGGCGCTCCCGCACGTAGGCCACGATGATCGTGCTGCCGAACCGGTTCCCGAGCAGGACCGCCTGCTCGAACGCCGCATCGGCCCGCGGGCTGCCGTCGAGTCCCACCAAGAGACGCGTGAACACGGCTACGGTAGCACCGCGAACGACTCGAGCTCGCGCAGCGGAAACGCCAGCACTTCACCCGTCATCGGCAACCTGCCCTCCAGCGCCTCATCGCGCTCCAGCGTATTCAGCCCCTCGGCGACAACTACATACTCCGTCCCGCGGCGCCGCAGCGCCACCCGGCGCCGCTCCCGCACCGCTCGCTCGAGCGCATCGAGCGCGTCGGGCGTGAGACTGCGGAACTCGCGGATCGCGCTCTTCACGGCCCGGTCACACCACGGCGATCACGCCTGGCGTCCCCGCCACCACCCGCCCGATCACCGCCGCCGCCGGAGTCGCTTCGCGCCGGAGCGCCGCCACCAGGGCGTCCGCTCGCTCGGCCGCCACGGCGATCAGGAGCCCGCCCGAGGTCTGGGCGTCCGCGAGGAGCAGGCGCGTCGTCTGGTCCACGCCGACCGCGAAGCTGACCGCATCGGCGACGCTGGCGACGTTCCGCTCGGTGCCGCCCGGGATAGCCCCGCGCCCCGCCGCCTCGGCCGCGCGCGGCAGGAGCGGGACGGCGGCTGCGCGTACCTCGGCGGCCGCCCCGCTCGCCTCGAGCAACGTCCGCAGGTGGCCCAGCAGGCCGAACCCGGTCACGTCGGTCGCGGCGTGCACTCCGACGCCGAGCATCGCGCGCGCCGCGCCGGCGTTGAGCGTGGTCATCGCCGCGACGGCGGGTGCCACGTCGGCCTCAGTCAGCAGGTCGCGCTTCAGCGCCGTGGTCAGTACGCCCGTGCCGATCGGTTTCGTGAGCAGCAGGGCATCGCCCGCCCGCGCGCCGGCGTTGGTCACGATGCGATCGGGATGCACTTCACCAATGACCGCCATGCCGTACTTCGGCTCGGGATCGTCCACCGAGTGCCCGCCCAGGAGGAAGGCGCCTGCCGCGCGCGTCACGTCCACGCCACCGCGCAGCACCTCGCCCAACAAATCGAACGGGAGCCCGTCACGCGGCCACCCCACGAGGTTGAGGGCGAACAGCGGCGTCGCGCCCATGGCGTAGATGTCCGAGAACGCGTTGGTCGCGGCAATGCGCCCGAAGTCGTAGGGATCGTCCACGATGGGCGTGAAAAAGTCCACCGTCGCCACGATCGCGCGATCGGGCGCCATCCGGAAGACGGCGGCGTCGTCGCGGCTCGAGGCGTCGACGAGGATCCGGGGATCCGTCGCGACCGGCACGTGGCGCAAGACCTGCGCCAACTCGGATGACCCGAGTTTGCAGGCTCAGCCCGCGCCGTGCGAGTAGCGCGTCAGCCGGATGGCGGTCATGGGTTGCGTGCTCATGGAACAGAGAAGATGCCGACGGGAACGAAGCTAGCCAAGCCTCCACGCGAGGAGCGCGCCGGCGATCTCGTAGCGCGCCAGGTCGGCGCAGGCGCCGACGAGCAGCACTCGGTTCGACACGGCTCGCTCCGGTCCCGGAAGCCATTTGGGGACGGTGGCCAGCGCTCCGACGAGCCCGAACAGTAGCCACCAGCCGCCGCTGCCCAGCGAATCGAACCACAGCGATGCGAACAGGGTGAGCAGTCCCGCCTCGGCGAGGGGCCACTTCCAGAACCCTCGGGCGGGCGTTGGCAGCTCTGGGACGAGTCGCGCGATTCCGAGCGTCGCGAGCACGAACCAGGCCGCCACGGGGATCCAGGCGAGCACCAGCCGCCCGAGCGTCACTGCTTCCCGCGCTGCTCCGGCGGCACATAGCCCGGCCCGCGCAGACCGCGGCCGGGCCGCGCCGCCGTGAGCTTCCCATGGTCCAGGACCTTCTGTCCGTTCACGAACACGTACGCAAACCCTACCGACGGCTGGTGCGGCTGCTCGAACGTCGCCTTGTCGGCCACCGTCGCGGGATCGAACACCGTGATGTCGGCCGCCAAGCCTGCCTTGAGCAGCCCGCGGTCGGACAGGCCGACCCGCTGAGCAGGCAAGGCCGTCATCTTATGAACCGCGAACTCGAGCGGGAAGAGCTTCAGGTCGCGCGAATAGTGGCCGAGTATGCGGGCGAACGTGCCGTAGGCGCGCGGGTGGGCGGACTGCGTGCCGAACGGTCCGTCCGGAGCCACGCCGCCGAAGTCCGTGTTCACGGCCACCCACCACGTCTTCATCGCCGCCTGAACGTCCGGCTCGTCCATGACCGCGTACACCGCGTCGGTGCGGTGTCCGCCCTCCGCGAGCACGATGTCGAACAGGGTCTCCACGGGGTCGCGGTGCCGCGCCGCGGCGATCTCGGCGACGGTCTTTCCTTGGAGGTAGCGGAGCGAGTCCTGGAACGTGCCCGTGATCAGCACGCCGGCACCGCCGCCTGCCTCGTAGTAGAAGCTCTCCGGGCCCCTGGGATTGAGCATCTCCTCGCGCAGCCGGGCACGTGTCCCCGGATTGCGCAGCCGCGCGAGCAGGGAGTCCCACCCACCGCTCTCCGCCCAGGTCGGAATCGAGGCGTCGAGCGCGGTCGCCGCACGGGTGTACGGATACTGGTCGGCCGTGATATCGAGTCCGGCGGACCGCGCCGAATCGATCCGCGCGAGCACGCGGGTCATGCGGCCCCAGCTCTGCCGCCCCGACACCTTGAGGTGCGAGATCTCGGCCGGGATGTCGGCTTCGCGTGCGATGCGAAACACTTCGTCCAGCGCATCATCGATCCGCCCGCCCTCGTTCCGCATGTGGGACGCGTAGATGCCGCCATGCCGCCGCGCCGCCTTGGCCAGCGCGATGATCTCCTCGGTCTTCGAGTAGCTCGCCGGTGCGTATTCGAGCGCCGTCCATAAGCCCAGCGCCCCCTGCTGCATCAGCGTATCCACGATGGCCACCATGTGCGCGAGCTCGGCGTCGGTGGGCTGTCGGTCGTCCTTGCCCACCACCGCCACCCGTACCTGGGTCGCCCCCACGAACGTCGCGATGTTCAGCGCCGTCCCTTGCTTCGCGAGCTGCGCGAAGTAGCCGTCCAAGTCGCGCCAGTCCTCGCGGTAGTGCCACTTCTTCATGGCATCCGAGTCGTCGATCACGAGCCGGTCGGTCAGCGGTGCGACGGAGCCGCCCTCGCCCGTGACCTCGGTAGTGATCCCCTGCGTGATCTTCGAGAACACGCGGTTGTCAATCAGCGCGTAGATCTCCGACTGGCCCATCATGTCGATGAAGCCAGGAGCGACGACCAGCCCGCGCACGTCGAGGGTCTCCCGCGCCGCCGCGCCGTTCAAGAACCCTACGGCGACGATGCGGTCGCCCCGGATGGCCACGTCGCCCCGGTAACGGGGATTGCCGCCGCCGTCCACGATCCAGCCGTCTTTGAGAATGAGGTCGTAGGCACGGGCCCCGTTCCCCGTTTCTCCTCTCCCGCAAGCACCGATGACCGCTGCGGCCACGAGCGCCAGTCTCACTTTGTCCATGTGTCCCTCAGCGAATCGGGGTAGAGGATCCGTCCCCGGAGCATGACCCACGCGATGCGGCGCGTGGCGGCGATGTTCGCCGCGGGGTTGGCGTCGAGCACCACCAGGTCCGCCACCTTGCCCGCGGCCACCTGGCCGAGCGAGTCGGCGCGCAGCAGCTCGGCGCCCTTCCGCGTCGCGGCCGTGAGCGCCTCGACCGGCGTCAGGCCGGCGGCGACGAGCAGGCTCAGCTCTTCGTGCAGCGATAAGCCCGGTATGAGCAGCTGGTTCGCGGCGTCGGAGCCGGCTGCGACGAGCCCGCCCGCGCGCTTGAACTCGCGGACGAACTGGTTTTGACGAGCGCGCGATCGCCGGAACGCCTGGAGTTCGGCGCTGCGCCACCCCGTGCGACGCAACAGCCCCGCGACATCGCGCACGCTCGCGGCGCTGGCCGGAACGTCCTCCATGCCCGGGCGCGACAAGAGCGTCGGGTTGTCGAGCCGCGAGAGCATTTCGTGCACCACGAGGGTGGGCACGATCGCGATGCGGGTGGCCACGAGCGCACGCGCCGTGCGCGCGAGCGAGCCGGAATCGAGCGCGGCCCAGCCCATCTCCTCGGTCGTCCAGCCGCGCAGGAACTGGTCGTGCGCCCTGAAGTACGGGGTGGGGTCGCGACTCGCCGCGGCCACGACGCCGGCCATGTGCTCGAGCGACGCCACCCCGGCCCTGGCGGCGGTGAGCGCGTCGATCTTGCCCAGGTGCGCGGCCACGGGGAGGCGGAGGGTGGTCGCCTCGTCCAGGAGCGGTCGCAGCAGGTCGGCCGTGAACTTCGTGTAAATCTTGACGTGGTCTGTGCCCGCCACCGCGCGCAGATCCACGGCCCGCCGCACCTCGGCGGCCGTTCTCACCGCGGTCGCCGTCGCATAGGTCGGACCGGGGCCGTCGATCATGGCCCCCGACGTGAGCATCCGCGGGCCCAACACCGAGCCCAGGTCGAAGTCGTTCTTGAGCGCTATGGCGGAGTCGGTGCTCGAGGCGCCGAGGTCGCGGACCGTGGTGACGCCCCAGACGAGGTAGCGCTGGGCCGCCCACCGCTCCACGTGCGCATGGGCGTCGATCAGCCCCGGGATGATCGTCTTGCCGATGAGGTTCACCACCTGCGCGCCGCGCGGCACCCGGATTTCGTTCACGCGGGCCACCGCCTGGATGTGCCCGTGCTGGACGAGGACCAGCGCGTCCTTGATCGGCTCCCCCCCCGATCCGTCGATCAGGGTCGCACCCTCGAGGGCGATCACGCCGTCGCTGGAAGCGCCGCAGCCGGCGAGCGTGCAGATGAGGAGCAGGAGGCCGGGATGCGTGATGCGGGATGCGCGATGCGTCACTTGGGATCCGACGACGTGTGGTCGTGCAGAATCTGCCACCGATTTCCACGCTTCTGGAGTAGGAGCGTGAACGGTCCGCTCGCGGTCACCGAGTCACCGCGCCGCAACGCGAAGCGCGCGGTGCAGAGTGCGAGATCGAGGGTGAGGGGGCGCACGCGCACCTCGTCGAACGTGAGCGAGTCGCGGATCTTGCCCGGCGCGAAGTAGGTGGTCTGGTACCGGTCGTACAGCTTCTGCCAGCCGTACTGCACGTGGCCGCCCGAGACATAGCTCGTCAGCGAGTCCTTGGCGTAGTCGCCCATGAAGCCCGCCAGATCGCCGTGGTTCCAATCCGCAGCGCTCCGTTGCAGCATCGCCGCGATCTCGGCCTGGGGATTTCCTGAGACGACTTGCGGAGCAGAGCAAGCGAGCAACAGCGCAGCGCCCACGCCACCCGTCTGACATGCCACCCGCATGTTCATGGCTTCACCGATTCGGTCGAGGGATGCCAAACGTGCCGCGGGAGCGCCTCGAGGAGATGGTCGAGCCATCCCAGAGGCGCTCCCGCGCACTGACGCTGAAGGATCTCTAGCGGCGACGCTTCCTTGCTGCCTTCTTCCGCTTCGCCTTGCCGCCTCGCTTCGCCCGGGCCTTGGGCCGCTTCTTGCCCGCCTTCTTCTTGGCCTTGGGTCTCGACGGCTTCTTCCGTTTCTTCGCCGGCTTCGGCCGGGGCGCCGACATCGGCTCATCCCGCATCGGCGCAGGGGCCGGCGGCATTGAGGGTGCCGGCGGGTACATCGGCTCCATCATCCCCGAGCCAGTCCAGCTGCTCTCCGAAAAATCGGTTGACGCGAGCATCGGATGATCTCTCCTCCGCTGGGTGTCGGTGGCGTGGCCTATAGCTTACCCCGGGAATGCTCCCACGCAAGTGGATGCGGACGCCGCCGCCACGGCGCGAGTGGGCTCGGGTGTTTCGTGACAAGTTAGCTTGACAACGGCACTTACGCGCGCTTACCTTCGCGCCGCTATGACGGCTCGGCGCAGCCTCCTCCTCACGGTCCTCGCCTACCCCGGCGCGTTGTCGGCGCAAAATATCGCTGAGGTCCAGGTGGCCCCCCCTTCGGTCACGATCCGAATCGGGGAGCGGAGCGGGCTGCTCGCTACGGCGTTCGACCGCGTTGGGAATGTGATCCCCACGGTGCGCATCATTTGGTCGTCGAACAACGTCGCGGTGGCGCGGGTGGATAACAATGGGACCGTGACGGGCGTGGGCGGAGGGGTGGCGATCGTCGAGGCCCGGGCGGGCACGCGGAAAGGCCAGGCCGCGGTCCAGGTTGTGGGCGCGGCCGCCGCACCTCCGCAGACGCCCCCCGGGAGCCCGCCGGCAGGAGGCCAGGCTCAACCGCCCGCTACCTCCGGCGTGGACCCGTTCGCCGGACAGGTCGTCGGCTCCGGACCGGCTGCGGTGCTCCGGATCGAGCCGCCCACCGTGTATCTGCTGCCGTCCGAGAATACGCGTGTATCGCCACGGGCGCTCAGGGAGGACGGCTCACCCGCCGCTCCGGTGACGGTGACGTGGAAGTCACTCCGTCCGGACATTGCGAGCGTGGACCAGAACGGCGTGGTCGTCGCGCTCGCGCCCGGCCAGGGAACGGTGCAGGTCACGGGCTCGAGCGGCCTCACCGCGACGGCGCCGGTGGTCGTGCAGCAGAGCGATATCGCGATCCAGGAGCCGATTCCCCTCGTCATGTCGCCGGGAGACGTCGACACGCTCCATGTCGTAGTGCCGGCTCAGGGCGGCCGCGTGGTCAGCCCGCTCGCCCTACAGTGGTCCGCTGCGGACCCGGGCGTCGCGCGGGTGAGCCTCACGGGCGTCGTCACGGCGGTGGCTCCCGGCCGAACAACGCTCAACGTTGTCGGGTTGCTGCAGACGAAGCCCGTCGACATCCTGGTGCACAAGGCCGTCGAGGCCCTCACCGTCTTCCCGACTTCGAAGACAGACCTCCCGCTTCCGATACAGGGTACGGTGAAATTCCAGGTACAGGCACTCGCGGCCGACAAGAGCCCGGTGCCCGAAGCGCCATTCCGCTGGACCGTCGGGGACACGTCGCTCGCGAGCTTCGACGCGGCGTCGGGGACGCTGACGGGGAAGCGCGCCGGAAAGACGACCCTGGTGGTCAGGGGCCCGGGCCCGGGGCTGGTGGTCACGTGGCAGATCCGAGTCATCGCGGCGGGCTTGAAGCTCTCCGCCGCGCGGCTCGGCCTGCCGCTCAACCGGCGGTATCCGCTGAAGGCGAACTTCGCCGAC